>Ga0209415_10005635_pt1 | contig 22454 bp, 18 predicted proteins | sample PeaSoiSIISIP2007_FD_187696 | JGI IMG/M metagenome (GOLD analysis project Ga0209415, IMG submission 187696) | Peat soil microbial communities from Weissenstadt, Germany - SII-SIP-2007 (SPAdes) (version 2) | ecosystem: Environmental > Terrestrial > Soil > Wetlands > Peat | place: Germany... | reverse complement strand
GGGTGGCCCGCTTCTGGCGGAAAGTATAACCTCTCCTACCGTCGCTTGGGGTGCCCCTCGTCTCGCGGTTTTCGAGATGCGGGTTGGCCCCGCTCGATGTCGCCAAGTGCGACGCATAGTCCTCTCTTAAGAATGGAAGTTCGTGGCTTCGGCAGATTCCCACCTTTCGAAAACCGCGAAAGGTGGGGCACCCGGCACCCCGTCCTTTGACCCTGCGCTACTCCGGTTTGAAGAAGAGCACCGCCAGTGGCGGCAGGATCAGGCTCAGGGAAAATGGCCGGCCATGGGATTTTTTGGCTTCGGCCATGGCGCCGCCGCCGTTGCCCATGCCGCTGCCGGCGTAGTGGGTGGAATCGCTGTTGAGCAGTTCGCGCCACCAGCCGCCTAGCGGGACGCCGACGCGGTATTTCAAGCGGGGCACGGGCGTGAAGTTGCAGATCACGAGGATGGTCTCCCGTTCCGATTTTCCCTTTCGCAGGAAAGACAGCACGCTGGTTTCGTTGTCGTTGGCGTCCACCCACTCGAAGCCGGCGGAATCGGCGTCGAGTTGATGCAACGCGGGCTCCTCCCGGTACAGGCGATTCAACTGCTCCACCCAGAACTGCATCCCGCGATGCACCGGGTATTGCAGCACATGCCATTCCAGGCTGCTGTCGTGCGTCCACTCACGGACCTGGCCGAACTCGTTCCCCATGAACAGCAGCTTCTTGCCCGGCTGCCCAAACATGTAGCCGTAGAGCAGGCGCAGATTAGCGAACTTCTGCCACTCGTCCCCCGGCATTTTGCCGATAATCGAGCCTTTGCCGTGAACGACTTCGTCGTGCGAGAGCGGCAGCACGAAGTTTTCGGTGAAGCCGTACAGCATGCGGAAAGTCAGCTCGTTGTGGTGATACCTGCGGTGAATGGGGTCCTGGGAAAAGTATTGCAGCGTATCGTGCATCCAGCCCATATCCCACTTGAAACCGAAACCCAATCCGCCGACGTAGGTGGGCCGCGAAACCATGGGCCAGGCGGTGGATTCCTCCGCCACGGTCACGATGCCCGGGTGTTCCTTGTAGGCTTGCGTGTTGAATTGCCGGAGGAAGTCAATCGCCTCCAGGTTTTCGCGGCCGCCGTACTGATTCGGGATCCACTCTCCTTCTCGGCGTGAGTAGTCCAGATAAAGCATGGAGGCCACGGCATCCACACGAATGCCGTCGGCGTGGTATTTGTCGAGCCAGAACATGGCGCTTGAAAGCAGAAAGCTGCGAACCTCGTTGCGCCCGTAATTGAAGATGTAAGTGTTCCAGTCGGGATGAAAGCCCTTTCGCCAGTCGGCGTGCTCGAACAGATGCGTGCCGTCGAAGTAAGCCAGGCCATGGCCATCGGAAGGGAAGTGGGACGGCACCCAATCGAGAATCACGCCGATGTCGTGCTGGTGCAGATAGTCCACCAGGTACATAAAATCCTGTGGCGTGCCATAGCGCGAAGTGGGAGCGAAATAGCCGGTGGTCTGATATCCCCATGAAGCGTAGAACGGATGCTCCATGACGGGCAGAAACTCCACGTGAGTGAAGCCGAGTTTACGGACATAGTCGGCGAGACGGGGCGCCATTTCGCGGTAGGTGAGGGGACGGTCGTCTTCCTCGGGCACCCGCATCCAGGAGCCGATGTGGACTTCGTAGGTGGAGATCGGCGACCGCAAGGAATCTTTTGTCGCGCGCTTAGCCATCCAGTCGGCGTCGGCCCATTGGTAAGCCAAGTCCCACACCACGGACGCCGTGCGCGGCGGTTTTTCCTGGAGCACTCCAAAGGGATCGGTCTTGTCGGCGGTAAATCCGTGATGATTGGAGCGGATATGAAACTTGTAGAGAGTGCCTTGGCCTAGCCCGGGCACAAACCCTTCCCAGATGCCTGAACTTCCCCGGGCCTGCAAAGGATGGCGGTGCGGGTTCCAATCGTTGAACTCGCCCATGACCGAAACCTCGCGTGCGTTCGGCGCCCATACGCCAAAGCAAACGCCGGACTCGTTTTCCGCGCTGGCAAGGTGCGCTCCCAGCTTTTCGTAGATCCGGTAGTGACTGCCCTCATTGAACAGGTAGACATCCTGATCGGTGAGTGAAGTGATGTCGTAGCGGGTGGTGGTCGCGAGGGTCTCTGTGGCTTTGCTCGTCATCAGGGCTATGGGCTTAGGTTGGCCCCTCCAGTGTACCGGAATGGGCGCATTCTGAACGCGATATCCCAAGTTTCGCGATCGTTGGTACCCAGCCAGTTCACGCCACGGCGCATGCTAAACTGCCGACTGGTCCCAAGTTCGATCTGCTTTCAGGGATTCCGCCACAAATGCCTGTTCTGCGCGTCATTGTCCTCTGGCATCAGCATCAGCCTTTCTATAAGGATCTGGTGACAGGAGAATATCGTCTGCCTTGGGTGCGTCTGCACGCGCTCAAAGATTATTACGGCATGGTCAAACTGCTGGACGAGTTCCCCAATGTTCATCAAACCTTCAACCTGGTGCCTTCGTTGATCGAGCAGATGCAGGACTATGAGGCAGGAACGGCGCAAGAGCCTTTTCTACAGGTCGCCGCGACACCGGCCAAAGACCTGACGCTGGAGCAGCGCCGCTTTGCGCTGCAATACCTCTTTCAAGCCAATCCGGCAAACATGATCGGACGCTATCCCCGCTACCAGGAGCTGTGGGAGCGGTTTCGCGGCGCCGGGGACTCTCCCGAGCGCGCCGAACGGTACTTTCAGCCACAGGACTTCACCGACCTGCAAGTGCTCTCGCAACTCGCCTGGTTTGACGAGCTCTTTCTGGAAGAACCCGACGTGGCCGCGTTGGTCAAGAAAGGTCATGGCTACTCGCTCGACGACCAGCGTTTCGTCATTCAACGCGAGCGTGAGTTGATCGGCAAAGTTCTTCCCGCCCATGCCGAGGCGGCGCGGAAGGGAGAAATCGAAATCTCGACTTCGCCCTTTTACCATCCCATTCTGCCGCTGGTGTGTGACACCAACATGGGCGCGGTTTCCAGCCCCGGATTAGCCCTGCCGCAAAATCGCTTCCGCCATCCCGAGGACGCACGAGAACAACTCCAGCGCGGGCTTGACTTGCATCAGCGAGTCTTCGGCGTGCGCCCCACGGGCGTGTGGCCCTCGGAAGGCAGTGTGTCCGAGGAAGTTCTGGCGATTGCGCAGAGCCTGGGCGTGAAGTGGATGGCAACCGACGAAGGCGTCCTGGGACGCAGTTTGGGGGTGTCGTTTGGACGCGACGGCAACGGCCGCCTACCCGCTGATCTGGCCGAAAAGCTGTACACAATTCATCGCTTCGAAAACGCGCAGACCGAAATGCATTTGATTTTCCGCGATCACACCATCTCGGATCTGATTGGGTTTGTGTATTCTGGCATGGCACCAGCGGAGGCTGCGAGCCACCTCATCAATAACATTAAGGAAGCCGCGAAATCCGTTCTGGCAAAAGGCAATGACGCTATCATGTCAATCATCCTCGATGGCGAAAATGCATGGGAATATTATCCAAGGTCGGGGCGGGAATTCCTCCGCCGCTTTTATGCGGCGCTACAGAACGAGCCGGGACTTGAGGCCGTCACCGTATCCGAGGCTATCGCCCGGCACAAGAATACCGCGACATTTTCGTCTCTGGTTCCGGGATCGTGGATTGATGCCAATTTCAACGTTTGGATCGGCGCTCCGGAGGACAACCGCGCCTGGGATTATCTGTGCCGCGCCCGCGATTTCTATACCCAGAACTCGGCTCGCGCCAGCGCGCCACAGTGCAAGCTGGCGTTTGAAGAAATCATGATCGCCGAGGGCAGCGACTGGAACTGGTGGTATGGCCCGGAGCATCATTCCGCCAACGACCGCGAGTTCGACGAACTCTATCGCAAACACTTGTCAAACGTGTATCAGGCGCTCGGCGCAAGCCCGCCGGACTCCTTGGCGCAACCGATTATTGGCGGCATACTTAGGCCTTCGTTCATTCCGCAGACGGCCTACATTCATCCCCACGTGAGCGGCGAGATGATTCGCTATTTTGAATGGATGGGCGCGGCGGTGTACACCGCGGATCGCCGCGCAGGTTCCATGCACGGGAAAAGCTTTCTGCTGGATTCTGTCCACGCCGGAATCGATGCCGGCAACGTCTACGGGCGTCTGGATTTTGTCGGCAAAGTTCCCGATACCGATTTCGATCTGGTCATCACCGTGGAATCCTGGGCCGCCGAAGGGCAACGGCCCCAGCGAGCGCTGCGCCTGAGCGCGAGTGTGAAAGCGGCGGAAATCGTGGCCTGGCGGGTCACGCCGGCGGAGGAGGAAAAAGCGCTGGCCTCTTCGCAGTATCCCGTGGACGGCGTTGCCGTCGCGCTGAAACGCAATTTCGAGTTCAAGCTGCCGTTTTCCTGGCTGCTGGCCGCGCCTTCGCCGATCAAGGCGGCCGGCAAGCCATCAGTTCCCGCCGCGACCAAGCTGCATTTGCGCTTCAGCTTATGGCAGAATCGTTTGCCGGTGGACGCACTGCCGGTGGAAGGCTGGATCGAACTGCCGCTGCTGAGCGAGGACGACCTGGCGGCGCTGGCTTAGAGGGGCGGTCGCCGGCAACCTCCGAATGAATTTGCTCGATCCGCCACTTTACTCCATGCAATTTTCGCTGAAGGATCTCGAACTGTTCGTGGCCGTGGCGGAAGCGGGAAGCATCGCCCGCGCCGCGGAGCGTTGCCACACGGTTGCCTCCGCGGTCAGCAAACGCTTGTCCGATTTGGAAGACGGATTCAAGACTCCGCTGCTGGTGCGAGGTAGTAAAGGTGTGAGGCTGACGCCGGCCGGACACGCTCTGCTGGCGCGAGCCCGCGGCGTGCTCAACCAAGCCGCACAGTTGGATGACGAATTGCGCGCTTTTTCTTCCGGCGTCCGCGGCCAGGTGCGCGTCTTCGCGAATATTTCCTCGATTGTGGAATTTCTGCCCACTGCGCTGGCCGAGTTTCTGGCGCATCACAGGGATATTCAAGTGCACCTGGAAGACCACGTCAGCAGCGTGATCGCGCAGGCCGTGGCTGATCGCGTGGCGGACATTGGAATCATTAGCGACATTCCTTCCATAGAAGGGCTCACCCTGATTCCGTTTCGAGACGATGAATTGGTTCTGATCGCGCGCCCGGATCATCCCCTGGCCGGTCGCAAGCCCATCCCCTTTTCGCAGGCGCTGGATTGCGATTTCGTCGGCCTGCACAGCAATAGCTCGCTGCATTACCGCTTGTTGCGCGAGGCGTCGGATGCCGGACGCAGTTTGAAATTGCGCATCCAGGCGAAAAGTTTCGATGCAGTCTGCGCCATGGTCGCCGCCGGTTTGGGCGTAGGAGTGGTACCCCGGGCGGCCGCTACCCCCTACACACAATCCCTTGGACTCGTTGCCGTTCCGTTGCTGGATTCCTGGGCGCGGCGAAAACTGCATATTTGTGTTCATTCGCTGGGGACTCTGTCGGCCGCCGCGCGCCAGCTCGTCGACCACCTCGTAGGTGGTAAGACTGCATCCAGCCGCCGCCATCACCGGGCGCGATGACGGCATCGTCAAAGATCAATTTCGGCTTCTGATTGGGTGTGGCATCTTGAACTTGGAGGTGCAGCACGATGCCGAGCACGGTTCACCAATGGAATCCCGCCGACTACGCTAGTCACTCTCAAGGGCAGGAGCGTTGGGCGAAAGAACTCATCGAGCTACTCGCTCTGCAGCCAAACGAACGCGTGCTGGACATCGGCTGTGGAGACGGGCGGCACACGGCGGCCATTGCCAGCCTGGTCCCGATGGGGAAGGTCGTCGGTGTGGATCGTTCGCGCGAGATGGTCGAATTCGCGCGGGAGCATTTTCCTCCGGCGAAATTTCCGATTCTGTCTTTTTTGCAAGCTGACGCCAGCGCCCTGCCGTTCGAGGCCGAGTTCGACGCCGTGTTCTCGAATGCCGTTCTGCATTGGGTGATCGATCACAAGCCGGTGCTGGCGGGAATTGCAAGAAGCCTCCGCGCGGGCGGACGTTGCGTATTGCAAATGGGTGGAAAGGGAAATGGCGAGGAAGTAATTCGCGCGTTCGAGGCCTGCCTGAGTGATGCGAGATGGGCCGCTATACCCTCCGCGCAGATTCCCTACGGCTTTTACGATGCCGAGGAATACCGCGGCTGGCTGCGAAACGCGGGCCTGCAGCCGGATTCGGTTGAGTTGATCGAGAAAGACATGGTCCATCTCGACGCCGCCGCATTTACCGGATGGCTACGCACCGCGTGGCTACCCTACACCACCCGCGTCCCCGAAGATTGCCGTGACCGGTTCTTGCAAGCTGTCACCGATTGCTATATGGCAACTCATCCCGCCGATGCCGAAGGTCGAGTGCATGTTCGCATGATGCGGCTGCAGGCCGTGGGACAAAAACTTCCTTAGAAGAGGAAAACGGGATGCAGCTATGAGCCGGAGATTTGTCGTGCTGCTGCAATCACCTCACCTACGGGCGCGCGATCCAGTTGGTTGTCCCCGCGATAGATGTAGCGCACGACGCCGTCGTGGGAAATCAAGAGGGTGGCCGGGTGGGCGATATGAATCGCGTCGTGTCCCATGTGATGATAAAGGCCGAAAGCTTTGGTCACTGAGCGGTCTTCGTCCAGCAGTAAGGGGAACGAGATTGGGTGCTTGGCCAAAAACCGAGCCGGCTTCCAGAAACCATCACGCTTCTCCGCCGCGATGAAAACCAGCTGCGACCCTGCCTGCTCCAGTTGATCTTTCCAAGGCTCAAACTGAGCCATGCGTTTCACGCAGTTGGGTCACCAGGTCCCGCGCAGGAACTCGAGGATTAGCGTGCCCTGCGCCAACATTCCAGAAAGGGAGAACAGGCCCTCCCGATTGGCGAACGAAAGGGAAAATTCCGGCGCGCGTGAACCAATGGCAAGAGTCTCTGTGCGATCTCGCATTCTGAGCCCAATGTTATCAAGTCCGCGGAACCCAACAATAGCCGACACGTTGCACGAACCGGTTTAGACAATGGTTTGATTTATAATCACCTGTTTTAACGGAAGGTCGTTTCTAACAAACTCGAATCAAGAGCTGAAATCAAAAAGGACGCAATCATGCCAAGCTTGAACATCGCTGAAATTCAGGGTCGCGAGGTGCTTGATTCTCGCGGCAATCCCACGGTCGAAGCGGAAGTCGCTCTTGCCGATGGTTCGATCGGCCGCGCCATCGTTCCTAGCGGCGCATCCACCGGAGAGCACGAAGCCGTCGAGCTGCGCGATGGCGACAAGCAGCGCTACCAGGGCAAAGGCGTGCTCAAAGCGGTCGAGCACGTCAATGGCGAAATCGCCGACGCTCTCGCCGACTGGGACGCCTCCGACCAGCGCGGGCTTGACCAAAAGATGATTGAAATCGACGGGACCGAAAATAAGAGCCGCCTGGGCGCCAACGCGATCCTGGCGGTTTCCATGGCTGCGGCCCGTGCCGCTGCCTCGAGTTTCGGATTACCCCTCTATCGTTATTTGGGTGGCGCGGCGGCTAACATTCTGCCCACCCCGATGATGAACATCCTCAACGGCGGCGCGCACGCCGATAACAACGTCGACTTCCAGGAATTCATGGTCATGCCGGTGGGCGCGGCGTCGTTCGCGGACGCTTTGCGCTGGGGCGTGGAAGTTTTTCACACCCTCAAAGGCGTACTTAAGAAGCGCGGCTATAACACCTCGGTGGGCGACGAAGGCGGATTCGCGCCGTCTCTGAAATCGAACGTCGAAGCGATCGAGGTGGTGCTCGAAGCGATTACCCAAGCCGGCTTCAAGCCCGGCTATGAAATCGCCATCGCGCTTGATCCCGCGGCCAGCGAGTTTTTTCAAGATGGCAAATATGTATTCAAGAAATCCGACAAGTCGGAGAAAAGCCCCGAGGACATGGTGATCTATCTCGCTAAATGGGCGCGCGATTATCCCATTGTTTCGATCGAAGATGGCCTGGCCGAGGATGACTGGGAGGGCTGGCGCAGCCTGACCGAGCAACTCGGCGGCAAGATCCAGCTTGTCGGCGACGATATTTTCGTCACCAACGTGAAACTTTTTCAGGAAGGAATCGAACGCGGCGTGGCGAATTCGATTCTCATCAAGTTGAACCAGATTGGCACGGTCAGCGAGACTCTCGATGCCATTGACCTCGCCCGCCGCAACGGTTATACGTCCGTCATTTCGCACCGCTCCGGCGAAACCGAAGACACGTTTATTGCAGATTTGGCCGTCGCAACCGGCGCCGGCCAAATCAAAACCGGCTCAGCGTCGCGCACCGACCGCATCTCCAAATACAACCAGCTGCTGCGCATCGAGCAGGACCTGGGCGATGGCGCGCGATTTTTGGGGCTGAAGGCGTTGAATTACAAGGGATAGGGCAACCAATCCCTGGATTGAGTCGCTAGGATGCACAATCAAATAGTGTCTGAGGACGGGCGGATTTTTAGCCCGTGAGGGGGCAGCCGCCGGGTCTTTTAGGCCGCGCGGACAGGAGGCTCATGGACGGGATGACGTTCACTGCCGAGATGACGAAAGCGCTAGCCTGGCCAGCAGCGGTGATTGGGGTGAGCCTTATATTCAAGCGGCATGTCGGCCACCTTGTAGAGGGCATGCGACTCCGCCGCATAACAATAAGGTGACTGGTCAGCGGATTTCGAAGCCGCAGCGAATGAGGTTCGCGCAGAGCTACCCGGCTCCGCTAAGAACGCGACTAGGCCGGCGGTTTCAGGCCTGTTGACTAATGAGGAGACGGAGCATCTGGTCGAGGTTGCTCCCGCTGCTGCCATTTCACAGGCATGGAGTCAACTGGAGGAACGCGTGGCCGCTGCAGCTGCAGGAGCAGGTGTAACTCAAAAGCTGCTGCCGGAGGTTCTCCGGGCCCTTGTCGAGAAGGGCATGATTCAACCGACGGCAACGGACGCCATTTTGGGGTTACGCAATATGCGCAACTTGGCTATGCACGCGCCGCCAAAGCGTCTGACGTCGGAACAGGCGCGTGAGTTCATCACGATGGCTGAGGCAATGATGTGGACATTGGAGCAGAACCTGAGGAGCGCTTCATAGAGCGTTGCGGAAGCCGATAGTTGACTTAGCTAAGAACTTAGTCTAATATGTTTTTATGGAAGTGAACATCCACGAGGCCAAGACCCACCTCTCGCGCCTGCTGGGGCGGGTCGCGATGGGCGAGGAGGTCATCATCGCCAAGGCCGGAACTCCCGTGGCCAAGCTGGTACCAGTCGCGGGGCGAAGGAAGCGGCGTGTGCTTGGGTCGGCCAAAGGGGAGTTCACTGTGCCGGACAATTTCAACGATCCGCTGCCCAAGGAGATCGAGGATCTCTTCTACGAATGAAGGCGATTCTCGACACCCACGCTTTCCTGTGGGCAATCGCTGAGGAAGGCAAGCTCTCTCGCCGGGCTCGACAAATCTATACCGGTTCGAATGATCTCTGGCTGAGTGTGGCCAGCATGTGGGAGATTCTCATCAAGGCGCAGGCTGGCAAACTTCCTCTGCCCAAGCCTGTGGGGCCGTATCTGGTGAAGAAGCTGGTTCAAAATCAAATTGAACTGCTGCCAATCACGCTAGATCACGTGCTCGGCATAGAATCCTTACCCCTGCACCATCGCGACCCGTTCGACCGCGTACTCATTGCGCAGAGCATCAACCAGAAGTGGCCGATCATTACGGCTGATCCCTGGTTCTCGCGCTATAAGGTCGAGGTCATCTGGTGATTTAAGGACGCTACCTCAGAATCCCATCGTGTCGTCCGCCGAGGGTCCGTACGTCGCGGGCACCGGTTTCTCGTTCAACCGCAGATAGACGCCCAACTGCGCGCGATGATGGACGAGGTGATTTAGAAACATCTCGCGATAGGCAAGGAAGCGCGAGCCTTCGAAGATGGGCTTGCCACCGAAACTTAGCTTCCAGCTCTGTTTCCAGGCTTCGTCGGGCGTGTTCTGCAACGCGGTTCGTACTTTGGCCGCGCCTTCATCAAGCACGCCGACCAGCTGCGCCGCGGATTCAAACGGCAGTGGCTTGAAACTGACCTTGGCGAAATCAAGCTCAGGAGTGGTGAGCACGGTCAGGCCAAAGCCCGCCAGTTGCGCGATGTGAGGCGCAAGCTTGCCCAGCGGCATCGACTTGGGATGCGGGGCGAAGTCTTTCTTGTCCGCGGGAACGCGCTCCAGCGCGGTGCGGGTCTTCCTCATTTCAACATCGAATTCGAGCAGCAAAAACTCATTGATAGGCATGCACGTCCCCCTTGGACAAATTAAGAGTATAAAGCCCGAAATGAGAGGGGCAATGTGAATATCCCGATTTTTTCCACCAGCGCATTTGAAAACCCCCGCGCCGTCCTATAGATTCTTCTGTTCCCGCTTTTTCTGTGCGTCGCTTTGTTTCTGTATCGCTTTTCCGCGAGCCACAAGCTAGCAGCGGAAGCTAACAGCTAGAGGCTAGGAGCCTATGACCCGACCAAAACCGCTTGTTCTCATCATTCTCGACGGCTGGGGATACCGCGCCGAAACCAAGGCCAATGCGATTGCGCTCGCCCGCAAGCCGACCTACGACCGCCTGCTGCGTGAGTATCCCAACACGCTGATTCAAACTAGCGGCAAGTTTGTTGGCCTTCCCGACGGACAGATGGGCAACAGCGAAGTCGGCCATCTTAATATCGGCGCCGGCCGCATCGTGCACATGGACAGCACGCGCATCGAGCTAATGATCCAGAACGGCGAGTTCTTTTCTCATCCAGTTCTGATGGCCGCCATGAAAAATGCGCAGACCGCTGGCCGGCGGCTGCATCTTTTCGGTCTTTGTTCCGACGGCGGCGTGCACTCGTACCAAACTCATCTCTATGCGCTGTTAAAGATGGCCAAGCAGAACAACGTGGACCGCGTTTTCGTCCACGCCTTCATGGACGGGCGCGACACCTTGCCCACCAACGGCGCCGGTTACCTGGAACAACTTCAGCAGAAGATGCGCGAGTACAGCACGGGAAAGATCGCCAGCATCAACGGGCGCTACTACGCCATGGACCGCGACCGCCGCTGGGAGCGCATTGCCAAAGCCTTCAACGCCATGGTGTACGGCGAAGGCGAAGGCGGGAAGTACGCCGACCCGGTGAAAGGAGTGAAGGAGTCTTACAACAAGGGCGTCACCGACGAATTCATCGTGCCGTTCGTCTGCACCGACAAGGACAATAAGCCGCTCGCCACCATCCGCGATGAAGATTCCTGCATTTGTTTCAACTTCCGCGCCGACCGGGTTCGCCAGATTACCCGGTCCCTCGCCCGCAACAGCGGCCTCAACCAGCAGGAGGGCCGCGATCTGCAAGGAGCGGAGGACCTCGATGCCGCCATTCCCCGTGACCGCGCGCCCAAGAAACTGCACTATGTCTGCATGACCCAGTACGACAAGAAATTCACTCTGCCGGTCGTCATCCCGCCAGAATCGATGGATAACATTCTGGCTAACGTCATGGGCAAGATGAATCTGCGCAACCTGCGCGTGGCTGAGACCGAGAAGTACGCGCACGTCACCTACTTCTTCAATGGTGGAGTGGAGCAGCCGTTCCCAGGAGAAGAGCGCCTGCTGGTCCCGTCGCAAAAGGTCGCGACCTACGATCTGAAGCCGGAGATGAGTGCGGCCGGCATTGCTGATGTGGTCGTGAAGGCAGTAGAGGACGGAACTTTTGACGTCATCATCGTGAACTTCGCAAACGCCGACATGGTCGGCCACTCCGGCAAGCTCGAGCCCACAATCAAAGCCGTAGAGACGGTGGACGCGTGCCTTGGCCGCATCGAACTCGCGGTGCGCGCCAAAGGCGGAGCGATGCTGGTGACCGCCGACCACGGCAACGCCGAAATGATGATCGACCCGGCAACCGGCGGGCCGCATACCGCGCACACAACGAATCCTGTCCCATTCATCGTGATCTCCGCAGACAGCAAGCAATTCACGCTCGCTCCGGGAGGATCACTGCGCGACATCTCGCCCACAATCCTCGGAATGCTCGGCCTGGACGAGCCGAAAGAGATGACCGGCCACGATCTGCGGGTGAAGAGGATCGGGTGATTGTCAGATCGGGTGATCTGAGATCGAGCCATCGGGCGATTGCTTTCCGCGGTTCTCTGAGCCCTTTGTGGTCGAGGCCTCTTGAGCGATGAAGTTACTTATCGTGTTTCATCACAACTTCGATTTCTGGAACGTCCCGCTGGGGTTCGCCGACCGGCTGCGGACGGATTTTCCCGGCCTGGAGGTGGTTCGCCTATCCAGCTACGACCGTGCGGAGGAAGAGATCCGCGATGCGGAGGTTGTTGTTACCTGGTCGCTGCGCCCCGAGCAAGTGGAGGCTGCGCAGAAGCTGCGCTGGCTGCATTCTCCCGCCGCCGCGGTGCATCAGCTGCTCTTTCCGGAGTTGGTCCATCGCGACATCATCATCACCAACGGTCGGGATGTGCATGGTCCCGTGGTCGGCGAACACATCATCGCGTTGATCCTCGCCCTGGCCAAGAAGTTGCCGCAGGCGTCTCGTTTTCAGCAAAAACGTGAGTGGGGACAGCAGCAGTTATGGGAAGCCTGCCCGCATCCTCGCGAAATCGCAGGCGCGACCTTGGGCATGGTTGGGCTGGGCAGCATCGGACGGACGGCGGCGCGGCTTGCTGCCGCCGTCGGCATGCTAGTCATCGCCGTGCGTGAGCATCCGGAGAAGGGAAGTCCCGAAGGCGTTGCGGAGGTTCTTCCGCCTCCGCAACTGGATACCTTGCTGGGGCAATCCGATTATGTTGCCCTCGCCGTGCCGATCACCGCAGCAACCAATGCCCTGATCGACGCCGCGCGCCTGGCCAGAATGAAGCCGGATGCGTGCCTGATCAATGTCGGCCGCGGCCAGTTGATCGACGAAGCAGCGCTCATCCAAGCGCTGCAGGATAAAAAGATCGGCGGCGCGGCATTGGACGTGTTCATCGAAGAGCCGCTGCCCGCGAGTTCACCGCTGTGGGATTTCGAGAACGTTCTGATCACGCCGCACACCGCGGGCTTAACCGACAAACAATGGGACCGGCAGTACGCATTGGTTGCGGAAAACATGCGCCGTTATCTCAATCATGAGCCGCTGCTGGCGGTGGTGGACAAGCAGAAGGGATACTGACGCGGCTCACTCCTTGGTGGCAATTCCCAAGGTCTTCATCTTGCGGTATAGGTGGCTGCGTTCCAACCCCAGCACTTCGGCGGCGCGGCTGACGTTGCCGTGATTCTCGTCGAGTTTCTTCAGAATATAATCGCGCTCATAGGCATCGCGGGCGTCATGCAGGGTGGAAAACTCGGCGCCCGTTGTGCGGCGGCTGCCATCACGATGCACCAGCGCGGGCAAATGCTTGCGCTCGAACCGGCTGGTCGCGGGATTCATGATGACAATCCTCTCGATGACATTGCGCAACTCGCGCACATTCCCCGGCCACGAGTAGCGCATGAGCGTTTCGATGGCGTCATCGCTCAGTTCTCGCGAGCGGCGTCCGTAAGCCGCGGAAAATTCCTTGAGAAAGTGCCCCGCCAGCAGAGGAATGTCTTCTTTGCGCTCGCGCAGCGGCGGAACGAAGAACGGAATCACATTCAGGCGGTAAAAGAGGTCCTCGCGAAAATTCCCCCGCGAAATCTCTTCCTCCAGGTCTTTGTTGGTGGAAGCGACCACGCGCGCGTCGACGGTAGTGAGTTCATCGCTGCCCACGGGCGCGAACCGTTGTTCGTCGAGCGTGCGCAGGACTTTGGCTTGCGTTTTCAAGCTCATGTCGCCCACTTCATCGAGAAACAAAGTCCCGCCATGGGCTTTTTGGAACTTCCCCTCTTTGTCGGCGGTCGCGGCCGGAAACGATCCCTTGCGATGACCGAACAGTTCGCTTTCGATCAAGTCCTCCGGAATTGCCGCGCAATTCAGTTCGACGAACATTTCGTCTTTGCGCAAACTCTGGCCGTGGATGGCGCGAGCCACCAACTCCTTTCCCGTGCCCGACTCGCCATAAATCAATACCCGGCCATTGGTGGGCGCCATAACCTGAATCTGTTGCCGCAAGGCCTTCATGGGAACGCTCTCACCTTCAATGACACTGCGAGGCACGAGTTGCTTCTTGAGGTCGCGATTCTCGTCCCGCAGGCGTTTGGCGTCGATGGCGTGCTTGATCAGGATCAGGGTCTTATCGATGGAAAGCGGCTTCTCCAGGAAATCGTAGGCCCCGAGCTTGGTCGCGCGCACCGCGGTCTCGATGGTTCCGTGTCCGGAGATCATGATGACTTCGGGAGCGCTTTCAACCTCGCGAATTCTTTGCAGCGTGTCCAAGCCATCCATCCCGGGCAGCCAAACGTCGAGCAACACGACATCGAAAGCCCGCTTGCGCAGCGCTTCCAAACAGGATTCGCCGCTATCGGCGACGGACGTCTTGTAACCTTCGTCCTCCAGCACACCTTTCAGCGACTGCCGGATGTTCGATTGGTCATCCACAATGAGAATGTTATGCATGCTGTTTGGCAGGAGAAACAGCCACTCCCTCGGTGGCCAGGGGCAATTCGATGACGAAGCGCGTTCCCACCGGCTTGTTCTCCTCTACCCGAATGGAACCGTGGTGATCCTCAACAATCCGGCTCACGATCGCCAGCCCCAGCCCTGTTCCCCTCTTCTTAGTGGAAAAGTAAGGTAGAAAAAGCCGTTCCTTCAATTCTTGGGTTACGCCGTGGCCGCTGTCCGCAACGCTGAGTTCCACGGCATCGCGGCTGGTGACAAGAGTGGTGCCGATCACAATTTCTCGGAGCAAGGAATCCTGCATAGCTTCGGCAGCGTTGTCCACCAGATTGGCCAGCGCTCGCTTGATAGCTTCCGGATCGGCTAGGACGTGCGGCAGGTCGGGTGCCAACAGAGTTCGCACCCGGATGCCGTCCAGCCGCCCGTTGAACATCGCAAGCGTGGCTTCCACAATCGAATTGATGTCGGCAGGACGTGGTTGGGCGCTGGGAAAGCGCGCCAGGGCGGAGAATTCATCCACCAGGCTGCGCAGGCTCTCGACCGCTCCAGTGATGGTCTCCGCGCAGTTCTCGAGAACTTTCTGAGACGCCGCATCCGGAGTTCCCCTGTCCAAGTGACGGCGGATGCGTTCCGCCGAGAGAGCAATCGGGGTCAACGGATTTTTGATTTCATGCGCAACCCGCCGCGCCACTTCGCGCCATGCCGCCTGCTTCTGCGCCTTCAGCAAGTCCGACAAATCCTCGAACACCAACACATAACCAAGACGATGATGTTGGTGCTGCAGCGTGGCCACAGTGACCGCAACATTCAGTTTGCCCCACGGCAGGTCAACCTCCAATTGGGTGGTCGTCGTACCCATGCGGTCGGCACGCCGCAACAGCGGTTCCAGATCTTGCAATAGCTCGGGCGGAAAGATCTCTCCCAGGGAAGCGCCGATCAACGCATCCGGAACTCCCGACTCCGCGCCTTTGGCGCGCAACAAGCGGAATAGAGCGTAATTCACATGCGTAACGTGGCGCGCCGCATCGAGCGACAGCACCCCTGTGGGGATGCTTTCGAGGATGGTCTCAATATGCCGGCGGCGCTGCTCGAGGGTGACGTTGGCGGCGCCGAGCTCACGGCTGGATGCTTCGATCTGGCGGCGGCTCGATTCCAATTCCTCGGCCATGCGATTGAACGATCGCACCAGATCGCCGATCTCGTCGGCCGCGTGCACCTCCACGCGGTAATCCAAACGTCCGCGAGAGATCTCCTGCGTCGCCTCCGCCAGCGCCGCCACCGGGCGGGTTACCAGTTTGGAAAGGAACAACGCCAGCCAGGTGGTGGCAAACAGCACCAGCACGGTGAGCAGCAGCAAAAGCCCCATGTAAGTGCGGCGTACCAGCTTGCGTTGCTTGGCCAATTCGAAGTATTGCTGCTGGCTGGCCTCAATCTGCTTCTGCGTCTCGAAGAACTGCTTAGGCAGCGGCATGCCCACCAAAATCAGCCCATGGTCGCCTACCGCCGCACTGCCCAAAATGTATTCAGTGTGGGTTGGCTCCCAGGTAAAGAGCGGGGGGCCCTGGTCGGAGAGCGGCAGCGGCGGCAACGAATTCTTCAGCAGGGGCCAGGCCGCGGGGGCGCCGAAACTGGCCTCGGCATCGCCATCCAGAATGGCCACGGCAAAACCACCTTGCAAGGTGGGCTCATGACGGCGAAAGGCGTTGACCACCGACGAGAAACTATGTCCGGCAAAGGCATATTGCGCCTCTGGGGTGGACGCCAGCGATACTGCTTCCGCGTGCGCGTTCTGCGCCGCATATTCGGAAATCATCGCGGCCATGGCAGCAGTGTCGCGGCGCACTTCTTCTACCGGGCTGGAGAACCATTTGTCGAGCGAATGGTTCATAAGCCCGTATGCGAACCAGAACATCACAATGACCGGAAGAAAAGAGAGCAGCAAGCTCACCACGACCAACCGGGTGCGGAACTTCGATCCCAGCACGCCCAGCCGGCGTTCGGCGAACAGCTTCAACAGATTTCTCACGAGCACGAAGGTGAGTAAAACAAATAGGAGGAAGATCAAAAGGGAAAGCGAGGCAAAGACAACGATTAGCTGATTGCTGTCCGGCCGCAGAAAATCCAAGTCGAAGGAAACCTGCGAAATAATCACCGCCAGCAGCAACAGCACTGCCCCCCCGGTCACATAAATCACGCGTTTGCGGCGCGAGGGCTCTTCGGCAGATCGAATTGGCGGTGACGCGGGCATGAACCGCCCCATTATAAGCCGACGCTGGCTTCGGCCGGTTGCCGCGGTTTCCGGGAATGAAGTGTCTAACGGCGGGATGGGGATGCGAAAACCTGGCGCAGCGCGTCATATGCGGGCTTCGGTCGGTAGAGTCTGTCGAAGAGCAGCGCGTCGCCCATCGTTTGGTGCGTGTACCAGCCAATCCACGAATACTTATCTGTAAATCCCCAGGTTTCGAAAGCAGTGCAGCCCGGATTTTGCATGCACACCAGCGCGACCTGGCGATAGATTTCCGCTTGCCGTGCCAAATCGCCCTCATGCAGGAGTTTCCCATCGGCATCGACCGGCAGGGCTACGTCCAACTCCGTGATGTGAACTTGCAACCCAAGTCGCGTAAGCCGCTCCAAGTTTGCGGCCAACGCCGGCGCGTCCACTTTGAGGTCCAGCAGGTGCATCTGCAGGCCCACTCCGTCGATGGGCACGCCTCGCTTTTTGAAATCGCGCAGCATGGCGTACACCGCATCCGCTTTCCTGTTCATAAACTCGGCCTCGGCCTCGTTGTAGAAGAGCAAAGCTTTCGGGTCGGCCAGGCGCGCCCAGCGGAATGCTTGTTCAATGTAAGCCGGTCCTTGCCCCGCTAGCCCAATGCCCGGCTGGTTGTACCAAATGGAATTGCGCAATTGGCCGTTTTCGTCGAGGGCCTCGTTCACCACGTCCCAGGCAAATACTCTTCCGCGATAGTGTTCAACCACCCGGCGAATGTGCTCTTGCAAAAGCTTGCGCAGTTGCTCTTCAGTGTAATGCCCGTCCGCCAGCCATTGCGGATTATGGATGCCCCAAAGCAGATTGTCGCCGCGAACTCTCATGTTGTGAGCCTCGGCAAAGGCGACCAGCCGATCCGCATCCCCGAAGTCAAACGCCTGCTCATTGGGGCGAAGCGCGGTCCATTTCATCGCGTCCTCGGGTTCCAGCATGTTGAACTCGCTCGCCAGCGTGGACGTATAGGCCGGCTCCGCCAAGTAGGCAATATTGGCGGCCGCTCCGATTTTAATGCCAACGCGATCAGCCTCCTGACGTAGGGACTGCGCCGCACACGCTGCCGCCACTGCGAGCAACGGCAACAATCTCAGTCCAAGCTTGGAATGAAGCTGCACGGGACTATTCCATGCGAGGCAAGAATGGCTGTAAAGGGCATCCGTCACACTTCGGCTGTGATTTCAAGCAATGGTGTTTTCCCAAGCCCAAGATCACGGCAGAGCGGGCTGGCGCGGCCGTTAATACTACCGTCCCGAGGCGCCAAATGGAGGATGGCAGATTCATGTGTCGTTTCCGATCAGACTTCCAAAGCCCCAGACATCAGGCCCTGCCGCTTACCTAAGTTCATGGTCGCCAGGGTTTTGAACCGACCGCACTCTCACGAAAAGCACATCTGACGCGGCCCGCGCACCTTCCGACCAGACTGTGCGCGCGGCACCGGCCGGTACAGGTACTAAAGTTACTGGTGCCATTTCGCGTCTGCTGTGACAATTTCTGTCAACGCGAAAGACGCTGCCTATCTCCCCTGAAACAAAAGCCGCGGTTCGCGCGAATTAGCGAAGCCAACACCATTTCTCTGCCGATCAAGTGGGATAGGAGATCGAGGTATGTCTCAACGGCTGGGTGACCTTCTGGTCAAAGAGAAGGTTGTCACCCCAGAGCAGTTGGAACAGGCGACCAAGATTCAAAAGGAAACCAACTGCCGCCTAGGCTCCGCCTTGGTGAAGTTGGGCTTCCTTACCGACGAGGATGTCACCAACTTCCTGTCGCGGCAGTACGGCGTGCCCGCTATCAACCTTTCCTACTTTGAGATTGACGCTTCGGTCGTAAAACTGATTCCTTTCGAGACCGCCAAGCGTTACCAGATTCTGCCCCTCAGCCGCGTCGGCGCATCGCTAACCATCGCCATGGTGGATCCCACCAACGTGTTCGCCATGGACGATATCAAGTTCATGACCGGCTTCAACATCGAGCCGGTGGTGGCTTCGGAAAGCTCGATACTAGAGGGCATCGAGAAGGCCTACGGCACCACCCATCAAGAGGATCTCGAGCAGGTCATGCAATCGATGACCGACATGGGCGACGCCGACGTCGAACTGCAAACCGACGAAGCGCAGATGGGTTTGGCTGACTTGGAGAAGGCGGCCGACGAAGCTCCCATTGTCAAGCTGGTGAACCTGATTCTTACTGACGCGGTGAAGCGCGGGGCCAGCGACATTCACATCGAACCCTACGAAAAGGAATTTCGCGTCCGCTTCCGCATTGACGGCGTGTTGCAGAGCATCATGTCTCCCCCGCTCAAGCTGAAAGACGCCATTACCTCGCGCATGAAGATCATGGCCAAGCTCGACATCAGCGAGAAGCGCCTGCCGCAGGACGGGCGCATCATGCTGAAAATGAATTTGGGCGGCCGAAAAAAGCAGCTCGATTTCCGCGTCAGCACCTTGCCCACGCTATGGGGCGAAAAAATCGTGATGCGGCTTCTGGACAAAGAGAACTTGCGCCTCGACATGACCAAGCTGGGTTTCGAACCCGAGTCTCTGGTCAAGTTCGAAAAAGCGATTCTCAAACCCTACGGCATGGTACTGGTCACCGGCCCCACCGGGTCGGGCAAGACCAACACGCTCTATTCCGCCATTTCGCGCCTCAACACGCCTGACACCAACATCATGACCGCTGAGGACCCGGTCGAATTCCAGCTGCAAGGCGTGAATCAGGTGCAAATGAAAGAGCAGATCGGCTTGAATTTCGCGACCGCGTTGAGAGCATTCCTGCGACAAGATCCCAACATCATCCTGGTCGGCGAAATTCGCGACTTCGAAACCGCCGAAATTGCCATCAAAGCCGCTTTGACCGGCCACTTGGTGCTTTCCACCCTCCATACCAACGGCGCTCCGGAAACCATCACCCGCCTGATGAACATGGGCATAGAACCTTTCCTGGTTGCAACTTCGGTTCACTTGATCTGTGCGCAGCGGTTGGTGCGGCGCATCTGCAGCGAGTGCGCGGAGGTGGTGGAAATGCCCGTCCAGGCCCTAATCGAAGAGGGCTACGAGCCCGAGGAAGCCAAGAGCGTAAAGATTCGCAAAGGCCGCGGATGCGCCGTCTGCAACAACACTGGGTACAAAGGCCGCACCGGTCTGTACGAGGTGATGGAAGTGGACGATGAAATCAAAGAACTGGTTCTGGTCGGAGCGTCGGCTGTGGAAATGAAAAAGCGGGCGATTGAGCGCGGCATGATCACTTTGCGCCGCAGCGGCCTTATCAAAGTGGCCGCCGGGATGACCACGCTGGAAGAAGTGGCGCGCGAAACCATTCACTAAGTTTGGAAGGACGAGGACACAAAGATTATGGCGCTGACACTAAGCGATTTACTGAAACGAATGCTCGAGATGGGAGGCAGTGATCTCCACATCACCACCAACACGCCGCCGCAAATCCGCGTCAACGGCCACTTGGTCCCACTCGACCTGCCGCAGCTGACTCCGTCGGAAACGAAGCAGCTGGCCTATAGCGTGATGACCGACGCGCAGAAGCACCGCTTCGAGGAAACTTTCGAGCTCGACTTCTCCTTCGGCCTGAAAGGTTTGGCTCGCTTTCGCGCCAACGTATTCAACCAGCGCGGCGCGACCGCCGTGGTTTTGCGTCTCATTCCGTTCGAGATCAAGTCATTCAATCAGCTTGGACTCCCGGCGGTGGTGAGCAAGCTCTGCGACAAGCCCCGCGGTTTGGTGCTGGTCACGGGTCCCACTGGCTCGGGCAAATCCACCACGCTGGCCGCAATGATCGACAAGATCAACACCGAGCGGCACGAGCACATTCTAACCATTGAAGATCCGATCGAATTCGTGCACATGAATAAGAATTGCCTGGTGAACCAGCGCGAACTGCACGCTGACACCAAGAGCTTCACCGACGCGTTGCGCGCCGCGCTGCGTGAGGACCCGGATGTGGTGCTGATCGGCGAAATGCGCGACCTGGAAACCATCGAGTCCGCCTTGCGCATCGCCGAAACCGGACACTTGACTTTCGGCACGTTGCACACTAACTCGGCGATCTCGACCATCACCCGCATCATCGACGTTTTTCCCGCGCATCAGCAGCCGCAAATTCGCGCGCAGTTGTCGCTGGTGCTGGAAGGCATTCTCTGCCAGAGCCTGCTGCACAAGGTCGACGGCAAAGGCCGCGCCATGTGCATGGAAGTGCTCGTGCCCAATCCCGCGATCCGTAACCTGATTCGCGAGGACAAAATCCACCAGATTTATTCCTCCATGCAATCCGGTCAGGACAAGTTTGGCATGCAGACGTTCAACCAGTCCCTGGCGACGTTGTACTTCCAGAAACAAATCACGCTGGAAGTCGCCATGGCCCGCTCCAGCGCGCCGGATGAGTTGCAAGAAATGATTAATCGCGGAGCCAGCCTGTTGAATCGGGCTCAGCCTGCGGCAGCCGGGCACTTAGCCAAGCACGCCACCTCCGGCAAGCACTAGGGCGGCGGCGACAAAGTTGTGCCGGGCAAGGCCGGCGGAAGATATAGAAAAGCACCAACCCGGAACGCACCGGAAGAAGGGGCGGGACGGAAGCAACATCGAGCAACCAGGAGAGACTCACCATGCCAGTGTTCACATTTTCGGGCAAAAAGGCCGACGGCGAGAAGATCAGCGGCGAACGCAGCGCGGCCAACAAACAAACCCTCATCGCGCAATTGCGCCGCGAGCGCATCACGCCGGGTCCCATCCGGGAAAAGGGAAAGGAATTTGCCTTGCCGACCTTTGGCTCCGGCAAGGTCAAGGTCAAGGACATTGCCATCTTTTTCCGCCAATTCTCGGTCATGATCGACGCCGGCCTGCCGCTGGTGCAGTGTCTGGAGATTCTCGCCGCCAACCAGGAGAACCCATCGTTCCAGAAGACATTGAACGGCGTCCGTTCCACGGTCGAAGGCGGCTCCACGCTGGCCAACGCCATGCGCCAGTACCCCAAGGTCTTCGACGACCTGACCACCAACATGATGGAGGCCGGCGAGACTGGCGGTATTCTCGACATCATTCTCCAGCGCCTTGCGGTTTACGTCGAAAAGGCTGTTAAGCTGCGTGCCGCCGTTAAGTCGGCCCTGATCTATCCGGTTTCTGTGGTCAGCTTGGCTTTCCTGATCGTGGGCGCCTTGCTCAAGTGGGTGGTCCCGGTCTTCGCCAACCTGTTCGTCGGCCTCAACGTGGACCTGCCCTTGCCCACCCGCATCGTGATGGGCCTGAGCAAGTTCGTTGGCCAGTTCTGGTGGTTCTTCTTTTTGGCTCTGATCGGCCTCTATTTCGGGGTTGGGCAAATCCGCAAGGACCCCAGAGGCCGCTACTACTTCGACCTGATGTTGTTGAAGTTGCCCATCCTGGGCCTCTTACTGCGGAAGATCGCCGTGGCCCGCTTCACGCGTACTCTCGGCACCCTGATCACCTCCGGTGTGCCAATTCTCGAAGGTTTGAGCATCACCGCCAAAACCTCCGGCAACGCCGTGCTGGAAGAGGCCTTGATGAAAGTGCGCAAGGCGATTGAAGAAGGCCGCACGATTGTCGATCCTCTCCGTGAGTGCGGGGTGTTTCCCAACATGGTGACGCAGATGATCGGCGTCGGCGAAGCCACCGGCGCCATGGACTCCATGCTGCAGAAGAT
>Ga0209415_10005634_pt1 | contig 22455 bp, 17 predicted proteins | sample PeaSoiSIISIP2007_FD_187696 | JGI IMG/M metagenome (GOLD analysis project Ga0209415, IMG submission 187696) | Peat soil microbial communities from Weissenstadt, Germany - SII-SIP-2007 (SPAdes) (version 2) | ecosystem: Environmental > Terrestrial > Soil > Wetlands > Peat | place: Germany... | reverse complement strand
GTTCCCCGGTAGCTCAACGGTAGAGCATTCGGCTGTTAACCGAAGGGTTGCTAGTTCGAATCTAGCCCGGGGAGCCACATTTTCGGAGGGATCCCTCGCCTTCGCTCGGGATTTCGCCTGCGGGCTCCCGCTTCGCTCACGCCCGCAAATCGGCTCAAGTTCGAATCTAGCCTGGGGAGCCAACTCTCTTATCCGTGGTAACGGGCCTGATCCAGGGCGTCCGCGATGTGCCGCAGCATGGTTCGTAGAGTATGGCCGTCGCCTTGCCCGAGGTTGTCCGTTTCCCGCGCTCGACGCAGAATGCTAGGGTGATCCACCGATTCGACGTCCTCATTCTTGGCGCCGGGGCCGCAGGTCTCCTGTGCGCGGCGGAGGCAGGCAAGCGCGGGCGTCGCGTGGCGATTCTGGAGCGCGCCGATCGCCAGGGCAAAAAGATCCTCATCTCTGGCGGGGGACGCTGTAACTTCACCAACATTCATTGCCAGCCGGAGAATTTCATTTCGGCCAATCCGCACTTCCCGAAATCCGCCCTGGCACGATACACGCCTGCGGATTTCATCGCGCTGGTCGAAAAACAGGGCATCCCTTATCACGAGAAAACTCTGGGGCAGCTGTTCTGTGACCGCTCGGCAAGCGACATTGTGCAGATGCTCGAATTCGAGTGTCGGAACGCAGGGGTGAAGACATTCCTCAAGTGCCAAATCCGCGAGGTGCGGCGCTCGGATGAGTTGGTGGTGCGAACGGAACGAGATGAGTTTCACGCGCCGGCGGTCGTGGTGGCGACCGGCGGACTCTCCATCCCGAAAATCGGAGCCACTGCATTCGGCTACGACCTCGCGCGTCAATTCGGACTGCGGATCCGCGACACCCGCCCGGCGCTCGCGCCACTTGTGCTGGGAGCAAAAGAGCGAGGGGAATATTGCGATTTAGCCGGGGTGTCGGCGGAGGTCGCCGTTTCCGCCGGCCAGAATTCATTCAAGGAAGATATGTTGATCACCCACCGGGGATTGAGCGGACCGGCCATCCTGCAGATCTCCTCCTATTGGAAAAAGGGCCAGCCGCTCCGAATCAATCTAGCCCCCGATCGTAACGCGACGGCGGCAATTCGCGCCGGCAAGGTCCGGGATATGGCCGCTGCGCGATCCGCCTTCCAAGAATTTCTGCCGAAGCGTCTCGCAACACGTTGGCTTGATTTACATGCTCCGCCCGATTGGACCAACCAAGCGTTGACGGAGCTCGAGCGCCAGGCGCATGAATGGACCCTCACACCAGCGGATACGGAAGGCTACGAAAAAGCCGAGGTAACCGCCGGCGGCGTGGATACCGACGAGCTCTCGAGCAAAACGATGGAAAGCCGCAAGGTGAAGGGGCTGTTTTTTATTGGCGAGGTTGTGGACGTCACGGGTCACCTTGGCGGTCACAATTTCCAATGGGCCTGGGCCTCCGGCGCCGCGGCCGGGCGCGCAGTGTGAATGCAGCGCATCACGTTGCTGCGAACTTTTCCTGAATTTGAAACGAATCGGCGTCGTGATATGTCTAATGTGAAGATTACCGGTCATTTCGGGAGATTAAATGGAATACAGAACATTGGGGAATTCTGGATTGAGAGTGCCCTCTCTCTGTTTTGGTCTCGTCACGTTCGGCGGCGGGAATGAGTTTTTCAAAGCGTGGGGTTCGACCGGCGTCGAGGAGGCGAAGAGACTCGTCGGCCTCTGTCTCGACGCCGGCATCAACCTCTTCGACACCTCGGACGTGTACTCCGACGGCCTTTCGGAGGAAATTTTTGGGCAGGCCATTCGGGGACAGCGCAGCGAGCTGTTGATTTCGACCAAAGCGACGTTTCGCTTCGGCATGGGGCCGAATGACGTCGGTTCTTCCCGCCATCACTTGATTCAGGCCTGCGAGGGCAGCCTGCGGCGGCTGGGCACGGATCACATCGACATCTACCACATGCACGGCTTCGACGCGCTCACGCCGATTGATGAGGTGCTGTACACGCTCGATACGCTGGTGCGCACCGGCAAGGTCCGTTACATCGCCTGCTCGAATTTTTCCGGCTGGCACTTGATGAAGTCGCTGGCTACTTCGGAACTGCATGGCTGGGCGAAATACGTCTCGCATCAGGTTTACTACTCGCTGGTGGGCCGCGACTATGAGCTCGAACTCATGCCGCTCGCCATCGATCAAAAAGTGGGCGCGATGATTTGGAGCCCGCTGGGATGGGGACGACTGACGGGCAAGCTCCGGCGCGGTCAGCCGTTGCCGAAGGAAAGCCGCTTGCCGGTCACCGCGGAGAAGGGACCGCCGGTTCCCGAGGAATATCTCTACAAAGTTGTGGATGCGATTGACGCCGTGGCCAAGGAAACGGGAAAAACCGTTGCGCAGATCGCGCTGAACTGGTTGCTCCGCAAGCCCACGGTCTCAACCGTCATCATCGGTGCGCGGAATGAGGAACAACTCAAACAGAACATCGGCGCCGAGGGATGGCGCTTGACGCCGGAGCAAGTGGCGAAGCTCGATGAGGCGAGCGCGCCGTCGATCCCCTATCCTTACTGGCACCAACGGCAATTCCCGGAGCTAAATCCATTGCCGCCGGCGGCCAGTCAATAAGTCTTGCTCGCTCGTGCTCTGCATCTTCTCCGGGGCAATCTGTCGCAGGTTGTCACCAGAAATGAATGCAAGGGAGCGGGAAAGGCTGATTCCGGCGACGCTGTTATGCCACTGGATCTTTCTGACGTGTCGCTTTTACGCCCGTCAGAATCCCGACGCCTAATAGCACGACTGCGCCCACCGCAATCCAGTGAGCGGGCATGTGCACCAGGTACGCCCCATAAATCAGGCCGATGATCACAATTGCAAAACCAATCGCATAAAGTCTGAATGACACAGAATCTCCTTCTCTCCTCAAATCAGCTGCGGCAGATCCGCCCTCAAACGAAACAGGAACGAATATTGCCGGCGTGCCCTATGCGTGCGCCGCGCGCGCCGCTTCCGGCTCGTTGACCAGTTCCTCAAAAAGCGTGCGGTAATGAATCATGGCTTGGCGCAGGTCTTCGGTGGTGGCCTGGCCCTGCGTTTGACGAACTGCACTTTGGTGCGCTGCACGGTAATGTGCGAGAACCAGCGGATGATCCACGGAGATATCCGCCGCGCGCTGCTCAAAGTCGCTTACGGGATAACCGCGCGTGGACATCACATCGCCCAGCAACTGATCGGCGTCTATTACCGCGCCCCCCGGCCCGTCAACGAACCTCGCCTGGACTCTGCCCCAAGCCTCGACAAACCGGGCACGGTCCCCGGCGCTCAAAGGACGGATATGCAAACGCTCCACCCGGTCCGCGCGCTCGTCGAGCGCTGCTTCCGCTTTGCGGCGGCTCCCGCCCTCGTTCACTGCGCGGGTTTATTCATCGCCTCCAAATTGAGTGCGCAGCCTCGCCGTTCGGCGCTTGCGAACCAGCAACCAACTCGTGACGCCGATGACCACCACCATCGCAGCCGCGCAGATGAGCACGATCTCTGTGGCGCTTAACGCCGAGAAATTCATGACCTGCCTCCGGATTCGCCAGGGGAAAGTTGTGGACCTGCCTTGCTTCCCCCGCAGGGCAGTATCGTAGCCGAGGCGAAGCTGGATAGATGTTCACATCGGCACACACCCGAGTTTTGCGTGTTTCTTGTGTAACGCGATGACTGGTCGCTCGCGCTTCAAGCGGGCGCAAAGATGCTCGCTGCCGCAATCTGCCGCGCAAAAAGGAACTTACTCGTGCAGGACAACGCTCAGCAGGGAATTATTGATGTGAATCTCGCCGTTGTCATATTCAAGAAAACCCAGTTTCCTAAATTTGTTCATGAAAAAATTGACTCGCGACCGCGTGGTGCCCACCATCTCCGCCAACATCTCTTGCGAGACCTTGGGGAGCATCTTCGGCGGGTGGTCGTGCGTGCCGTAGCGTCCGAGCAACAGCAGCGTGCGCGCCAGGCGTTTCTCGCTGGAATTGAAGAGTTGGTCGATCAGGTTTTCTTCGGTTCTGAGATTTCGCGCCAAAACGAAGGCGATAAAGCGGTCGGAAAACTCATGTTCCTCGTGAAGGACGCGGAGCACTTCCTTTTTCTCGAGCACGAGCAAGGTGCTAGGCTCAATGGCGATAGCGGTCGACAGTCGAACGGTGTGGCCCGCAAGGCACGCTTCACCAAAGAAATCGCCGGGTCCGAGTATCGCCAGAACTGCTTCCTTGCCGGATTCATTGACGACAGAAAGTCTGACGCTGCCTTCCTGAATGTACAAAACATTCTTGGCGGGATCGCCCTGCGCGTAGATGGATTCCTTGCCGCGAAACTTGACTACGGTTCTTCCTAGACCGGCCGAGTCGAGAAACAGTTGCGCGTTAAACGCAGGGGGCTTCGAGGCCGCTTTGGGGGGGGAGGCGCGGACTTTGGCGGGCACCCGAATTACCTCTGGGCACACCATGCCCCAGCGTAACACGAAACCCGATTCGAATTGAATGTCTAATATTGTACAGAGTGTACCGGGCCGGTACAGCGCCCCCACCACCCCACAGACCCATACTAATGGTTCCGAAGTACTTTTCGCAGCGTCTGGTGAATTTCCAGGCCGCCATCGTAGTTAATAAAACCCTGCTTCCGGAAACGATTCATGAACACATTCACCCGCGGGCGCGTCGTCCCGACCATCTCCGCCAGAACCTGATGACTCAGAACCGGAATCTCCACCACCGCTTTTTGCCCGTTCTTATCCAAGTGCGCCAGCCGCAGCAGCACGCGCGCCAGCCGCTCCTCCGCGGAGGAGGTCAGCAGATGCGCCACGTGATCCTGGTAGTCCTTCACGCTGTTGAGCAGATAGGCCACCAGCGCGTTGGACGTTTTATTCCTCTTGCGCAGCAGTTGCAGCATTTTTTTCTTCTGGACGGTGCGGATGGAGCTGCCGGTCAGCGCGACGGCTGTGGACGTGCGGAGCGGATAGCCCGCGAGGCAAAGCTCGCCGAAGAAATCGTTCACGCCGAGGATCGCGGTAACCGCCGACGGTTGATGCTTCCCTCGCGTGGTGAGCCGCACGCCGCCTTCTTGAATGTAAAAGAGCGTGAACGCAGCCGCGCCTTGCTTGTAGATGACTTGTTTGTCGCGATAGCGCGAGACCTTCCCGCCCAGGGTGGCGCCAGAGGAAAATCCACCAAGGTGAGCATTCGTGTGATTTTTTTGTTTCATATTCGACGCCCATTCTGAATCAGGAGCCCGCACAGCCGGCCGCGCACCGTTCCCCGCATCTTAGGTTTTCCTCGCCGCTTCCGCGGCTTCCAGCGTTTTCACGGACTTCCGGTGCGCTTCCTGCGACCATTGCGAAGCTTTGTTGGCGTGTCCCAATGCCTGTTTGGAAAGTTCGTGTCCTGTGCGGTGATCCTCTTTCCCGTGATGTGCGGCGGCAGCCCGGTGCGCGTGCGCGGCAAGCTCGTGAAATTCAGCAGCCCGTTGGTGTGAGTCATACGGCATAGCGTCCCCATCCTTTCGGGCCTTTCAGCTTACTGCCGTCCTATTTTTCACACTGTACAATATTGAACACGCGCCCTACGGCGGAACTCCATTGGTAGAGTTAGGGAGCGATGGTGAGAAGAAGGTCTTTCGCTTCGACGTGCTGGCCCGGCGCGACGAGCAACTTCGTTACGCGGCCGGCGATGGGAGCGTAAATGTTCGATTGCATCTTCATGGCTTCGAGCGTCATGAGCTTCGCGCCGCGCGCCACGGTCTGATTGAGCTGCGCGGAGATTACGGTGATCAAGCCCGGTGTGGGCGCGCCCACTTGGCCGGGATCGGCGGGGTCGGCCTTGGGATGCGCGTGCTCGGCGACGCGCAACGCGCGGTCCCGCACGGTGACCTCGCGCGGCTGGCCGTTCAACTCGAAGAATAGCGTGCGCGTGCCGTCGGGCCGCGGTTCACCCACGGCTAGAAATTTGATGATGAGCGCTTTGCCCGGCTCGATCTCCACGTTGATTTCGTCGCCGGAGCGCAGCCCGTAGAAGAAGGCCGGCGTCGGCAGCACGCTGACGTCGGAATAGGTGTGGCGGAAGTGGTCGTACTTCACGAAGACGTCCGGGTACATCAGGTAGCTCAACACTTCGTCGCGCCGCACGGAATGTTGCAGCTTTTCCTCCAGCGTTTTTTCCGTGGCCGCGAAATCGACGGGATCGAGATTTGCGCCCGGGCGGCCGTGGCTCGCGCGTTCGCCGCGCAGGACGATGCGCTGCAACTTCTTCGGCCAGCCTTCCGGCGGCGTCCCCAGCGCGCCCGCGAACATCTCCACCACGGAGTTCGGCAGCGCGAGATCGTGATGCACGTCCAGATGCAGAATGTCTTCGGGGCGCATGTCTTTGGCCATCAGGAAGAGCGCCATGTCGCCCACCACTTTGCTCGACGGCGTGACCTTGACGATGTCTCCGAAAAGCTGATTCACCTCGGCGTAGGTTCTTTCCACTTCGTGCCAGCGATGGCCGAGCCCCATCGCCGCCGCCTGTTCGCGCAGATTCGTGTACTGGCCGCCGGGGATCTCGTGCAGGTAAAGACGCGCCGAGCCCGCGCGCGGCCCTGAATCGAACGGCAGATAGTAATCGCGCGTGGTCTCCCAGAAATCCGAGCAATCGTTCAGCGTGTCGAGGTCGAGGCCGGTGTCCCGCGGCGTGTGGCGCAGCGCGGCCACCAGCGAATTCAAGTTCGGCTGGCTGGTGCCGCCGCTCATGGAGGCGAGCGCCGCGTCGGCGACGTCCACGCCGGCATCGGAGGCTTTCAGGATGGAGGAGGCGTTGAGGCCGCTGGTATCGTGCGTGTGGAAATGGACGGGGATGCCGATCTCTTCGCGCAATGCCTTCACCAGTTTGAAAGCGGCGTAGGGCTTACACAAACCCGCCATGTCTTTGATCGCGAGGAAATGCGCGCCGAGTTTTTCCAGTTGCTTGGCCATGGTGACGAAATACTTGAGCGAATACTTCGGCCGCGCCGCGTCGAGGATGTCGCCGGTGTAGCAAATGGCGGGCTCGCACACCGCGCCGGTTTCCAGCACGGCGTCGATGGAGACGCGCATATTCTCAATCGAGTTCAGCGAATCGAAGATGCGGAAGATATCGATCCCTTGTGCATGCGCTTCGCGGACGAACTCTTGAATCACATTGTCCGGATAGGAGGCGTAGCCGACGGCGTTCGCGCCGCGCAGGAGCATCTGGAAGCAGATATTGGGAACGCCCGCCCGCAATACGCGCAGCCGCTGCCAGGGATCCTCGTGCAGAAAGCGCATGGCCGTGTCGAACGTCGCTCCGCCCCACATTTCGAGGCTGAAGAGATTCGAGAGACGCTCGGCCACCGCCGGCGCCGTGGCCAGCAAGTCGTGCGTGCGCACGCGCGTTGCGAGCAGCGATTGATGCGCGTCGCGGAACGTCGTGTCCGTCACCAGCAGGCGCTTTTGTTTGCGCGCCCACCGCGCGAATTTCTTCGGCCCCAATTTCTGCAAGAGCTGCCGTGTGCCCGGAGGGAGTTCGCCCGTAGCGCGCGGAATGGCCGCCGCCGAAAATTCCTGCGGGATCTTTTTCCCTTTCACTTCGGGGTTGCCGTTGAGGATTACGTCGCCGACGTAGGAAAGCAGTTTGGTCGCGCGGTCCGCGCGGCGCGGTATGCGGAACAATTCCGGAGATTCATCGAGAAAGGAAGTCGTTACCCCGCCGGCCTGGAATCGCGGATGGCGCACGACATTCTCGAGAAAAGGAATATTCGTCTTAACGCCGCGAATGCGGAATTCGCGCAGCGCGCGGTCCATCCGCTGGCACGCTTCGGGCAGCGTGAGACCCCACGCCGTCGTCTTCACCAGAAGTGAATCGTAGAACGGCACCAGCACCGCGCCGGCGTAAGCGGTGCCTCCATCGAGGCGAATGCCGAATCCGGCGGGCGAGCGGTAGGTAGTGAGCTTGCCGTAATCGGGCGCGAAACTATTCTCGGGATCTTCAGTGGTCACACGGCACTGTAGCGCGGTGCCGTACAGCGGAACGGCGTCGCTTTGCGGCAGGGAGAGCGGCGGGTCGTGCAGTTTGTAGCCTTGCGCGACTAAAATCTGCGAGCGCACGATGTCGATCCCGGTCACCACTTCCGTGACGGTGTGTTCCACCTGGATGCGCGGATTCACTTCGATGAAATACCAATTCCCCGTATCCGCATCGACGAGGAACTCCACCGTGCCGGCATTCCGGTAGTGAGCGGCTTTCGCCAGTTGCACGGCCGCCTCGCACAGCGCGCGCCGGATCTTCGGATCCAGATTGGCCGCGGGGGCGATCTCGACCACTTTCTGGTGCCGCCGCTGCACCGAGCAATCGCGTTCCCAGAGATGAATGAGGTTGCCGTGATGATCGCCCAGAATCTGCACTTCGATGTGACGGGCGCGCGCCAGAAATTTCTCGATAAAGACGGAGGCGTCTCCGAACGTCGACAGCGCCTCTCCCTGCGCCTCTTCCAGGCGCTTCTCGAGATCCGCCGCGTCGCGCACCACGCGCATGCCGCGGCCGCCGCCGCCCATCGCCGCCTTTAGCATCACGGGGAATCCGATTTGCTTTGCGAGCTTGTGGGCTTCCGCGGGCGATTTCACTGGCGATGGCGTCCCCGGCAGAATCGGAATCCCAGCAGAAGCCGCAAGTTCGCGTGCGGCAGTTTTATCTCCCAAGAGTTCGAGCAGCTCGGGGGTCGGCCCGATGAATTGAATCCCCGCTTCGTGGCACGCCCGCGCAAACGCCGGATTTTCCGAGAGGAATCCGTAGCCGGGGTGGATCGCGTCCACATCGCGTTCCCGCGCAACTTTTACGATTCCCGGAATGTCCAGATAGGCTTCGACGGGGCCCTTGCCTTCGCCGATCGGGTAGGCTTCGTCCGCCTTGAAGCGATGCATGCACAGCCGGTCTTCCTGCGAATAGACAGCCACGGTGCGCAGGCCCAGTTCATCCGCGGCGCGCAGAATGCGAATGGCGATTTCACTGCGGTTGGCTGCGAGGAGCTTCTTCATTTTCAATGTTCCGGACGATTCCCCCGCGCCTGGGCGGAGTCTCTCCGAGGTGGGGTTCACGCTCTCAACTCGGAGAGAAAGCGAGACGCAACGGGAGGGCTATCTTAGCCGAACTCCAAACCGCTTGAAACGCCAATTCAGCCGGAGGGGGAAGTGGGGGCGGAATGCGGATGTGAACCGTCGTCTTCAGGCGTGGCGTGGGGCAGAGGCCGTCCCCAGCACTCGCGCGTAGTATTGCTCGTAGACCGGAATCACGTCGTTCGCGCAGAATTTGCGGCGGGCGTTCACGCGGGCGCACTGGCCCATTTCCCGGCCGCGATCGGTCCGCGACAGAATCTCCAGCGCATACCGGGAGGCAGATTCGACGTCGCGCGGTTCGACCAGATAGCCGTCCACGCCGTGTTCAACGACTTCCGGCATTCCACCGGCGGCGGTGCCGATGACCGGAACTTCGCAGGCCATCGCTTCTAGCGCCGCCAATCCAAACGATTCGTTGTCCGATGGCAGGAGGAATAAGTCCGCCAGCCCGAGCAAATCGTACACGCGATCCTGTTTGCCGAGCAGCAGCACGTCCGCCTTGAGTTTTTTCTTACGCACAAGATATTCGACGGCGCCGCGCTCCGGCCCGTCGCCGATCAGCACGAGCTTGGCGGCCATTTTCTCCCGCACCCGGGCGAAGATTTCCACCACATCCGTCACGCGCTTCACCGCGCGGAAATTCGAGAGGTGCATCAGGATCGGCTCGCCGCTCGGCGCCCATTCCGCGCGCAATTCCGGATTTTCGCGGCGCGCGTAGAGATCGCAATTCACAAAATTCGGAATCACTTCGATCGGACGCTTGACGTCGAATTCTTCAACTGTCCTCTTCTTCAAATAGTGTGAGATGGCCGTCACGCCATCGGATTTCTCGATGGAGAATTTCGTGAGCGGCAAGAAGCTTCGGTCGCTTCCCACGAGCGTGATGTCGGTCCCGTGCAGCGTGGTGATGAAAGGCAGCCGCCGCGGCGCCGCCATCGCGCGCGCCAGCATGGCGCTCACCGAATGCGGAATCGCGTAGTGAACGTGCAGCAGGTCGAGCTTCGCTTCCTCGGACACCTCGAGCATTTTCACGGCCAGCGTCAACGCATACGGCGCGTGATCGAAGAGTGGGTACGTTGTAACTTCCACCTCGTGGAAGTGGATGTTCTGCGCGCCCGGCTCAAGCCGCACCGGCGGCGCATAACTGATGAAATGGATTTCGTGGCCGCGCGCCGCGAGTTCCATTCCCAGTTCCGTGGCTACCACGCCCGATCCTCCGTACGTGGGATAGCAGGTAATCCCGATTCTCATCAAACCTCTGTAGTCCCTAGTTTGCCTCTGTTATGGATGCTTCGCCAATCGCATTCGACTCCGGCGCTCAGAGCGAAAATTAGGGCACTGCATGTTGCTGAAACAATATCATTTATCCTATATTCCTTGGCCGGCCCCTTCTCTTGCGGTGTGACAGCTATCGCACGGTTTGGTGACGTCAATCACGGGAATCTGTGAACAGCATAGATATGATGTGAGTTGCTTGGCGAGACTACCGTGCCCCGGTTATTCCAAAATTGGCGTGTCAAAGCGGTGCTGCCCGTCGCCGCCGTCCTGGGTCTAGGACTTCTCATATTTGAAACCGCTACTCTGAGCCTCGAAAGCACGGCTCGCCACCGCGTTCTGCTGGTGGCCGCCGGCGGCGCGTTGGCGATCTCTGCAGTCTTGCTTGTGGTGCTGGCGGTGCTGATCCAACGCCCGCTCACGGAAATGCAACAGACGGTCGCGCGCATCCGCGCGGGCGATCTCTTCGCCAGCGTTTCCTTCGCAGACAGGAAAGATGAAATCGGCGCTCTGGGCCGTAATTTTAACGAAATGGTCCGCGAACTGCGAGAGAGCCGCGTCGAAATTGAGAGCCTGCATCGCACGCAGATGAGCCGCGCGGAGCACCTGGCATCTCTCGGGGAACTTGCCGCGGGAATCGCCCACGAAGTCCGCAATCCCCTGGCGGGCATCGCCGGCGCGGTGGAGGTCATCGGCCAGCAATTGCCTGCGGGCAGCTCGCACCGGGAAGTCCTGAAAGAAGTGCGGCAGGAGGTGCAGCGCATCCAATCGCTGCTTTCGGATCTGCTGCAATACGCGCGCCCGCGTCCGCTGCAATTCCTGCGCAGCGATCTAAGCGACACCATCGAGCAAGCGGTTCTGCTCGCCCGGCAACAGGTGGGACACCGGCCAATTCAAATCGAGTTCGACAAACCCGCGCACCTTCCGCCCGTTAAGCACGACGCGGCCCTCATCGAACAAGTGGCGTTGAATCTTCTGGTGAACGCCATCCAGGCCATGGATCAAGCGGGGAGCATCCGCGTGAGCATGGAGGTTCGCGACGGCTTGGTCGGCTTTCAGGTCGCCGATACGGGACGCGGCATCGCCGCCGACGTCCTCCCCAAGATTTTCCGCCCATTCTTCACGACCAAAGGCCACGGTACCGGCTTGGGACTCTCTCTCGCGAAAGGTATCATCGAGCAGCACGGTGGCTTGATCGGAGTGACCAGCCGGTTGGGCAGCGGCACGGAGTTTTCCGTTTGGCTCCCGGCCGCAGGCGCGCCCGTCGCGGAGCACGCACACTCCGCTTGAAACGCGAGGCCTACAATGCCGAAGGAAAAGATCCTGATCGTGGACGACGAAAAGCTGGTGCGCTGGGCGCTGCAGCAGAAGTGCGTGGAAAACGGCTACCAAACCTTTGAAGCGGAAAATGGCGCCGCAGCGCTGCAAATCGTGCAGGCGGAATCTCCCGAAATCATTCTTCTCGATGTCCACATGCCGGGCCTGAGCGGCATCGAAGTCCTGGACCAGATCAAGCAGTCCGGCCACAGCCCCGCGGTCATCATGATCACCGCCGCTCCGCAGCTCGAAGACGTAAAAGCCGCGCTCAAGATGGGGGCCTACGATTTTGTCAGCAAGCCGCTGAATCTCGAAGAGCTCGCCGTCACCATCGAAAACGCCGCGGAAACAACTCGGCTCCGCGGTGAAGTCGAAACGCTGCGCGGCGAAGTCCGCCGGGGCGCCGGCTACCACGAGGTGGTGGGGATCTCGCGCAAGATCACGGAGCTGATGAAGTTTGTCAACAAAGTCGCGGCCAGCGAAGCGTCCACCATCCTCGTCCAAGGAGAAAGCGGCACGGGCAAGGACCTGATCGCCAAGGCCATCCACTACCAAAGCCGCCGCCAGGAAAAATCGTTCGTCGCCATCAACTGCTCCGCCATCCCCGAAACACTGATGGAAGCGGAGCTCTTCGGCCACGAGCGCGGCGCGTTCACCGACGCCAAAGCCATGAAGAAGGGACTCTTTGAAGTGGCCGACGGCGGCACCCTTTTCTTGGACGAAATCGGCGAGCTTTCGCAGCTTCTCCAGGCGAAGCTGCTGCGCGTGCTGGAAGACCAGGTGATCCGCCGGGTCGGCGGCGTGCGCGATATTCAGGTGGACGTCCGCGTCATCGCCGCGTCCAATCGCGATCTGGAACGCGCCGTCCGCGAGGGACATTTTCGCCAGGACCTCTACTATCGCCTCGCGATCATCTCGATCTATCTTCCGCCCCTGCGCGAGCGCAAGGAAGACATCCTGCCGTTGGTGGACTTCTTTATCGGCTTTTACAATCGGAAGTTTCGCAAGTCCATTCGCGGCATCACCGACGCCACGCGCCGGTTACTGCTGTCTTACCGCTGGCCGGGAAATGTTCGGGAGCTGCGGAACGCCGTCGAACGCGCCATGATCCTGGAGGAAGAGCCGCTGCTCCGCCCCGAAGGCCTGCCTTTTTCGGTGACTGATCAGTCCGCGGGGCTTACATCCTTCGAGCATGCCGCTTCGCCGGATTCGCCGCCCGCGCCGGAGAACGGCCGGCGCATTCCTCCTCTGTCCATACCGGAAGGCGGAACTTCGCTGGAGGGGATGGAGCGCGAAATGGTGACGCTGGCTCTGCACCAGGCCCATGGCAATCAAACGCACGCAGCGCGCCTGCTGGACATCAGCCGCGACGCGCTGCGATATAAAATGAAGAAATTTAGCTTGCTATCGAGTGATGAGCTCGAGACACCCGAAACCACCGCCTGATGCACCGCGGTCTTATTTAGTCTCCTGAGTGCGGTCCTTGCATCTCCAGATCTTCGATGGTTCGGCGCAGCCACGTAATCAGCGGGCCCCGCACATACTCCGGATCAGGTCCCAAACTCGCCACCGTCTCGTTCTGCGCATTCAACGGAATGAAGTGGCACGGCTCCTGTTGATCGCGGTGGCTGCTGGGCACAAAGCACATCAGGAAACATTCGTTGCAGGGGTGCTCCTTTTTCTCGAGCCCGACGTTCAAACAACTGATGGAATCGCGGAAAATCCGGGGATTGTGCTGCGGGTCACGAGGCGAGGGATAATATCCCCCGCGCTCGGCAATCGCCAATTCCAGCCTGAGCTTATCAATTAACTCGGTGCGGTCGAAAACCATAATCCACCTCCGGCGCGTATGCAAAGCCCTTTGGGCTTCGTGAGGCCGATCACATGAATTGCAGTTCCTGGGCCATCGCCGCCCCGCCAGAAGAGCACTCGGGGAGCCACCTATATTGTTGAGGACGCAAGGTTAGCGGCCCTCCCCGTGGCCCGCACAACTCCCTCTCAATCGCGAGTCCGTCCTTCGGTTGCGCGAGAACCCGCTCCCACGGGGCAAATCCCGCAGCGAGGAGTGCTCTCCGCCTACCGGCGAGGCATCGAAACGTTGCAAATAGAGGACTTAGCAGCCCTCGCCGCACCCAAAAGTTTGGCAATACAACTGCACCTTACAGGTTGAGTTTGAGGAGGCTGGAGGTCTCTGGCCAGCTGGCGGGTGGTCTGCAGCAGGGGCGAGCGTCTTAGAAGTGAAGTGCCCCTCACTGGCCCAGCGCACGGCAGCGGAAAGCGCCGTAGCGAGTGTGAGCGTTATCCCCCGGCCTCCTCCATAAGTTCAGCAGCGATTCAGCCTGGAACGGAGAACATTTGACGCCGTTTCAATAGGCGCGGAGACTCGATCTATCCGGGTCAGTCCGGTGCGAGTTGCTGTTGCGGAACGGCTGTTTGTTATTGCCTTGTCTCTCAGGGCGCGAGTAGGCAGGGCTAGGTAACAGGCGGTCGTGCCGATGTCGGTTCCCTCGGGGTGCGTTGTTTGGGAAGTTCCGGGGCGCGGGCTTCCAAAACAATGGCACTCCGAGGGGCCGAAAAACCCTTCCGGCAGATTCCCTTCGATTCGTTGCAATTCATTATTTTGATTTTTTGCGCTTGGAAAACTGTCGGTGGCCGCGGTTGCTGCGTTACTGCACACGGTAAATGACCAGAGTTTTTTCGCGAGGCTCACAATCCATTTCGATTCACTGAGTTGCGCTCCGCACGAAATGGCCTGCCGCGTGCATGTTGATTAACTGCAGGATGTGAAGCCGCAGAAAGAAAGAGGAACGCAGCATGAGTACCGCAATGATTCGCCAGCCGCAACTCTCCCCCGCGCGCTCGAGTCAGGTCGGATTCCGAACCATTCTCTTTGCCACGGACTTCGGTCCCAGTTCACAGGCGGCGCTGCGCGAAGCCACGGCCACCGCGCGCGCGTATGAGGCCCGTCTGTTGGTGTTGCACGTTCTGCCGCCCGAAACGTATTACGACGTGATCCCGGAAGGCGCGCTCCTCGAAGCCAAAGAGCAGAAGCGCTGGGCGGAGCACCAGATGACCCAACTTCTTATCTCCGGTGGCTTGCGCGACATCCTTCATGAAGTGCAAATCCAACGCGGATCCATCGATGCCGTCCTCGCGAAAACGATCGAGTCGGAAAAGGTTGATCTCGTAGTCCTCGGCTCCCACGGTCTTAAGAGCGCGCGGAAACTCGTTTTCGGCTCGGTGGCCGAACACATTTTCCGAACGTCCCCGTGTCCCGTCCTCGTGGTGGGCCCCCAGGCTGCCACGAAGGGGCGGATCGGCCGCTCCGTTCACAGCGTGCTGTGGGCGACCTCTCTCTCCTCCCCCGAGGACGGGCCGCGTCGCCTTGCGCTTTCGCTCGCGCAAGAACACCAGGCCCGGCTCACGATGCTCCACGTCTGGCAAGCTTCGCAGGCATTTCCTTATCGGGATACCGAGCGCCTGCGCCGCGAAGCCAGTCAGAAACTGGAGGAGTTCCTTCCCGAAGAAAATGTGCTCTGGTTTCCGGCCAGCATGTTGATGGTGGAAGGATCCCCGGAAGAAGAAATCGTGGCGGCAGCTCGCGCAGTGAAGGCGGACCGAATCGTTCTGGGTGTGCGGCGCGGACACCCTCACGCCAGCCACCTGCCCGGGACCATCGCCTACGAGGTCGTGCGTAACTCCCCGTGTCCGGTCCTCATCGTCCCCAAGTAAAGCTGCGCTCTGCTACTTGTGAACCTCGCGACTCTGGACTCTGTATAATGGCCGCCGCATGAAAAAGATCCTCGCGATCCCGCGGTGGCTATTCGGCTCCGACCCCGGCTGGCTCCCTGGATTTCTGGCCGCTCGCTGGCTGTTTCTTCGTTCGCTCGGGTTTATCTTTTTCTCCGCGTTCTACTCGTTGTTGTTTCAAATTCGCGGTCTCATCGGCCCGCAAGGTTTGTTGCCCGCCGGAGATTTCCTGCAAAACGTTCACGACGTGCTCGGCCGGTACCGTTTCTGGTATGCGCCCTCTCTCTACTGGATTTCCTCGAGCGATCGCGCTCTCATGGTCGTTTGTTGGATCGGCCTGGTGGCTTCGCTGCTCCTCTTTTTCAATATTTGGCCGCGCGCTTCCATTGTGGTTTGCTGGGTTGCGTTTCTTTCCTTCGTCAGCGCGGCGCAGGATTTTTCCGGTTACCAGTCGGATGGAATGCTTCTCGAAGCGAGCTTCATCGCTTTCTTCTTCGCGCCTCCGGGTGTGCGCCCGGGCTTTGGCGAAAAGAGTCCGCCGTCGCGAGCGAGTTGGTTCCTTCTCGTGTGGCTCTGCTTCCGCATTTATTTCGAGTCCGGCATCGTGAAAATCCTGAGTCACGATCCGGCCTGGCAGAATTTCACCGCAATGGACAACTACTACCAGAATGGCCCGCTGCCCACCTGGATCGGCTGGTACGTCCAGCACTTTCCGCATTGGTTTCACGCCGCCAGCGTGGGCCTCACGCTCGCCATCGAACTGATATTCGTCTTCGCGATGTTCTTGCCGCGGCGGTTCCGCATCGGGCTCTTCTTCCTGATTACGCCGTGGCAGATTGGAATCATCCTCACTGCGAACTACGCCTTCCTGAATTATCTTGTCCTTTTCCTCGGCTTCTTGCTTCTCGACGATCGTTTCTTGCGGCGGCTTTTGCCGGAGAGGCTACGGGTCCCCCGAGAGGTGATCGCGAAACCCGCTGGCGACACGCCCGCGGGGGGGGATTCCACGTCCGAATCCGCGAAGCCGGAACTGCCGGAAACGCGAAGCTTTCTGGAGGCGCTCCGCCTATCCTTTGCTGCTCTCTTTTTGACGTGGGATTTCTATGCCACGAGCGTGCTGCTGTTCGCGATGCTATTTCAATCCATGCCGCAGCCTCTCGTCGCGCCCGTTCGCGCTCTCTCTCCCTTTCGCATCGCCAACGACTTCGGCCTATTCGCGCGAATGACTCCGGAACGCTACGAGATTGAGTTTCAGGGTTCGCGCGATGGCCGGACGTGGATCGCCTACCCCTTCCGCTACAAACCGCAGAATATCAATGAGGCTCCCCGCATCTACGCTCCCTACCAGCCACGTTTTGACTGGAATCTCTGGTTCGCGTCCCTCGGCGGCTGGCGCGAATATCCTTTTGTGATCAACACCGAAGAGCGCCTCCTCACCGACGACCCCGACGTCCTCGCGCTCTTTGCCGGAAACCCCTTCCCCGGCTCGCCTCCCACGCAGATCCGCGCTGTGCGTTGGCAATACTGGTTCAGCAGCCGCGCCACGAAAGGCTCTACCGGCCAGTGGTGGTGGCGCGAGGAGCTCGGCGTATACGCGCCGTCGCTCGAGCGCTTGCCAGACGGCCGATTTGCCGTCACCGGCTGGCCGGGAATGGGTACCGATTCAACGGATGACCAGCCTTAGCCCGTTCTGGTGAGCCGCTACGCGCCAAAACCCACTATAAATCACTGAAAATACAGCCTTTAACTTTAGTTCCAGGACTATCTTACCCCCGCGCTGGGACTGCTGGGTGATTGGTGCGGACGCCCTCGCCCTCTACAGTGCCCATCACGCGACGCGGTTCTCGCCTTGGAAAGCCGCGACGCGTACTGAGGTGGACGGAATGATCCTGACCATTGCGCTCCTGATCCTTCAGCCACAAGGGTTGCCCCTCCCGGCTCCCCAGCCCAAACAGAGCTCCGTGACGGCCGAGGCGACGGCTCCAGTCGCGCTGGCTTCCGTTGCTCCCACGGCCAGTCCGGCTCCCGCTGCGAACTTGCTGAAGGAAGATAACGAAGCGAGCCAAAGTGTGTCTTACGAGCCGGGGCAAGTCTCGCCGACCCCGGTGGCGGCCATTACTTCATCTTCCTCAACCAGTGGCGGAGCCGACCCGGCCCAGCCGTCGGCTCCGGCCTCTTTCACGCGTGCCCCCAACATGACCGCGCTGATGGTCAGCGTCCAACAACTCCGGGTGGACGCGTGGCGCAAACGCAAGATTTGGTACGGCCTCGCGCTCGCGGGCCATAGCGCCGCAGGTTTCGATGCTTGGTCTACGAACCACCAGATCGCCGCCAGCCAGGGCCGCGAACTCGATCCTTTGATGAAGCCGTTCGCAGGCAATCCATCCATCTACATCGCGACGCAGGTTGGACCCACGATTCTCGATTTCGTCGGCAAGCACATGATGTATAGCCGCCATTCTTGGGTTCGGAATGTCTGGTGGTTGCCGCAGGCTCTGGGCACCGCTGGTTCGCTCTTCTCTGGCGCGCACAATCTGTCGCTGCACGCCGCGGCAAACTGAGTTTCTACTTCCCTCTACTCAACCGGGGTATGGCAGCGAAGCTCCGACCGCATTCATTTGCGGTCGGAGCTTCGCTGCTTTAGAATCCGCGTCACTCGATGAACCCCGCAACGCCTACGGACGAAACGCCAGTCGCAGCAGCGCCCCGGAGCCCCGTGGCAGCGCTCGCGGGAGGGGATCGCCTCGTTTCACTGGATGTCTTCCGCGGCATCACGATCGCCGCCATGATCCTCGTGAATAATCCCGGCAACTGGGGCCACATCTACTGGCCGCTCGAGCACGCCGAATGGAATGGCTGGACGCCGACCGACCTCATCTTTCCATTCTTTCTGTTCATCGTCGGCGTGGCGATGACGTTCTCGCTCGCTGCGCGCGTCCAGCGTGGCGCGACGGGGGCATCGCTCGCCCTCCACATTTTTCGCCGCGGCGCTTTGTTGTTCTTGATTGGCATCCTGCTCGGCGCGTTCCCAAATTTTCAGTGGCAAGGAATGCGCATCATGGGGGTATTGCAGCGCATCGGAATCTGCTACATCGCCGCGGGTTGGCTCTATCTCGCGAGTTTTCGCCGCGCACGCGCAGGGAGCGAGCAGGACAGCGAGCCGGATGCAGCCGCTGCCACGCGCCGCGGAGTCGCGATTCTAATCGTCGTCGCGGTTTTGCTTCTCGCAGGTTATTGGGCCGTGATGAAATTGGTGCCGGTCCCCGGGTATGGCGCCGGCCATCTCGACCCGGACAGCAATCTCGCCGCCTATCTTGATCGCACAGTCATGGGCGGCCATTTGTGGTCGCAATCCGTCACCTGGGATCCGGAAGGTTTGCTCAGCACGCTGCCCGCGATCGTTACAGCGCTGCTCGGAATTCTCGTGGGCCTGTGGTTGCGGTCGTCGCGGACGGGCGCGCGCAAGGCGGCCGGCCTCGCTCTCGCGGGCGTGATCGGAATGGCCGCGGGCCGCCTGATGCATCCCCTCTTCCCGATTAACAAAAATCTTTGGACCAGCACCTTCGTGATTTTCACCGGCGGTTTCGCCATGTTGCTCCTCGCGCCCTGCTATTGGCTCGTGGACTTACGCGGCTACCGTCGATGGACGGGCCCCGTCCTGGTGTTTGGGATGAACGCCATCGCTATCTACGTTTTCTCCTTCCTTCTTTCGTCCTTCAGCGTGTTCTTCGGTTTTCACGATTCCGATGGAGACTTCCAAACCTGGCACGGCTGGATCTACGACACGTATTTTGCGCCCCACGCCAGCCCGAAGAACGCCTCGCTGGCCTTTGCGATTTTCTTTGTGCTGCTTTGCTACCTGGCCGCTTGGCCGCTCTATCGCAAACGCATCTTCCTCCGCATCTGATCCGCGTTCACGCGCGTCCCAACCGCGTAGGATTCGCAACGAATACTTTCACAGTGCTGTAATGTGCCGGGCACGATTCCGCGTGAATGACGCGACTCGCTTAGGGGATAATGCGCGTGTGACGGACGCGCCGCCAACGCCGACTGCCCAGCAAGTTGAATCCACCGCACTGACGGCGGCGGTTTCGGACAGCCCCATTATTCAAGCGCGCCAAGTGGAAAAGTTCTATCTGCAGCCCGATGGCGGCCGCATCGAGGTGATTGTCCCCACCGATCTCGACGTCTATCCCGGAAAAATCATCGCGCTGCTCGGCCCTTCGGGTTGCGGCAAGTCCACGCTGCTTCGCATTCTGACCGGCCTCGCGCCGGCTTCCGCGGGAGAGGTGCTCTGGCACGGCCGCCCGCTTGCGGATCAAACGCCCAGCGTCGGCATCGTCTTCCAAAGTTTCGCTCTCTTTCCGTGGCTGACGGTGCAGGAAAATGTGGAAGCCCCGCTCGAAGCGCGCGGCGTCGCCGCAACCGAGCGTGGTGAGCGCGCAGTAAAAGTGCTCGATTCAGTGGGTCTGGACGGCTTCGAGAGCGCGTATCCGAAGGAACTCTCCGGCGGCATGAAGCAGCGCGTCGGATTTGCGCGCGCGCTGGTGATTCAGCCGGAAGTGCTGTTTATGGACGAGCCGTTCTCCGCGCTCGACGTGCTCACAGCGGAAACGCTGCGCGGCGAATTGCTGGAATTGTGGTTGAGCCACAAAATTCCGACGCGCGCGATTTTTCTTGTCACCCACAATATCGAAGAGGCTGTTTTTCTCGCGGATCGCATCATTGTCCTCGGTCATAACCCCGCGTACATTCGCGAAGATTTTCAGGTCGATATTCCCCATCCGCGCCACCGCAAGGATGAGGCGTTCCTCGATCTAGTGGAGCGCATCTATGAGACGCTCATGCAGCCATCGCCCGCCGACGCCTCAAAACCTGCCGTCGGGGCGCCTGTAGCCGCGGCCCCGTCCCCGCGCTTTCCGCTTTTGCCGCACGTGCGACCCGGAGCGCTGGCCGCCTTGTGCGAACTGCTCGTCGAGCACGGCGACCGCGAGGACTTGCATCGCTTGGCGACCGCGCTCGCGCTCGACGCTGACGAATTGCTGCCGACCGTGGAAGCCGGCAAGCAACTCGGACTCATGAATGTTGTGTGGGGCGATGCCGAGCTGACGCCGGCAGGTGTCGCCTACGCCGCCGCCGGCATTCTGGAACGCAAATCGATGTTCCGCAAGGCAGCTCTCGCGCGGCTTCCGTTGCTCCAGCACATGGAGAACGCGCTTCGCGCCAAGAAAGATCACAAGCTCCCGGACGATTTTTTCCTCGACCTGCTCGAAAAATATTTCAGTCCGGCCGTCGCTCGCGAGCAATTCGAGGCCGCGGTTCAATGGGGCCGCTTCTCCGAAATTTTCGAGTACGACTCCGCTAGCGGAGTCCTCACGCTCACCGAACCAACGGAGTCCGGGTAAGTCCATGCCCGCCGACGTCGCCACGCCGCTTTCCCCGCAGTCGCGCGTCTTTCACCGGCTGTTTCCCTCGCGCAAATTGCAATCCAAATTGGTGGACGTCGCGGTTTTCCTCGCGCTGGCCGCGATCCTCTATGGGGTCTGGAACGCTGGCCGCTTGTGGATGAGTCCGGCTACGCCCGCGGCCGAAATTTCCCTCAGCCCGAGCGTGTTGCCGTACTACGCATTTCTCTCACTCGTGCGCATCGCCATCGGTTACGTGCTGAGCGTCATCTTTGCGCTGGCGTACGGTTTCGCCGCCGCCCGCTGGCCCGCCGCCGAGCGCATCCTGATCCCGCTGCTCGACATCCTGCAATCCATTCCCGTCCTGAGTTTTTTGCCCGGTGTGATGCTGGCGATGGTGGCCCTGTTTCCACATCGCCAGGTGGGACTCGAATTGGGCTCGATCCTGCTGATCTTCACCGGCCAGGCGTGGAACATCGCGTTCAGCTTTTACGCCTCGCTGAAAGCGATCCCGCGCGAATTCGACGAAGCCGCGCGCATCTACCGCTTCAGCGCCTGGCAGCGTTTTATACAGCTCGACGTTCCCTACGCGGCGATCGGCCTCGTCTGGAATTCCATGATGTCCGTTGCGGCGGCGTGGTTTTATCTGATGGCTTGCGAGATGTTTGAGTTGGGCCCGCGCGATTTCCGCCTGCCCGGGCTCGGTTCCTATCTTCAGCAAGCGGCAAGCGACGGCAATTCGCGCGCCATCGCCTGGGGACTCGCCGCCATGATCGGCGTCATCGTGCTGCTCGATCAATTGGTGTGGCGCCCCGTGATCGCCTGGGCCGATAAATTCAAAATGGAATCTGTGGAAGCCGTCTCGGCGCCCCGTTCGGGCGTGCTTACGGTGCTGCGCCGCTCCGGCGTGCCCGCGGCGATTCACGATCATTTGATTCATCCGGTGAGCGAACGCCTCTTGGCAGCAGCCTGCCGCAGAGAAGCCGCGAGTGAAATCGCCGCTCCGAAGCATTCCGGCGCGGCGCGCAAGTGGTTGGGGCGCGTGCTAGGTTTTCTGGTTGTCGCAGTGCTGGCCTGGTTTGCGTTTCTCGCGGCGAAGCGGCTCATGCTGCTCTCGAAGCCGCAAGTTCTGGAGTTGCTGCTGGGCGCCGCGGCCACCTTCGCGCGCGTCGAGGGATCGCTCTTGCTCGGCGCGCTGTGGACGATTCCCGTGGGCGTCGCCATCGGCCTAAGCCCGCGACTCGCGCGCATCGCGCAACCCATCGTGCAAGTGGCGGCGTCGGTTCCGGCGACGGCGCTGTTCCCCGTCGTTCTCCTACTGCTGCTGCGATTGCGCGGAGGCATGAGCATCGCCGCGATCGCGCTGATGCTTCTCGGCACGCAGTGGTACATCCTTTTCAATGTGATCGCCGGCGCGATGGCCATTCCCTCGGACTTGCGCGAGGTCGCGCAAATCTACGGCTTCAGCCGCTGGGAACGCTGGCGCGAACTCATCCTCCCCGCGATTTTTCCGTATCTCATTACGGGCTTGCTCACCGCGTCCGGCGGCGCATGGAACGCCAGCATCGTCGCCGAATATTTCCATTTCGG
>Ga0209415_10005632_pt1 | contig 22457 bp, 20 predicted proteins | sample PeaSoiSIISIP2007_FD_187696 | JGI IMG/M metagenome (GOLD analysis project Ga0209415, IMG submission 187696) | Peat soil microbial communities from Weissenstadt, Germany - SII-SIP-2007 (SPAdes) (version 2) | ecosystem: Environmental > Terrestrial > Soil > Wetlands > Peat | place: Germany... | reverse complement strand
ATGTGCTCGACCGTCAGATCGGCTTCGCTGCAGTGCGCGCCGCAGTAGGCGCAGACGTGGCGGTCGCGCGCGAACAGGCGGTGCTTGCTCAAGCCCACGTGGCCGCGGCCGTAGGGGCTGCGGTGGCGGCCGCGAATCATGACGATCGAGCTGCTGACCACGCGCGAGCGCTCGCCGGATAGTTCCTGCAGGCCGCCGGTCATGGAGAACAGGTTCTCGCCCAGGTCGTTGACGACCTTGCCGGAGGCGTAGTATCGCGCTGCACGGGTCAGCGCTGCCCACCGAACCGGCTGCCCGTGGGAGTCGACGATCAAAATGCGGGGTGGGTTGTCGGTTCCGCGCATACGCGCATATTGCCACTTCGGAACAAGTTTTGCATGTCCAGCGCCGTGGCCCTCAGGATGGCAAGGCTCGCAATGCCGGGTACCGCTCCTGCGCAATTCCAGGCAATGGACGAGCGCGAGGTCGAACTCAAGCTGCGATTGCGTGCACAGGACCTGGCGGCGCTGCGCTCGCGGCTCGACGCGCTGGGCGCGGCGGCGCGCACCGAGCGGGTCGACAGCGTGTACTACGACACCCCGGACCTGCGCCTGGCAAGCGGCAAGGCGGCGCTGCGACTGCGCAGCATTGGCGAGGGCCGCACGCGCCGGTGGTTGCAGACCTTCAAGACTCAGGACAGCGCCGCAGCGCTGTCGGTGCGTGGCGAGTGGGAGCGCCCTGCGCCGGGCGGCCGAATCGATCTGCGCTCGCTGGCGGACTCGCCGCTGGCACAGATGCTCGACGGCGCGCCCAGGGCGCCGCGACCGCGTGCGACGGGGGAGCTGCTGGCGAGCTTGCGCCCGGTCTTTCGTACCGTGTTCGATCGCTGCGCCTGGGATCTGGCCCTCGAAGGGGCGCACATCGAGGCAGTGATCGACGCCGGCGAGATACAGGCCGGCGGCCGCAGCGAGCCGATCTGCGAAGCCGAGCTCGAGCTGCGCGCCGGGCCCCATAGCGCGATACTGGATCTGGCGCTGGCATTGGCCGGCGCAACGGGCCGCCGTCACGCGGACCTGAGCCTGCTGCCCTACGGCGAATCCAAGGCCGCCCGCGGCTATCGCCTTGCGCTCGGGCGCGGCCCGATGCCCTTTGCCGCGGGCTTCTCCCGCCTGCCGCAAGCGTTCACGCCGCAACAGCGGGTCGCCGGCGCCGCGCGCCAGCTTGTCGCGCTGGGAATGACCGCACTGCTGGCCAACGCGGCGGAGTTTGCCGATAGCGCCAACCCCGAATTTGTCCACCAGGCGCGCGTTGCTATCCGGCGCATGCGCGCGGGGCTGGACCTGCTCGGAGCGCAGGCCGAGGTACCGCCGGCGCTGCTGCACAGTCTGCGAACCTGGGCGGGGCGCTTTGGCGCCGTGCGCGACTGGGACGTGCTCTGTACGGAACAGCTCCCGCCGCTGGCGGCCGCAGCCAGCGGCGGCAGTGCCGCCAGCTGGACGCGCGTGTGCGAGCTCGCCGCAAAACGCCGCAACGGTGCGCGCACGCGCCTTGGCCGGCAGCTGGCAGAGCCGGCATTTGCCGAGTTCGCGCTGCGCGCGCTGCGCTGGAGCGCGGGGGTGCCGGCGCGACCGGGCAAGCGCTTGGCAGACTTCGCCCGCAAGGCGGTACGCGCGCGCCAGCGCCGCTTGGCCGTGGCCGCACGCTCGTTTGCGCGTCTACCGGCCGAGCGCCAGCACAAGATCCGCATACAGGCCAAGGGTCTGCGCTACGGCATTGAGATGCTGCAGGCGAGCCTGCCCAAGCGAATTCGGCGCGGCGCTCTGCTGGGCCTGACCCGGTTCCAGGACGCGGCGGGCAGCGCACGCGATGCGCTGCTGGTGCAGCTCGCCGTGGCGCGCTTGACCCGCTCGGCAGCGATACGTCGCCAGGTGCAGCAGTGGGCGCAGTCGCGCCAGAGCACGGCGATCGGCAAGGCGCAGCGGCTCGCGGCGTACCTCAAGCCCGCGCGCTGAGGCGCACCGCCCTAGATCGAGGCCGACACCGGCCGGGCGCCGACGAGTTCGCGCACCTCGCGTGCCGCGCCGCTGTTGTCCGCGCTCGCCAGAGCGCTGAACGGTCTTTGCGCGGGACGAATGGCGTTGCCCTGGCCAAAGCCGATCCCCGCTTGGGTGGCCCGTTCCACCTGCTCCTGCGTCCGCAAGCCGGCGACGATCAGCCACTGCTCGGAGACGCCGGCGACCCTGGCCTCCAGGGCGAGGTTGTCCCAGGGTTCGCCAAGGCTTGAGGTCGGCGCAAGGATCTTGGCGAAGTCGGGCTGCACCAGCGCGAAGGCGCTGAGTTCCATTGCCAGCCGCGGCGAGGTCACGCGCAGGCCCACCGGGATCTGCTGCGCGCGCAGGTACTCGACAAACGCGCGGATCCGGTAGCTCGAGCGCACCATTTCGACCGAGCCTCGCAGGATCACGGCAAGCCGGTGGACCACCAGCGCGTGGGCGCGCAGCGCGGCATCGATTCGCTCATCGTACTTTTGCACCGTGCCAAACGACAGCGTCACCCCGACCTGGTCGCACTCCTCCCGCGCCAGCATGCCCAGTCCACGGTGCAGACCAAGAAGTTGAATGCGCGACCACTGTATCGGGGTTGCCTCGAATCCGTCGGTCCAAAGGTACAACTCGTCGAACCAGCGCTCGCGCGTGTGCAGCGAGCGCGTTGGCCACACCGTGGCGCATATTTCGCCGGCGGGCACGCTCTCGATCTTGTTGCAGATCGATTGCGCGGGCCAGCGGTGCGAGGGGATCATGGACAAGGGCGGCACGCGGTCGGGGCCACGCCCTGCGGCGCCCCTGGCGACCGCCACCGCTCGCACCGCCAGGATCGCGGGAAAAATTGCGCGGCTCCGCTGGGGCGCCGGCGCAGCGGGAACGGGACCAAGGTGACTAAGAGGGAGCAACAATGCATTGCCGCGACAATACTGGTTCCCGTTGGCGCTGTAGTCCCATCAAATGCGGGATAGAGGTGGCTTTTTCGGGGCAACTTGGCATGACCCGACGAATCCGGCAGAATCGCACTATGTTGCGGTGCAGAAAAAATGCAGCCTCCTACCCATAATGTGCGTGCGGCGCTCATCCCCCGATCGGTTGCGGTGGTAGGCGCGACCGAGCGGTCCGGGGCGCTCGGCCGCGATGTCTTTCGCAATATTCTCTCCGGCGGGTTCCAGGGCGAGGTCTTCGCGGTAAATCCCAAGCACGCGCAGATCGGCGAGCACCGCTGCTACCCGAGTCTGGCGGAGCTGCCGTCGGCGCCCGATCTGGTGGTGGTGGTCACTCCGGCAGCCGCCGTCCCGCAGGTGGTGCGGCAGGCTGCCGAGCGCGGCGTTGCCGGCGTGCTGGTTCTGTCGGCCGGCTTTGCCGAAGTCGGTCCGGCGGGCATTGCCTTGCAGGAGGAGGCCCTGGCGCGCGCGCGCGAGTCGGGTCTGCGGATCATCGGCCCGAACTGCCTGGGGCTCATGCGCCCGGCGATCGGTCTGAACGCCACCTTCGCCCGTACCCCCGCGCGCCCCGGCAATATCGGCCTGGTCTCCCAGTCCGGTGCCGTCGCGGCGGCCCTGCTCGACTACGCGTGGTCGGCGGGATTTGGTTTTTCTTCGGTGATCACGACTGGAGACGGCTCCGACGTCGAATTCGGCGACCTGCTCGATTTCCTCGCGCTCGATTCGCAGACGCGCAGCATCGTGCTGTACGTCGAAGGCGTTCACCGCCCGCGCCAGTTCCTCTCCAGCCTGCGCGCGGCGGCCAGCATCAAGCCCGTTGTGGTGCTCAAGGCAGGGCGGCACGCCAGCGGCTCGAAGGCCGCGTTCAGTCACACCGGAGCGATGGCCGGCAACGATGCCGTGTTCGATACCGCGCTGCGGCGCACGGGTGCCATCCGGATTTCGAAGTATGCGCAGCTGTTTTCCGCGTCCGAAGCGCTGCTGAGCGGGCGCCTGCCGCGCAGCTCTCGCCTGGCGATCCTGACCAACGGCGGGGGTCCGGGAGTGCTTGCCGCCGACGCGGCATCGGACTCGGGCCTGCCGCTGGCGCTGATCGGCGCGGAGACCAGGCAGTTGCTCGACGCCTCGATGCCCTCCACCTGGTCGAAGGGCAATCCGGTCGACATCGTAGGCGACGCCGACTGTGCGCGGTTTGCGCACGCCTTCGAGCTGCTGCTTGCCGACGAGGCCAATGACGGCATCCTGGTGCTCTTTTGTCCAACGATACGGCTCGGTGCGGCAGAGATCGCCAAGGCGCTGCTGCCGCTTGCGGCGGCCAGCAGCAAGCCGGTCGTCTCCGCATGGCTCGGAGAGGCAGACGCATCGCAAGGCCGTTCCATTTTGAAGCAGGCCGGCTATGCCGCCATGCGCAGCCCGGAGCAGGGCGTCGAGGCCTTTTCCTTTCTTGCGCAGTTCGTGCGCCATCGGCAGTTGCGCCTGCAGCTGCCGCCGCCGGTCAGCAGGGATACCGAGGGCGCCAGTTCGCTGGAGATCACTGCCGCACGTGCCATCCTGGCACAGGCGCAGTCGCAGGGGCGCATGCTGCTGGCCGAGGACGAGGCCAAATCCTTGCTGGCGGCCTGCGGAATCGAAGTGGTGCAGGGGCATCTGGCCGCCAGCGCCAGCGAGGCCAAGACGCTCGCCGAGCAGATCGGCTACCCCGTGGTGCTGAAGGTGCGCGCCGAAGGGGTTACGCACAAGAGCGACGTTGGCGGTGTGCTGCTCGGGCTCAAGTCGCCGGAGGAAGTGGGCCTTGGGTTCGAGCTGATCCACGAGCGCGTCCTCAAGCGGGCACCGGCGGCGCAATTCCGCGGGGTCTTGGTGCAAAGGATGGTGAGCCGGCCTTCGGGGCGGGAACTGATCGTGGGAATCGCCCGCGACCCTTCGTTCGGACCGGTGATCAGTTTTGGCATGGGAGGCATCGCCGTCGAAGTCGTGCGCGACTCGGCGCTGGCCCTGCCGCCGTTGAACCGGATGCTCGCCGGCGACCTGATCGACCGGACGCGGGTTGCCAGCATGCTCAAGCCCTTCCGTGGCATGCCCGCCGTGGACATGGACAGCCTGATCGATGCGCTACTGCGCGTTTCCGAGTTGGCCTGCGAGTTTCCGTGCCTGGCCGAACTCGACATCAATCCCCTGCTGGCCGATGAAAGCGGGGTCATCGCGCTCGATGCCCGGGTACTGATCGACAAGGCCCCGCTGTCGCCGGACCCTGTCTATTCGCACCTGGCCATCCATCCGTATCCCAAGGCGCTCGAGCGGCAACTGCACCTTGCCGATGGCGCGACGGTGCTGCTGCGACCGGTTCGCCCGGAGGACGCCGAGGCGCAAAAGCGCTTCGTTGCCCGTTTGTCCGACCTCACGCTGTACCGGCGCTTTCACGCGCCGGTGCGCGAGCTGACGCTGGATCGACTGGTGCGGTTCACGCAAATTGATTATGACCGCGAGATGGCTTTTGTCGCGATCGACGCTGCCGGCGCCGACGAGGAGATCCGCGGCTTTGCCCAGTACAACCGCGTCGTAGGCAGCGACCAGGCCGAATTTGGCATCGCCGTGGAGGACAGCTGGCAGGGCCGGGGCCTGGGTTTCGCGATGATGGCGGCGCTCGAGACCTGCGCGCGCGAGCGCCAGGTGTCGGAGATATTCGGCTACGTGCTGTCGGAGAACGATTCCATGCGCGGCATGATGGTGGCGCGCGGCTACGGCGCGCAGCGCGAACCCGGCGAGTCCGGCGTGATCCGTTTCCGCCTGCCGCTGGGACCGCAGGCGCAAACGGGCGCGCGAGCGGTGGCCGCGACTACGTCATGATGGGAGCGGCCCCTCAGCCGCGCGGCGGCTCCGTCGCGGCAAAGCTCGGGCGCTGCCGGATCACCGCCTGGGCGCGGCGCACGTTGGCGCGGCCCGCGAGCAGCTGCCTGCCCTCGGGCATGGCTTCCACGTAGGCCAGTAGCGGGGCAACGAAAAGGTCGGCCATCGTCAAGCCCGAGCCGGCCAGGTAGTCGGAGTCGGCGTACGCGGCATCGAGCACGGCCAGCTGTTTGTCGATGTCCTTCAAGGCGGCATCGATGACGGCGCGGTCCGGCTGATCGTTCGGGCCCTTGGGGAAGATGTACTGCAGCACATAGCGACGAGCCATGGCATCGTAGAAGTGCCCGTTCACGAGGCTCATCCACTGCTCGCAGCGGGCGCGGTCGGTGACGCCCATCACCGGTTGCAGCGACGGGCCTTCGAAGCTCTCGTCGAGGTAGCGCAGGATCGCCGCGGTCTCGTACAGTGCGGTCTGGCCGTCGCGCAGCGCCGGGATCCGGCCGAAGGGATTTATTGCCAGCACCTCCGGCGTTTGCGGCGCGCACGGCACGTGCGTGTACGCGACCCCCTTTTCCGCCAGCCCCATCCGGACGGTGCGGGTGTAGGAACTGCGCGGGTCGCCGAACAGGGTCACGGTTCCGGCGCTGCCCTGTGGGTCTACCAAGTCGCTGAGCCGATTGAAGACCGACTGCCAGCCCGCGCGGTGACCGTCTCGCGCCGCCGCGGCCGGGAATCCACTGTGGCGCATCTGCAGCTCCGTGCCGCCGTTCTTTTCGAGGAGCCGGACCTCGATCAGCGTGGACACGTCCGCGGCCATCGATCCGTTTTCCCATTGCCACGTGAACGCCAGGAACTCCGGCCGCCGGATTTCCCGGTAGACGCCGCCGACCGTTGGCGTAGATCCATCGCGCGCCTTCATAACGACGCGGTACCGGCCACCGACGCGCGCATCGACGCTCGCGTCCGCGACCGCCATTCCGCGCGGACAGTGCCACTGCGAGAGCGACGCCTGGTTGGTGAATGCCTCGAACACCGCATCGCGCGGTGCCCGGATGAATCGCACCAGGTTCAGTGCAAATGTCTCGGAAGCGCTCATGAACGTGACCTCCTCAAAGTCGATGTGCTGCCGGCGCGCCGTAGCCGACGCGATCCCTTCTTCGCCGTTGGGCCCGGGTCCGCCGCGCCTGCCGAACCCTCGACGTAGTCGACGAGCCGATCGAGGCTGACCTCCCAGAACTGCTGGTACTGCGCGAGCCAGTCGTCTGCCGCTCGCAGGCCTGCGGCACGCAGCCGGTAGATGCGCCAGCGTGCCTCGACACGGCGCTCGACCAGTCCGGCGTCCGCGAGCACCCGCAGGTGCCGCGATATCGCCGGCGCGGAAATGCGGAAGGGGCGGGCCAGTTCCCCCGCGGCCGCTTCGCCTTTGGCCAGGCGCGACAGGATCGCGCGCCGCGTCGGGTCCGACAGCGCCACGAAGGTCGCCGAGAGGGCATCGGAAGTGGATGGGTTCATCATATCATTTAACTGTATTGTGAAATGACAGCCGCGTCAAGTCGCGCCGAGCCGACGGGTCCTGCCCGCGCAAGCGCTTGCCATCGACACGGGCACCGCCTAATGGCGGCCTGGGACGGAGCAGCGCCGAGCAAGGGCCCGTCGGGCGCCGTTGTTGTTATAGGGCCCAGTGCAGTGGCGACCGAAGCGGCGGCCCAAGCCGCCGCAGTCGGTCAGTGGAACTTCACCGGTACCTGCGGCTGCCTGTTCACCTGGAGTGAGAATATGTCGGGCCGGGAATAGTGGCCGACCACATCCAGGCTGCGTCGGGCTGCTGCGACCTGCGCGTTGTCAAAATCGGCAAACAGTAGTCCGACTTCCTTGCGCATCGGTCCAGCGACGATCTTCCCGCCAGGCGCGATCACCACAGAGTCCCCTGGATTGATCCACTCTTCGGGATCGGGATAGAGCGTCGCCTTTTCCGGAAAATCGCTGCCAAGATCAGCCGCTCGGAGGGCGCAACCGGCGCCCACAACCCAGCAGCATCCTTCCCGCGCAATGTGCTGCAGAGTGCCGATCCAGCCGTCGCCGGCGTCGTACGTCGGGGCAATGTAGATGTCGATCCCCTGGGCGTACAGCGCGTAACGCGCCAAAGGCATGAAATTCTCCCAGCAGAGCAAGGTCCCAATGCGTCCGCAGGGGGTGTCGATGACCTTGAGCCCGGAACCGTCGCCAAAACCCCATACCATTCGCTCCGGATTCGTCGGCATCAACTTTCGGTGCCGATTGAGAAGACTTCCGTCGGGGCCAAGAACCGCGACCGCGTTGTAGATCGTGCCTCCGCCGAAGTCCTCATCTCGTTCATTCATACCGCAGACGACCGTCACGGCGTATTGCCGGGCCGCCTCCGCAAGCGGCGCCAAGTCGCCTCGCTTGAGGTTCACCGCGTTAGCCTGCAGCAAGGCGTGAAGCCGCGCGCTGACGCTGCTATCCGTCCCGGGCCGCAGCCGCCAGATCCATACCGGGTAGCCGGGAATGAACGCCTCGGGAAACACAATCAGTTTGGCACCGCCGCCGGCGGCCTTGGCAATCGCCGCAACCGCATCGGAAACGCTCTTTTCCCGATTCAGGTAGCTTGGCGGCTGTTGAATGACAGCAAGTTTTGGCATGGTCCAGCTCCAGATGGCGAATTATCCACGGGTGCCGACCCCGACGACCAACTCACAAGGCCCCTCGAATCGACCGTCGCGCTCGAATTGCGCAAACCGCGTCAAAATCTCTTCCCACGCGGCCGCCTTACCGTCCGCGTCGAGCGTGGAAAGCATCTGGTGCAGCGCGCCGAACGACTCCTGCTCGAAGCGCACGCACTCCGCCGCGGACGCCAGCCGCACCGGCGCTGCAACCACGCGGCTCGCCACGTTGACGAAACCGGCCTTCTTGAATGTTTCCTCCAACACACCTGCGCTGCCAAGGCTAAAGGGCCCGGGTTGGCCCGGCAGTGGCGCAGGAAGCGCGGCACGGGCCCGAATAATGGAAACCGGGATCGAGAAGAACCCGTTGCGCTCCGGCGTGGAATACACGATTGCCGCGATTCGACCCCCGGGCTTGAGGGCACGCTTCATCGCGCGTAGTGCCCGTTGCTGGTCGGGGAAGTAGATCAGGCCAACGCGCGAGATCACGGCGTCGAAACTCGCCTCCGGAACGTCCAGATTCTCGCCGTCCTGAACCGCGGTCTGTACCTGGCCATAGCCGGCCTCTTGGGCGTGCAGCGCAGCGAGTTCCAGAATCCGCGGCGAGATGTCGGTGGCCAGCACGTGACCACGCGGTCCGACCCGCGCCGCCGCCTGCAGGGTCTGGTCGCCGGCTCCGGCAGCCACGTCGAGCACGCGCGAGCCTGCTTGAACGCCGGCCAGGTCGAGCATCAACTCGGTGGCCTCGCCCAGCCATTTCCGAAGGAAGGGGCCCCACCGGTCCCATGCGGCGGCGGCCGCGTCCCACTGCTGTCGAGTCGTGTTCTTGTATTTCTCTGAATCAAAGACGGGGGCTTCTTGAGTGATCATTACCATCTCCTTTGGGCGTGTGGCTCCACGCGTTCGCCTCGCGAGTGGTGGCCCAGGTCTTGCTGTGGGGGGGCCGGTGGCACGGGATCGGGCCGGTCCATTGCCGGCACCTGCTCCCGCGAATGGTTCCTGCTGTGGTCCTTGCGCGCGCTGTTGGAGTTCGGCGACCAGCTTGTCGTCGTTGTCGGACCGAACCACACACCCGCAATCGCGCGGCTAGCCTCGCGGACTGCCCTCCTTGATGGCGCCTTTGAGTTCTTGCCGGAATTGCGGCGTGTCCTTGGCGCCGTGAACTGCCACCGCATGCTGCACGGCGATCTCGAGCAGTTCCTTCTCGGTGTCCGCCGACATTGCGACCGTGCACTTCGAAACACTCGGGTAATCTCGGCAGTCGACATATTTTCTTGTCATGACAACCTCCTGAAGACTCATTGAGATGGGCGTCCTTCGAGCGGGTAGTGTGACCGGATGAAGGCTCGGATTACTGGGTTCGAGAAACCACTCAAGTGCGCTTGGCGTAGTTGCTGGCGCCAAACCAGTCGACCACGACAACTTCCTCGTCGCCGACCACCCACGCATCGTGGCCCTTGGGCAGGGAAGTGATATCGCCAGGGCCGGCGATGATCTCGGTTCCATCATCCATCCGGATCGCGAGCTTGCCCGAGACGTGGTACTGAAAGTGCGGCGCCTCGCAGCTCTCCGTCTTGGCGAGCGGCTTCACATCGTTGGACCAGCGCCAACCAGGCTTAAAAACCAGGCGACCGATCTCGGCGCCGCCCACGCTGAGAATCTCGGCCTTGCCGTTGGGAAAACTCCGGACTTCTTCCGGTTTCGTGAACGATTTGTGCTCGGTTATCTGATCGTGATCGTGATCGTGCATGGCATTCTCCTTCCCGATTTGATCTCGCCACTGCAGCGACCAAGCCGTGCTGTAGGGTGCGAGCTAGCGTAGGTAAGTCATTGCGCCCACCCACAGCGCACTTGCATTCTACTTACCAGTAGGTTAAATTCAATCCCCTATGAAAGCAGTGATGCCGAAAACTCCGCGGCCGATGTCCCGTGAGGACTGGAGCAAGCCCGCCAATGCCATCCTGGACGTTGCCGAGCGACTCGCGCAGACCAGGGGCTACAACGGCTTTAGCTATGCGGATATCGCCGCGAAGTTGGGCGTCACCAAGGCCAGCCTGCATTACCACTTTGCCTCCAAGGAAGAACTCGGGCGCGCCCTGATCGGGCGCTACCACAAGGGCTTTGGTTCGGCGTTGGCATCGATAGACGGCAAGACCGTGGATCCGTCGAGGAAGCTGCGCCGCTACGTGGCGCTCTACGATGCGGTGATTCGCGATGACCGGATGTGCCTGTGCGGCATGCTGGCGGCCGAGTACGCGACGCTGCCTGCGTCGATGCAAGAGGGATTGAAGCAGTTCTTTGACTTGAATGAGCGCTGGCTGACCGCCGTGCTGCAGGAAGGTCGTCGGTCCGGATCGATCAAGTTCAAAGAGGCGCCGAGCGCGCGCGCGCGGGTAATTGTCGGAACGCTCGAGGGCGCCATGCTCGTGGCGAGGTCGTACGGCGATGCGAGGCGCTTTCATGCCGCGGCGCAACACCTGCTCGCCGATTGCAGTGCTCGCAAAGGGTTGCGGCGAGCCGAACCAACCTAGATCGTTCAACGTGAGGAGGTCGCCATGTCAGGACTCTATGGCGAATACCAGCGCCGATTGCAACGGCAGTTCGATACCGAGCGATTGGCCGATCGGATCGAGGAGCGCCTATTGCGCGACCACGTCACCAGCGATGATCGCGCCTTCATCGAGCGGATGGACATGTTCTTTCTGGCAACCGCGGACGCGGCGGGCCGCCCGAACTGTTCCTACAAGGGCGGCGACCCTGGCTTCGTGCGCGTAGCGGATCCGCGCACCCTGCTATTTCCGAACTACGACGGCAACGGCATGTACCTGTCGATGGGCAATGCCCTGGAGAACGCCCATGTGGGCCTGCTGTTCATCGATTTTGCCAACCAAAAACGGCTGCGGGTCAATGGGGACGCACGGATCGTTGCGGCCGCATCGGTCGAGCCGCCCTACCCGGAGGCGCAATTCGTCGTGGAGGTCAGGGTGCGAGAAGTGTTCCCGAACTGTCCGCGGTACATCCACCAGATGCAGTCGGTGGAGCGCTCGAAATTTGTTCCGCGCCCCTCGGTGGCCACCCCGGTGCCCGGCTGGAAGCGCATGGAGTGGGCTTGCGACGTGCTGCCCGCCGGGGATCCCGCGCGTTTGCCCGAGAGTCCGTAAGCCGCTCCGAGGAGCGAGCATCGACGCGATGCTGACGCGAACGGACCTTGGGGCCGCACGCAACGAGTGGCTGCCGTCGTTTGGACTGCCTGCGGCTCCCCGTCTGCGTGCTCTTAGGGATCACCGCGGTGTGGGCACCGTTCGTTGCAGCGGCTGGACAACGCAAGATCGTCCCGTCGATCACGGCGCCGCGATCGGTTCGCCGCTTCCCGGCGCCAGGCTGCCGGCGCATCGAGGCAACTTCGCCCGCCGAGCGTCCCGCGAGGACTGGCGGGCCCTGGCATGCTGGGGTCTGCGACCAACCGACTGGTTTTTCGTTTTCTCGTCGTTCCGGCCCGGCCCGCGGGGTACCCCCGTGGGTCCGAGTAATCAGAACGACAGGGTGCACCCCGTGCAGATAGAAAGCAAATCCATTCCTTTTGCTTGGATGCTGTACTACTGCTAGCGAACAAACACGGTGTTCTCGAACGCTTCGAATTCGACGTGCGACAGACGCCCGTCGTGGTCGGCGTCGAACCGCTCGAATACGCGGATCAGATCTGGCATCTTCCTGGCGTCCTCCCGGCTGATGAAGCCATCGTGATCGCTATCGAGCTTCTGGAAGTCCTCGGCGACCTCCTCCTCGTCCTCCAAGTACACCGCAAGAAAGTAGTAAAAGCCCAGCATCATGGCCCCGAGCAGGGCGAACCATATCCAGTCCGCGCCGCTGGTATTGCGCAAAGTCTGCCAGGGGTCGGGAAGGATAATCAGGGCCGCGCCGGTCATTACGAACGGCGCGAAGATTGCTGCTAGTAGCGTCAGCCGCTTGATAGTGGATTTCATAACAATCTCCTCGCAAGGGTCTCCTCGAAATGGGGGGTTGAATGGCTTTGGCAGGGCGGGTAGTCCGGACGAAGACCGAAGGACCGGGAATCCGCTCCGCCAGAGGGTTATGGAGACAATCTAATCCTTACTAAATTAGTAAACAATAGACCATCGGAGGTATTCCTAAAGACGGTACGGACCAAGATCCCCTTCTTGGATCCCCGCGCGGCGCGTGTCGAATCGAGAAGCCGTGTTGCAGTGCACACAGGAGATGGCGACCCATCCGGTCGCTTGGTCGCAGCGTGGTAGGACGCGTCGCAATCATGGGCCGCTCGATCTTCGACCATCCACAAAACCAAACGCCGGCTGCAAGGTGGGGAACGCTAGGGGGGAGACCTCGAACGCGCCGCCGCTGCGGACTTGACAAGCGATAAAAAAAGTACGAACGTTCGGTTTTTTCAACGGCCGCCGACCGCCCCGAACATGCTTGCCCCGACCTCTCGCGCCCCGCGCCCCGCCCGATCGCCCACGCGCGGGCGCAAGGGCGAGCTCACGCGCGCGGCCATCCTGGAGGCGGCGCTCGCGATCGCGCGCCGGGACGGCATGGAGGGACTCACGATCGGCCTGCTGGCGGAGCGGCTGGGGATGAGCAAGAGCGGAGTGTTCGCTCATTTCGGTTCGCGCGAAGACCTGCAGCTGGCGGTCCTGAACGAATACGCGGCGCGCTTCGTCCAACGAGTCCTGCGACCGGCCGTGCGCAGCGCACGGGGCTTGCCGCGCCTGCGCGCGATTGTCGACCGCTGGCTGGCGCTGCTGGCCGAGGAGCTCGAGGCCGGCTGCATCCTGATCGGCGGCGCGTCGGAGTATGACGATCGCCCGGGGCCGCTACATGACACCCTGGCGGCAATTGTCACCTCGTGGAAGGGCGAGCTGGTGCGGGCGCTGGAGCAGGCCAAGGCCTGCGGGCACCTGCGTGCGGACGTCGACTGTGAACAAATGGTATTCGAGATCTACGGATTAATGCTTATGCTGCACCAGGATGCGCGACTGCTGCACGGCAAGGACAGCGTGCGGCGGGCGCGCAGCGGCCTGCAGCGGCTGCTCGACGATGCGCGCAGGGAGGCTCCGGGCGCTGGCGCCCGGCGGCGCGCGACCCCGGCGCAACGAGCCGGCAGGACGAACAAGAGCCACTGACCACGATCGGAGATTGGAATGCCCATATACAAGGCGCCATTGCGCGACCAGCAGTTCGTGATCCACGAGGTACTGCACGCGGTGCAGGAACTGCGCACGATGCCGCGCTACGCCGAGCTCGACGCCGATACGGTCAATCAAGTCATCGAGGAGGCCGGGAAGTTTGCCGAGGAGGTCCTGCTGCCCATCAATCGATCCGGCGACGAGGAAGGGTGCGCGTTTGATCCACAGACGCATGCGGTGCGCACACCCGCCGGCTTTGCCAAGGCCTTTGCCCAATTCCGGGAGGCGGGCTGGCAGGGCCTGACGGCGGACGAGGAGTTCGGCGGACAGGCGCTGCCGCAGCTGCTGCAGGTGGCGTTCGACGAGATGCGCTGCGCGACCAACCAGGCCTGGGCGATGTACTCGGGGCTCACCCTGGGCGCGTACGAGTGCATAGCGCACTGCGGCAGCGCCGAGCAAAAGGCGCTGTACCTGCCCAAAATGGTCTCGGGCGAGTGGACCGGAACCATGTGCCTGACGGAGCCGCACTGCGGCACCGACCTGGGAATGCTGCGCACCAAGGCGGTCCCGCAGACCGACGGCAGCTATCTTCTTTCCGGCGCGAAGATCTTCATCTCGGCCGGCGAGCACGACATTGCCGACAACATCGTGCATCTCGTGCTGGCCCGCCTGCCCGACGCGCCCAGCGGCACCCGCGGGATCTCGCTGTTCCTCGTGCCCAAGTTCGTGCCGCAGGGAAGCGGTGCCCAGGCGCGACCGGGGCGCCGCAACGGGGTGTACTGCGGCGGCATCGAGCACAAAATGGGCATTCACGGCAACTCGACTTGCCAGATGGTGTTCGAGGACGCGGTCGGCTGGCTGATCGGGGAGCCGAACAAGGGCCTGAACGCGATGTTCGTGATGATGAACAGTGCGCGCCTCGGAGTGGGCGTGCAAGGGCTGGGCCTGAACGAGGCCGCCTACCAGAACGCGGCGGCGTACGCCAAGGACCGCATCCAGGGTCGCTCGCTGAGCGGTGCCAAGGCGCCGGACCGGCCGGCCGATCCGATCATCTTCCATGCCGACGTGCGGCGCATGCTGCTCACGGCGCGCGCCTACGCCCAGGGCGGGCGGGCCTTCGCCTACTGGATCGCGCTGATGGCCGATCAGCAGATGCATCACCCGGACGAGGAGCGGCGCAAGTTCGGCGCCGACATGATGGCGCTGATGACGCCGATCGTGAAGGCCTTTTTGACCGACAACGGTTTTTTGCGCTCCTCGGAGTGCCTGCAGGTCCTCGGCGGGCACGGGTACATCCGCGAATGGGGAATGGAGCAGCTGCTGCGCGATGCGCGCATCAACATGATCTACGAGGGCACCAACACCATCCAGTCGCTGGACCTGATCGGGCGCAAGGTGTTGATGGATAACGGCGCCAAGCTGCGCGAGTTCGGCGCGCTGGTCCAGCAGTTCATCGACGAGCATGGCACCACGCCGGCGATGAACGAATTCATCACGCCGCTGGCCGATCTCGGGGACAAGGTGCAGAAGTTGACCATGGAACTGGGCATGAAGGCGATGAGCAACCAGGAGGAGGTGGGTGCGGCGGCGGTCGACTACCTGCGTGTCGTCGGCCACCTCGTCTTTGCCTATTTCTGGGCGCGGATGGCGCAGGTAGCCCTGTCGCGCTGCGCGGCCGATGGTGATAAGGTCGAACCCTTTTATCCCGCCAAGCTGGCGACCGCCCGCTTCTATTTTCAGCGGCTGTTGCCGGAGACGGCCTTTCACATCCGCGCCGCTCGCTCCGGGGCCGCGAATCTGACCGAATTTCAGCTCGACTGGTTCTAGAACAACAACGCTGGCGCTCGGGTACCTGGCCATCGTACGGATTCGAGCGGCATTAGGAAAAGACAATGAAAAATTTCGTGGTCAGAAAAGTCGCTGTGCTGGGTGCCGGTGTGATGGGCGCCCAGATCGCTGCCCATTGCATCAACGCGCGCGTGCCGGTCGTGCTCTTCGACCTTGCTGACGCCAAGTCCGGGGACAAGAACGGGATCGCGCGGCGCGGGATCGAGGGCCTGAAAAAACTCAGTCCGGCGCCGCTGGGGCGCAGCGACGATGTGCGCTACATCGACGCGGCCAACTATGAGCAGCACCTGGAGCAGTTGCGCGACTGCGACCTGGTCATCGAGGCCATTGCCGAGCGCGTCGACTGGAAGCTCGACTTGTACGCCAAGGTGGGTCCCTATATCGGAGCGGGGGCGATCTTCGCGTCAAACACCTCGGGCCTGTCGATCACGCAGCTCGCGCAAGGGCTGCCCGAGGGACTCCGGGCGCGGTTTTGCGGGGTGCATTTCTTCAATCCGCCGCGCTATATGCATCTGGTAGAGCTGATTCCCACGCCTGCGTCGCGGGCATCGGTCCTCGATGAGCTCGAGGGGTTCCTGACCAGCACCCTGGGCAAGGGGGTGGTGCGCGCTAAGGACACGCCCAACTTCATCGCCAACCGGGTCGGGGTGTTCGGCATGCTGGCGACCATCAAGGAGGCGGAGAAGTACGCGCTGGCCTATGACGTCGTCGACGACTTGACCGGCACGCGCCTCGGGCGCGCGAAGAGCGCGACCTTTCGCACGGCCGACGTCGTCGGGCTCGACACCATGGCGCACGTCATCAAGACCATGCAAGACGGGCTGGGACCCGACCAGGATGCGTTCGCGGCCCTGTTCGCGCTGCCGCCGGTTCTCCAGGCGCTCGTCGACAAGGGCGCCCTGGGCCAGAAGTCCGGCGCGGGCTTTTACCGCAAGCTGGGGCGCGCGATCCAGGTGCTCGATCCGCGCACCGGCGGCTACGTCGACAGCGGCGGCAAGGCCGACGAGCTGGTCGCGCGCATTCTCAAAAAGCCGGTGAATGAACGCCTGGCACTGCTGCGCAGCACCGAGCATCCCCAGGCCAAGTTCCTGTGGGCGATCTTCCGCGATGCTTTTCACTACGCGGCCATCCACCTGGCGTCGATCGCCGATACCGCGCGCGACGTCGACTTTGCGCTGCGCTGGGGTTTTGGCTGGGATAGCGGCCCGTTCGAGGTCTGGCAGACGGCCGGCTGGAAGCAGGTCGCCGAGTGGGTGCAGACCGATATCGACGCCGGCGAGGCCCTGTGCCGGGCACCGCTGCCCGACTGGGTTTTCCGGGGTCCGGTAGCGGCTGCGGCTGCGGTGCACACGCCCAAAGGCTCGTGGAGTCCGACGCGCCGGGCCTTCGTTGCGCGCACCGACCTGCCCGTGTACGGACGCCAGCTGTTCCGCGCGACGCTGGTGGGCGACGGCGCCCCGCGCGCACACACCGCCGGCACGACAGTGCACGAGGATGCATCGTGCCGCGTCTGGCACCTCGACTCGGGCATGCCCGCGGAGGTGCTGATCTTCTCGATCAAGACCAAGATGCACCTGATCGGACCCGGGGTCGGCGCGGGACTGCTCAAGGCGCTGGAGCTCGCCGAGGCAAGCTACCGGGGCCTGGTGGTGTGGTCGCCGGACGAGCCCTTTTCCGCGGGTGCCGACCTGCAGGCCATGATGCCCTTGTTCATGAGCGGTGGCGCGAAGGCGATTGGGGAGGCCGAGCGGCAAATGCAAGATGCGATGCTGCGCGTCAAGTACGCGCAGGTGCCGGTGGTGGCGGCGATCAGCGGGCTGGCATTGGGCGGCGGGTGTGAAATTGCCCTGCACTGCGCCAAGCGCGTCGCCGCTCTGGAGTCGTACATCGGCCTGGTGGAAGTGGGGGTGGGCCTGATCCCCGGCGGCGGGGGCCTCAAGGAAGGAGCGCTGCGTGCGGCAGCGGCTGCCGCGGCGGTGGGTTCCAACAACATGCTGCCGTTCCTGCAGAGCTGGGTCCTGAACGCGGCCACGGCCAAGGTTGCTACATCGGCGCTGGAGGCGCAGCAGATGGGATACCTGCTGGACTCGGACACCATCGTCTTCCACCGCCACGAACTGCTGTGGGCGGCGATCGGCGAGACCTTTGCGATGCACGCGTTGGGGTACCGGCCGCCGCTGCGCGTGCGTCAGGTGGCTGCCGCGGGTCGTTCCGTCAGCGCCACCATCAAGGCCGGACATTTGGTCAACATGCGCGACGGTGGTTTGATCAGCGCGCATGACTACACGTTGGCCGCTGCCATCGCCGATGTGATGTGCGGCGGCGACGTCGATGCCGGCGCGCTGGTCGACGAGCAGTGGTTCCTGGACCTGGAGCGCAAGCACTTCGTGCAGTTGCTCGGGCACCCCAAATCGCAGGAGCGGATGATGGGGCTGCTGCAGACCGGCAAGCCGGTGCGCAACTAGTCAATCTACGAAGAGCAAACCGAGGAGTTTCGCATGAGCCGTCAAGTTCAGGATGCTTATATCGTTGCCGCGACGCGCACGCCCGTGGGAAAGGCGCCCAGGGGGAGCCTGCGCAACACCCGTCCCGACGACCTGCTCGTTGCCGCGATTCAGGGTGCCCTGGCGGCCGTGCCGGAGCTTGACCCGGCCGCCATCGAGGACGCCATCATCGGCTGTGCCATGCCGGAGGCCGAGCAGGGCAACAACTTCGCGCGCACCGCGGTGCTGTATGCGGGCCTGCCCGATTCCGTCGGCGGTTGCACGGTCAACCGGTTTTGCTCCTCGGGCCTGAATGCGGTCGTCATGGCGGCCGATCGCATTCGCGTCGGCGAGGCCGACGTCATGCTCGCCGGCGGCGCCGAGTCGATGAGCATGGTACCGATGGGCGGCAACAAGGTCTCGTTCAATCCGCGCCTGTTCGAATCCAATGAACACCTGGGCATCGCCTATGGCATGGGGTTGACCGCCGAGAAGGTGGCGGCGCAGTGGAAGGTTGCCCGGGAGGCGCAGGACCAGTTCGCCCTCGCCTCGCACCAGCGGGCCATCGCGGCGCAGCGCGACGGCGAGTTCCGCGACGAGATCACGCCCTTCGAGATCGTCGAGCGGGTGCCCAATCTGGCCAGCCGCGAGATCGACCTTCGGCGCCGACGCATGGAGCTCGATGAAGGCCCGCGCGCCGATACCAGCCTCGAGGCACTGGCTAAGCTCAAGCCGGTGTTCGCGCTCAAGGGCAGCGTGACCGCCGGCAACAGCTCGCAGACCTCCGACGGCGCTGGCGCGCTGATCCTGGTGAGCGAGGCGGCGTTGCGCCGTTTTCACCTCACGCCGCTGGCCCGCTTCGTTGCCTTCTCGGTTCGCGGAGTTCCTCCGGAAATCATGGGGATCGGTCCCAAGGAAGCCATTCCCGCGGCGCTGCGCACGGCCGGACTGCAGCAGGAGGATCTTGACTGGATCGAGCTCAACGAAGCTTTCGCGGCGCAGTCCCTGGCCGTGATCGAGTCGTTGGGCCTAGACCGCGCCAAGGTCAATCCGCTGGGCGGGGCGATCGCGCTGGGCCACCCCTTGGGAGCCACCGGTGCCATCCGGGCGGCGACGGTCGTGCACGGGATGCGCCGGCGCTCGCTGCGCTACGGCATGGTCACCATGTGCGTCGGGACCGGCATGGGAGCGGCCGGCATTTTCGAGCGGGTCTGAATGCGATCAAATCAGGCGCCTGCCTGGGTGCGGCGCAGCGTTTTGCGGGAGTCAAAATGACCATACGCGTGCAGGTCCAAGATGGCATCACCCGTATCGAGCTCGCGCGCCCGGAGCGCAAGAACGCCATTACCGCCGAGATGTACGGGCAGCTGGCCGACGCGCTGGCGGCCGCAGCGCGCGACGACGCGGTGCACGCTGTCGTCGTGCACGGGTCCCCGACGGTGTTTTGCGCCGGCAACGACATCCACGATTTCCTGGAGCGGCCGCCGGTGTCGGGACAGTCCCCTTCGGTCCGGTTCATGCGGGCGCTGGCCGACCAGGAAAAGCCCGTCATTGCCGCGGTCAACGGTGCGGCCGTGGGCATTGGCACCACGATGCTGATGCACTGCGATCTGGTGTACTGCGCCGACGATGCCATGTTCTCCATGCCCTTCGTGAGCCTGGGACTTTGTCCCGAATTCGCCTCCTCGATGCTGGTGCCGCTGTCCGCGGGATACCACAAGGCGGCCGAGAAGCTGCTCTTTGGCGAACCGATCTCCGCCGAGGAGGCGCTGGAAATGAGGATCGTGAACCGGCTCGTGCCGCCCGGGGAGGTGCTCGAGTACGCGATGCACCAGGCGCGCCGCTTCCGCGCACTGCCGCCGGTGGCCTTGCGCGAAACCAAGCGACTGCTCAAGGCAGGACAGCGCGCGGCCGTGCACCTTGCGATGGAAAGCGAGCTGGTGACCTTCAGCCGCCTGCTCGGCAGCCCCGAGTCACACGAGGCTCTGAGCGCCTTTCTGGAGCGGCGCAAGCCCGACTTTGCGCGCGCGCAGTCGGGCGCAGTGAACTCGACTTCGACCAAGGAGTGACGATGTCAGCGCTGCGCGGCAAGACCATATTTATCTCGGGCGCCTCGCGCGGAATCGGCCTGGAGATCGCCAAGCACGCCTCGCGCGCCGGCGCCAACCTGGTGATTGCCGCCAAGACCGCCGAGCCCAATCCCAAGCTCCCCGGAACGATCTACTCGGCCGCGGCCGAGATCGAGGCCCAGGGCGGCGCCTGCCTGCCCCTGCAGGTGGACATCCGCGACGAGCAGCAGGTGCTCGCCGCCGTTGCGCAGGCCGTGGACCGCTTTGGCGGCATCGATGTGCTGGTTAACAACGCCAGCGCGATTAACTTGACCCCGACGGAGGCGACGCCGATGAAGCGATTCGATCTGATGTTCGGAGTCAACGTTCGGGGCACTTTCCTGTGCACCCAGGCCTGCCTGCCGCAACTCAAGCGCTCGGCGCAGGGCAAACGCAACCCGCACGTTCTAACCTTGTCGCCACCGCTCCATATGGAGGCGCGCTGGTTTGCGCCGCACGTGGCCTATACGATGGCCAAGTACGGTATGAGCATGTGCGTGCTCGGGCACGCGGAGGAACTCCGCCCGCACGGCATAGCGGTCAACGCCTTGTGGCCTCGGACCGTCATCCAGACCGCGGCGCTGCAGATGATTCCGGGCATCCGTCCCGAGAACTGCCGTTCGCCGCAGATCATGGCGGAGGCGGCGATCGCTATCCTGGAGCGCGATGCGACCACCACGACGGGGAACTTCTTTGTCGACGACGAGGTCCTGGCTGCCGCCGGCGTGCGCGACTTCGACCGTTACTCGGTGGTACCCGGCAGCCGCGAACTGCTGCCAGATTTCTTCCTCTGAGCCCGCGCGCGAAGCGGGGCGGCCACCGCCCCGGTTTTCACTGGGTGCGAGGCGCTCCCGGCAACTCGCCGCAGACGCGCGTCTTCGTCTCGCGGATCGCGTCGATGAGGAAATCCGCGTCGTAGGCCTTGAGCAGGTGGCGCTGCTGCGTTTCCAGGTAGCGGCGCAGGCGATCGCCTTCCGCGGCAATTGCCTGCAGCTCCGCGTAGGTCTGTTCGTCCCAGTGCCAGCAAAGCCCAAGTTCGCTGAACGCGGCGTTGAACGCGTTGCGGTCGAACTCGACCCGGTCGGCTGCCGGATGACTGCTGGAGTTCTCGTTGCGCATGGCACCTCCTGGCGAAATTTCTTGCGGCAACCCGCCGTGCACCCGACACGGTGAGCCGATGAAGACCGAGACTACGCCGGCCGATCAATAAAAAACAGTTAAAGTTATTGATTAGTACGATAATGAAAAGCGTATGCATAGCCGCCGCCCAAGATGAGGCACGCCACCCAGCGCCAGCTGCGGGCCTTTGAGGCCGTCGCGCGCCATCTGAGCTTCTCCCGTGCTGCGGAGGAACTGCACCTGAGCCAACCGGCCGTCTCCACGCTGGTCAAGCAGCTCGAGGGCCACGCGGGACTGGCGCTCTTTGAACAGCTCGGCAAGAAGATCTACCTGACCGCGGCGGGTACCGAGATGCTGCGCCATGCCCGGGCGATCATTGCCCAGCTGCGCGAGGCCGAGGACGACATGGCCCAGCTCAAGGGCATTTCCGGGGGCACGCTCAACGTTGCCGTCATCAGCGCCGGCGACTACTTCTTTCCCCGCCTGCTTGCGGAATTCCTGCGGCGCAACGCCGGTGTGACCGTCAATCTGGCGGTGTACAACCGCGCCGAACTGCTGCACCAGCTGGCCAGCAACCTGACCGACCTGGCAGTCATGGTGCGCCCGCCCGAGGAAATCGACACCCTCAACGAATCGTTCGCGCCGCACCCCTACGTGATCGTCGCCGCGCCGGAGCACGCGCTCGCGCGCCAGCGGCGCATTGCCCTGTCCACCCTGGCGCAGGAGCCCTTCGTGATGCGCGAGCGCGGTTCCGATACCTGGAACTCCATGCGCGAGGCCTTTGGCCGCAACTTTGCTCGGCTGCGCATCGCCATGGAAATCAAGAGTACCGAGACCATCAAGCAGGCGGTCATTGCCGGCATGGGAATCGCATTTCTTTCGGCGCACACGATCGGCATGGAGCGGCGTCTGGGGCAGCTCGTGGTGCTCGACGTGGTGGGCTTCCCGGTGTGGTTTGACTGGTTCGTGGTGCATCGGCGCAACAAGCGACTGCCCGCGGTTGCGCGGGCGTTCAAGGATTTCCTGCGCAGCGACGGGGCCCGCCTGATCGAGCAGCTCTTCCGTGCCTCGGACGCATTGCCCGTGTCCCCGGCGCCGCGCAAGTCGGCCCGCGCGCATTCCAGAAAGCCGGCCGGCACGCACTGAGCGGACGGCGCGCGCTGCGCTAGCCCGTCTTTCTCAACTCGAGGGGTAGGCGAGGCGTATGGTATTGATTTTCTTACGCTGAAGCCCCGAAGGTC
>Ga0209415_10005631_pt1 | contig 22459 bp, 20 predicted proteins | sample PeaSoiSIISIP2007_FD_187696 | JGI IMG/M metagenome (GOLD analysis project Ga0209415, IMG submission 187696) | Peat soil microbial communities from Weissenstadt, Germany - SII-SIP-2007 (SPAdes) (version 2) | ecosystem: Environmental > Terrestrial > Soil > Wetlands > Peat | place: Germany... | reverse complement strand
AATGACCGTCTCACCCCCTGATCGTTTCAGCGTGTCGTCACACTGTGGCAGCATGGTCCCATTTGATCAAAGGAGGATTATCCCCATGACCGACACATCGTAGCACGTGCCCCGGCACGTGCTACGGGGTCAAGCCTCGACATTGGACGTTTGTTGTAAAGGGGGCAGAAACCACCGTAACTCTCATTTTATGTCTTGAAAAGATGCTGTGCTTCGGCCATCTCTGTTCGGGAGATGCCGAGCCTCTTGGCGTCGTCCTGCCAGTGGCACATGTCGAATGCCGGAGATATGCGCCAGCCTTCGGGCAACCGAAAGAACCCGTGATCCCGCAAATGGTCGTCTCGGTAGGCGGTAGCCACATTGAACACAACTCAACTCTCGTGAACATGAATATCTCCCTCAGATCCTTATCAATCGAATCAGGCTCCCCCCATCGTGTCAGGAAATCCGGCAACTCCAGATAGCTCGCTTCATCGCTGTCGTGCCGATTGAGCACACTCCTGGCTGAAGCGAAGAATCGCCTGTGGCCACCGGCGCGATCGAACCTCTGCACCCTAAAGGCGTGAGTGCAGGTCGGTTTCTTTGAGGATGTACCGACCTCCCCCGGCCGGTTCATCCTGTCCAGTGTCGAGGATACGGGAGTGGGGATAGTCGCCGATCAACTGGAGCGGATTGTCGGCATGTTCACCCAGATAAACTCCTCGCTCACCAAGCGCTACGGAGGCACAGGCCTGGGGCTTGCCCTGTCGCAGCAGATCGTGGAGAAGATGGGCGGCCGGATCTGAGTGGAAAGCCGCCCAGGTGCCGGGAATACCTTTTTCTTCACCCTGCCGTACTCCCCACATTTGTCTTTGGAAGTACGTTATTGACCAAAGCGTACATATGGGGAATGATAGTCCCAAAGTTACCTGAAGGTGGAGTCCGATTTTCGAAAATCACACTATTTACCCGAGGAGAGTCTATGAAAGTCGTGGCGTTTAACGGCAGCCCTAACAAGGAAGGCAATACCTGGCATGCGATCAAGATGGTGACTGACGAGCTTGAGGCTCAAGGGATCGAGACCGAGATCGTTCACGTGGGGAATAAGGTCATCAGGGGGTGCGTTGCCTGCTACCAGTGTGTAAAGAATAAAAACGAGCAGTGTGTGCTCCCCGGCGATGAGGTCAACGGGTGGGTTCAGAAAATGAAGGAGGCTGACGGCATCATCCTCGGTTCGCCGGTGCACTACGCGGCCATTGCCGGAACCATGAAGTCGTTCCTGGACCGCGCGTTCTTCGTTACCGGTGTCAATGACGCGATGCTGCGCCACAAGGTGGGAGCCGCGGTGGTCGCGGTGCGACGCTCCGGCGGACTGCCGACCTTCGATCAACTCAACAACTTCATCAACTACGCCGAGATGCTCGTGCCGACTTCAAACTATTGGAACGTGATCCATGGCAGGGCGCCGGGCGAAGTGGCCCAGGACCTCGAAGGGGTTCAAATCATGCGGGTTTTGGGCAAAAACATGGCATGGCTGCTGAAACTGGTAGCACACGGTAAAGGGTCGGTTCCCGAGCCTGCGCGCGAAGAAAAAACCTACTTCAGCTTCATCCACTGACGCCGTCGTTGCGCCCGAGGCGGCGGGGTACAGGCGAAATAACGGCAGCAAGGGGGCACGGCTTGATGGCTTGTGCCCCTTTTCGTTACCTGCCGGACGTGATACCCTGCGGCTTGCGGCAGCAGGGTATCACGGGTAAAGGGGAGCGGTCATGAAAATTGCGGTTATCGGTTCCGGGGCGGTCGGCCTCTATTACGGGGCGAGGCTTAAGCGGGCGGGGCACGACGTCCGGTTCCTGCTCAGGCGGGATTACGACGCCATCACCGCGGGCGGGCTGACGGTCACCTCGCCCTCCGGCGATTTTCACCTGCCGGAGGTGAAAGGCTACCGGGATACGTCGGAGATGGGCGAGGTCGACCTCGCGCTGGTGGCGCTGAAAACCTACGACAACGACAAGCTGGCGGAATTGGTACGGCCGGTGGTCGGGGAGCGGACGGCGATCCTGACTCTGCAGAACGGCCTGGGCAACGAAGAACTGCTGGCGGAGGCTTTCGGGGCCGGGCTGGTCATGGGGGGGATCGCCATCATCGGGGTCAATCGCGGCGAGCCGGGAACGGTGCATCACCTGGCGCTCGGCAGCATCCGGCTCGGGGAGTTCGGCGGCGGACGCTCGCCGCGCGCCCTGGCTTTGGCGGAGACCTTCAACGCGGCCGGCGTTCAGTGCCAGGCGGTGGAGGACCTCCGGCGGGTGCGCTGGGAAAAGCTCGTCTGGAACGTGCCGTTCAACGGCCTCTGCGCGCTGCTCAATCGCACACCGGGGTTTTTTCTCGCGAAAGCGGAAAGCGCTGCCCTGGTAAGGGCGCTGATGGAGGAGGTGGTCGCGGGCGCCAACGCCCAGGGACTTACCGAGCCGATTCCCGCGTCGTTCATCACGGACAACATTGAGCGCACCGTCACCCACACGGCCGACTACCGTCCGTCCATGATGATCGATCGCATCGAGGGGCGGCCGCTCGAACTCGACGCCATCTATCGCATCCCGCTTAAGCACGCCAGGCGGCACGGGGTGCGGATGGTGCGGGTGGAGATGCTGCTCGCACTGCTGGCGGCCGGGGAGCAGGAGAGGTAGCAATGACGGCCTCGACGACCTATCGGGACATTTACGCCGTGGTCTCGCGCATCCCCAGGGGAACGGTTGCGACCTACGGCCAGGTGGCGCAGCTGGCCGGGCTCCCAGGGCGTGCACGCCAGGTCGGTTACGCCTTGAGCGAGCTCGATGACCCGGCGGTGCCCTGGCATCGCGTGATCAATGCCAAGGGGGAAATCAGTCCCCGCTGCGGCGGCGAAGGCGACGAGCTGCAGCGGCTGCGGCTGGAGGACGAGGAGGTGCGCTTCGACCGACACGGGCGCGTCCCGCTGGAGCGCTACCGGTGGCGCCCCTAGCGGGCCAGGCCGCGTTCGACCCGGGTCAGGGCGCGCAGCGGCCGGCCACCGCGAAGACGCGGCCGCAGGTCCGGATGTCTCGGCGGCATCCCGGACCGCTGGCGACAACAAGCTTGACAAACGAGGCTCGGGGTAATAGTTTGAAGTTAAACTATATGACGTCGAGTTTGGCGTCCGAAGACGTTGACAGGAGGAATCGTATGAACACGTCCTATTGGCAAGCGATCAAAAACAGAAGGACCTACTATGCTCTCGGCAATGAGCCGGTGACCGGGGACGGGCGGATCGAGGAACTGGTCCAACAGGCGGTGCAACATGTGCCGTCGTCGTTCAACTCGCAAAGCGCCCGGGTCGTGGTACTGCTCGGCGAGCAGCACGAGCGGCTCTGGGAGCTGACCAAGGCCGAACTGAAGAGGATCGTCCCCGCGGATGCCTTCGCGGCCACCGAGCAGAAAATCGACGGCGCCTTCCGCAGCGGTTACGGCTCCATCCTCTATTTCGAGGACATGTCGGTCGTGGAGGCTTTGCAGCAGAAGTTCCCTGCCTACCGGGATAACTTCCCGATCTGGTCGCAGCAGTCTTCGGGCATGCTGCAGTTCGCCATCTGGACCGCCCTGGAGCTGGACGGTTGGGGGGCCTCGCTGCAACACTACAATCCGGTCATCGATGCCGCCGTGAAATCGGCCTGGGGGATCGAGCCTGCCTGGAAGCTGGTTGCCCAGATGCCGTTCGGCAAGCCGTTGGCGCAACCGGCTGCCAAGGAATTCCAGCCGCTGGCCGGGCGCGTACATCTGTACAAATAGTCGGTTAAGAGTCCGGAATTAAAGGGGTCTGCGGGTTGCGCCGCAGGCCCCTTTCGCGTCCTTCGTCAGACGTCGCCTAAGGCCTGGAGGAAAAAAACGTTGACAACGACCTCGCACGGGGATATAAATATTGGTCACAAATCTACTAAGTTGATAGGATAAAAAGAATGCTCATCCTGATTATGTCTACTACGGTCTCCAAGCCATGCTGTAGCAGTTCGACTGGCGACTGATCTTTTTTTTTGCATCATTAACCTAGTAAGTCTGTAGGCTAAATACCAAACCTTTTTGGAGGGAGTCATGAAAAAACGAATCGTCTCTGCCGTGTTGTTGGCCCTGAGCGCAGTTGTGCTGCCGGTGACGGTCTTTGCTGCCACTCACGAGTTTCTCAACGTTTCCTACGATCCGACCAGGGAGCTTTACCAGGATTTCAACAAGGCCTTTGCCGCCAAGTGGAAGAAGCAGGGTGGGCAGGAGGTGGTCTTCAAGCAGTCCCACGGCGGCTCCGGCAAACAGGCCCGCGGGGTGATCGACGGGCTGGAGGCGGACGTGGTGACGCTGGCTCTGGCCTACGACATCGACGAACTGCACGACCAGGGGAAGCTCGTTCCGGAAAACTGGCAGAAACGGCTGCCGTACAACAGCTCTCCCTACACCTCCACCATCGTCTTCCTGGTCAGGAAGGGGAACCCCAAAAGGATCAAGGACTGGAACGACCTGGTCAAGCCGGGCGTTGCCGTCATCACTCCCAACCCCAAGACCTCCGGCGGCGCACGCTGGAACTATCTGGCAGCCTGGGCCTACGCGCTCAAGCAGAAGGGGGGCAACGAAGCCAAGGCCAAGTCCTTCGTCAAGGAACTCTTCAGGCACGTGCCGGTGCTGGATTCCGGGGCTCGCGGCGCCACCACCACCTTCGTGCAGCGCGGCCAGGGCGACGTGCTTTTGGCCTGGGAGAACGAGGCGTTTCTGGCGGTCAACGAACTGGGCAAGGACAAGTTCGAGATCGTGGTCCCCTCGATAAGCATCCTCGCCGAGCCGCCGGTCTCCGTGGTCGACAAGGTGGTGGATCGCAAGGGGACCCGCAAGCTCGCCGAGCAGTACCTCCAGTACCTGTATTCGGCGGAAGGGCAGGAGATCGCCGCCCGCAACTACTACCGCCCGCGCGACAAGAAGGTGGCGGCCAAGTACGCCAAGGTGTTCCCCAAGGTGAGGCTCGTGACCATCGACGATACCTTCGGCGGCTGGCGCAAGGCGCAGAAGGCCCATTTCGCCGATGGCGGCGTCTTCGACCAGATCTACGCAGCGAAGTGACCGCCATCTGCCAAGGGGGGGAGCGCCGGTAACCGCAGGGACGCTCGCGTGCCGGCGCCCCTCGCCGACAGATGAACGGCGGGAAAGGGTAAGAGGTGACGCCATGGCAGCTGAACATCTGATCATTGTGGGTAAAAGTGGTGTCGGCAACTCGACGACGGCAGTCAACCTCGCCGCCGCCTTGGCCGAGGCCGGCAGGAAAGTCGTGCTGATCGGCTACGGCTCATACTTGAACTCGACGGCGACCGTCAGGGGACAGGCAAAGCTGCAGCCGCTTCCCGGCTGGGGAGGGCCGGAGGCGCCGCATTACGCCTACGGCTTCCGGAACATCCTCTGCATCGAAGCGGGGGAGTTTCCCGACAGGAGCGGGAAGGGGGAGGTGAGTAAGCTGCTCAGGCACCCTTTGTTGGCAGGGTATGCAGCCGACTACGTGCTGCACGACGTTTCCTGGAAGCCGGACGCGGCGCTACTGCAGGTGGCGACGGAAGGGGTGCCGAGGCTGTTTTTGGTAGCGTCCGCCGATCTGGCCGCGATCCAGGTGGCTAACGAGCTTTTTTACTGGCTGAATACCGTGCCGGTGGCAGTATGCAGGTTCGGCGGCGTGGTCGTCAACAACCTCACCGGTCCCCTGCACAAGTCGATGATCTCCGATTTTATGGATCAGGCTGGTATTGGGATTACGGCGAGCGTTTCTCATTCCCTGATGGTCTCAGTCAGCGACATCTACAATAAGCCGCTGGTAGAGTCCGCGCCGCAATCGCAACTCGCCTATGTCTTCCGCAGGCTGGCCGCCAGTGTGATCGAGGAAGGAGAAAACAGACGCCCCAAGTTTCTGCCCCAGCAGACACTGCACGACTGGGCGTTTAAGTGGAGCGAGATCATCACCGAACTTGAGTCCGGCATGGTGAGGGACGGCGCGAGCATCTAGAGTCTGCGGGTCGAAAAGCTGTAACAGGCATGTTGCCCAATAGAAACACGTGTGACGGGCGTTCTGTGCCTATAATGGACGGTAAAATTCCCGGTGCGGCTGGTGCCGCGCCGGGGTATTCCGTTCTTTGGGGAGTGCAGCATCTCACCGACCCTGACGCCACGCCTTTTCCGATTTATCCTTTTCTGCCAGCTCCTGCTGGCGCTGCTGCTTCCCGCTTCGGCTGCGGCGCGGGAGTTGACGATCGGCATCCTGGCGCCACCTCGACTCCTGGCTTACCCCGCAGCGCGCACGGCCGTCGACGACAGCGTCTCTCTTTTGTCGAAAGGCTTTCCCGGTGCGCGCGTTTCGCTGAACCAGCCGGACGCGCAGGTTCTCTTGGTGCTTCCCGCACCGGCGCCGGCCGCAGCGGCCGACGCGCGAACCTCCCGTCCCTATCCCGTGCTCGCCTCGACGGCGGTGGATTTCAGCTGGCGCTTCACCCGCCGTGGCGGGCAACGAAGGCTTTTCCTCTCGGCCCGGACGCCGGAGGCGGTCTCGGCCGGACTCTACGCGCTTTTGCAGGAAAGACTCGGCTTCAGGTTCATTCATCCCCGGCAGACCATCCTCCCGGCTCACCGCGCCTGGCCCCTGCCGGAGCGCGGCACCTTTACCGGACGCCCCCGGTTCGACCAGCGCGGCTTCCACCTGCACACGCTGCACCCCATCGAACTCACCGAGCAGCTACTCGACCCCGCATACCCGGGCGGACTGAAGGACGTCACCGACTATCTGGATTGGCTCGCCCGAAACGGCCAGAACACCTTCCAGTTCTACCTGCTGCGCGGGGTGGACCGGCAGAGCTGGCCCGGGCACGCGCGCAAGATCGTCGCCTACGCCAAGCGCCGCGGCATCAGGTGCGGGGTGGAGATCTCGCTCTCCATGCTGCAGCAGCAGGCCTTCCAGGCCATCACGCTCTTAAGGCCCTATCCCTCCTACGGCAGGCAGGTCGATCGTACCCTCGCCTGGCTCTTCCAGGCACCTTGGGATTTCGTCTCGCTGGAACCGAGCATGGGGGAACACCTGCCGCTGATAGGCAGCTCGCTCTCCGGGGTGCAGGCGCACCTGGAGCGCGAGGTGGCGCAGCGCTACCACGCCCGGCTCTTCTACGCGACGCACGTCATCTGCCCGGAGGAGCTCCGTTCGGTCAGGCGGCCGCAACTTCCCGAAAGCGGCATCCTGATCCATACGGTCATGAGCTATTCCGCTTCCGAATCCAAGGCGCCGGTCTACGGCAACCGGAACCAGTGCTTCATGCTGGAGGCCGCCAGGCTGGAAAACGCCCGACGGGAAACCTGGTACTGGCCGGAATCATCCTACTGGGTCTGTTTCGATTCGTCGGTTCCCCTGCTGCTTTTGACCTACCTGGACAGCCGCCTCGACGATCTGCGGCGTATGGAACGAATCGGCGTCAGCGGGCACCTTACCTTCTCTTCCGGCTGGGAATGGGGCTACTGGCTGGTGGACTGGAGTATCGCCCGCTGGTCCTGGGACTACCGGCAGGACGGAAGGGTGCGGTCGGCGGAGCCGCTTGACTGCCTTGACGATCTACTGCCGGACCGGCAGCTTTACGGCTACTGGCGGGAGGCGCTGGCGCTGCAGAACCTTTTCCTGAAGCAAAAGGAGCTGCAGCGTTACGTCTCGGCGCTCACCCCCTTTTCGGAACTGCCCCCCCCGCTGTATCGCTCCTTCCAGCCCGATCCGGGGTTCAGCTACTCCTGGCTTTTGCACGGTGCCTCCCAGCGGCAGGCGGAGCGTTTCGCCTCCGGTCCGGTAAAGGAGCTTGAGGGGTACAGCCGGCTGATGGTCAACCTTTGCGACCGGCTCGATCTCAGGCTGTCGGCGCTTGAGGCCGGGGGCGCCCGGCCGGAGACGCTGGCGCCGGCCCGGGAAATCTCCATCGGTCTCAGGGTGGGAGGGCTCAGGGCCGGCCAGCGGGCCGCGACGCTGAGGGCGCTCCTTGCCAAACGGGAAAAGGCGCACCACGGAGAGGCGGACGCGGCAGCGTATCTGCGGCAGGCGGCCGAACTGCGCCGGACGGCGCTTTTGTGGGTCACGCGCGAGCAGGCCTATTACCGCTTTCCCCTGCAGGCGCTCTCCAGCCGCCGTCCAAGCCTCACCGCCTACGGCTTCGGCTACCTCTACCCGGCGGGGAAGCTGTATTTCTGGGAGCGCGAAGAAGAGCAGGTGCGCCGGGAACGCTTCGACCCGTTCTTGATGAACCTCTGGGATTTCCGCCGCACCCTCGGGCTGGGGAGTCTTTTCTTCAGGTAAAAACGGCATGGTCGGCTCAGCGCGCGGCGTGACCGGCTTTTCACCTGGCTGTGACGTGACTGTGGCTTTGCGCCGCTACATTGACACCCAAGGCAGGAACTTCGTGCCGTAAAGCAAAGGTTATTCGGGCCGGCGCAGAGGTGGGAACATGGAAACGGTAACCATAAGCTCGTGGGACGAGCTGCAGGCGGAGCTTTTTGCGGATTCGTGGAACGAGGATCTGCGACGCTTCCGGTCGCGCTTCGCCTTCCGGGGGCTTTCCGATGCGGATTACCGGCTGGAAACGACGCTGATGCGGCTTGGGGGCTCCTACGCGGAACTGGAGCGGCACCTCTTGCGCAACTTCAAGAAGTACGCGCACCGTAACGTGGTGGAGAGGGACTCGCTCTGGCACTGGCTGTCGGTGGCCCAGCACTACGGGCTTCCCACGCGCGTGCTCGACTGGACCTATTCGCCTTTCATCGCCATGCACTTCGCCACCGCCAACATCGAGAAGTTCGACCGCGACGCGGTGATCTGGGCGGTGAACTACGTCAAGGTGCACGAACTTTTGCCGGCCAAGCTCAAGGAGAGGCTGATGCTTGAGGGGGCGAACGTCCTGACCGTGGAGCTTTTGTCGCAGTCGCTGAACTCCCTCTCCGAACTGGACTCGCTGGACAAGGTGGCGCTCTTCTTCGAGCCCCCGTCCATCGACGACCGGATCGTAAACCAGTACGCCTTCTGCTCGGTGATCTCGGACCCGACCGTGGTGCTCGACGATTGGCTGCATACGCATCCGGGACTTGCCCGCAGGGTCGTCATCCCTGCGGCGCTCAAGTGGGAGATCCGCGACAAACTGGACCAGGGCAACGTCAACGAGCGCGTGCTCTTCCCCGGCCTGGACGGCCTGAGCCGCTGGCTTCGGCGCCACTACAGCCCGCGGCATTAAGGACACGCATGAAAAAAATCGTAGTAATCCTTAGTTGTTTCGTTGTTTTGACCGGGATCTGCTGTTTCGCCGGCGAGCCCTCCCGCGCAGCAGGCCGGCTCTGCAGCTACCGCATCACCAGCCGCGGCCTCAGGGTGGGGGAGCTGAAGACGGCGATCTCGCCGGTGAGCCGCCCGGACGGCCGGGCGTTCCGGTTCGAGTCGAACCTGGCCATAAACGCCAACCTCCTTTTCTTCAAGGTAGCCAAAAGCAGCCACGAACAGGCGCTGGTCACGGAGCACGGTACGCTCAGCTACCATCGCCAGGGGCAGGAAAACGGCAGCGAGTCGAGCGTGGACGCCCATCTCGAAGGGGGGCGCTTCCATTTCCGGATCTCAGAGAACGGCGCTGCCCGCAGCTTCGAGGTGGCGCGCGGCAGTTACGACTTCACCACCATGGACTGCCCGGAAACCACCATGAAGCACGAGGGCGAAACGGTGGAACTGCGCATCCTGGACCTGGAGCACGCGAAGGTGGTGACCCGCAAATTCCACTGGGTGAAGAGCGAGGAGATCGAGGTGGGGGGGAGGCAGTTGCTCTGCAAGGTGGTCGACTTCAGCGACCCCAACAACAACTGCCGCCGCTGGGTGGGTTTCGACGAGCGCGGCGTGATCATCACCCGCCAGGAAGGCAAGGGCAAAAGCGGCAGCTACTTGCTGCGCATGGTGGCCTTAAACGACGCGCCGGCCTAGTTCACGCCGTCCATCCTCATGCCGCCGACGCTTCCAGATACCACCCACCTTAGGGAAGCGGGATTGAAAACGATGTGATCCTCGTCACGGAACCGGCTGCTTGGCCGGTAGCGGAGCGCGGCCGATTTGCTACCATTGGTCTCGGAAGCTTCGCGCAGGCGCATGACCTCCCGGCAGGGGGGAAGGGAGGGAGACCGGGCTGCCGCGCCGACCTAACCGGTCTTCCTCCCCGACCTTCTCCTCCGCACTGCCACCCATCCCCTCAAGCGTCAAAAACGAACCGATTGCGAGGCGATCATGAAACGGCTGAAATGGCTGGTTGTCGCCGGTATCGTTTTTTCCTTCACCGCCTGCCATCGTCCCCCCGACGACACGAACCTCGGCTGTCCCGGCTGCAACGCCGCCAAGACCGGCACGGCCACCTCCTTGAGTGCCGCCCGGCCGGGCCATACGCCGGCGGTCTACCTCAAGCCGGTCTCCTTCGGCGTGCTGCAGGACTACCCGAAAGGGGAAAACCTGGGCGAGGTGCTGAAGGATTTCCGGGTCATGAAGGAACTCGGGGTGACCACCTGGCGGGGGAGCTTCAGCTGGATCGACTACGAGCCTGAGCGGGGGGATTTCGACTTCGCCTGGCTGCGCAGCTTCGTGGAACTGGCGGGGCGTGCTGCGGGGTACAACGAGCTTTTGGGTACGGCCTCGGCGCTGGTCAAGGACAACGCCCCCGGCACCCGGGTCCTTATGGGAGGGATGGTCTATCCCGACGAGCGCTGGGTGGAGGCCGCCTGCATCACCTACGGCAATGCCGGAAGCTTCGACGTCCTCCCCTTCCATGCCTACCCTGAGACCTGGACGCCTCCCGAGATCACCGTGGAAAACTACCTCGACCAGGGGCGTCCCGGATTCTTCCACCGGCAGCTCGTTGCGCTGGTGGAAGAAAAATGCGCGCAGCAGCCGCTCTGGATCAACGAGATGGGGTTTGCCACCTCGCCGGGGAAGACGGAGCTGGAGCAGGCGAACTGGTGGGCGCGGGTGATGTCCACCTTCCTTTCGGACCCGCGGGTGCAGCATCTGGGGATCTACCAGGTCAGGGACCGTGAACCGTCGGCGAAAGTGACCGGGGTGAACGAAAATTATTATCTCGGCCTGGCACGCCATGACCGCAGCCAAAAACTCGCCTTCAAGACGGTGAAGCTGCTGCTGGGACTGCTGAACGTGGCGGAACTGGCCGTGGCGGATGCGCAGCTTGCAGTCGAGGTTACCCGAGGGAAAGCCGGAGAACTGCACCACCACCTGTTCGTGCGCCCCGACGGCCGGCAGGTGCTGTTCGTCTGGGACAAGAAGGGGAGCCCCACCTTGAGGCTGCGCGCCCGCCAGGCGACGAACGCGGTGGAATATGCCCTGGACGGCACCCCCGCGCCGGTCAAGGGTTTCGACGGGCGCAGCCTCGCCGGCGTCAGGCTCGCACCGGGCATGGTGAGGATTTTCGAGCTGGAGTGAAGGTGGCGCGAGGCTAGCGGCGCAGGCGCTCCACCAACTGGCGGATGGCGTCGACGATCGACATGGCGTAGCGGCGGCGGGTGACCAGGGTAACGTGATCGGCGCCGTTCACCACCGTGTGGCTCGCGTCGGTGGAGAGGGCCGCCAACTGCTGCTGAAGCTCCGGCTGCCCCGGCAGTACCTCGCGCGCCGCCGAGAGCACGGCCAGCGGCAGGTCCCCCAGATCGCCGCCGCGGCGCACCTCCTGGCAGAACACCTCCCAGGCGAGGGATTCGTCGCGGGTGGTGGCGAGATGCCGGTGGCTGCAGAGGAAGGCATCGGCCTGGGCGGCCTCCAGGGGAGGGAGACCCTTCGACCAGGAGCCGAAAAAGCGGGTGAAACGGATGTAGCCGAGCCGGGCCAAGAGCGGGGCGACCTTGAGGAAGCGGAAACCGGTGCGCATGTGGACGCCGATGGCCGGGCTGACCAGGTGCTGGTCCGGGTGCACGGCGTCCAGGAGCACCATGCCGGCGACCTCGTCGGGATGGGCGGCGGCAAAGACGCGCGCGAAGAGCCCTCCCATGGAATGCCCGACCAGCAGGTAGGGGGGCTCGATCCCCAGTTGCCGCAGGGCGGCACGCAGCCGCTCCACGGTGAGCGCGGCGGTTTTCGGACCGGTGGAGACCTGGCTCCACCCGAGTCCCGCGCGGTCGTAGGCGACCACCCGGGTCAGCCGGGCGGCCTCGGGAAAGACCCACGCCCACGCGCTGGACATGCCGCCCAGCCCGGATTCGAGGAGCACGGTGGGGGAGCCGCTGCCGGCGACCTGCAGGTGCAGACGGCATTCCCCGACGTCGACCAGGCTGCCGGGAGGGGGGAAGTCGCGCTCGTCGCGCGCGGTCGCCAGCGCCTGGTACACCATACCGATGCCGGTCAGGCAGGGGAGGGCGGCGGTAAAAAGACGCGAGCGTCCCTCCACCTCCGGAGAAAAGCTGTGGCTGGCGGCGTAATGATAGCGGGTGTCTCTGGCGTGGGCGGCCAATGCCGGTACGCTGTTCATCTGCATCCCCTCCGATCCGTTTCTTGCTGACCCCATCCTGTCGGCCCCCTGGTGCCGGCGCCTGCAGGTACGCCTTCAGCGCGGCGCGCGTGCGAGGCACGCTGCTGCAGGGCGATCGCGTCTTCAGGCGCCGCACCTGACAGTAAAGCGGGTTTGTGTACCCTTTGCAACGTCAGGGGTGCAATTGTAACATTCGGGCGGCCGCTTTTTTTGACAGTGGTTGCCGGCGCAACACCGTCAGTCAGTGGGCGGCAAGTCTGTGGACCGCCTTGGCGTGACTTACGATGCAGGTAAAACACTCATAGCCGTGATAATCATGTCCTTCACACTGGCGGAGCCGGTAATCCAGACATTGCTTGCAGGAAACAGATGCGTAATTCTCCGTGTCGAAATGGAGGCTGAAGGCTCTGCGATCGCTGTCAGTCGGTACGGCGTCCATGGTCCCCTCCGGTTCTCGTGCCAGGGTACTCAGGCTGCGACAATTACTGCGCGATGTAAATGGATTCGGTCTGCAGCAGGTGGGAAAAACGCCGGTAAAGTTGCCGCCATTTCTTCTCGACGGCCGCAGCCACCGGCGGACGGCATTCGGGCGAGAGTCCTTCGGCCATCTCCAGAAAGACCCGCAGGTCGTGCATTTGTCCGAGCACGTCCTGGTATTCCTTGAGCCTTGCGTGCAGCTCCGTAAACCCCTCCCCGAAATGAAAGGCGAGCAGTTCCACCCGGTAGCGCAGGTGCTTGACGGCGATGCGCAGCCGGTGCTGCGCGTCGAACGCCTTGAGCCCGCGGGCGGCCGGGATCAATTCCTCCACGGCGAAGTAGCGGCTGGCGACGGCGCTGCCGGCGAAGTCGGCCATGGGGGCGAGCGGGTCGGTGCCGTTTTCGGGGCGCTGGAAAAGAAGCGGCTGGTTTACCAGCTTGCGGCAGCGGCTGCGGAAGGAGCGAGTCAGCGCCCGCTTTAACCCCTGAGCAAGTTCTGCCGCCGCCTCCTCCCGCCTTGCCAGCAAGGTCCCGGTGAAAGCATGCAGCTCCGCGCTGCAACCGCCGTCCACTTCCCCGGCCAGGGCGCCGAAAAAAGCAGCCGCCTCGTCGTGGTTGCGCATTTCCCCGAGCAGCCGCGTCAGGTGCCTGAGGTCTTTGGAGAGCTTGCCGGCACCCCCGGCAGGAAAACAGGGGGCGAACAGCTTCAGCGCCTCGCGCATCCTGCGTGAGCTAACCCGCAGGTCGTGGACGTCTTCCGGGCCGAAGCCGCGCAGCACCTTGCGCCGGAGTTTGAAAAGCTCCTGCCCCTTGCTCGCCAGGGTGCAGCGTGCCGCCAGCCACAGCAAAGTGGCGTCGGTGATCCGCGCCTCAGCCGAAGGCTTGTTCCCGCTTGTCATCCCGGCACCCTTTATGACCGCGTTGGCAGACATCCTGATCGTGATCCTCTTAGGCCGTGTCGATCGGTGGCAGTACCCATGTCCGGCAACATCAGTATAAGGCTTTGTTTTTCCGCTTTTCAATCAGTATCGGGCCTGCTGCACCCGGCAGGTGTACGAACCGTGAAATTTTTACACAGCTGTAACAATAGCCCGCCCCGCCGTTTTCTCCGGCCGGGATTGCTACACAACGCTCACGCAAGTCGAACGTGGCTGCAACAAACGTATGGTATCCATGAGTTGTCAAGTCCGCCGCGCCCTGATCCGGAGCGGACTTGCCGCCCCTTTTGGTTTGCATCATTTGCCGCGCCGGCAACGGCGCGGATTTTTTGTGTCGGGGCACCCGGGCAACGTGGCAAAATTTTCCTGGCTGTAACCTGGCCTTAACAAAACTCGTGCATACTGCATGCTGCGGCAGTGACTCTCCCGAGGGCCACTGCCTCTTCGCCTGCGGCTCCGATCGGTCGGGAGGCGAGGCTTGTGTCGTGTACTACGTAATGGAGGAGTGACGATTATGCCGTCCGTTCAGGAGGTTGTGGCTGTGCCGGTACAGGCGACCCTGGTGGAGCTGCCGCCACAGGAAATACCTTCGGAAATACCCGCCGGGGAGACGGTACCCGTACCCCTGGCGGAGACCATCGCGCACCCGCGACCCAAGGCGGTGAAGCCGCTGCTCAAGGGGAAGACGCCCGCCCGGGAAACCGAGTGCTCCTTCGATCTCGGCGACAGCCAGTGGTACTTGAACCGCGAGCTGACCTGGCTTGCCTTCAACCAGCGGGTGCTCAACGAGGCGACCGACGAGCGCACGCCGCTTCTGGAGCGGCTGAAGTTCATCGCCATCGTCAGTTCCAACCTCGACGAATTCTTCATGAAGCGCATAGGCGGCCTCAAGCAGCAGATCGGCGCCGGCGTGCACGACCTGACGCTCGACGGCCGCACGCCGCTGCAGCAGGTGCTGGAATGCCACGCCGTGGTGCGCGAGCTGCAGGGGCGCGCCGAAGAGGCGCTACGCGAGGTGCTGGCGCATTTGGAACCGAAGGGGATCGTCATCGAGAGCTACGCGACGCTCACCCCCAAGGAAAAAAAGCAGCTGCGCGAGTACTACTACGACAACATCTTCCCGCTGTTGACGCCGCAGTCGATCGACCCGGCCCACCCCTTCCCGTTTCTGTCCAACCTCTCCTTGAACCTCCTGGTGACGCTGCGCTACCCGCGCACCCGCGAGACCACCCTGGCCAGGGTCAAGGTCCCGGTCGGCCTGGGGACGCCGCGCTTCTTAAAGGTCGGCAAGGGCGACCACTTCATCCCGCTCGAACAGGTGATGATGAACAACCTCGACCTGCTCTTCCCGGGGATGCGCATCGAGGCCTGCGAGATCTTCCGGGTGACCAGAAACGCCAACACCGAGAAGGACGAGGAGGAGGCGGACGACCTGATGGCGATGATCGAGTCGGAACTCAAGGAGCGCCGTTTCGCCCCCATCGTCCGGCTGGAAATCGGCTGCGGCATGGAGCCCCTGCACCGCGGGCGGCTGGCAGCCGAGCTGCAGCTCGACGAGGAGAACGACGTCTTCGAGGTCTCCGGCATGCTCGCCAAGCGCGACCTGTTCGAGATCGCCCGGCTCGACCACCCGCGCCTGCACGACGCGCCGCACCACCCGATCGACCATCCGAAACTGCTGACGCCGCGCAACATCTTCCACACCATCCGCGACGCGGGCGCGATCCTGCTGCAGCACCCGTACGTCTCCTTCTCCTCCTCGGTTGAGCGCTTTCTTCGGGAGGCCGCCACCGATTCCAAGGTCCGCGGCATCAAGATGACCCTCTACCGGACCTCCGCCCAGAGCCGGATCATCGATTCGCTACTGCAGGCTGCCCAAAACGGCAAGCAGGTGGCGGTGGTGGTCGAACTGAAGGCGCGCTTCGACGAGGCGACCAACATCAGGCTGGCCGAGCGTATGGAGGAGGCGGGCATCCACGTCACCTACGGCGTGGTGGGGCTTAAGACTCACTGCAAGGTGATCCTGGTGGTGCGCCAGGACTACGACGGACTCAGGCGTTACGTGCACGTCGGTACCGGCAATTACCACGCCGAGACCGCCCGCATCTACAGCGACGTGGGGATGCTGACCTCAAGCCCCACCGTTGCCGAGGACGTGACCGAGCTCTTCAACTACCTGACCACCGGCTTCACCGCCAAGAGGAGGTACCGGACGCTGGTGCCGGCGCCCCGGCTCCTGAAGAAGTCGCTCATGCTCATGATTCAGCGGGAGATCGAGCACCGGCAGGCGGGCGGCGAAGGGGCGATCCAGTTCAAGATGAACGCGCTCGAGGACGGCGACGTGGTGAAGGCGCTCTACCGCGCCTCCATGGCCGGGGTGAAGATCGACCTCTACGTGCGGGACACCTGTCGGCTGCGGCCCGGTGTCGTGGGCATCTCCGAGAACGTCCGGGTGACCAGCATCGTCGGGCGTTTCCTTGAGCACGCCCGCATCTACTATTTCGGCAACGGCGGCGCCGAGGAGTACTACATCGCCTCGGCCGACGCCATGAAGCGCAACCTTGAGGCGCGGGTCGAGGTCATGTGCCCGGTGAGCGATCCGGAGCTGACCCGGGAGCTGCGCGCCATCCTGAACTGTTTCGAGGCGGACCGGCGCTCGGCCTGGGACATGCAGCCCGACGGCAGCTACCTGCAGCGGCGTCCGGCCGAAGGGGAGAGCGAGGAAGGGACGCACCAGATGCTGATCGCGCAGGCGGAGAACCGGCTCAAGGAGTCCCTCAAGCAGAAAAAGAAGAGCCCCCAGCCGAGGTAGCAACACGGCCGCAGGTGGCCCGATGGCGTGGCGTGCAGTGCTTTCAACGTTTCATGATTTCGAAGACGTAGATCAGTATTTCGACCACGATCAAGACGATGATGATCAGTTCCAACTGCGAGTTGCGGCGGTCGTGACTCAGGTTGGAAAAGACCTCCGTGATGTCCATCAGGGTCTCTGACTTGTGCTTGATCTGGTTGTAGCGCAGGTTCAGCTCGAAGAGGTTGTCCATGGTCTGGTACAGCCGGTCGGCCTCCTGGTTGTCCCAGGTGATTTCCGGCTTGTCCAGGATCATGATGAAGGCGATCGACCGGTACTTGAAGTTGAGAATCTTCGAGGCGAGCTTTGCCAGCCTCTTGTCGGTGATCCCCAGTTTCCCCACCCCCAAAAGCGCGATGAAACCCTCCATCTCGTCCAGCACCTGGTCGACCTGCTCCTCGATGCACTCAAGCGCCACCGATTTGGCGATGACGAAGGCGACGATGTCCACGAAGGCCCGGTCGTAGCTGGGCATCACCGCGTAATCGTTGGTGATGGCCTGCCCCCCTCCCTCGTTGATCCTCAGCGAATACTGGTCCTGGTATTTCAGGTTGGGAAAGCCGCGGAACGCTTCGGCTATCTTGCACATCTCCAGGGCGAAATTGCGGATGATACCGTCGTCGCAATTGAGGAACACCACCCCGCCGAAGTAGTAGAGGTAGACCTGCTGTTGCTCCTCGCGATCCGGCGAAAGCGGCTTGAAGTTCAGCGGATTCAAGAGCATCGGCTCTTCCCAGCGGTACTTGCGCATGAAGCCGAGGCTCCCCGCCAGCTTGTTCAGATCGAGTTCGCCAACGAGGGTAAATGCGGAAAATCTATGCTCGTTCATCACGACCTCTCGCTATCGGGTGAGTTTCAGGGTGGAATTTTATATTGACATTATGTTTATAATAAATATTATAAGTATTATAAAGCTTTTTCTGCAGTCTTAGCTGAGTCAGGGGGAAAATAATGAAAAATGAACAAGTTGAGCCGGCAACCGGTACCGAGGTCGAGAAGCATGCAGCCGTAACCGAAGCTGCCACGAACAAGAGCGAAAAGGCGCCCGCAGCCGCGGCCAAAGTGAAGCCCGCCGCTGCCAAAATTGCCAAAGCAGCCAAAGGTGAGAAGCCTGCCAAAGCCGAAAAGGCAGGGAAACCGGCCAAGTCCGACAAACCGGTGAAGCCCGCCAAGGAAGTCAAGGCCAAGAAGGAAGCAAAGCCCGCCAAGGCCGAAAAGCCCGCCAAGGCCCCGAAAGAAGCCAAGGCCCCGAAAGAAGCCAAGGCCCCGAAAGAAGCCAAGGCGCCGAAGGCACCCAAAGCCGAAAAAGCCGACAAGGAAAAGGGCGCCAAGGAAGACAAGCTGACCAAATTCATGGTCAGCATGAAAAAATCGGTGCGCAAGACCCTGAAGAAAGAAGCGGCCGAGGTCGGCATCAGCATGAACGAGTTCGTCGTGCTGGCCGTGCAGGAAAAACTGGCCCACTCCGCAAAAGCACGGTGAAAATCCTCTCCTGCTACAGCATCAAAGGTGGCGTGGGCAAGACCGCCCTCGCCGTCAACCTGGCCTATGCGCTCGCCGAGGCCGGGCAGCGCACCCTGCTGCTCGACCTCGATCCGCAGGGTGCCGCCACCTTCTACTTCCGCATCGAGACGGCGGAGAAATTCCGGGTCCGCGATACCCAGTCGCTTGCCGACGGCCTGCGCCGAAACGTGCGCGGCTCGGATTTCGCCGGGCTCGACGTCGTCCCCTCCCACTTAAACTACCGCCATTTCGACATCCTTCTGGACGGCATGTCCAAGCGTCGCCGGCAGTTGCGCAAAGTGCTGGAAGAGTTTACCCCGGATTACGACGTCATCCTGATGGACTGCCCCCCCAACATCACCCTGCTTTCGGAAAACGTCTTCCGCGCCTGCGACGCCATCCTGGTGCCGGTGATCCCGACCGTGCTTTCCAGCCGGACCCTGGCGCAGCTGGCCGACTTCTTCCGGCACGAGGAACTCCCCGCCGACCTTTTGCGCCCCTTTTTCTCGATGGTGCAGCGCACCCACAAGATGCACCGCGAGACCATGGAAAACCTCCCCGTGGAATACCCCGGCTTCCTGAAGACGGTGATCCCCCTTTCCGCCGCGGTCGAGAAGATGGGGCTTGAGCGCAAGCCGCTGCTCGCCTACGACCGTTCCTGCTCCGCCGCCAAGGCCTACCGCGCCCTCTGCGACGAGATCCTTTCCCTGTAATCCCCCCTGCTTCTCCCTCAATGTGGCAGCAACCACCTGATTTATTAGCATAACTGTGACAATCGTCACTTGTCGGCTGGGGTATAACTAGCTACCGGGGAGTTGTGCGTCTTTGGAGGTTCGATACAGGAGGCGTTATGAACGAAAGGAACCAGGTACGCTACGGCAGAGATCGTTTTTCCGCCGAGATGGGCGAGGCGACCGTCTCCCGGGACGGAAGCTTCAACGTCTGTCGGGCGGCCGACGTTTCCTCCCGCGCCATGAGAGTCCTGCTCCCTGCAGCCGGTTTTCCGTCTGCTTTCCCGCGCAAAAAGGACCTCCTGCAGGTGCACCTCGCCCCTGAGCAACACACCCCCAAGCCCTCCTCCGGCCGTTTCGTAAGCTACGAGTGGGAGGAGCGGATCGCACGCCTGTGCAGCTCCGACGACCCGACCGTGAGAAAGATCGGGCAGGACGCCCTGCGGGAGCTGATTACGGAGGCGGAGAACCATGGATGAGTTAAGCCTTGGCGGCCGGGGTGCAAGGAAGGCAGCCGGTGGAAAGCCCGGCAAAAGGCGTCTCACCTGGCAGGGGGGGCTGGGCCTGGCGCTGGCGCTTTTGGGCGTCGTGTGGCCGTTTGCCGCCGGTACCCTGCTGGACGGGCTGCCGTATCCGGTAATCGTCCTTCTGGGGGGGCTGGGGCTGGCGCCGCTTTTCCTGCTTTTTCGCCGCCCGGCTCCGGCCGGGGACGCGGCCTCTCCCAAGAAACCGGCGGGCCGCGAGGGAGGGGGCGCTCTCTCCGAAAAGGCGCTCTTCATGGACCGGTTAAGCCGGCTCCTCTCCCTGAACATCCGCGACCAGCGGCAAACGGTGGTGATGTACGTCGGCGTCGACGGTTTCGAGCAGCTGCACGCGCTCGGTCCGGCGGGCGCCAACGCGGCCCTGCAGGAGTTGACCGACCGGCTGGCCGAGACGATGCGCAACGCGGACACCATCACCCGCATGAACAAAAGCGAGCTGGTGGTGGTGCTCGGCGGCGACGTCAAGGACGAGGACGTGGTGGTGGTCATAGCCCGGGTCCAGCGGGAGTTCGCCCGATCGATCCCGGTGCCGGAGGGGACCGCCACTCTCAGGCCCTACCTGGGTGTCGCCTGCTTTCCCACCGACGGGGTGAGCGGCGAGATCCTGCTGCAAAACGCCTACCTCGCCATGATCCAGGCGCGGGAACAACGCGACCCCTTCCACTACTATTCGCCGAACTTGAACCGCAAGGCGCTGGAGCGCCTGACGGTCGAGGCGCGCATGCTCCAGGGGCTTGAGCGCGACGAATACTTCCTCAATTACCAGCCCAAATACGACCTGCTGGGAAAGACGGCGATCGGCCTGGAGGCCCTCGTCCGCTGGCGCCAGGACGGCGCCGTGATCATGCCCGACAGCTTCATCCCGGTCGCCGAGCACAACGGCATGATCGTCAAACTGGGAGAGTGGGTGCTGAGGGAGGCCTGCCGGCAGAGCGTGAGCTGGCAGGGGCAGGGAATCAGGGCGGTGCCGGTGTCGGTGAACGTCTCCAACAGCCAGCTGCGCGATCCGGAATTCGCCGAGCGGGTGGAACAGGTGCTGGCGGAAACCGGCCTGGAGCCCGGGTTGCTTGAGCTGGAGATCACCGAGAACGACCTCTTGTGCCTCTCCGACGACGTGACCCTGAAGCTTTTGCGCCTGAAAAGCCGCGGGGTGAGCGTCGCCATCGACGACTTCGGCACCGGCTACTCGTCGCTTGCCACCTTGAAGCACCTCCCCATCGACCGGGTGAAGATCGACCGTTCGCTGGTGGCGGAGATGCTCACCGATGCCAAGGACGCGGCGGTGGCTGAGGCGATCATCGCCATGGCCTCGGCCATGAAGCTTGCGGTGACCGCAGAAGGGGTGGAAAACCGCAAGCAGTTCGAGCTGCTTCAGCGCCGGGGCTGCACGGAGTTCCAGGGATTCTTCTTCTCGCGGCCGGTGGAGGCGGATCAGGTGGCGGAGCTTTTGCTCGCAGGCCCTGACGCGCAGGAGGAGCCGCCGGAGAAAGGCGAGGCGGCATGGGCCGCCGGAAACGGCGCGGACGCGTCGGGAGACGCGCCGGCCGCGGAGGCAGCCCCCCGGCCGGCGGAGTCGGCCGAGTACATGCGGGACGTGGCGCAGGGAGTGCAGCCGGTCTCCCCCCAGGACACCATCCTCGTGGTGCTGAGCCGTTTCCAGCTCGACCGGGACCTCAAGCTGCTGCCGGTGGTGAGCCACGGCGAGGTGGTGGGGATGGTGAACCGGACGGTTTTCTTCGAGGAACACATCATCGGCCGCCAAGGGTACGCCGTGCACATCAACCATGCCAAGAAGATCAAGGAGTTGATGGAGCCCCCAGGCCTGGTGCTCGACTCGGAGCTGCGCATCGAGGACGCGGCGACGAGCCTCAAGCCGACGGTGGGGGACCTGAGGGTGGACAACATCTGCATCACCACCGACGGCGCCTACTCCGGGGTCATCGACGTGAACCGCATCTTCAGGGCCATGACCGAGATCCAGCTGAGCCTGGCCAAGGGGGCGAACCCTTTGTCGGGGCTGCCGGGGAACACCAGCATCGAGCGCCAGATCAGCCGGCGGCTGGAGGCGGGCACCCCCTTCGACATCGCCTACATCGACATCGACAACTTCAAGCCGTTCAACGACCACTACGGTTTCCAGAAAGGGGACGAGGTGATCAAGAAGCTCGCCGAGGTGATCGAGCGGGCGGCGGCTGCTGCCTTGGAACCGGCGGAGATCTTCTGCGGGCACATAGGCGGCGACGACTTCATCGTCATCACCGGTCCCCTGGGTGCCGAGTCGCTCTGCGGGAAGATCGCCGCCGACTTCGACAGGGAGCGGCAGCTGTTCCACGGGGAGTTCGATTTCGCCGCCTGCGGCTACCACGCAAAAAACCGCAAAGGGGAGTACGAACGCATCCCGCTTATCGCCATCTCGGTCGGCATCGTCAGCACGGCACTTACCCCGGTCGATTCCTACGCGAGCCTCGCCTCGCTTTCCACCGAGGTGAAGAAGGCGGCCAAGAAGCTTCCCGGCAGCTCCATCGTGGTCGAAGGGGGAGGGGAGGCGGCCTGCCGCGCCGCCTAGCCGCCCCAAGGGACAGGCTCCGCCGGGTCCGCTTCACCGGCAGACGAACGGCAGATTCCTTACCCCTCCGGGAGACGGAACATATTGAAAGAAGCAGGTGACAAGATGACCTTAAGAGACGAGACCCGTGTCTGTTTCGCCGACCCCGCAGATGCCGCGGCCCCCGCGGGCGCCATGCCGGTCACGCCGGCGGTGCGCGCCGCCGGTGCGGCGACCGGGGCCGGCTCCGGAGAAACCCGCGGCAGGCTGAACGGCGACACGGCTTTTCGCTGGCTGACCACCGTTTTTGCCTGCAGCATCTTGGGTATCCTGGCGCTGATG
>Ga0209415_10005629_pt1 | contig 22465 bp, 16 predicted proteins | sample PeaSoiSIISIP2007_FD_187696 | JGI IMG/M metagenome (GOLD analysis project Ga0209415, IMG submission 187696) | Peat soil microbial communities from Weissenstadt, Germany - SII-SIP-2007 (SPAdes) (version 2) | ecosystem: Environmental > Terrestrial > Soil > Wetlands > Peat | place: Germany... | reverse complement strand
CGGACCCCGATCGGCCCCGTGCCGTTCCAGGGGTACGGCGCGACCGGGTTCGAGGTCGTCTTCGCGATCACCGCGGCGCTGTCGGTCGCGGGATTCCTGTTCACGCTCGCGCTCCGGAACTTCCGGTACCTCGCGGACGGCAGCCGGCACACCGGGGCGGCCCCTGCGCCGACCGCCACCGCGGCGGTCGCCGAACCGGCGCCCGCGACCGCGTCTCCCGCCGACTGAGGGGGCGGCGGGGGGGGCCCCGCCGGGTCGCATCGCCGTTCCCGCGCGCGACTTTCCACCGTGTCGTATATCTAGCGTCCGGCCGTCGCGCGGGGGATGACCGCCGTCCGCCACCTACTGTTGGGCGCCGCCACCCTGTTCGTCGCCGTCCTGATGTTCGTCCCCGCCGGGTCGATCGGCGCCCCGGCCCCGGACGGCCACACGGCGAGTCCGACGACCGCGGCGTCCGCCACCTCGATCGCCTCGCGCGTCGAGGCCGAGCTGCGCGCGGCCCACGTCCCGGCCTCCGAGGTGTTCCTGCCGAACTTCCATCCGCCGGTGACGCTCCAGAGCGGCACGATCACCCCGACGTACGCGCAAGCGCCCGCCCCGATGGGGATCGGCGACCTCGGCGTGCAGAAGGTGAACGGCCGGGACGTTGGGACGGTCTCGTACACGTCGAGCGTGGAGGCGACCGTCACCCTGAACGCCCTCAATTCGAGCTACGTCGACGGCTACGGCCCGGACTCGGTCTCGATCCAGCTCAACACCGTCCTGACGAACGTCGACCTGTTCAACCACACGGACAACCAGTTCTGGATCCAGAACGTCCCGGTCTACGTCGAGTCGACGCACACGCTCTACATCGTCGACAACATCTGGAACTTTTCGAGCCCGTCGTTCCTGTTCACGCAGAACTCCCTCTGGTCGTACCGCGGCGTGCCCGTCCCGCCGGCCTACTACTTCGGGAACGGCCCCTCGTGGTCGACGATGATGCCGTTCACGGTCCGGGTCTACAACAACGCCACGGTCCTGAACGACCGCCCCACGGTGTTCCTGAACTATTCGATCACGCTCTCGAGCGGCCGGACGGTGTCCGGGTCGTACGACAAGGTCGAGTTCAACTCGACCGGGTCCGCCCGGCCGACCCATCCCGCCCCCGCGCCGACGTTCCAGATCGACGGCCAGCAGTTCGGGGCGAACGGGTACCTCCCGAACGACGCGGAGATCACCCTGATCGGCTCGAACAACGGTTGCACGACGTCGGTGTACGACGTGAACGCCACGATGACCCTCGCGACCCTCCCGAACGCGAGCGCGGTGTACGCGCCCGTGCCCTCCGCCCTCGACTTCGGGTTCGACACGGGCGAGACCTCCGAGGGGATCTCGGTCTGGTCGGGGCCCGGGTTCGTCGCCCACCTCGCGCCCGGACCTTCGCTTCTCCACCCGCTGTGGGGCATGACCGGCGCGGTTTCCGGGTTCATTCCCGTGACGTTCCACGTCCAGCCGGCGAACGCGTTCGTCTTCGCCTCCGCCGGGACGAAGTTCAGCTCGTCGACGGCCGCCTGGGCGCCCCTGCTCGCGAACGGGCTCGGGCAGTTCCAGCTCCCCCCGGGCCGCTACTCGTTCGAGTTCCTGCTGGCCGACCACACGAGCCGGATCGTCCATGTGGCGACGGGGATCTCGACCGCCGTCGTGCTCGCCCCGAACCCCTCGGTCGGGATCGACACCCCGCTTGGCGCGTGGGGGAACGCCGAGCTCGCGAACATCTCGCAGCCCGGAGGCGCCGGAACGCTCGCGAACCCGTACGTCCTACTGAACGGCGGGTCCGCGACGATCGACCCGCTGTTCGGGGAGTTCAACGACTTCCAGTTCCCGGTGTTCTCCGGCATCTTCCTGGCCCACACGAGCGCCTACGTGACGGTCGAGAACGCGCCGTCGTTCTCCGTGACGTACTCGCTTCCGGTCGAAGCGGCGGCCGTGGCGGGATCCGGCCTGCCCACGACGAACTTCCTCCAGCAGGTGTACCTGTACGCGGACCACGTGTCGGTCGTGAACAACCCCGTCCTCGCCGGCTGGTTCAACTCGTTCCTCAGCGGGACGGTGGACGCCAACCTCCTGTTCTGGAACTCCTCGCACGACCTGGTCGCGGGCAACACGTTCCAGGACGCGAGCGTCGCCCTCGACATCTACGGCGGCTCGCACAATGTCGTCTCCGGCAACACGTTCTCCGCCTCGTACCCGGTCGCGGCGAACCCCTCGGGGATCGAGAACGACCCGGGGAACGAGACCGGGATCCTCCTCTCGGCGAACGGCGACCTCGTCTACAACAACCTCTTCGACCTCCCGATCCCCGCGATCACCCCGACGTCGGACCTCCTGACGTTCGTCGCGGTCTCGTACGTCGACGCGTGGAACGCCTCCTCAGCCCCCGCGAGCCACGTCCGGACCGTGAACGGCTTCCCGCTCTCCGGGAACATCCTCGGCGGGGTGCGGGAAGGAGGGAACTTCTGGTCGGTCTACGGAACGCCCTCGAACCCGTACGGAACGCTGCCGTTCAATGCGTCCGGCGGGATCACCAACGGGGGAGACTACCTGCCCCTCACGCGGTCGCCGCTCTACCGGGTCGTCGTCCGGGAGAGCGGGCTCCCCTTCGGGACTCCCTGGTCGGTCGACCTGAACGGCACCGTCCGGACAAGCACGTCGCTTTCGATGGTGTTCTTCGACCCCGCCGGCTCGTACGTCTACACGGTCGGGCCGGTCCCCGGATATGGCGCGAGCCCGTCGTACGGCGCGATCCGGGTGCACGGGGGCGCGGCGTACCTCACGGTCCACTTCACCTGAGGATCCACCCGCCGTGCGGCTCCCGGAACGCGCGCCAATCGAACGCCGTCGCGCGAGGCCTTAAGCGGCCGACCTCCGTCCGGCGCCCATGGAGGCCTACGACCGCACCATCGAGTCGTTGGTCGACCTCGCCTACGCCTCCGCGGAAGGAGCGCGCCGACAGGGGCTCGACCCCGAGCTCGTCCCCGAGATTCCGCGCGCGCAGGACATGGCGATGCGGGTCGAGAAGCTCCTCGCCCACCTCCACCTCGACGGGATCGCGGTCGAGATCCGGGCGCTCTGCGAACGGATGCCCCGCGAGGACGTCGCGGTCGCGATCGCCCGCCGCCTCGCGAACGACCCGGCCCGGGGCGCGGACCTCGAGTCCCGCCTCGATGCCGCCCTCCGCGTCGGCCTGGCCGTCCTGACCGAGGGGATCCTCGTCGCCCCGCTCGAGGGGCTCGCGGAGGTCCACCTTCGGCCGGGCCGGAACGGGTCGTACGTCGAGCTGTACTACGCCGGCCCGATCCGGGCCGCCGGCGGGACGGCGCAGGCGCTCTCGGTGCTCCTCGCCGACGTCATCCGGCGCGACCTCGGTCTCGCGGCGTACGAACCGACCGACCTCGAGGTCGGCCGGTACCAGGAGGAGATTCCGCTCTACAAGCACCTCCAGCACCTCCAGTACGTCCCGAGCGGACCGGAGATCGCGGCCGTCGTCCGGCATGTCCCGGTCTGCATCTCGGGCGAGTCGACCGAAGGCGACGCCGAGGTGAGCGCCTTCCGGAACGTGCCGAGGATCCCCACGAACGGCGTCCGCGGCGGCGCCTGCCTGGTCATCGCGGAGGGGCTCTGCCAGAAGGCGACGAAGCTCCGCAAGGTCGTCGAGAAGCTCGGGGTTCCCGGGTGGGAGTTCCTCGCGGAGCTCGGGCACCACACCGGCGGCGAGGCGGCCGACGGTCCCCCGAAGTACCTCCGGGAGGCGCTCGGGGGGCGACCGGTGCTCGCCTACCCCGGGCGACCCGGGGGCTTCCGACTGGCCTACGGACGCGCCCGGACCGCCGGCCTTGCGGCGTGCGCGGTGAACCCGGCGACGATGGTTCTCCTCCGGGACTTCGTCGCCGTCGGCACCCAGCTGAAGATCGAGTACCCCGGGAAAGCCTCCGCGATGGCGGTGTGCGACACGATCGAGGGCCCGATCGTCGAGCTGACGGACGGGACCCTGACCGCCGTGAACGACGTGGGCCGGGCCCGCGAGCTCCTGCCGAGGGTCCGCCGATTGGTCGACCTCGGCGAGATCCTCGTCCCGTTCGGGGAGTTTCTCGAGAACAACCGCGCGCTCGTCCCGGGGGCCTACTCACTCGCCTGGCACCTCGAGGAGCTGGCGGCGGCCGGCGCCCCCCTCGACCGGGCGTACCACCCGACGTACGACGAAGCGGTCGAGGTCGCCCGGACGTACGGCGTCCCCCTCCACCCGCGCTTCTCGCTGTTCTGGCACGACCTCACCTCGGGGGCTGTCGCCGACCTGTCCGGGTGGGTCGAATCGTCCGGCCGGGTCGTCGACGGCCGGCTGGAGCTTCCGTGGCTGGCCGAGCGGCGGGAGCAGCTCGTCTGGCTCGCCGCCCTCCACGGGCCGATGGGGGAGGGATCGCTGCGGCTCGAGCCCACCAGCACCGAGGCCCTCCTCGGCGGGCTGGGACTCGCCGCCGTGGGGGAGAGGGTCGTGCGGCGCGTCGCGGTCGACCGACCGGAGCCGGACGTCCTCGCTCTCGTCTCCCGCCTGGCAGGGTGTACCGTCCGAGCCAAGGCTCCGTCGCGGGTGGGGGCCCGGGTCGGCCGGCCGGAGAAAGCCCGGCAGCGCCAGATGAGCCCGAACGTCCACGTCCTGTTTCCTCTCGGCGCCGCCGGGGGACCCCACCGCTCCGTGTCGGAGGCGGCCCGCGCGACGATCAACGGCGCGGTCCCGATCGCCCTCGGGCTCCGGACGTGCCCGGCGTGCGGGCGGTCGACGGTCTGGCTTCGGTGCTCCTGCGGGACCCACACCGAGCCGACCGGCAAGGTCGTTCAGCAGCCGCTCCCTGTCGCCCCGATCTGGGCGGACGCGGTCCAGCGGCTCGGCATGCGCCGGCCACCGGAGGTGAAGGGCGTCAAGGGCCTCACCTCGAAGGGCAAGGTCCCCGAGATGCTCGAGAAGGGCCTCCTGAGGGCGCGGCACGGGATCTCGGTCTACCAGGACGGAACCGCCCGCTTCGACCTCACCGACCTCCCGCTGACCCATTTCCGGCCGAAGGAGGTCGGGATCGGGGTGGAACGCGCCCGCGCCCTCGGCTACACGTTGGACTGGTCCGGCGCCCCGCTCGTCGACGACGGGCAGCTCGTGGAGCTCGCCCCGCAGGACCTGATCGTCTCCCGGAGCTGTGGCGCGTACCTCTGGCAACTGTCGAAGTTCCTCGACGAGGAGCTCGTGGCCTTGTACAACCTCGAGCCGTTCTATGGCGCGGCCCGGGCCGACGACCTCGTCGGCGCGCTCGTCATCGCCCTCGCCCCCCACACGTCCGGCGGGGTGGTCGGCCGAGTGATCGGGTTCACGGACGCGGAAGCGTGCTTCGCCCACCCCGTCTTCCACGCGGCGAAGCGACGCAATTGCGACGGCGACGAGGACTCGGTCACCCTGCTCCTCGACGGACTGCTGAACTTCTCGCGCTCGTACCTCCCGGAGAACCGGGGGGCGCTGATGGACAAGCCGCTCGTCCTGACGACCCGGCTCGACGCGACCGAGGTGGACAAGGAGGCCCACAACGTCGACGTCGTCGCCCGCTACCCGCTCGCGCTCTACCGCGCCGCCGCGGAGGGGCGAACAGCGAAGGAGGTCGAGTCGCTCGTGGAGACCTTGGGTCGGAGGCTCGGCCGCGACGACCCCCTCACCGGGTTCGCCTTCACCCACGACACCTCCGACATCGCCGGCGGGCCCGTCCGCTCGGCGTACCGCCAGTCGGAATCGATGGAGCGGATCGTCGAACAGTCGCTCGTGCTGACCTCGCAGATCCGCGCGGTCGACGTCGCGGACGCGGTCACGCTCGTCCTCAACTCCCACTTCCTGCCCGACCTGATGGGGAACCTGAAGAGCTACGCGACGCAGAAGTTCCGCTGCAAGAGCTGCAACGCCTCGTACCGCCGGCCCCCGCTTTCGGGCAAGTGCTCGGCGCCCGGAGCTCGGGGCGCCCCATGCGGCGGAGCGCTCACGCCGACCGTCTTCGAGGGGGCGGTGCGGAAGTACCTCGGCCTCTCGCAACGCCTCGCCGCCACGCCGGGGGTGACGCCGTACGTCCGGCAGCGGGTCGAGCTGCTCGAATCGTCCCTCGCGACGATGTTCCCCGGCACCCCGCAGCAGGCGACCCTGGACCGGTTCGCGCCGACGCCGGAACCGAAACCGGCCCCCGCGGCAACCCCCATATAGCGCGACCGACGTCCGCCCTCGGCGGGCTTGTGGGGTAGTCTGGACTATCCTGTTGGCCTTCGAAGCCAACGACCTGGGTTCGAAGGGCCGGCGCGACCGGTCCGGTCGCGCCGACGCGAAACTCCCAGCAAGCCCGTCCCGGCTCGGAGATGGAATCCTGGCCCCACTCCCTCCCCGGAGTCTGTCGCCGAGGAGCGGGATCCGAACTTCGCCAGCACCGTGCACGGGAGCCTCTGTCGCCCGGCAAAGTTGGTATTTAGTATACTAAAGTCAGTAAAGGAAAGAACTTTAGAATACTAAAGTGATGATGGATTAAGTAGCCGGGTCGCTCTCCGAGGGACCATGTGCGCCTACGCGGAACCCGCCTTTGGACCGGAGCTTGCCCTCCTCCCTCAACGAACCCCCGCCTCGCGACGGGACGCCATCGCGCTCTCCGTCCTTCGGGAGGAGCTCGAAGGGGCCTCCCCCGAGTGGACCGTCTCGCAGGAGCTCGCGCGACCCGTCGATCGCGCGGATTCTGCCCGCGCCGTTCGCCCCCGATGGGGGCGGCTCCTCAGCCGACGTGCCTATGCCCCGGACCCCTGCGTCGCGCGCTCACCCACGTGACGACGCAGGGGCCCGCTACCCGGACCCGACCGACCGTGCGGGGCGCCGGCTCGCCGATTCGACCAACGCGCGCGCCCCCGGACCCGGCTAGCGCCGACCGACGCTCTTCCGCTGAACCCCTTCCTCGAGGGAACCGGACTGCCAACCCGGGCGTCCCGTCCGTTGATGCAACGCCGGGGCGATGGACAGCACGGAGCCCCGGACCGTCGTCTCGAGCTCTTGGCCGTCCACCCATCCGAGCTCGCGGACCACCTTCGGCGGCACCGAGACGAGCCAGCGGTAGTACACCGTTCCTTGGTATTCGCGGTTCACGACCTTGTGGATCCGCATCGCTTCCCGTCCTGGTGCCGCCGCACGCGGGAATATTTAGGGTTCTAATAATGTCATGGGCTAAATAGCGGGGAACGCGATGGCCCCGTCGATGCTTCCTCAGTACCCGGAGCCGAGGATGCGGGCACTCGCGCGCAATGTCCTGCGGAACACGCTCCGAGTGAAGCGCGGAGAAAACCTCCTGATCGAGACTTGGAGCACGACGCTACCCTGGGCCGAGGCGACCGTCCTCGAGGCCCGGATCCTCGGCGCCCGGCCGATGCTGCTCCTCGAGGACGAGGCGACGTACTGGAAGAGCCTCGCCGAGGCCCCGGTTGCCCACGTCGGCCAGACCGGAAGCCACGACTGGGCCGCCCTGAAGGCGTCGGACGCCCACCTGTACTTCTACGGACCGATGGACACGGAGCGAGAGGAAGCGCTCCCGGACTCGGTGGCCCGCCGGGTCTCGGCGAACGACCACGAGTGGTTCCGTCTCGTCGGGAAGTTTGGGGTCCGGTCCGCACGGTTCGACCTCGGTCGTACGAGCGAGTTCTCGGCAAAGCGGTACGGCGTGGACGTCGCCGAATGGCGCCGCGAGCTGATCGACGGCGCGACGGTCGACCCGCGAACCCTCCAGCGGGACGGGGCGCGGATCGGCGAGATCTTCCGGCGGGGCCGCGACGCGCACGTCACTCATCCCAACGGCACGGACCTCCACTTCCACCTCGCCGGCCGCCGACCGAAGGTCGACGACGGGGTCGTCGACGAGGCGGACGTCCGAGCCGGGAACGTCGTCGCCGTCGTCCCGAGCGGCGTCACGATCGTCTCGGTCGACGAGACGTTCGCCGAGGGTCGGTTCGTCGGTAACATCACGGGCGTGATGTTCGTCCCCAACGGCGAGCGGGCGATCGAGGGCGGCGACTGGACGTTCCGGCGCGGGCGCCTCACCAAGTACGACTTCGAGCGGGGCGGCGACGACTTCCGTCGCGAGTTCGAGCGGTCCGGGCCGTCGAAGGGCCGGCCCGCTCTTATCGCGGTCGGGCTCAACCCGCGGATCTCGTCCATCCCGCTCATGTTCGACCAGGAGCGGGGCGTGGTCACCATCGCGGTCGGCCGAAACTCCTGGGTCGGGGGCCGCACCCGCGCGCCGCACTTCGCCGCCTACCAGTCGCTCCGCGGCGCCACCCTCCAGGTGGACGGCGAGACGGTGGTCGACGCCGGCGCGGTCGCCTAGGCGGCGGGGCCCTAGGCCTACCGGAAGTACGCGGACGCCCCGGAGTCGGCCGCCGCGCGCTTCTCCTCTTCGGCTTTCGCCGCCTCGAGGACGTCGAGCGCGAGCATGGCGTTCAGCGGGATGAGCCGGATCCGCCCGGCGTCCTCGGCGACCGAGCCGTCGAGTTCGATGGCGAGGGAGTTGTCCCCGCCGACCGACACGAGGCCCCGGTACACCCCGGTCGACACGAGCGCGTCGTCGCGGGTCCCGGCCGACCGGACCCGGACCTTCGAGCCGACGGTGAGCGCGATCGCGGGCTTCTTCGCCGCGGTCGCGGCGTCGGACGTCACCGGCTCCCTCCCTTGGACTTGGCGGCCTTCGGCGTCGGGGCGGGCGCGGGCGGTTGCTGGAGCTGGGCGGCGCTCCACTTCTCGGCGAGTGCTTGCACGTGATTCACGGTCTCCCGGTATCGCTTGAGGGCGTTCTGGGCGTTCGCTTCGGTGAAGTCCCAGGCGCGCGCGAGGTTCCCGTATCGGATCCGGTACCCCTTGCGTCCCTTGCCGTCCTGCGCGCCCCCGACCTCCTCCAAAAGGTCGAGGGACTTGAGTTTGTTGATGTGCCGGTACACGGACGATTTCGGCGTCTTCAGGGCGATGGCGAGCTCCTCCGCGTACCACGCGCGCGCCGGGTCGCGGAGCAGGCAATCCCGCATCAGCCGGTAGGCGATCGATTCGCCGACCGGCCCATCGCCCCCGCGCCCGTCGTCGCTCGGGGAGAGGTAGCCGACGAGGCGGAGGAACTCGACGAGCACCTCGTCGAAGTCGTTGACCGGCGTCAGGGGGGTGGCGTAGCGAAGCTGCAGCTCGAACGGCATCCGGTTCGACCGACGTCAGGGCGTCCTCCCGAAAAAGGCGACCCCGCGCCCGCGGCCCGACAAACGATTTGACGCGCCGGCCCGTGGGCGCGCCGTGACGTTCTCCCTGGAGCGCCCGGAGACCGTCGCGGAGGCGCTCCGCCTCCTGTCGGACCGCTCGGCCGCTCCGGCGGTCCCGTTCGCCGGCGGCACCGACGTACTCCTCGACCTCGACGACGGGCGTTTCGCGCCGCGGACGGTCGTCTCGCTCGCCCGGCTGCCGTGGCGCACGCTGAAGTGGGAGGGGACCCAGCTCGTCGTCGGCTCCACGCTGCCCCTCGCCCGATTGGTCGCCGACCCGAGCGCGCGGGCCCGGCTCCCTGGTCTCGTCGACGCCGCGGAGGCGGTCGGCAGCCTCGCCCTCCGGCATCGGGCGACCCTCGGTGGCAACCTCGGACGCGCCGCGCCCGCCTCGGACCTGATCCCGATCCTGCTCGCGACCGGGGCCGTCGTGCGGGTCGTGTCCCGAGCCGGCCCCCGGGAGGTACCGGTCGCCCAGTTCGTCCGGGGGTCGCGCGAGACCGCCCTCGACCCGGGGGAGCTGATCGAATCGGTCGCGATCCCGGCGGCCCCCCGGTCGGCGTACGTCTGGCAGCGGGTCCGGCCGGCGAATGACGTGAGCCAGGTGGGCGTCGCCGTCGCCTGGACGGGAGCGCCTCCGGCCTGGCAGGTCGCCCTCGGCGGGGTCCTCCCGGTCCCGCTCCGGATCGTGGAAGCGGAGGCGGTCCTTCAGGGGGAGGACCCGAATCCGGCGGCGGTCGAGCTCGCGAGCCAGGCGGCCGCGACCCGCGCCCCGTTCGCGACCGACCGACGGGCCACCGAGTCGTACCGTCGACGCCTCGTCTCGACGCTCCTCCGCCGGGCGGTCCGGCGGGCCCTCGCTCCGCCGGGGAGCCGATGACCGGTCCCCTCGCCCTGACCGTCAACGGCCAGAAGCGCCGACCGCCGGACGTCCCGGACGACGAGCGGCTCCTCGACACCCTCCGGTGGCGGCTCGGCCTGAAAGGCACCAAGGAAGGGTGCCGGACCGGGGACTGCGGGGCGTGCACCGTGCTGGTGGACGGCGAGACGACGCTGTCGTGCCTGACGCTCACCCACGAGGTGGCCGGGCAATCGATCACCACCATCGAGGGGATCGGGGACGACGCCGTCGGACGACGGGTCCAGGAGGCGTTCGCCTCGGAGAGCGCGCTTCAATGCGGCTACTGCACGCCCGGTTTCGTCGTCGCGCTGACCGGAGTACTGCGGGAGGTCGGACCGAACGCCCCGAGCTCGGCCGTGCTCGACGGGCTCCAGGGGAATCTCTGCCGGTGCACCGGCTACCTCGCGATCCGCCGGGCCGTCGAGCGCGCCCGCGAGGCGAAGCGATGACCCGGAGCGATGCGGCCCTGAAGGTGCGCGGCGCGGCGGGGTACGGCCTCGACCTCGAGGCCCCGGGGATGCTGCACGCGGTCCTCGTCCCCGCCCCGTTCGCCGCCGGCATGATCCGGTCCGTCGACCTCACGGCCGCACGCCGCGCCCCCGGCGTCGCCGCGGTCGTCGGAGCGTCGGACCTGCCGAAGCTTCTCCCGCACGGAGGCGACACGGAGCGGCCGGTGTTCCCGTCGAATCAGATCCTGTATCGGAACCAGCCGATCGCGGCGGTCGCGGCGGCGAGCCTTGCCGAGGCCCGGGCCGCCGCCCGGCTCGTCCGGGTCGACATCGCCCCCGTGACCCCGGTGCTGGACATCGAGGACCGGTTCCCGGAATGGCCGGCGGACCTCGCCTCCGATGCGCCCGGCGTCGTCGCGCACGTCCATGCGCGGCACGGCGACCTCGCCCGGGCGTTCCGGTCGGCCGACCTCGTGCACAGCGAGACGTACCGGACGAGCGGCGTCCAGCACGTGGCGCTCGAGCCCCACGCGTGCCTCGCGGAGGTCCGGGACGGCACGTGGTACGTGACCACCACGACCCAGACGCCGTTCGGGGTCCGGGAGGACGCCGGGGAGATCCTCGGGGTCCCGCCGGAGTCCCTCGTCGTCGAGGGGACCTGGGTCGGCGGGGGGTTCGGGGGGAAGGGCGCGGCGTTCCTCGAGCCGTACGCGCTCGTCCTCGCCGCCGCGTCGGGTCGTCCGGTCCGGCTCGCCTTCGGGTACCGGGAGGAGTTCCTCCTCGGGCGCACGACGCTGCCCACCGTGATCCGGCTCGACACCGCGGTCGCGAACGGGTCGATCACCGCCCGTCGTGTCCGCATGCTGCTCGATACCGGCTCCTCCCTCCCCGGCCGGGACTTCGCGACCGGATACGCCATCGGGTTCCTGCTCGGACCGTACCGGGTCCCGGTGTTCGAGATGGAGGGCTACGCGATCCGGACGAACAAGCCCCCGTTCGGCCCCCACCGGGGCCCCCTCGCCCCCCAGTGCGTCTTCGCCATCGACTCGCACACGGACAGTCTCGCCCGCCGCCTCGGGGCCGACCCGGTCGAGTTCCGGCGCCGGCACGTCTGGCGCGAGGGGGACCGGACGGCGCTCGGGCAACCCGTCGGCCCGTTCGGGGCCGACGCGGGGCTCGAACGCGCGGCCGCGACGGTCGCCGAGTGGCGGCGCTCGCTTCCCGCGGGGACCGGCATCGGCGTAGGGATCGGGTTCTGGTCGACATCGACCGGCGCCGGCGGGGAGGTCCGGCTCCGCCTGACGGCCCGCGAGCTCGTCGTCGAACAGGCGGAGCACGAGGTCGGGAGCGGGAGCGTGGTCCGGGGCCTCGTGGCGGTCGCCGAACGCTACTTCGGCCTCCCGGAGGACCGGATCCGCGTCGTCGACTCCCCGACCTCCACGGCGCCGTACGACTCCGGGGTGTTCGGCAGCCGGACGGTCGGCGCGCTCGGACGGGCCATCGAGTCGGCCGGGGGATTGCTCCTCAAGGAGCTTGGCCGGCGGGCCAAATCGAAGGGGCTCGTCCGGCTCCAGTCCGGCCCGAAGGGGCTCCTCGTGGTCGAGGGGACGCGGAAGATGCCGGTCGCGGAGCTTCTGACGGCCGCAGAACGGTCGGGGGGCCTCGTCGCCGAGGGCCGCCACTACGGGCGCTCGGGCGCGATCGACGACTCGCGGGTCGTGGAGGGCACCTTCTACCCCTACACCGACTTCACCGCCGCCGTCCACGTGGCGGCCGTCCGGGTCGACCGGGAGACCGGGAGCGTCAGCGTCCTCCGGTACGCGGCGTTCCACGACGTCGGGACTTCGCTCGACCCGGCCATGATCCGGGGCCAGGTCGAGGGCGGGGTCGTCATGGGCCTCGGGACGGCGCTCACCGAGGAGACGCTCTGGACCCCGGACGGACGGATGCTCAACCCGGGGCTGCTCGACTACCGGATCCCGACGATCCTCGAGGTTCCGCCGATCGACGTCGTCGCGATCGAGGGGTTCCTCGGAGCCGGGCCCTTCGGTGCGAAGGGGGTCGGCGAACCCCCGATCATCCCCGTGCCCGCGGCGGTGGCGAACGCCGTCGCCGACGCGACCGGTGCGCGCGTCGCGGAACTTCCCCTCACGCCGGAGCGCGTGGCGCGAGCGCTAAAGCTCCTCTAGGCTCCGCGCCGCTCACGATGCTCGACCGGACGGAGATCGTCGAGCTCCTCGCCGACTACCCGACGTCGCCGATCGTCGCCTCGGTCGGCTCCCACTCGGCGCTCGACATCGCGGACGGCGCGGTCACCGAGGGGTTCCATACGCTGATCCTCGCCCAGGCTGGGCGGGAGGCCACGTACTCCCAGTACTACCGCGCCCGGCGGGACGCGTCGGGCAAGGTCGTCCGCGGCTGCGTCGACGACGTCTGGACGTACCCGAAGTTCGCCGACCTCGCGAAGTTCGCGACCCAGGAGCGGCTCCGGTCGGCGGGCGCGCTCGTCGTCCCCAACCGGGCCCTCAGCTCCTACGTGCCGCTCGACACGATCGAGTCCGAGTTCCGAGTGCCGCTCGTCGGCTCGCGAGCGCTCCTCCGCATCGAGGAGCGCAGCGAGCGCGAGAACTACTACACGCTCCTCGAGTCGGCCGGGATCCCGACCCCGACGAAGATCGACGAGCCGAAGTCGATCGACGGGCTTGCGATCGTCAAGCTCCCCCACGCCCAGAAGCGGCTCGAGCGCGGGTTCTTCACCGTCGCGAGCCCCGCCGAGTATGAGCGGAAGAGCCGGGCGCTGTTGGACAACGGCACGATCCGGCCGGACGACCTCGCGACCGCCCGGATCGAGCGATACGTGATCGGCCCGGTGTTCAATTTCAACTTCTTCTTCTCCCCGCTCCTTCCCCGCTCCGAGGGGCTCGAGCTCCTCGGCGTCGACGAGCGGCGGGAAAGTTCGCTCGACGGCCTGGTCCGGCTCCCGGCCGCCCAGCAGCTCGAGCTCGCCGAGGCCGGCCGCCTCCCCGAGTACACGGTGGTCGGGCACGGGACGCTGACGGTCCGCGAGTCGATCCTCGAGGACGTCTTTCGGCTCGGCGAGAAGTTCGTCAACGCGGCCGCCGGGCGCTACCCACCGGGGATCCTCGGCCCGTTCTGCCTGCAGACGTGCCTCGACAAGGACGGCCGGCCGACGGTGTTCGACGTCGCCGCCCGGATCGGGGGCGGCACGAACATCCACCTCGGGCTCGGCCACCCGTACGGCAACGCGCTCTGGCGGGAGCCGATGAGCTCCGGTCGCCGCCTCGCCCGGGAGATCCGCCTCGCGCTCGACGACGGCCGCCTCGCGGAGATCGTCACGTGAGCGCGACCGCCCCGCCGACGCCGGTCGTGGTCCTCCGGGAGAGCCCGCTCCAACCATTCCATGAGGCCCACGGCGGCCACATGGTCCCGTTCGCCGGGTGGAACCTGCCGCTGTACTTCTCCGGCATCCTCGCCGAGCACGCGGCGGTCCGGTCGTCGGTCGGGCTGTTCGACGTCTCGCACATGGGGATCGTCACTCTGGACGGCGCGAGCGCCCCCCCGCTCGTCTCCCGACGGACGACGGCGGACGTCGCCCGTCTCGGGCCGGGGCAGTGCCGGTACACGTTCCTCCTCGACGCCGCGGGCCGGATCGTCGATGACCTCCTCGTCACCCGGCTCGACTCTGGCGCCGCCGAGGGGCCCCGCCTCCTCGCCGTCCCGAACGCGGCGAAGGCGGGCCACATCGTTGAGCTGTTCCGGCAGCACCGCAAGCCGAGCACCACCATCGCGGTCCACAACGGCTCGGTCGCGATCCTCGCCGTCCAGGGGCCCCGGTCGGTCGAGACGCTCGAACGGGTGTTCGGCTGGTCCCTCGCGGGCCTGCCCGTCTACCACGGCGCCTGGTTCCCTTCCGAGAACAGTGGCGCGCCCGCGGCCTCGGAGCCGCTCGGCCCCTCGTTCGTCGAGGGGCTCCGGACCGGCTTCTGGGTGAGCCGCACGGGCTACACCGGCGAGCCCGGGTTCGAGCTGTTCGTTCCGGCCGACCGAGCGGTCGCCGTCGCCGACCGCCTCGTCGCGGCAGGGGTCGTGCCGTGCGGCCTCGGGGCGCGGGACACGCTCCGCCTCGAGAAGGGGTACCTGCTCTCCGGCCAGGACTTTGAAATGGACCGGACCCCCCTCGAGGCCCGGCAGGACCGGTTCGTGGAGTTCGACCACCCGTTCGTCGGGCGCGAGTCGCTGCTCGCCCAGAAGGCCGCGGGAACGTACGCCCGGCTGTGCGGTCTCGCCGTGAGCGACCCCTCCACCATCCCGCGCCACGGGAGCCCGGTCCTCTCCGGGGAGCAGGTCGTCGGCGCGGTCACGAGCGGGGGCCGCTCCCCGACCCTCGGGCAGGGGATCGCGCTGGCCTACCTTCCCCCCGCCCTCGCCAGCCCCGGCACCGCCGTCACCGTGGCCGTTCGCGACCGGAAGGCCCCGGCCGAGGTCGTTCGGTTGCCGTTCCTTTCTTCCGGAGTGGCGCGACGGGAATATACGGCCCCCCCGACCTAGGTGGGGGGGATGGCGGCCCCGGGCGTCGCCCGACCCCTTGTCGGGCGACTGGAGGTACTCGACACCCTCCGGCGCCGCCGCGACCTCGCGCGGAACGGCCGCGGAGGACTCACCCTCGTCGAGGGGAACGCCGGTGTCGGCAAGTCGACGCTCATCGAGCAGCTCGCGGCCGAGGCGTGGACGAAGGGGCTCCGGGTCGTGGTCACGCGGACGCTCGCTCTCGAGAACCCGCCGCCGCTCCATCTGCTCCGCGACGTGATCGCCCAGGCGATGGCGAGCCCCTCCGGCGAGGAGGGGGACGGGGGACCGTCGTCCGGGCTCCTCGGCCCGGTCCCGCTCGCGGCGTCCGAGAGCATCTTGATCGGCTTCGCGCCGGGGAAGGACGTCCGGGGGGTCCGGACCCGCGACCGGCTGCTCGACGTCGTGAGCCAGCCGGTCGAGTCGGCCGACCAGGGGAAGGTCCGCCTGTTCGCCCAGCTCGCGGAGGAGTTCCTCGACCTCGCCCGGGACGGCCCCACGCTCGTCATCCTCGAGGACCTCCATCTCGCCGACGAGGCGTCGCTCGACGCGCTCGCCCCGATCGCGCTCCGCCTCGTCGACCGCCCCCTCTGGCTCGTCATCACCTCCCTCCCCGTCGCGAACCTCCGGGAGCCGCAGCGCGGGCTGATCGAGCGGATCCTCCGGACGAGCGGCGCCGAGACCGTCACCCTTCGGCCGTTCACGGCCGGCGAGACGCTCGACTTCGTCCGGAGCCTCGCGATCGGTCAGGGGGCGGCGGTCGAGGACGTCACCCGGTGGCACTCCCAGTCGGGCGGGAATCCGCAGTTCCTCGAGCAGCTGATGCGGACCCGGGCCCCGCCGTCGACCGGGGCGGCGGCCGAACCGGAAGCGCCCGTCGAGCTCGCCGAGTACCTCGCCCGGCGCCTCCCCGAGCTCGACGACGAGGCCCGCCGCGTGCTCACCGTCGGCAGCGTGCTCGGTCGCGAGTTCTCTTTCGACCTCCTCCTCAAGGCGTCCGAGGAGGACGAGGAGCGGCTCACCGAGGTCGTCGAGCGGCTCGTCCGGATGGGGGCGCTGCGGGAGCGCGAGGGCGAGCACCTCGAGTTCGTCCGCGAGGACCTCCGCGCCCACATCTACGCCGGACTCACGGAGACCCACCGGCGCGTCCTCCACAAGCGGGCCGGCGAGGCGCTCGAGGCGACCGGCGCCGCCGACGCCCCCACCGTCTTCGCGCTCGCCCGCCACTTCTCGCTCGGCCGGGTCGAGGACCGGGCCGAACTGTACAACCGGTTCGCCGCCGACTTCGCCATGCGGTCGTCGAGCGCGAGCGTCGCGCGCCAGCACCTCGAGCGGGCGATCGAGGCGCACCGGCGCGCCCGCCCGGACGATGCGGCCGGCGAGGTGGAGCTCCTCCTCGACCTCGCCGTCCAGCTCGACCGGCTCGGCGAGCTGAAGCCGGCCGAGGAGCTGCTCCGCGGCCTCGACGAGAAGCCCCACCTGATGCACGCCGCCTCCCCCGTCCAGCGGGCGATGCTGAAGATCTACCTCGCCCGGATCCTGACCGACCAGGGGCGGTGGGACGAGGCGGACCGGTCCACATCGGAGCTCCTCGGATCCGCCGACGTCGCGGCCGCGGCGGAGACCCGGATCGCCGTCCATCGATTGCGCGGGGAGGTGCTGTACTACCGCGGGGAGTACGCCGAGTCCCTCCAGCACCACGACACGGCCCTCGGCATCGCCCGGGAGCTCGGACGACGGCGCGAGATCGCGCTCGAGATGGTCCGGCGGGCCAACGTGCTCGGCATGATCCCGGGCCGGCTGGACGAGGCGGTCCGGGACTACCGGACGTCCGTCGCGGAGCTCCGTCTGCTGGGCGACGACGCCGAGGCGGCGTACGCCCTCGTCTACCTGGGGGTCGTCGTGGCCCAGCACGGGCGACTCGACGAGTCGATCGCCGCCCTCCACGAATCGGTCGAGCTCGCCGAGCGCGCCCACGACCTCCGGCGGGTCGGCTGGGCGCTGTTCAACATCGGCGACGTCGAGCGCGAGCGCGGCAACCTCGTCGAGGCGGAGGCGGCGAACGACCGGGCAAGGGAGATCCTCGGTCGGATCGGAGACCGGTTCGGCCTCGTCCAGACGTACATCACGGAGGCGAAGATCCGGCGGGACCGGCGCCAGTTCGCCGAGGCCGAGCTGCCGCTCCTCGAAGCGTACCGGATCGTCCGGGAGCTTCGGCTCCGCGCCGACGAGCTCGAGGTCGTCCTGCGGCTCGCGGAGGTCGCGCTCGGCCGGGGCGACCTCGCGACCGCCCGGGAGAGGACCGCCCAGCTCGAGCAGCAGGAGGTCGGCCGGTTCCGCCCGGACCTCGCCGACGACTTCCGGAAGTTGCGCGAGGCGGTCCACGAGGCGGGGCGTCGTGCCGCGTAGCGGCCGGACCGGGACCGATCCCTCGGCCCTTCGGACGGCGGCGAGGGCCGCGCTCTCGGAAGACCGGTGGCGTCGCGACATCACGACCGAGGCGGTTGTTCCCCCGGGGGCCCGGGCCGTGGGCCGCGTGACGGCCCAGGCGCCGGGGGTCGTCTCCGGGCTCGAGTACGCCCGGGCGATCGCGACCGTCGCGCACCTCTCCGCCCGAACGTCCCTCTCGGACGGGGACCGAGTCCGCGCGGGGCAACTCGTGCTGGAGCTGCGCGGACCGGCCCGATCCATCCTCGCGGTCGAACGGACATTGTTGAACGGCCTGATGCATCTCTCCGGTGTCGCGTCGGCGACCGCGAAGGCCCGCGCGGCCGTCGGACCGGATGGGCCGGAGGTCTGGGCGACCCGCAAGACGCTCCCCGGGCTCCGCGACCTCGAGAAGGGCGCGGTCGTCGACGGGGGCGGCCACCCTCACCGCCGCGACCTCTCCGACGGACTCCTCGTGAAGAACAACCATCTCGCGCTCGTCCCCCTCGCCGACGCGGTTCGACGGGCCCGGGCCAGGGCGCGGGGCCGACGTGTCCAGGTCGAGGTCCGGACGCTCGCCGAGGCGGTCGCGGCCGTCGACTCCGGCGCCGACTCCCTTCTGGTCGACAACGCCTCGCCCGCGGATGCGACCCGCCTCATCGACGGGCTCTCGAAGGCCGGCCGGCGGGCCGGGCTCCACGTCGAACTCTCGGGCGGGATCACTCCCGCGAACGCCGGAGCGTACCGGAGGACCGGGGCGGACGCGCTCAGCCTCGGGGCGCTCACCCACTCGGCGCCCGCACTCCCGTTCCACCTGACGCTGACGCCCGTCCGACGGTAGCGGGCGCGCCACCGTCCGCTTATCAGCGCCGGCCCCCTCGTACGGACCGGAGGTCGGGACGGTGTCGCTCGAGTCGGAGATCCGCGCGCTTCGGGACGAGCGGAACGCGGTGATCCTCGCCCACAACTACCAGCGCCCCGAGGTCCAGGACGTCGCCGACTTCGTCGGGGACTCGCTCTACCTCTCCCGGAAGGCCGTCGAATCCGACCGCCCGCTGCTCGTGTTCGCCGGGGTCCGGTTCATGGCGGAGACCGCGAAGATCCTGAACCCCGGGAAGACGGTGCTGCTCCCGGACCCCCGGGCCGGGTGCGGGCTCGCCGACTCGATCACGGCCGACCAGCTGAGGACCTGGAAGGCCGAGCATCCGGGCGCGGTCGTCGTTGCCTACATCAACACCTCGGCCGAGGTGAAGGCCGAGGCGGACTACTGCTGCACGAGCTCGAACGCGGAAGCGATCGTCCGGAAGGTCCCCGAGGGAAAGGAGATCCTGTTCCTGCCGGACATCTTCCTCGGCGAATACGTCCGGAAGCGCACCGGTCGGAAGATCCACCTGTGGATGGGCGACTGCCCGGTCCACGCGAAGCTGCGCCCGGAGGACCTCGAGCGCGCCCGGGCCGCCCACCCCGGGGCCCCGATCCTCGCCCACCCGGAGTGCGGCTGCTCGACGCAGGCGATGGAGCACGTCGACCGGGTCCTCTCGACGGACGGGATGGTGCGCTTCGCGGAGGAGACGAGGGCACCGGAGGTCGTGGTCGCGACCGAGGTCGGCATCCTCCACCGGATGCGGCTGCTGAACCCCACGACGAAGTTCACGCCGCTCAGCGAGGGCGCGATCTGCCCGTTCATGAAGGAGATCGACCTCACGGACGTCCGGGACTCCCTCGCCCAGAACCGGTACGTCATCGACGTCCCGGTCGAGACCGCGGCGAAGGCCCGGCGGGCCCTCGAGCGGATGATCGCGTCGTAGCCGGGCAGCTACGGCTTCGGGGCGTGGACCCCGGGGACGATCTCGCCGATCCCGTGGACCCAGTAGAGGTAGACGGCGGCGAGCAGGACGACCCCGCCGAGGGCGACGACACCGATCGCCGTCCAGGACGGCTTGACCGGCAGGTAGAACCCGACCGAGAGCGGGTTGAGCCGGGTCGACAGGAACGAGAGGGCGGCCCCGAGGAGCATCAGCCCGAGGAGGACGAGCAGGAGAAGCGAGTACGTCCCGAGGACGAGGCCGACCAGGACGACCGCGACGGCGACGGGAGCCGCGGCGTGCGACCGTCGCCGGACCGTCGCCGGATCCGCGTCCCGCCGGGGCGGCCGAAGCACCGTCCGAGGCGCGTACGCGCGCCGGGTCGCCACGGTTCGCGTCGGTCCGGCCATCCCATAAATGCCGGCCGTTCCACTCGCACCGGGGGCCTAGTGTGCCACTCCCTGCGTAGGTACTTACCCCGGGAGCGGAGTCGGGCCCTGTTGACCCGATGGCCACTTCGGACCGCCGGCGGACCCCCCTCCTCCCCGCCACCGTGGCGGGCCTCGCACTCCTGCTCGTCGGCCTGATCGTCCTCCTCATCGGGGGCAGCCTCGCCGGCACCAACCGGGCCGAGGTCGACTTCTGGCTCGTCGGGACCGGGTTGCTGGTCCTTTTGGGGGCCGTGCTCGCCACCCTCTTCACCGACCGGGCCCCTCGCGTGGAGCCCGCGGCGGCCCCAGTCGGTCCCCCCGGGCCACCGGCGGTTCCCGCAGCGCGGCCGGTTTCGGACCCGACCGGGGGGATCCCCGACGACGACCGTCCGTCCGCCTGGGTCCCCTCGATGGCGCGGCCGACGGGCGCCTACCCCGTCTCCTCCTCGATCGCCGCCCAATTTGAGGGCCCTCCCCACGGGACCGCGATGGGCGACATGGGATTCGCCCCCTGGGACGAAGGGGCCGGCTCCGGGATGTCCCTTCCGTTCTCCGCCATCCGCTCCTCGGACGAGGGCCCGGGGCCGCCGTACGCGGGCGTGGAGGACGATTCCGAGTTTCCCTCCGCCGAATACCTTCAGCAGGAGGTCGAGCGCCTCCGCGAGAAGGTCCGGGCGTTCCAGCACCCGGAGTTCCGACCGGCCGTACGGACCGAGTCGTCGCCCGTCCTCGCTCCTCCGGCTCCCCGGTCGGGGACCCGGCCACCCGAGCCACCGAGCCCGGGCCTCCGGACGCTCGGGCGCTCGTGCACGGGATGTGGGAGCGGCCTACCGGGCGGAGCGACCGACCCCCTCTGCTGGGGCTGTGGCCGACCGCTCTGCGCGACGTGCTACTGGCGGACCAAGGAAGGGGCCGCGGCCCACACGTGCCCGGCCTGCTATGCCCGCGCGAGCGGAACGACCACCTCGAGCGTCCGGGGGCCCGCCCCGACGCCTACCACCGTGCCGGTGCGGGCGGCCACGCCCCGGCGTTGAGCACGCTCGCCTTCGTGATCCACGCCCGTCGGGCGGTGCCGACCGCGAGTGCGCGAGCCCGCTCGACTCCGACGCCCAGCTCCGAAACGACCACGGAGCCGCCCCCCTCGACAAGCCGACGGGCCGAAACGGCGTCGAGCCCGTCGAATCCGGGGGACGGCGTCAACTCGAGGGGGAAGTGGGCTGCTAGGGCCCACCGGACCCAGCCGGCGAGTCGTTCGGGTCCGCCCGGGGTGTCCGGATCGCTCGCGTAGTGAGCGACCCATCCCGGCCGACTTCCCGTCCGGGCGGCCGTCGTCGCGGGCGGGTCGACGCCGCGAGCCGACTCGATGAGGAAGTCGGGTTCTTGTGGCAGTACCGCCAGCGCCGAGCCGAACGGAGATTCCCACCCCACCAAGACGGTCGGGTGCGAGCGTCCCTCCGCCCAGGCGAGGAGCCGGCCGAACTCCGCCGCCGACTCCGGGACGAGCCCGATCGTTCGGAGACCGGCTTTCCCCGCGACCTCCGAGAGCTCCGCGAGCCGGTGGGCCGTGCCGGACGGGGCGACGTGGAGGTGGAGCTCCGCGACGAGGTCGGCGGGCTCGAGGAGCGCCGGCAACCTGCCCGCCCTCGCCGCCTCGATCTCGCCGCGGGCCTCTCGGATCTCCGGCGGGATCCAGGGGAGGTCGATCGCCCGATAGATCTCGGCCTCGGTCGAACTCGGGAGCCGCTCCTCGCCGCGGACGACGAAGTACTCGTTGATCTTCAGCCCCTTGTCCCGCGCGATCGACCGGGTCAGGACGTTGTGGTCCTTCGAGCCGGTGAAGTACTGCAGCGCGGCGCCGAACGACTCCGGAGCGAGCACCCGGAGGTCGACCTGGAACCCGTCGGCCGTCCGGATCGTCTCCTTCGTCGGGCCTCGGAGGACGACGGTCACCCCCTCGAGCCCTCCGAACGCGTCCATCACGCGCTCCGGTTCGGCGCTCGTCACCAGGATGTCGAGGTCGCCGACCGTCTCCCGCCGGCGGCGGAAGCTTCCCGCGACCTCGACCTGGGTGATCGGCGCGCGGGACTGAAGCTTCGCCACGATCTCTTCCGCCAGCAGGGCGGCCGCCAGGATCGGCCGCCGACCTCCCTCGGTCGCGAGCGAGGCGAGGGCCGAACGGATCTTCGCGATCTTCGTCGGTCCGAACCCCTTCACGCCCTCGAGCCGGCCGGCGTCGATCGCCTGCAGGAGCGCGGCGGGGCTGTCGACGCCGAGGTCGGTCCAGAACTTCCGGGCGGTCTTCGGTCCGAGGCCGGGGGCGCGCATCATCGCGACGAGCCCGGCCGGGACCTCCGCCCGGAGCTTCTCGAGGTACGGGATGGTCCCGTCGCGGAGGAACTCGCGGATCTTCTCCTCGATCGCCAAGCCGACGCCGGGAATCTCCCGCAGCTGGTCGCGCGCGGCCACCGCCGCGAGATCCTCCGTCAACGACTCGATCGAACGGGCGGCGCGCCGGTACGCCTCGGGCTTGAACTTCTC
>Ga0209415_10005628_pt1 | contig 22466 bp, 25 predicted proteins | sample PeaSoiSIISIP2007_FD_187696 | JGI IMG/M metagenome (GOLD analysis project Ga0209415, IMG submission 187696) | Peat soil microbial communities from Weissenstadt, Germany - SII-SIP-2007 (SPAdes) (version 2) | ecosystem: Environmental > Terrestrial > Soil > Wetlands > Peat | place: Germany... | reverse complement strand
CGGCAAGGCCACGGGCGCGACGACGCACACGGGCCAGCCGATCACCGGCCGCGACATGATCGCGCTGCTGGCGACCATCGGCATCGATCTGGGGCTGTTGGCGCTGGCGATCCTCAATCCACCGCCGGCCCCGAGCCGGCGGCCGTCATCGCAGGTGATCCGCCAGATCCGCGCGGCGATCAACACGGCGATCGAGCGTGCACCCGGCGCCAATATGGAGTGGGTGCGCCGGCACTTCATCTATCACAAGGGGGCGTCGTATCTCGTCATCCCCAACCTCTATAGTTGCGATCCCAAGAACGAGGAGGAGTCCGCCCGGGCTCTGGCCATGAACCAGCTTGCCGGCGTGCTCGACGATCTCAATCTCGTGCGCTGGCCGCAGCGGCCGAAGTGGTGGAAGCTACAGAAGGGCGAGTTGGACAAGCTCAAGGCCGAGGAGAAGGCAGCCAGTGATACGGACCTCAGTCAGATCCGGAAGGACTGGCTCAAAGCGCATCCAAAGGACAAAGACGCCATAACGGAAGAGGATCAGGCCTTCGAGAAGGCGCAGCCGATCCGCAACCACGGGCTGTTCTCGAAAGCGGAGAAGGCCCTGACCTTCGCCGGCTGGAGCGAGCGCGCCCGTCGGGACGTCGAGATCTTCCCGCTCGAGGATATCGAGGGGCTGACGCCCATCCTGATGGTGCTAGCCGACGACGGAACATTGGCGACAGCAGAGGCGGAGGCCGCCGCTGCCAAAAGCCGGTGGTGGCCGTTCGGAGGCTCGGCTAAGAGCGCTTAGCGGCCGCGCCAAAGGTAGAGCGTGAGGCCGGCGCCGATGATCGCCACGATATAGAGCAGGATCGGTGCCGCGATCCCGAGGATCAGGCCGATCTCGTAGCCCATGAACGATCCGGCGATGCCGACGAGACCATAGGTGATCTCGCCGCTGGTCGTCGCCATCTGCCGGCGCAGCCAGGTGCTGCCGTAGTGGAGCATCGCGTAGCCGACGGCCGCGCCGATAATCACCAAAATCAGGAAGTTTATGATCATGTCCGTTCCCCTGTCCGCTTGTGCTCAAGCGACGAATCACTTGTCCGCATTGTAGCGAACGGCGCAGGGAAGCGCCTCGGGTTCTGAAGTCGGCGAAGCTTCAGGCGCGATGATAGGGGTGCCCGGACAGTATTGTTGCGGCGCGGTAGAGCTGCTCGGCGAGCACGATGCGGGCGAGCCCGTGCGGCAGCGTCATGGCGCCGAGCGACAGGCGCAGCTTGGCGGTCGCCAGCGCCTCGTCCCCATGGCCGTCCGGGCCGCCGATAAGGAATGCCACCGTGCGCGCGCCTGCGTCCCGCTCCTTGGCGAGCAAGCCGGCGAACGTTTCGCTCGAGAGCGAGCGTCCCCCGCTGTCGAGCGCGACCGTCACGTCGGCGCCGGCCGCCGCCTTGAGCAGGCGCTGCGCCTCGTCGGACTTGCGCAGCTCCGCCGTGGCAGCGCGGCTTTCGGGAATTTCGGAAATCTGGAGCGGGCCGAGCTTCAAGGCGCGCCCCGCCGCGTCGAAGCGCTCGACGTAGCGCTCGCACAGCTCGCGCTCGGCATCCTTGAGGCGGCCGACCGCCGCAATGATGAGGCGCATCAGCGCTTCTCCCGCTTTACCGGCGGGACGCCGCATAGGGCGCCGTGGCCTTGAGCTCAGGTCGTCGTCAGTGCGCCACCTCAGCCGGACGCTCTGCCGACCACATCTTCTCAAGGTTGTAGAACTCGCGCACCTCGGGCCGGAAGACGTGCACGATGATGTCGCCGGTATCGACGAGAACCCAGTCGCAGGCCTCGAGGCCCTCGATGTGTACGCGGCCTAGCCCCTTGTCCTTGAGCTTGCGCTGCAGCTGATCGGCGATGGCTCCGACGTGGCGGTCGGTGCGGCCGCTCACGATCACCATGAAGTCGCCGATGGAAGACTTGCCCTTGAGGTCGATCGTTACGACCTCCTCGCCTTTGGCCTCATCGAGCCAATGGACGATCTCCTTCACCAGAGTTGCCGGCTTGTGCCCCTTGGACAAAAGCTCAGCGCGAGGCGTGCCCCTGCGGGCACCCTCAGTTGCGGTTCGCATCGTTTGCTGGTTGTCCTTTCCTCATTCACCCTTTGGAGGGCTGGCGCCGCGCATGCCCTTCTCCTCCCGAGCACTCCGGCGCTTGTCCGCGGGTGTTGCACGCTCCCGCCGAAGCAATAGATAAGCGCTCCGCCCGGGGTGCAGCAATAGCCTTTGCTGCGAAGGCTGAATACCGAGGGCGCAAACCTCGCTAAAAAGCCAAGTTAATTCAGTATCCTAGCCTGTCGCTTGGTCCCTGAGCGCTGTCGATGAGGCCGGCGACAGCCGCGAGGTGAGGAAGACCCAGGCGGAGGGCTTGCAGCCGGGCAGCAGGGCCGCCTTCGCTTCCGGCAGGCGCGCTCGGGCCAGCGCGCGGGCCGCCGGCGAGGCGAGCGCCTTCAGGTGCCAGCCCGGCCGGTCGACCACGGCTATGGGCACCAGGCGCGCGATCCCGCGCCAGTGCCGCCAGCGGTCGAAGGTGGCAAGGTTGTCGGCCCCCATCACCCAGATGAAGCGCGTGCGCGGGAAGCTGCGCCGCAGATAGCGGACGGTGGCGTAGGTGTAGGGGCTGCCGAGCTCCGCCTCGAAGCCTGTGACCCTGATGGCGGGATCGGTGACGAGGGCGCGGCTCGCGGCCATGCGGCTCGCGAGGCTCGCCAGCCCGGTCGTCGATTTGAGCGGGTTGCCCGGCGTCACCATCCACCACAGCTGGTCGAGCCGCAACCGCCTCAGCGCCGTCTCCGCGCAGACCACATGGCCCTCGTGCGGGGGGTTGAAGGTGCCGCCCATGAGGCCGATGCGCTGGCCCGGCAGGGCAAGCGGCGGGTGTGCATGCAAGCTGCCGAAACTCTGCAGTGCGGACGTGAGCATAACGCCGATTGTAGGCGGTGACGCGCCTCCGCGAAACGCGGCTTTGAGCGGTCAATGCAACCACGGTAACGGCCCGGTCATTACTGCTCTGTCAATCCTGGAGGCAACCATGCAGCGTGATCGGAACAGGAACGTGCTCAAGCGCGACATCCGGCGGCGTCAGTTTCTGGTGCTCGCGGGCGCCGCTGCCGGTGCGGCGGCCATCGCGCCTGCGCGCGCCGGCGCCGCACCAGTCGACAGCGGCGGCGTCCCCGGGCTGCTCGACGATTTCCTGGCGCTGCCGGGAGCCAAGAGCGCGCAGCTCGACGTCGATGCCGTCACCGAGCCCTGGCGCGTGACGCACGATCCCGAGGCCCCGCTGTTCTGCGGCAGCGCCTTCAAGACCTTCGTGCTGGCGACCTACCTCAAGGAGGTGGAGGCGGGACGGCTCTCGGAGACTGAGCAGCTCGCGATCGACGATGCCATCCGCTCCGTGGGCGGCGGCGTGTTCGAGCACCTCACCGGCACCACCGCGGCCCGCAACGTGCTCGAGGCCATGATCGCGCACAGCGACAACACCGCGACCGACGTCGCGCTTGCCCGCGTCGGCGCCGACAAGGTGCGCGCGTTCATTGCCGAGGCCGGGCTGCACCAGGCCCGCATCCCCGACAGCACGCGGCGGTTCTTCTCCTATATCGACGGCTACCCGGCCGGCGAGGACATGGGCTGGAAGGGCATCGAGGAGATGCAGGCCGGGCAGGTCCACGGCACCCCGCGCGCTCCCGTCAACGGCGAGGAGACGATGGTGTGCCCGGCATCCGAGTTCGTCGCCTACTACAAGCGCGCGCTCGCCGGCGCCTTCTTCGCGAAGAAGGAGACGCTCGTCGAGTTCAAGCGCATCCAGGCCATGGCCGACGCGATCGCGCTGGTCGTGCCCCAGGACACGGCCGCCTACCTCAAGGGCGGCAGCATCGACTGGAACGGATTCCACTGCCTCGCCGTCGCCGGCCAGATGATCGTCGCGGCGACGCCCGTCACCTTCTGTCTCACGCTCAACTGGACCGACGGTGACGGCGACAAGGAGGCGGTCGAGACCCGCTACAAGCAGACCGCGGCCGAGATTCTGCGGCGAACCCGCAAGCAAGTGCTCGAACCGCAGACGTGAGGCGGCAACGCTGGAACGCGACATGTTGAATGGCAACGTGCTGGGTTTGGGTCTGCTGGCGCTGGTGGCGCTTCTGCCGCCGCTGAGGGCGTCCGCCGAGGACGCCGCCGAGGCGGCGATCCGCTCGGCGCTCGCGCAATGGACGCAGGACTTCAACGGGCACAACACGCAGAAGGTCTGCTCGCTCTTTGCGCCGGATCTGCGCTACGACTTCCGCGGCTACCCCGAGCGCGACTACCGCGACATCTGCGAGCGCCTGCAGCGCTCGCTCGCGGATGCCGGCAGGATCTACTCCTACGACCTCGACGTGCGCGAGATCATCGTCTCCGGCGACATCGCGGTCGTGCGCCTCGTCTGGAAGCTCACCGTCACGCTCGCGAACGGCCAGCAGGTCGTCTCGGTCGAGCCCGGCATGGACGTGCTCCGCAAGGAGCCGGACGGCGCCTGGAAGATCTTCCGCTACATCGCCTACGAGATGCCCGCGCGTCCCACCGCCCCAACCCCGTGAGTTTCCCCGAGAGCTTAAAGACGATGTTTTGGCCAAGTTGCTTTCAAAAAAACAGGAGGTGTCCCATGAAAGCGAGACTGTGCCTTGTTGCGTCCGTGTTGCTGTTCGCCGGCCAAGCCATGGCCGAGGATCAGATGACCCCCAAGTCCGATCCGGGGCTGCCTGCGCCCGCCCCGGCCGCTACCGCGCCGGCCCCGGCCGCAACTGCGCCCGCCCCGGCTGCGGCCGAGCCCACTCAGGCTCCCGCTCCCGCTGCGCAGACGGAAGAGAAGCCGCCCGCGTCCGAGCCGCAGCCCGCGGCAGTGACGCCGGCGCCCGCTCCCGCCCCGCAGCAGCAGGCTGAAGCCCCGGCCGCGGTCGTCATCACCGAGCTCACCGCGGTCGACGACCAGAAAAAGCTTGTGCAGCCATGGGCCCTTCCCGTCGACAGGCTCGCGGAGATGGATGTTTACGACGCCAAGGGCAACAAGATCGGCGAGGTCGATGCCGTCCTTCAGGACAAGAAGGGCGAGGTCAAGGGCATCGCCGTGGTGCACGGCGGCTTCCTCGGCTTCGGTGCGAAAGACTCGATCATCACGCTCGATCGCCTGAAGCTGAAGGACGGCGATATCGTCACCGAGCTGACCGAGGACCAGTTGTCCGAGCAGCCGGACTGGAACAAGAAGTAAGGGCGCGGGGTGCGGCTGCTCAAAGCGCGCCGCCGCACCTCGATCTTACTTGCCTTCGCGGCTCAGCAGCTCGCGCTTGCGCTCCACGCCCCAGCGGTAGCCGGACAAACTGCCGTCGCTCTTGACGACGCGGTGGCAGGGGATGGCGACCGCCAGCGGGTTTGCCGCGCATGCGCCCGCGACCGCGCGCACCGCCTTCGGCGCGCCGATGGCCTCGGCGATCTCCGCGTAGCTCGCGGTCGAGCCCGCGGGAATGTCCTTGAGCGCGGCCCACACCCGGTGCTGGAACGCGGTGCCGCGCACGTCGAGCGGCAGGTCGCTACGCTTGCCGGGCGCCTCGACGAGCCCCACGACGCGGGCGACGAGCTGCTCGAACCTGGCGTCCGCCCCGATCAGCAGGGCGCGCGGGAAGCGGTCCTGCAGGTCGCGCGCGAGCGCGTCGGGATCGTCCCCGATCAGGATCGCGCACACGCCTTTCTTGCTCGCAGCGACGAGGATCGCGCCGAGCGAGCATGCGCCGATGGCGAAGCGGATCTCGGCGTCGGCGCCGCCCTTGCGAAAGCTCGTCGGCGTCATGCCCAGCACCTGGGCGGAGCTGGCGTAGAAGCGGCCGCTGGAGCTGAACCCGGCGTCGTAGATGGCTTCGGTCACGGTTGAGCTCCCTTGCAGCTTGTTGCGCATGGTCCTATTGCGGTGCGCCACCGCGTAGGCCTTCGGCGTCACGCCGACGGCGGCCTTGAAGACGCGGTGGAAGTGGTAGGGGCTGAGACCCGCCTTGGCAGCGAGGTCACCGAGCTTGGGCGCCTCCGCGGCCGCCTCGATGCGCCGGCACGCCTCGGCAACCTTCGCCGCGTGCTCATCGCGCAGAGACAACGCGTCCGGCTTGCAGCGCTTGCAGGGGCGGAAGCCCGCTGCTTCGGCGTCCTCCCGCGTCGGGTAGAAGCTGACGTTCGCGCGCAACGGGTTCCGCGCCGGGCATGAGGGACGGCAATAGATGCCTGTCGATGCCACCGCGGTGACGAACTTCCCATCGGAGCTTCCGTCGCGCGCGAGGACCGCCGCCCAGCGGGCGTCGTCACCTTTGCGAGCCGCCGCCGGGCGCGGCCTGCCGGGTCGTTCGCGAGCTGGTGGGGCCTTCATCATGCGCAGCAAGATAGTGCGCCGGCCCGAGCGCCGCACCCCGATCCTTGCTGTCAAATTCGCGCGCTTATTCGCTTTCTGTGAGCTTAGGCCTTTTCTTCTCGCTAGCGCTAGCGGCCGAAGCGCTGGGCGTCCCAGCGGTCCCAGCGGAGCTGCTCGGCCGGGCTACACCACGGATTGCCGTAATAGCCCCAGCGGCCGTTGAGGCGGGTGCAGTCCTTCAGCGGCGCTTCTGCGAGCTTGCCCCATTGCTTGCCGCGCGCGTCCGCCGCAACTCCCGGCATCGCGGCAGCGGCGAGGAGAGCAAGAACGAAGACGATCCTGGCGGTCATGAGGGCCTCTCCAGTCATATTGGACGCTTCGTCGGCGTCTCGACAAAATCACGCCCCGCGCCTCCCTGGCGTCGTTGCGGTTGAATTCGAGGGCTTCTCCGAGCGCTTCTTTCAGACTTTCAAGCGGCTCCGGATGCGTTCTCTCTTGGCAATTGACGCCGGGCACTTCCTCGACCCAGCCGATCCACCAGTCGCCGCTTTGCTTCACCACGGCTGTATATTCGTTCTTCATAGTCGCTCCTTGGCAGCGCTACGTCGGGCGAATCTGGCCGGAGCCGCGCACCACGTACTTGAAGCTCGTCAGTTGCTCGACGCCGACCGGCCCGCGCGCGTGCAGCTTGCCGGTGGCGATGCCGATCTCGGCGCCGAAGCCGAACTCGCCGCCGTCGGCGAACTGGGTCGAGGCGTTGTGCAGCACGATCGCCGAATCGACCGCCTTCAGGAAGCGCTCGGCCGTCGCGGCGTTGGCGGTGAGGATGGCGTCGGTGTGCTGCGTGCCGTATCGGGCGATGTGTTCGATCGCCTCCTCGACGCCCGCGACCACCTTAACCGCGATGATCGCATCGAGGTACTCGGTCGCCCAGTCGGCCTCGGTCGCGGCCTTGACGCGGGCATCGGCCTTCTGCGTGACGGCGTCGCCGCGCACCTCGCAGCCGGCGTCGAGTAGCGCCTTCACCAGCGTCGGCAGCACCGCCGCCGGCGCCGCCCGATCGACGAGCAGCGTCTCGGTGGCACCGCAAACGCCCGTGCGCCGCATCTTGGCGTTGAGCACAACGCGCACCGCCATGTCGAGATCGGCGTCGCGGTCGACGTAGGTGTGGCACACGCCTTCGAGGTGCGCGAACACGGGCACGCGGGCTTCCTTCTGCACGCGCTCGACCAGGCTCTTGCCGCCGCGCGGGACGATCACGTCGATCGCGCCGCTGAGGCCCGCGAGCAGGTGCCCGACGGCGTCGCGATCAGTCGTCGGCACGAGCTGGATGGCCGCCTCCGGCAGACCGGCCGCCTTGAGCCCCGCGACGAGACAGGCGTGGATTGCCTGCGAGGAATGATGGCTTTCCGAGCCGCCGCGCAGGATCGCCGCATTGCCCGCTTTCAGCGCTAGCGCGCCGGCGTCCGCCGTCACGTTGGGCCGGCTCTCGTAGATGATGCCGATGACGCCGAGCGGCACGCGCACGCGCTCGAAGTCGAGGCCGTTCGGCCGTTTCCAATGCGCGAGCACCGTGCCGACTGGGTCGGGCAGCTCAGCGATCTCGTCGAGGCCTTTGGCCATTGCGGCGACGCGCGCGTAGTCGAGCATGAGGCGGTCGATGAACGCCGCCGGCCGTTTGGCCATGCGCGCGGCGGCAAGGTCCTTGGCATTGGCGGCGAGGATATCGGCTATCGAATTGCGCAGCGCCTGAGCGGCGGCGCGCAGCGCGGCGTTCTTTGCGTCGGTGGAGGCGAGCGCCAGCTCGCGGGCGGCGGCGCGCGCGCTTTTCCCCATCGCGTGCATAAGCTCCGCGGTTGACGCCTTCTGGTCGATGCGCTCGGGCTTGTTCATGGCCGTCGCTAGGTCCTGTTGAGCGCCATGTCGTCGCGGTGGATGAGCTCGTCGCAGCGCGACACGCCGAGGATCGCCGCGATCTCGCTGCTCTTCCTGCCGATGATACGCTCCGCGTCCGCTTTCGCATAGGCGATGAGCCCGCGGCCGAGCTCGCGCCCATCGCTGGCGCGGATGATCACCGCGTCGCCGCGGTCGAAGGCGCCCTCGAGGCGGGCGACGCCCGCGGGCAGCAGGCTCTTGCCGGCGGCCAGCGCCTTCTCCGCGCCGGCATCGACGTAGATGTTACCCTTGGGCTCGAGCTGCCCCGCAATCCAGCGCTTCTTCGCCGTCATCGGGTCGGAGGTGGCCAGGAACCACGTGCAGGGCGCGCCGTCGGCGATGGCCTGCAGCGGGTTGTTCACCTTGCCGCTGCTGATGACCATGTGCGTGCCGGCGCCGAGCGCGACCTTCGCAGCTTCGATCTTGGTCTTCATACCGCCCTTGGACAGCTCCGTGCCGGCGTCGCCCGCCATGGCCTCGATCTCGGGCGTGATGGCGGTCACCACGTCGAGGCGCTTGCCGGCCTGTTTGCCGCCGGGGGGCGCCGTGTAGAGGCCGTCGACGTCTGACAGGAGCACGAGGCAGTCGGCCGAGACCATGGAGGCGACGCGCGCCGAAAGCCGGTCGTTGTCGCCGTAGCGGATCTCGGTGGTGGCGACCGTGTCGTTCTCGTTGACGACGGGAATGGCCTTGAGCGCCAGCAACGTCTCGATGGTGTGGCGGGCGTTGAGGTAGCGGCGGCGCTGCTCGGTGTCGCCGAGGGTGACGAGGATCTGGGCGGCGACCAGCCCGCGGGCGCGCGCCAGCTCCTGGTAGGCATGCGCGAGCCCGATCTGCCCGACCGCGGCGGCGGCCTGGCTCTGCTCGAGCTCGAGCGCGCCCTTCGGCAGCTTGAGGGCGTGGCGTCCGAGCGCGATGGCGCCCGACGACACCAGAACGATCTCCTTGCCCTGGGCCGCGAGCGCGGCGACGTCGTCGACGAGGGAGGCAAGCCAGGCGGCTTTCAGCGCACCCGTCGCCCGGTCGGCCAGCAGCGCCGAGCCGATCTTGACGACGATGCGCTTTGCCTTCGCCCATTCCGGGCGGGCGGGCGCCTTCGCATCCCTGGCGGATTTGACCTGTGTGCTCATTTGCTTGCGGCGACCTTTGAACCTCGACGTTCGGCTTAGCCTGATAGCTCAGCTTGCCAAAAAGAGGTAGCCTAAGCGCAAAACAAGGGATCCAATCGTCCCTCTCAGCGCGGCAAAACCTGAACTGGCCGTGTCCGGTTCCAAGAACCGGGCAGCGCCACCCGCCACGGCGGCGACGCAGCGCTAGCGTCTAGGCGTCGACGGCGCGTCGCACGTCGAGTCCGAGCAGCGTCAGGCTGATGCCCTGCAGCAGCAGCACCGCGCCGACGATGGTGCCGAGCGTCCAGCCGGCGGAGCTCGGCAGGTCGAACAGCACGAGCAGCCCCGCGACGATCGAGACGACCGCCGAGAGCACGAGCCACTTGCGCCCCGTCCAATCGGGAACGCCGCCGCTGACCAGCAGAGAGGTGATGCCCTGTGCGACGAGCGTCACCGCCACGATCATGGTGAGCGAGACGAGCCCGAAGGTCGGGTCGACAAAGATCATGAGGCCGCCGATGATGAAGGCGATGCCGCCCAGCATCTGCCAGGAGCGCGCACTCCAGCCTTCGGTTTTCAATCCGTGCGCGAGCTGCAGGACGCCGGCGATGACGAGGGCCGCCGCGATCCAGACCTCGGTCGTCAGCGTGGCCGTGATGACGCCGAGCGGCGTCGTAAGGATCAGCCCGCCGAAGAGGATCAGCACGATGCCGAGGGCGAGCAGCCAGCCCCAGCTCGCATGCAGCCTGCCGCGCAGGTCCATCGTCGCAACCATGGCTCTCAGTCCTCTCTGCCGTGCATTTCTGCGCACGCGCATAGCACGGGAGGTGACTATATTTTCCTAACCGGGCCCGGAAGCGAGAACCGCGCGGGCGGCGGCCGCACCTGCCAGGATGGCCCCCGTGTAGCCGCCGCTTCCGGCATAGGCGGAGGCGAGGTAAAGCCCCGGGATCGATGTCCTTGGCGACCGCTCCGAGCCTTTCCAAACGGGACCGCGCGGTGGCAGCGGAGCAAATCCGTACACCGCACCCTGAGGCGCGTTGAGATAGGAGCTCATCGTGCTCGCTGTGCTGAATACGGACGCGACGACGTGGGAGGAGAAGCCAGGAAACGCAAGATCGATGGCCGCGCTGAGCGCCGCGCACCAAACCTTGCGTTTCTTCTCGTAGGCTTCGGCATCGAGCCCGGCCCAGTTGCTTTCGCGGTCGACGCCAACGACGGACACGGGGTAGGGCGGCCCTCCGAGACCGCTGTCGATCACCGAATAATTGACGACGGCAATAGGCGGCATCGCCTCGCCTGGAGGTCCCGCAAGGATGGCGGCGCAGCGGCGGTAATCGGCGAGCGTCTTCATCCATTCGGGCAGCAGGAACGTCGAATAGGAGGCCAGCCCGATCTGTGCGGGAGGCAACGACATCCCGAACGTCGCCGAGAAAAGCGAGATCGACAGCGGTTGGCCGGTATAGGGCGCGGAGAAGCGACCACGCGCCGGGTTTGGCAGCATGTTGGCGATGTGCGCCGGCGCGGCGTTGCCGATGATGACCGGAGCGCGCGCCTCGACCGGCTCGCCGCCGTCCCTGCGCTCGTGCACGACACCGGCGAGGCGGCCTCTGCTGTCGAGCAGGATTCCGGTCGCCGCGCGGCGCATTAGAAGCTCGCCGCCGCTGGCTTTCAGCGCCCGCGCCAGCGCAGAGCTCAAACGCTGCGAGCCGCCTTGGATGTAGCGGCTGCCGGAGGCGAGATAGCCGCCTTGCGCCACGGCGAAGAGGATCCACCACAACGTGTCGGGGTCGTCGTGCCAATAGAGGATGTTGGCGGCGAGCGCGCATTTTGCCGCCTCGTCGTCGCCGAAGGCCCGCCGCAACCGCTCGCCGAGCGACAGGCGCCAGTTGCTTACGAGCGGCCCGAGTTTCAGCAGCACCGAGAGGCCATCCAAGCGCCTCTCGAAGGCCTCGCGGCCTTTGCTCAGCGTCCCAAGACCCGTCGCGATCCCTTCCATCTCGCGCAAGAGCGGGCCGATGCCGGCGCGCAGCGCCGGGAAGCGATCGAGAAGGGCCGCGCGCGCTTGCTCGAAGCCCTCGGCCAGCACGAATGGCACGCCGACCGGGCCGCCGCGCACCTCGTACACGGATCCCGTCGGGATCCAGGCCACGTTGTTCAGAACGCCGATCTTGGCCAGCACATGGTGCTTGGGATCGACGGGGTCTTGCGGATCACTGGTCTCGTGCAGCGACGCCTCGACGACGAGATCGCCCGATTTGTAGGTGGAGGCAGCACCACCCACGCCATAGTTCCGCTCGATGAGAAGCGTCTTGCGTCCGGCTTGCGCAATCAGCGCTGCCGCTGTCAGGCCGCCAAGCCCCGAACCGATGACGATGACGTCGTAGCGATCACTCATGCCCGTCCTCGGTCTTGGCTCGATCGCGCTTGGGCGCAGCCGCCTGCGAATTCGCGGTGACGCCTGATAGCCCACCTTGGGGGCAAGAGGTAGTCTTACTGGATGGTGGGTGGGAGTGCGATCAGCCGGCTGCCGCCTGCACCTGCCGGTGCGAGGCGAGGAATAGCGTGAGCTGCGCGGCCGTGAGCGGGGGCGAGAACAGGTAGCCCTGGATCTGGTGGCAGCCGATGTCTCTCAGCACTTTAAGCTGCTCGGGCGTCTCGACACCCTCGGCCGTCAGCGTCATGCGCAGGTCGAGGCCGAGCTTCACGATCGATGCGAGGATGAACGACGTATCGTCGGCGGTGCCGAGCCCCTTGATGAAGCCGCTGTCGATTTTCAGCTTGTCGAAGCCGAACTTGTGCAGGTATTGCAGGCTCGAGTAGCCCGAGCCGAAATCGTCGAGCGCGACCTTGACGCCCAGCTTCTGCAGGCCGCGGATCTGCTCGTTGGCGCGCTTCTCGTCGGCGAGCAGGACGCTCTCGGTGACTTCGATCTCCAGACGGTGCCCCGGAAATCCGGTGGCGCGCAGCTCGTCGGCGACGACCTTCACGATGTCGCCGTGATGAATCTGGGCGGCCGACACGTTGACCGCAACGTCGATATCGGGCCAATTCAATCCGTCTTCGAGCGCGCGCCGCAGCACTTGTCGCCCAAGCTCGGGGATGAGCCCGGTCTCCTCCGCAAGCGGGATGAAGAGCTCGGGCGTGACCGGCCCCAGCAGCGGGTCGCTCCAGCGCGCCAATGCCTCCACGGCAAGCACGCGCGTTCCCGACGGGTCCAGGATCGGCTGGTAGGCGACGTTGATGTCTCCGGCGGCGACCGCCTTGCGCAGGGCATTCTCCAACGCGCGGCGCCGGAAGAGCTCGAGGTCCATCTGTGGGGCAAAGGCAACGGCCTCGCCGCCTCCCTCATCCTGGGCTTTGGCGAGGGCAAGCTCTACGCGCCGCACGAGGTCGCCGGTATGGTCGCCGTTGGCAGGCGCCACCGCATACCCCACCGACGCGCTGATCATCACGCGGGTTCCGCCACCGATGTCGATCGGCTCGGCCAGCTCCATCACGATGCGGTCGGCGAGCTCCATGGCCGGCTGACGGTCGAGCCCGGGCACCAACGCCATGAACTCGTCGTTGCCGGGACGCGCGATCACCGCATTCGCGCCGGGCAATTGCGTGAGGCGCCTGCTGACGGCCAGCAGGACCGCGTCGCCGACGTCGTTGCCAAAGCCGTCGTTGATCTCCTTGAACCGATCGATATCGACGAGGAGGATCGCGAGCGTCGAGCCCTCGAGCTTGGCCTTTTCGATGAGGGCGGGGAGGATTGCGCCCAGACCCATCCGATTAGCGAGGCCGGTCAGGGCGTCGGTCTTGGCCGCGTGCCGGGCTTCCGCCTCGCTTTCGACGAGTTGGCTCGCCTGCTCCCTGCCCCAACGCATGAGCAACGCGGCGAGACCGGCGAGCAGCAGCATGGATATGGCCAGGCCGACGACCGCGTGGCGGGCGAATTGCCAGCCGGGGGCAGTGCTGCGCCAGGCGAGCGTTCCCACCCCCGCGCCGTCGAGTGCGGCTAGGTGCAGGCTCGAATATCCCACGGGAGACGGGTCCGTCACCCACTTCAAGTCGCGGAAGGAGAAGTTGGTGCCGAGCTTGCTCGTGAACGCGGCGTCGAGATCTTCGACCGCCACCAGAAGATAGCGTGGTGCATCGAGCGCGCCGGCGGTCGGGCGGTCGGGGACGATCGTCGAGACAACGACGATTGCCGGCTTGTCGAAGATGTTGCGGATGTCGGCCAGCGCAAGGTGGCGCACGCTCTGCCCGTTCGCGAGCGGCACGTCGGTCGTGACGACGTCGTATTTCGGCTCGCTGCCGGGCTTGCGCACTGCTGCGATCAGATCGGCGATCTTCGCGCCGACCTGCTCGTAGGCGGCCGGGGACACGTCGTGGCCGTCGGCGAACGCATAGACGGGCACATTGGTGCCGGAGAGCACGTAGATCTCGTCGTAGCCGAAGAGCTGGCTCAGGAAGACGCCGTAGAACGTGTGCATCCATGCCTGATCGTGCGCTTCGGTCTTCTCGAAGGCCTCCGTCCAGACCGTCTGTACGCGCAGCTCGCGCGACAGCGACAGGCCGTGCTGGGTTATGGCGTGGGCAACAGTCTCGCGCTCATGCGCGAGCGCGATGTCGTTGGTCTCGCGCCCGCCCATGATCAGGGAGCCGATCACGACCACGAACGCCGCGGCGGCCAGCAGCGCGACGGGCGCGGTGGCGAAGGCGGTCGTTCTATTTTGCGACTGTCTTTCCAAAGGCATGCCCGGCTGGTGCGCGATTTTGTCGCGGTCCATTTGACCGGTATCTGTTGTGCAGGGCGCCGCTGAATATCGGGGTAATGGGCTATTGCGGCTTGCGGGGATGCTGAGCGCTTTCTTAACGCAATGGCGAATTTGACCCTGAACGGCACACGGCGTTGCTCACACGTGAGGCCGCGCCGCGCATCTGACGCGCAAGTGAGAGGCCGCCGGCGCTTAGGGGTGCCAGGACCCGTCGTCGTCGGCCGCCTCCGCATCGTCCGGCTTGCCGGCGCGACCGATGTCGCGAACGATCGCGAACAGCGCCTCTTTCATGCCTTTCCCGGACACCGCCGAAAGCTGCAGCGGCGTCTTCCTCGCCGCCTTCTTCAAGGCGGCGGCGCGTGTCGCGAGAGTGTCGGCGTCGAGGGCGTCGCATTTCGACAGCGCAACGATCTCCTTCTTGCGGTCGAGCCCCCCGCCGTACGCCTTCAGCTCGCCGCGCACGGTGCGGTAGGCCCCCGCCACGTCCTCCTCCGTCGCATCGACGAGGTGGAGCAGCACCTTCGTCCGCTCCACGTGACCGAGGAAGCGCGTGCCGATGCCCGCCCCCTCGCTGGCCCCTTCGATGAGGCCTGGGATGTCGGCCAGCACGAAATCGGCATCGCCTGCGCGCACGACGCCAAGGTTGGGGTGCAGCGTGGTGAAGGGGTAGGCGGCGATCTTCGGCTTCGCCGCGCTGACGGCGGCAAGGAACGTGGACTTGCCCGCGTTCGGCAGGCCGACGATGCCGGCATCGGCAATCAGTTTCAGCCGCAGCCAGATGGTGAGCTCCACAGCCGGTTGACCGGGATTGGCGCGGCGCGGCGCCTGGTTGGTCGCGGATTTGAAGTAGGCATTGCCGAAGCCGCCGTTGCCGCCCTTGGCGATGAGCGCGCGCTCCCCCGGCTTGGACAGGTCGGCGAGCAGCGTCTCCTGGTCCTCGGCGAAAATCTGCGTGCCCGGGGGCACCTTGATGATGCAGTCGGCGCCGTTCGCGCCCGCGCGGTTCTTGCCGGCGCCGTTGCCGCCCTTCTTGGCCTTGAAGTGCTGCTGGTAGCGGTAGTCGATCAGGGTATTGAGATTGGATACGCACTCGGCCCATACGTCGCCGCCCTTGCCACCGTCGCCGCCGTCGGGGCCGCCGAACTCGATGAACTTCTCGCGCCGGAAGCTGACCGAGCCGTCGCCGCCGGCGCCGGAGGCGACATAGATCTTGGCCTGGTCGAGAAACTTCATGACGCGCCCCTCCGCCAGGCTGCAAGCAGCGGGCGCCGTCTCGCATAGCGCACCGTATCGACCTCGCTCTTGCGCGCCTCGCACCATTGGCGCCCGTTGCCGATGCGGCGGAAGCCCAGCTTGCCAATGACGCGGGCCGAGGCTGGATTGTCGATGAAGTGGCCGCAAGTCAGGCGGCGGAAGCCGGCCGGGCCGAAGCAATAGGCAACCAGGGCCTGCGCGGCCTCCGTGGCGAAGCCCTGTCCCCACCAGGGCTTGCCGATCCAGTAGCCGATCTCGGCCTGGCCGTCGTTGCCCTCGATGTAGCCGACGGCGCCGATCAGCTGGCCCTCATGCTCGACCCCGCGCACGAACTCGTCGTTGCCGATGGAGGCGATCCACAGGTCGGCGTCCACGAGCGTGTAGGGATGCGGGATGCGTGACGTCATGCGGGCGATGTCCCATTCGCCGGCGAGCACGGCGATGCGGCCGGCATCGGGGGCTTCGATGGGCCGGTAGCCCAGCCGGGGCGAGTGCACGTCGGCCGGGCCCTGTTCGTCTATCGCCTCATCCCGCATCTGAAATCGGCCCATGAAAAAGGGGGACGTCGCGGCATCCCCCTTGCAATCCAAACGGGCGATGGCCGGATCCGCTATTCGGACGCTTTGGTTTCGCCGCCGCGCACCGACACATAGACGCGCCCGTTGCGCTTGGTGTTGAATTCGACGGCGCCTTCGACGACGGCAAAGATCGTGTGGTCGGTGCCGATGCCGACCCCAGATCCCGGGTGCCACTGCGTGCCGCGCTGGCGCACGAGGATGTTGCCGGGGATCACGTGCTCGCCGCCGAAGCGCTTCACGCCGAGGCGCTTGGAGTGCGAGTCGCGGCCGTTCTTCGACGAGCCGCCTGCTTTCTTTTGGGCCATGGGTCAGTTCCTTGAAGGGCTGGCGGCAATTATGCGCCGATGATGCTCTTGATGCGGACCGTGGTGAGGTCCTGGCGGTGGCCGCGCTTGCGGCGGGAATTCTTGCGGCGGCGCTTTTTGAACGAGATCACCTTGGGTCCGCGCGTGTGCTCGACGAGCTCCGCCACGACCTTGGCGCCCGACAGGAACGGCGCGCCGAGCTTGGCCGCCTCCGAGCCGCCGCCGATCATGAGGACTTCGGCAAACTCGATCTTGGCGCCGGCGTCGCCCGTGACTTTTTCGATGGTAATGACGTCGTCCGCAGCAACGCGATACTGCTTGCCGCCCGTCTTGATGACAGCGTACATGGCTCTTCCTTCACGTTATCCGCGCCCTGTGGCGCCGCAGGCGAGTGCGGTCTTTGGTGCTCGCCGCTAGGGTGGCGATGCAAGCCTCGGGCAGCGCATTGCGCGCCCGGCATGCTTGGCTGGACGCGATCGGGCGGCTTTATCGCTTCGGCGCGTCAAATTGTCAATCGGCACCGGAGTTTGCCGCTACCCCGAGCGCCGATTTGACCATGATCAAGGCTGCGCCCGGCGTTGCCTGCGATGCTAATTACAGCCTGGCCGGTTGCGGAGGCTCCAGTCGGACGCCGAACCGGCTGGTCCGCCAAGATTGGCCGGGCTACTCACTGTCAGGTATGGGAACCTTGCCGCCGAGCTACCCTCGGCGGCCTTTTTTCGTGTGGCAGCCGGTGACATAGCAACCGCCGATGCGCACATGTTGCGAGGCGGCATCCTGCCGCGAGGACCCGGCATGGCGCATCAGATCGAGATCCGACCGCTGGTGCGCATTCCCGTGCACGCGGTGGGCCCCGCCTTCCCCATGCAGACGCTGGAGCGCGAGGAGGCACGGGCCCACGCCCTCATCGACGACGCCACCGGCAACCTGCCGCCGGCGGCGCTCAAGGTGCTGGATGCCGTCTCGCGCCGCTGGCTCGCGAAGCAGGACAGCGTGCATCTCGACGAGATCGACGCCATCGCGCGGCGTCTGGCCCGGCCTGGCGCCTATTTCCTGTCGGTCAACTACGAATGGGGCTGCACCTGCAAGGTGGGCCCGTCGCCCGACCATACGAGCGCGCGGCTCGTTCGTGTGCTCGACTGGCTCATGCCGGGGCTCGGGCGCGAGGTCATTGCCGCGCGCGTGGCGGGAGCCGCCGGCCCCTTCACGACGCTGACGTGGCCTGGCTACACGGGCCTCCTGCAGGGAATGGCGCCGCAGCGCTTTTCCGCCGCGCTCAACCAGGCGCCCATGCGCGCCACCCTCGGCCGCTTCTATCTCGACTGGGCCGTGAACCGCGCGCGCGTGTGGCGGATGCCGCATCTGACGCCGGCGCATCTCCTACGCGAGGTGTTCGAGACGGCGGCAACGTTCGCGGAGGCCAAGCGCATGCTTACCGAGCGGCCGATCTCGACGCCGGCGATCTTCTCCATAGCCGGCCTGCAGCCGTCCGAGACGGCGGTCATCGAGCGCACGGAGACGGAAGCGCGCGTGCACGACGGCGGCAACGTTGCCGCCAACCACTGGCAGGCACCCGGCTGGCGCGGTCACTCGCGCGGCAACGACAGCGCCGGGCGCGCCTGCCGCATGCACGCGGTTTCGACCGAGTTCGATGCGGAGTTCTGCTGGCTCGTGCCGCCGATCCTCAACCAGAACACCCGCGTCGTGATGATCGCGGATGCCGCGCAGGGGCGGCTGATCGCGCGTGGCATCGAGGCCTACCGTCCCGCCACCGAGACGCTCGACCTTGCGTGCTGAGACCTAGCCGGCGCGCGCCTTCTCTCCCGACCAGTCGACCTTCAAGGTCGAGAACATCACGATCGCCAGCATCACGAAGCCGGCGACCGCGCCCGCGAGCAGCGCGTAGTCCTCGAGCCGCAGGATCAGATAGAGCAGCCCGTACAGCAGCGACAGCACCAGCAGCATGGCGAGCCCCTTCGCCGCGCTGCCCTGAACGCGCGCCACGTAGAGCGAGATGAGGCCGATCGTGGCCGTCGCGGCGATGAGATAGGACCACAGGAAGCCGATCTGCTCGGCGAGCGACAGCAAGAGGATGTAGAACAGGATCATCGCGAAGCCGACGAAAAGGTACTGCACCGGGTGCACGTGGCGGGCCAATCCGAGTTCGAGCAGGAACACGGCCATGAACGCGGTTGCCAGGAACATCATGGCGTATTTCGCGGCGCGCGTGACGAGCTGGTAGAAGTCGACCGGCACGATGAAGCGCACGCCGAACTGATAGGGATCGATGCGCTCCAGCCCCTGCTCGAAATGGCTCCACGCCTGCGGGATGCTGCGTGCCAGATGCGGCACCAGCCAGTGCGCCGAGAACTTTGCCGGCTCGAGCGTGCGGTCGGTCGGCAGGAAGGGGCCGGTGAAGCTCGGGTCGGGCCAGTCGGAGGCGAGGCTGACGGTCGTCTCCTGCGCCACCGGCGCGAAGGTCAGCTCCGAGGAGCCGTTGAAGGTCAGCGCGAACTTGAAGTCGAAGGCGCTCATCGTGGCCGGAGCGGTGCCGGGCACCGCGTCGGGCGCGGGATAGAGGCTCGTCGACGAGGTCATGCGCGCATGGATGCCGTCGCGCGCGCCGGAGATGCCGATGCTCGGCTCGAACGGGATCTTGGTGCCGCCCTCGATCAGCAGCGACGCCGCCGTCTTGAGGCCTGAGACGTCGCTGATGGCGAGCGCCAGCACCGCATCGCGCCAGCGCACGCTGTGCACCTCTGTTGCGAAATCGCTGATGTCCGGCGCCGCGAAGCGGCCCTCGAACCCGAGTTCGCCGGTGTAGACGGCTACGTCGTAGATCGAGCGGTGCAGCACCTTAGTGGCGGCGGTGCCGGTCACGTTGAGCGTCTGCGGCAGGAACACCGCGCGCCGCTCCTGCACCTCCTCGGTGCGCTTGTCGCCCTGTCCGGTCACGATCAGGACAGTGTAGGGCACGATCAAAACCGGCCCGACGATGTGCTGAGCGCCGCCCCACTCGCGCGCCACCTCTAGGCGCACGCTCTCGGCGCGCTGCTCGCGCTCGGCGACCAGAGCCCACACGAGCAGGAGCGGGATGAGCAGGGCCAGCACGAGGCCGCAGATGAGGAAGAACTTGAAACCGGGGCTACTCAAGAAGCGCCGGACGGCACCCGAAATGGTCTCCACGACGCACATCCTCCATCGCGTTCGGCCCCATCCTGTCTAATTAAAAACAGCAGCGCCGTGGCGCGAACAAGACGGCAATTTGGCGGGAGTTTCGGCAACTTGCGGCAGGCTTCAGGCGCGGGCGGCCTTCAGCGCGGGCGTCACCTCGTCCGTCCAAACCTTGAAGCTTTTCAGTAAGTGGGGCCCGAACGAGTTGATCAGCGGCACGTCGGTGGCATCGCGGCCGCGCGCCACGACGATGCGGCCCGTGCGCGGCGTATTGTGGCGCGGATCGATGGTGTACCAGCGGTTATCGACGAACACCTCGACCCAGGCGCTGAAATCCATGGGCGCGGGATCGGCCGGCACGCCGATGTCGCCGAGGTATCCGTTGATGTAGCGCGCCGGGATGTTGACGCAGCGGCAGAACGTTATGAACAAATGCGCGAAGTCGCGGCACACGCCGACGCGCTCCTCGTGCGCCTCGAGCGCGGTGCGCGTGGCGCGGGCGTGCTCGTAACCAAACTTGATGCGGTTGTGCACGTAGTCCGCGATCGCCTGCACGCGCGTCCAGCCCGCAGGCGTGGCGCCGAACAGGTCCCACGCCGTCTGGCTCAGCCGGTCGGTCTCACAGTAGCGGCTGCCAAGGAGGTAGACGATCACATCGTGGGGCAGTAGCTCGACGGGGATCTCGGCGGCTCCCCGCGCCACCGGCTCGAGCTGCCCGCTGTCGGCGATGGTGCCCCCGAGCGTGAGCGTAAGGTCGCCTAAAGGCGCGACGAGGCGGCGGCACTGGTTGCCGAAGGCATCTATATAGGTGGATGTTGCCACGGGCGGCACGCTGCGGAAGTACGTCTCTGACTGTATGTCGGCGCGGCGCTCGGGATGCACGTCGAGCAGGCAGATGACCGGCGTAGGCTTCGCGACCGCGATCGTGATCTCGTATCCGTAATTGATAAGCATGGGTGGCCCCGCTGCCGAGACACAATGAACGTTGCCTCGCGCGCAAAGTTTCGCGCGCGGATGGAAGAGCCGTGATGTGAAGGCGAAAGCATCTTAGCACTGAGCCGGCGGCTGAGGTATGGCAAGTGGTCTGCGGATGCATCAAGCGCAGCCGGCGGATTGCCTAAAAACACGGCAGAAGCAGCGTTCTTTATCGTCGCATTGCGCCGCGATTTGACAACGCGCCTCGTCCGTCGGATATTTCTGTCATGACAGAAATAACCGTAACGATGCCGCTGCCCCCCGCGATCGAGCGCTTCGTCGTGCACTGGGGCGAGATGGGCACCGTCTGGGGCGTCAACCGCTCGGTCGCGCAGATCCACGCCCTGCTCTACCTCGGCGACGAGCCGCTGACCGCCGACGACATCGCTGCGCAGCTCGCCATGGCGCGCTCCAATGTCTCGGTGAGCCTGCGCGAGCTGCTCGGCTGGAACCTCATCCGCCGCGTGCAGGCGATGGGCGACAGGCGCGACTATTACGAGGCCGAGGCCGACATGTTCGAGATGGTGCGGCGCATCGCGCAAGGTCGCAAGGAGCGCGAGATCGATCCCGCATTGGCGGTGCTGCGCGCATGCGCAGCGGAGGCGAAGGCCGACCAGCGCGTATCGGCGGGCGCGCGCAAGCGGCTCGCCGCCATGCTGGAGTTCACCGAGACCGTCGACCGCAGCTTCGGGGAGATCATCCGCCTGCCGGCGTCGACACTGATGGTTTTGCTGAAGATGGGCGGCGCGGTGGCGCGGCTGGCGACGCGAAAGAAGAAGCAGAGCCGCGCCAAGTCGGCGTGAGCGAGCCAGGGGAGGACGCGGCGTGGTGGCGATCGAGCACGTCGGAACGCGGGGTTGCGCCGCCGCGCGCCCCGCGCCGGAGCCGCAACCCAAGCCGTCGGCCCGGCCGCTCGCCGATCTGCGTTTCCGCGCGCTCGTCGGCGAGGCGCCTTGGGCGCGCCTTCCCGAGGCGGTGCGCCGCCGCTTCTCCAAATGCCTGGCGCCGGATGACGCGATATTTTATCGGGGCAACGTGGTCGCAACCGAGCTGTCGCGCGCGGGCCGCATCCTCGCGTTCCTGGCCCGCGCCATCGGTTCGCCGCTGCCGTTGAGCGACGGCGCCACCGGCCCGCGCTCGTCGTCGTGATCGAGGACGAGCGCCTCGGCGGCCAGAGCTGGACGCGCATCTATACACGCGTGGGCCGGTGTCCTCAGACGGTGCACTCGGCCAAGCGCTTTCGCGGCCCGACGGGATTGGAGGAATACGTCGGCTACGGCATCGGCATGGCGCTCGAGGTCACGGTCGAGGATGAGGCGCTGGTCTTCCGCTCCCACCATTATTTCTTGGCTTTTGGGCGCCGGCGCGCGCGCGCGCCGAGGCTGCTGCAGCCGGGCTTGATGCAAATCACCCACCGCGACGAGGGCGGCGGCTCCTTCTCCTTCCGGCTGACGCTCACGCACCCGCTACTCGGGCGCCTCGTGCACCAGCTCGCCTACTTCGTCGACCCCTAGAGCTTCACCACCACCCTCGGAAATGCGATACTTGGGGCGGACTCCCCGCGCGGAAGCCGGAGTCTCGGCGTTGCAAGCGCATGGCCTTGGGCGACACTGGGGCGAGCACATGACCACACGAGCGGTACGCGTCATCTGGGTTCTGACGGGTCTCTGCCTTGTGTTCGGCGTGCTTGCCAGCGTCGTCATGCTGCTGGGGGCGCCCGACCGGCCCTGGCAGCAGGCGCTGCACGAGCTGTCGACGCTTATCGACGTGGTCGCGCTGTTGTTATGGATGGGCATCTTCGCCATCTACTGGGCGCGGCGGCGACGCACCTAAGGGCGGCGCAACCCTCAAGGCTGGCGGCGCCGTGCGCGCAAAGCCGCGGCTTGCGCGGGGCTGGGGCTCACGATAAGAAGCCTGCCTTTCCGCCCGCTTCTGGAGAGGTGGCTGAGTGGTTGAAAGCACCGCACTCGAAATGCGGCATACTCGCAAGGG
>Ga0209415_10005627_pt1 | contig 22469 bp, 15 predicted proteins | sample PeaSoiSIISIP2007_FD_187696 | JGI IMG/M metagenome (GOLD analysis project Ga0209415, IMG submission 187696) | Peat soil microbial communities from Weissenstadt, Germany - SII-SIP-2007 (SPAdes) (version 2) | ecosystem: Environmental > Terrestrial > Soil > Wetlands > Peat | place: Germany... | reverse complement strand
CATAGAAAACTGCGGGGATCCTTCGCTTCGCTCAGGATGACAGACGGCTAATTGTTTCACATCTTCTGAGCCGTGGGGTGGGAGGCCATTCCCCTTATTCCTCAGCCCCGGAGGGGCGACAGGGACTATCCCTTCAGGAACGTGATGAATTCCTCTTGAAAGATTGGCAAACGTGCGGGCCATGATCTGCCGCCCCTCCGGGGCTGGAGTTTCTTAAAGCAACTTTCGATCCCACGGCTTACGCCGTGGGCTACCCTCTATCGGCCCTCCGGGCCTAAGATAGGCGAACCTATTAACCGCCTTAAACAATCAACTACTAGCCACTACTGTAACAAGCTTAACTCCACCGAGCTCCGCGGATTCAGCTTCACCTTCCCATCCGCATCCAGGGTATACGGCCTGCCCGAAGGATCGCGCGGCAAAGCTCGCAGGTAACCGGCCGCAACCAGCGCCTGGAACGAGCGCGCGGGCTGTCCCTGCCGCTGATTATAGAGGGACACCAGTTCATTCAGTTTGGCGATCTCTTCGGTAGCCTGGATGGCCACCAGGTGATCCTCGGCGTTCTTGCGAATCTGTTCGTTTCCAGCCTGGCGGGCAATCTCCGACCAGAGGAACTTCGAAGTCGCCAGTTCCCCGCCCTGCGCTGCCACTTTCGCCGCCAGGGCCCGCATCCAGGTCATGGCGCCGGGCCTTTCGCTTCCGGCTTGAAACGCTCGTGCGGCAGCGGCATAATCCTTCAAGTCCCAATAGTAGACGAAACCCAGATCCTCCCAGAACCGCCAGTACTCGGGGTTAGCAACAATGCCACGTTGCAGGAGCACCAGGGCCTGCAAGGGCTCGCCGGCTCCGCGGGGCGGCTTGTCCGCGAGGAAGATCGAACCGAAGCGATAGGCAATGATCAGGTGAGGATCCAGGTCCGTAGTGATCTGAAGCAGAGGCCCTAACAGCTTGAACTCTGTGGAGTGCGCCAGCCGCTTCCCGCCGAAATACTGCACCACGCGTGTCCAGTATACGTCAGCAAGCAATCCTTCGTAACCCAAGCTGAGCTGCCGGAGAACCCTTCCTGAGGGCAGAAAGAGGACCTCACCCAGCGCCCGCTCATCTCCGCCTCGGAGGTCAAGGCTCCGTTGCAGGGGAATCAGCCCCAAAAGGCAGAGCAACACCAGCAGCCAGCAGGCGCGGCGGCGGGAACGCGGCTGGGAGAAGAGGCCACGAAAAGAAATCATCGGAATTCCCGTTCCTCGAAGATGATAATTGCCAGGCCCAATAGGATCGTTACGTAAAGAAGTGCGTAAAGAGAGTTTCCCAACCACAGGTAACCGGGCAGCTTCTGCGCGTGAGCCACCAGGCTGATGACATTGAAATCCGCAAAATTGGGCAGCGCATAATAGAGCGCGCCGCATGCCGCCGCAAGCCAGGGGCTCTGCGTTTGCTGGCCCAAGGCGCGCAGGTCGGACGAAAAATTACCTATAACGAAAAGGCAAAATGTATATACCGCGGATAACACTGGAGTGGATATGCACGAAAAGACTAAGGCGATTCCCACCACCATGGCCAGCTCGAGCAGAATGAAATAGGCCGCGCCCAGAAAGACCAGGTCGCCACGCCCCAGCGTTCCCTTCTGATAGTACAGCGTCGCATAGAAGCCCAGCGTCATGATGGCAGTGTTCACAAGCAAGGTGAGCAGAAGGCCCAAGTATTTTCCAAGCACGAACTCCACGCGGGTCACGGGTTTCGAGAGGATGTTGTAAACCGTGCGGCGTTCGATCTCTTTCGAGACGAGGTCGATTCCAATGAAGATGGCGATCAACAGTCCGAAAACCGAGATCGAAGTGAGTCCCAGAGTTATCAGGATTATCTGCTCGACCCCGACGGAAATGCTTCCGAAGAGAATGGAGGCCCCGATCAGCAGGAGGGCAAAGGCCACCAGGTTATACAGAACTTTCTGGCGGACCGATTCCTTGAATGTGTGGACGGCGATCGTCACCACGCGCATGGCTGTTTCCGCGAGAGTCGAGAAGTCGAGCAGTCAAGGAGTTGAGGAGTCGAGGAGTTGACGAGAAAGAAAATTCCTCTTCGCCTCTCCGACGATGGACAGCACCCTCTGACGGGGCCGAAGGTCCGGTTTTAACTTTTTGACTCCTCGACTCCTCGACTTCTCGACTCTTTAACCGCTCGACTTCTCGACTTCCTCCGCGCCTACCTTCTGAAGAAAATAATCTTCCAGCGACCTCTTGACCGGATTCATGGAGATCACCTTCGTTTTGCCTCGCAAGATAATCTCCAACGACCTTTGCGCTTTGCCCTCCTCCGGAATCTCCAGGCGCACCCGTTCCCCAGTGCGAATCACCGATGAGGCACAGGGCATCAACTCGGCCATGACCTGTGCCGAGGGGGCCTCAAGCACGAACTCGGTGGTGGTAACTCCCAGGCGGAGGATCGTGTTCAACTCGCCACACCCTTGCAGGCGGCCGTGGTTGAGCACCGCCACCCGGTCGCACAACGTCTCCGCATCCGAAAGGATGTGCGTGGAGAAGAAGACCGTCTTCTTCCGCTCCTTCAACCTCAAGATGACCTCGCGGACTTCCCTTCGTCCCAGCGGATCGAGGCCGGACATCGGCTCGTCCAGGAAAAGCAGGTCCGGGTCATTAATCAAGGCCTGGGCGATTCCCAATCGTTGAATCATGCCCTTTGAATACTTGCGCAACTGAACATTGCGGGATGCGGAGAGACCCAATTGCTCGATCAGTTCGCCGGAACGGCGGCGCCGTTCGGAGGCCGATAGACCAAACAGCGAAGCCGCATAGTTCAGAAACTCCTGCGCCGTCAGATGATCATAGAAGGCGGGGTTTTCGGGTAAATAGGAGACCCGGGAGTTGACCGAAAAATCCTCGAGTTGTTTGCTGAAGACGCGCACCACACCGGAGGTGGGAAAGATCAGGCGAAAGATCAGCTTGAGTGTCGTGGTCTTGCCCGCGCCGTTCGGTCCGAGCAAGCCGAATACTTCCCCCGCCTCGACGCTGAGATTAAGCCCATCGAGAGCTCGCTTGACTCGATTGCGCCAAAACCCCAGTCGGTAGTCTTTCGTCAGCTCGATAGTCTCGAGGGCAAACATGATGAACGAACCGTCTCTTCGCCAAACTCCTCAGAAGCGCAGGGCCTGCTATCACCTCGGAGGAAGAATAATATACTCGATGGCGAGACCTCACGAAAGTGCGGACTCCCGCTCTTTTCCAACCTTATCGTCCTGCCCCGGGGCTACATAGGGCCGGCCCTTGTGGCTGCCCTAGAGCAACCACAAGGGCTGCCCCTACAACACCTCGTCAGAATGACAGGCTTCATCGTTCAGCCTGCCCCAACTGCTTCTGAATCTCCTTAATCTGTGTGGCCGCCGCCGGTTGAGCGGGATTCACGGCCAACTCTGCTTGGAATTCCCGTAGGGCCCCGGCCATATCGCCTTGGGCCTTCAGCATTACACCTAACGCAAAATGGTACGCAAAACCCATGGGGTTTAACGCAATGGCGCGGCGCACGGAAGTAATGGCCTCGTCCGTGTGTCCGGATTTCAGCAGCGCCATGCCGAAGTAGAAATGCTCATCGGCTTTGCGGGGATTAATGCGGATAGCCTCCGAAAAGTACTTCTCCGCCTCCGGCAGACGTCCCATTTTGTAGTAAGTCAGACCCAGGTTGTAAACGGCGGGCCAGTAAGAGGGGTTATGACCAACCACCTCGCTAAACTTTTCGAGAGCGGATGCGTACATACCTCTTTCAGCCAGAATGGCTCCGTAGTCGCAGGCTGCCGTAAGATTGTGAGGGGCCATGGAATTGTTGTAGGCATAAAAGGTTAAGTTATCGCGGAAGTAAGAGCTCTGGTTGACCGTTCCGTAGCCGAGCACAGCAGCAAGACACAACGACGCAGCCTGAAGTGCGGCCGGCATGCCCACCCGCCCCGGACCGCGCCCCCACAGGGTAGTGCTGACCTTCAGGTCAGCACTCGAGGATTGGACCCCGCCCGCACACACCTGCTTCAAACCCAGACCTGCCAGAATAGCAAGGCCGAGCGAGGGTAAGTACAAATAACGGTCATGGGCGAAATCATCGGCTACAAAGACTCGCAGATCGAGGAGTGGAATCAAGGGCAGGACCAGCCAGACTAAGGCAAACACGGCGCTACGGCTTCGGCGAGCTACAGCTACCAGCAAGGCTGCCGCACAAACGTCGAAAATGAGTGGAAAAGTGAAATTCCTTAGCGTCGGATGGAGCACCGATGGCAAGTCATAAAAAGTGCTGAGGCCCACGGGCCAGATCAGGTGGCGAATCCAGAAACAGATCAGTGAGGGCCAAGTCATAGCCAACTGCGCCTTGCTGATCGGGGTCATCGAGTAACTCAGTGCTTTGAGCGCGTACACGCGCGCGGGAAGATAAAGCAGAATAATCAGGAGGTAAGGCCAGATCCTGCGCAGGGCTGAGCCGCACCATTGAAATAGGCTGTCATTCCGAGCGAAGCGAGGAATATCGCCCTGATCTTGGTTCGTCGATTCGCCCGGCGCAGTGCGCGCTTCCTCGCTTCGCTCGGAATGACCGGTCGTATTCGCGCTTTGTAGGCGCGCGTCATCTGACGGCCATGCGAGACTGCTCCTAAAAATCCAATCGTAGGCCAGCACGAGGCCGGGAAAGATCATGGCGGTCTCCTTTTCGCCCAAGGCAAGAGCGAATAGAGCCACAGAGGAGAGGCGCCAGTTGGGCCGGTTCATCCGACGCCATCGCAGGTAGGAAAGGAATGACGCAATCAGAAGGACACCCAGAAGGGGTTCGGTGGCGCCGGAAATCCAGGCCACGGCTTCGATGTGGGCGGGATGGAGGCCGAACACCAGCGCCGCTACCAGGGCCGCGTCGCCGCTAACTCCCAAATTCAAAGCGAGCAAATAGGCGAGCAGGGTCGCGAGGACATGTGCAAAGACGGTGGTGAGATGCCAACCCCAGGCGTGATTTCCAAATGCCGCGTCGTTGATTCGCAGCCATAACAGGAACAGCGGCCGGTAGTAGTTCCCCAACTCGCCCGGCATAGCTCCTGCCCAAACCTGGGAGGTAAAGTACGAGGGAACGAAATGCCAGGAATGAACGGCCGGGTTCTCTATAATCTGCCCGCGGTCGTCATGCACGAATTGATAACGGAGGGTGGGAATATAAACGGCAAAGGTCAGGAGGAGGATAGCGGCAATTCCCCGCCAGGAAGGGGGGCTGGAAGCGTTGCTGGAGGTGTGTGGAACTGACAAACCGTATCGACTTCTCTAAGATGCCAGGGCGTCGTCGCGGAGCCGGCGCAGTCGGACCATCCCATCCATGGGACGCACGCGACGACGTCCTGGAAAGTGTCTTCCCCACAGGGGCATTGCGGCCTGCCAACCTGGAGGAAATCTCGTGAAAAGGGGACAAACACAGGGAAGGCCTCGCCGCCTTCCCTGTTGCGAACTGCAACGTCTACCCAGCCAGCGGCGAGTCGGTCGAACCGGCCGTTGCCGTGCTGTTTTGACGGATTACGCCTGACATATCGGAATAGTAGAAGTTCGTGCCTGTTGTTCCTACGGTTATCGGCGTGGCGGTGATGCCGTACGTATCAATCCTGCTGCTCGCATCGGTAGCCGCCGGCGTGTAGACGAACGTGTAGCCGCTCTTAACGCTGGAAGTGGCCGAAGCGCCTCCCCCAGAAAGCACGCTGTCAATTAGTCCGGCAAGGGTGGCGACGGGGTTCGCACCTGCCGCCGGCGGGCCCAAGTTACCCAGCGTCGAAGTGTAGCCGGTATTGTACGTAGTGGCATAGGTAATCTCCGCCGTGTTAAGGGTACGTAGAGACCCCACCGCCGAAGCTTGATTGGCGGCAATGCGCGAACGCAGCAGATTCGGGATGGCGATTGCCGCGATGATTAGGATGATCGCGACGACGATCAGCAGCTCAATCAGTGAAAAACCTCGTGAATCCTTCTTCATTCGTCCTCCTATCGGTACTCAAAGCGCATGAAAGCTGACCGCCCATTATGAGGCATTTTGCGTGCCAAGGCAACGCCCTAATAGTTTTTTAAATCTCATCTAACCGGTGTGTATTCAACTACTTAGATAAGCCTCTGAGAAGACTTCGGCATTCTCTCGTTGACTGCGAGCCATTTTCGCCGCTTTTTGTCCAAACGGCGCGACGGATTTTGTCACTCCCAGTGCAAACGTACTGACCCGGAGTCCGGTTGGGATAAGCAAGAGTGTCCGATACGCCCCCAGGTCCGCTATCGATCGTTCGCCAGCTTTCTCACGGCCATCTGGACTGTCTCGTCTTTGGGGTCGAGCGCTTTAGCTAGCTCGATTTCGCGCCGGGCGTCGCCAAGTCTTGCCGATTGGAGGTATGCCAGGCCAAGTTGAGCATGCGCCAGCGCCGATTTCGGCTGAAGCGCAATCGCTTTCCCTAGGGCCGCGATGGCCCGGTCATTCCGTCCCATTTTCAGCGCGAGGACGCCCAACCGGAACTGGCCGTTGCCTGAGCCGGGGGCAGAAGTCACGATTTTCTCATAGAGCTCAAACGCTTCCGCTTGTTTACCTTGGTCTTCGTAAACACCGGCAAGCCCCAGATAGGGCGTCTCGTCTTGTGGAGTCAGTTGGATGGCGCGTTGGAACTCGGCTTCCGCGAGGGCGAATTTCTTCTCGCGCCCGAAAACGGCCCCCAGGTTCAGGCAAACCAAGACTGAAGAAGGTTGAACGATTGCATCACGACGGAAGAGATCCTCCGCCTGGACGAGCCGGCCATCCTGCAGGGCCAGAATTCCAAGCTGAAAAAGGGCCTCGGAATCATTCGGATCGAGAGCCAAGGCTCGCTCGAAGAAGTCGCGCGCCTCTTCCTTGTTGCCCCGGTTGACGGCGATTTTGCCTAAGGCGAACAAGGGCTTCGAAAAAGAAGGGTTCAACTGCGCTCCGCGCCGTAGCGTGTCCTCTCCGGCGGCGACGTTGCCGTCATCCAAGAGGACGCCCGCCAGGTTAACAAAGGCCTCGCCGGCTGAGGGATCCAAGGCAATGGCCGTCAGCAACTCAGTGCGCGCCCGGTTCCGGTCGCCCGCCTCCCTGTAGCCGTTCCCCACAAAGACGTGGAACAGCGCTGCGGTGGGATCATCGCGCACCGTAGCCAGTCCCAAGGTGAAGTTGTTGCGCCAAGCCGGCAGTCTCACCAGGACTCGCGATGCACCCGCCAAGAGCAGCACCGTCCCGAACGCGACTGCGGCGATCCGGCGCACGCGCTGTAGGGGCAACCCTTGCGACTTCCCCTGGGCAGCCGCTAGAGCCTTGCCCGCCAGCCAGCAGATTCCCACCGAGGGAATATAGAGGTATCTCTCTCCATAACCTGGCACTCCGACACCGGCGATGTTGAGCACCGGGGCGAGAGTCAAGACGAACCAAACGACGGCGAAGCTGACCGGGCGGTCCCGGCGCCACCAGGCAGCCACCATTCCCACGGACCAGAGGGCAAACAGCAACCCCATCAGCACGGCAGGATCCCGCCAGCTCGAAGGGGGGTAAAACTTCCAGGAATACGAAAGATGCTGAGGCCAGATCAGCTTGGCAACATATTCACCGAGCTGCGTCGAGCCGAAAATCACCGTCTCTCTTAGGCGCATCCGGTTGGGCGGGCCGACGCTGGAAACACCGCCGATGACAACCAGATGAACCACCACATAGAATGCCGCCAGCAAGAAACTCGGCAGGTAGCGGCTCAGGCGTTGGAAGAATCGCGTTTCCGCGTCGCCACGCAGGTAGTGCTCGTAGAAAACCAGGAGCAGAGGCACGGCCAGCGCCACTTCTTTGCATAGCGCCGCCAGAAGAAACATGAGAGCACTCATCCAAGCGCGCAGCCGCGAGAAGCCTCTGGCGCCGGGCGGGCGAGTGTAAATAAGAATTGCCGCCAAGAAGAATGCGGCGCATTCGAGGTCGGAGAGACCGGAAACGGTCGCGACATCCTCGGAATGAACGGGCAAGGCTGCAAAAAGCAGGGCGCCCCACAAGGCTCCCTGCCCTGTGGGCCAGAGCCGTTTCCCGAGCTGATAGACCATCACGACCACCCAGGAGTTCAAGAGGACATTACAGAGGTGGAAAGGAGCAGGTCGCGGACCGAACAACATCGTCTGCACGAGAAAAGTGAACATGACCAATGGCCGGTAGTAGATGCTGTCGCCGCGCGCGCCGCGAAAGGCCCAGAAATTCTGCGTGAAGATCTCGCGCAGAAAATGGAAACTTCGCACATAAGGGTTGGCGCCGACCAGGATCGCATCATCCCCAACCAGTTCGTAGCGGGTGGTGCCGATATATAACGCGATTGAAAAGAGGATGAGGAGGGGGATTGCCAAGCGGTCGAGATTCTGATTCGCGTGTGCGGGCGAGGGGGTGGAGGGGGCGGCCAGGTCAGATGTCATATTTCTTGGCATAATGACGAAAGGAACGGTAGGACATGCGAAGCAGTTCCGCCGCGTGAGTTCGGACGCCGTCGGAGGCGCGCAAGGCCGCAAGCAGGTATTGCTTCTCGATCTGCGCGACGCGGGCTTCGAAATCCAGCCCTTCAGCGGGAATCTCTACGACGGCATCACCGCTTGGGGTCATACCCGTCAGGGATTGAGGCAGGTGTTCCATGCAGATTCGGCCATCGCGCTCCCCGCACATCGCAACCGCATATTCGATTGCATTCTCGAGTTCGCGGACGTTTCCGGGCCAGGAATAGCGTGTGAGAAGTTCCAAAACGTCCCGGTCGAACTCCAACTCCCCTTTCCCCATCTGCAAACCGAACTTGTGCAGAAAATGGCGTGACAAAGACGCAATGTCGTCAGGCCGCTCCCGCAAGGGCGGGACGTGGATCGGGATGACGCTGATACGATAGTAAAAGTCCTCACGAAATTGCCCCGCCGCCACCATGCGCTTGAGTTCGCGGTTAGTGGACGCAATCAACCTCACGTCCACGGAAACATCGGAGCTTCCCCCCAATGGACGCACCCGCCGCTCCTGTAGAACGCGCAGAAGCTTGACTTGCATGGTGGGGCTGGTCTCCCCGATTTCGTCCAGGAATAAGGTACCCCCGTTGGCAGATTCGATGATTCCCTTGCGGTTGGTCTCGGCGCCGGTGAAGGCCCCTTTGAAATATCCAAACAGCTCGCTTTCCAGCAGAGTCTCCGGAAACGCCCCACAGTTGATCGAGACATAGGGTTTTTCGCGCCGCAAGCTGGCCTCATGAATGGCTTGCGCCACCAACTCTTTGCCGGTTCCGCTCTCGCCCGTAATCAGGACGGTGCTGGTGGTCGGCGCGACGGTGCGGACTAATTCCAGGATCCCCTGAATCTGCCGGCTCTGACCGATAATCTTGTTGTGCGCAAAGACGTGCAATAACTCGCGCCTCAGGCGCACATTCTCTTCCCGCAACGCCGAGTGTTGCAGCGCCCGGTTAACGGTGAGTTTCAGTTGCTCGACCAGTTTGTCCGTCTTGATCACATATTGGTAGGCGCCCAGGTTGAGCGCGTCGATGGCCGTTTCCATACTGGCATAGGCTGTAATCAAGATGAACGGGGCGGGATTCCGGGTTTCGCAGAAAAACTTGAGCAATTCGATGCCCGAGATGTCCGGCATGCGAATATCGGAGATGACCAGGTCGTAGACCTGGGATTCGATCTTCTTCTTTGCCGCCTGACCGCTGAAGACCGTTTCGACCGAGTGGCCGTCCTTGCGGAAGCCAATCTCCAGCATCTGGCACAACGACTTTTCATCATCCACGATCAGCAGCCGAGCCATCTACATCTCCCTGCGAAGCTAAAAGTCGACGTCCGAGGGCTAGGGGCGGTTCGCGAACCGCCCCTACTTCGCATCACCGAATAGCGGCCGCCGGCGTGAAGGGCGCCTTTTGGGCGACCGCAAAAGCAGCATGCGTGGGTAATTCAAGTATGAAGCGAGTGCCTTGCCCGGCCTTCGACTCCACCCGGACCGCGCCGCCCACGCCCTGCATGATCTGGTAAACGATCGCCAGTCCGAGGCCGGTACCACCGCTGAATCCCGGTTGGAAGGGCTCGAACACTTTTTCGAGCTGCTGCTCCGAAAACCCGATTCCGGTGTCGCTCAAGGTGACGCGGACCGCCCTCTCGCCGGCTTCCTCAGCCAGCACTGTCAACACGCCCCCATCCGGCATGGCCTTGAGTGCGTTATCTGAGATATTCCAAAAGACCTGCCGCAGCTTGTCGGGGTCGGCCCAGACTGTCGGAAGCCTCGATGGAAAATGCTTCTCCACCCTCACATTTCCGCCAAATAGCGGATGGTGTGAAAGCAGCACCAGCGTCTCTTCGATTACTTTCACCAAGTCCACTTTCTGGGGTTCATGGCGTTGGTCCCGGCAGTAAAGAAGAAAATCCGAGACCAGTTTATTAAGCCGTTCCGACTCATGACTCACAATTTCGATTAGTTTGGTTTGGTCCTCGTCCAAACGCGAAATCGACTGCAAGAGCTTGACGGAACCGGTAATGGACGCCAGCGGATTCCGGATTTCATGTGCGATTCCCGCTGCCAGGCGCCCCAGCGTCGCCATGCGATCCTTGGTCCGGTACTCGGCGTCCCGGCGTTTTTCCTCGGTCAAATCCTGGAAGTTGTACACAAAACCGGCCACGCCAATCACGGGTACCATCAGCGGAGATACCGAAACACCCAGGACGCGCTTTTCAGCGCGAGGACTCACATAAGCCACTTCCTGACGGGCGGAGAAGGCGTTCGCGGACGGAAACGAGACGGTGCCAGTCTGTAAGCCGGGGAAAAGTGACTGGATCAGTTTTCCCCGCAACTCCTCTGGCTTGAGACCCAGTATGGCGGCTCCGGAACCGTTCAGTTCGCTCACCACACCTTCCAGATCGGTCGTCAGCAGTCCATCACGCATGCTTTCCAGGATGTTTTCTGTTTTGGCTTGCAGGTTAGCCACTTGACCGTTCTTGTCCCGCAGTTCGGCCCCGACTTTTCGCAGATTCTCCGCCAGTTGGCCCGACAGGTAGGCAATGGCGAAGAAACCAAAGAAGCTCGCCCCGATCTTGACCTGAAGGGTTCGCAAATCGACGGACAAGGGGGACGAGGTCACGAGATATCGGAGGGCCGGATAATGAATCGCAAAGTCCGGAAGTATAACCGGAAGATACGCCAATTCAAGCACCCCTCCCATGCAAACAAAACTGACCGCCGCCACCAGGAAAACCCGGCCGCGTGGAAGCAGTGTGCTGGAAAGGATGATGACGAGCAGGTAAAGCGAGATGTAATTGCTCTCCAGATCTCCTGTAAGGTGGAGTATGGCGGTGATGACGGCAATATCGGAGAAGATCTGAAGGTAGGCCTGTAACAGGTAATCCTGGCTAAGCTGATTGTAGATCAGGTAATAAAGGCCGAGGATGTACCAGAGGATGATGGCGATGGCAAAGTATTTGAAAGATGCGGGGTTAGGATTGGCCACCAGAGTTCGAATGGCAAAATCGATCGCAAAAACAAAGCTGATAATGACAAACCGGATCTTGGTTACCCAGGGCAGCCATTCTTTTAGCTGATCGGGTAACCCCGCAAATAGGCTAGCCGCACTGGGGGAAGGGTATTTTGCCATAATCTAGTCGGTCAACCGACAATTCTACGCACTCTAACGCCGTCGTCAATCTTTCTTTTGCCGGAAGTGCGGGGTCTGGGCTTGCGCCCACCTCTGCCATTCCGAGCAACGCCATGCCGTTCCCACGGAAGCGGGAGTCCAGCGGCCTCCGGACCGGCGATCGGCTCCACGTAAAGTCACGTCATTCCCGCGTAAGCGGGAATCTATTGGACCGACAATGGGTCCCCGCTTTCGCGGGGACGACGCTGATTTTCATTGATGCGGGTCGGGTACCGTTCTACCACGCGTGGTGATGACAGGCCGGAACTAGCCGGCGAGTTTCCCGATCAAACTGAATAAGGGAAGGTACATCGAGATAACAACGCCTCCGACGACTACACCTAGGAACAGGATGATCAACGGTTCCATGGCCGTTAAGAGGTCCCCGACCGCGACGTCGACTTCGTCTTCGTAGAAGTCCGCGATTTTCTGGAGCATGGAGTCCAACGTTCCGGTCTGTTCTCCTACGCCGATCATCTGCACCACGAGGTTCGGGAACACGCCGGTTTCGCGCAGCGGATCAACAATGGTCCGTCCTGCTTCGATAGCCAGGCGAACTCGCAGAATGGCATTCTCGATCACCGCATTGCCCGAGGTGCGAGCGGTAATCTCCATAGCTTCCAGCATGGGAACGCCGCTGAATAAGAGGGTTCCCAGAGTGCGCGTCACCATCCCCACTGAGATCTTGCGCATCAGGTGGCCCACCAGAGGCAGTCTGAGGATGATGCGATCAATGATCAAGCGTCCTTGGGGCGTGCCATAAAACAGCTTCAGGCCGTATCCGGCCAGCCCAAGGAATATTATCGCCGGCAACGCAAATTTGGCGACCGCATTGCTCAATCCTATGACGATGCGAGTCGGCAGGGGCAGAGCCACTTCCAAACCTGCAAAGAGCGTGGCGAAAATCGGTACGACCTTCCACAAGAGAAGAGTAATCACCGCGGCCGCGATGAACACTACGACGGTGGGATAGATCAAGGCGGACTTCACTGCCCGGCGCAGCTTGACAGCCTTTTCAATGTGTGTGGAAAGCCGCTGAAGCACTCCGTCCAGAATTCCCCCCGTCTCGCCCGCTTCAACCATGTTCGTAAAGAGATCATCAAACACCTTGGGATATTCGCGAAGCGCATTGGCGAGCGTGGAGCCACCCTCAACCGTTTTGCGTACTCCCCGCAAGATCTCAGCGAGGGCCTTATTCGCCTGCTGGCCGGCGAGGATGTCAAGGCATTGAACCAAGGGAAGACCCGCGTCAATCATCACCGAGAACTGCCGGGTGAAAATCGAAAGCTCGCGGGGGTTTACGCTCCCTTTCACTTTTGGCTTGTGGAGTGCGGCGGCGCGTTTCAGCGCCACCCGGCCTGGGGCGGCCGGCTCGCGTCGAAGCGCCGCGCCCAGTGCCCCGCGGGTTACTGCCGCTCGCACACCGCTGGCCGCCGAGACGACCCGTGAAGTACCTGGAGATTCAAACTGTGGCATTGGTCCACCTCCACATCAATCGCGGGGTCGCATGGTCATGCGCCCCGATTACACACTGCCGCCACTACCTTCGCATAGAACCATGGAGAGCACTCATTGCCTGCCCACCCACGCCTGCGGTGCTACCTCGGTCGATCATGTCCTGAAGTTCGTCGAGGTAGCTGGAACGGGACAAGGCCATCTCCAAGCTGATCAATCGTTGCGCGTAGAGAGAATAAAGTGACTGATTCAGAGTCTGCATGCCGAACTTCTCTTGCCCCAATTGCATGGCGGAGTAAACCTGGTGAATCTTATCTTCCCGGATGAGGTTTCGAATAGCCGGGTTCGGAATCAGAATCTCCAGTGCCATAATGCGGCCCTGCCCATCCGCCCTGGGCAAAAGCGACTGGCACAAAATGCCTTCCAATACCATCGAGAGCTGTGCGCGAATTTGGGATTGTTGGTACGACGGGAAGACGTCGATAATGCGAGTAATGGTGGAGGCCGCCGAATTGGTATGCAAGGTGGCGAAGGTAAGATGCCCCGTCTCGGCTATCCTCAGCGCCGCCTCGATCGTTTCCAGATCACGCATTTCGCCGATCAGCACAACGTCCGGGTCCTCGCGCAGAGCGGCGCGGAGCGCATTGGCAAAAGAGTAGGTGTCCGAGTGGACCTCGCGCTGGTTCACCAGGCACTTTTTGTGCGAGTGGATGAACTCGATGGGGTCCTCGATGGTAATGATGTGCTCGTGGCGCGACTGGTTGATGAGATCGATCATGGTCGCCAGGGTGGTGGATTTTCCGCTGCCCGTTGGACCCGTCACCAAAACCAGCCCGCGAGGCTTCTCACAAAGCGTTCCCAAGATGGGCGGAAGCTTCAAATCCTCAAAGCTCTTGATTTGAAATGGAATCAAACGAAACGCCCCGGCGACCGCCCCGCGCTGGTTAAACAGGTTGGCCCGAAACCTCGCCATATTCTTGATTCCGAATGAGAAATCGAGCTCAAGATTCTCTTCGAAGCGGTGCTTTTGCGTGTCCGTCAGGACACTGTAAGCCAGTTGTTTCGTATCGACTGGCCCCAGCGCCGGCAAGTCCTCCAGTGGTTTCAGTTCCCCATTCAGGCGAACCCTGGGCGGCGAGTCGACGGTAATCTGCAGGTCTGAACCTCCCATATCCACCATGCGCTTCAAAAGCTCGCTGAGACTTGGAACTGCCATGAAATGCTCTCCGGTTAAGATCGAGGGTCGACAGTCGAGAGTCGAGAGTCGAGAGTTGAAAGTGTAAGGGTCTCTTCTTCCACCGCCCCCGAAGTCGCTGCGCCCGATATAATCCGAAGGTAACCCTGGGTAGCCCTCGAGTTTGGATTTTTGACCTTCACCTTTTGACTCTCGACTTTCAACTCTCGACTGCTCTACAGCACGCTCTCCCGCATCACTTCCTCGAGGGTTGTCATTCCCTGCGCCACCTTGGCCAAGCCGCTGCGGCGAAGGGTCATCATGCCTTGCTCGACGCCTCGCTTCTTGAGTTCGAGTGCCGAAGCTCCGACCAGGATCAGGTCGCGCAGCTCCTCCGTGACCTCCAGCACTTCATAGAGGCCGATCCGGCCCTTGTAGCCCTTGCCACCGCAGTTCCCGCAACCCTGCCGTCTATAGACTTTGACGGTTTTGGACTCATCCGGCGTATAGCCGGCTTCGATGAGAACTTGCGGGGGAACCTTATCCTGCAGCTTGCAATCCGGACAAAGACGCCGCACCAACCGTTGCGCGCAGATCAAGTTCACCGAGGTCGCAACCAGAAATGGCTCGATTCCCATGTTCATCAGGCGAGAAATGGTGGAGGGAGCATCGTTGGTGTGAAGTGTGGAGAGAACCAGGTGGCCGGTCAGTGCCGCCTTGATGGCGATCTCCGCCGTCTCGAAATCCCGGATCTCTCCTACCAGAATAATATTGGGATCTTGGCGCAAGAACGCCCTCAAAGCCGTGGCGAAGTTCAGCCCGATCTGCTCTTTCACCTGAACCTGATTGATGCCCGGCAACTGATACTCGACGGGATCTTCCGCCGTGATGATATTCGTTTCCGGGCTGTTCAACTGAACAATGGAGGAATACAGGGTGTTGGTCTTTCCGCTGCCTGTCGGGCCGGTGACCAGGACCATTCCATAGGGCTTGAAGATCGCTTTCTGGAACTTGGCCAAGGACTCCGCTTCGAACCCCAGCTTGGTCATGTCCAGCCGCAGGTTCTCCTTGTCGAGCAGCCGCATCACGATCTTTTCACCATACATGGTGGGAAGGACCGAAACGCGCAGATCGAGCCCTTTCTTCCTTCCATCCTTCAACATCTTGACCATGATGCGGCCATCCTGCGGGAGCCGCTTCTCGGAAATATCCAGCTTGGACATGATCTTGACGCGGCTGATAATGGCGTCACGGAGCCTATTGGGCGGGGTCATGATGGTTTGCAGAACGCCATCAATCCGGTACCGGACGCGATATTCTTTTTCATACGGTTCCATGTGAATATCGCTGGCTCCGCGCTTCACGGCATCCGTAAGGAAATAGTTCACAAGCTTGATGACCGGCGCTTCCTCGGCGGCCTTCTCGAGTTGCTCGAGGTTCAGGGTGGTTTCATCCTCGGCTTCCAGTTCGAGCGCCTCATTCTGGGACTCGTCGATGAAACTAACGATCTCTTCCAGTTCCCGCTTCCGTTCCTGCTCCTCAATGCTCCCGTAATTCTTCTTAATGGCCTCGGAGATGGCGGTTTCCGATGCAACCACCGGCTCGATATTGAAGCCGGTCATGAACTTGATGTCGTCCATGGCGAAGACATTCGTCGGATCAACCATGGCCAGCGTCAAGGATGTTCCCACGCGGCTCAGCGGCAGCACCTGGAATTTCAGCGCCGTCTCCATGGGAATCAACTTGGTGACGCCCGGATCGACTTCAAAGTGAGTCAGATTGATCGAGGGGACACCGTATTGGTGAGAGAGAACGACCGTGACTTCATCGTCGCTCAAAAAGCCGAGCTTCACCAGCGCACCGCCCAGCCGCCCTCCGTTCGCCTTTTGGTGTTCAAGGGCTTGCTTGAGCTGCTCAGGGCTGATGAGATTCTCTTTTAGGAGAATGTCGCCGAGCTTCCCTGCCATTCCTCCAACCCTCGCCTAAGCCTGTAATGAAAATTCGTCCACGAGAATTCTACTCTAGCCGAGTGTGGTCACACGTCGTCGCCCGCCTGCCGGTGGGAAGTTGCACCCCCCCAGGAACTCCCCAGAGCCCCTTCAGTCTATAACCCCGAGGAGCGCCCGGCAAAGGTACGATAGTACTATCGGGTGATCCGGTGATCAGCAAGGCAAGCTCTCAGCCTTCAGCTCTCAGCTTTCAGCCGTCAGCGTGTAAACCTTGCCCCGGCTTCCTGGAGGCCGCTTGCTGAAAGCTGAGAGCTGAGGGCTGAATGCCCACGATTTTGACCCGATCTCTCGACTCTTGGGTTTCGTTGACTTTACGGCAAGCCCGGTATACTTTTTGGGTATGGCGGCGGCGTCCAATCCGGCGAAGACTCCTGCCCGGCAACTGCTCACCGGCTATTATGCTGCTCTTCTGCGGCGATTCGGGCCACAACAGTGGTGGCCGGCGCGGACCCGCCTGGAAGTGATTTTGGGAGCCATCCTCACACAAAACACCGCATGGCACAACGCCACACTGGCCCTGCGCGAGCTTCGTCAGGCAGGCCTGTTAAGCTGGCGGGGATTGCGAGCCGCGGGGCTTGACACGCTGGAAGCGTGCGTTCGGCCCGCGGGTTTCTACCGGCAGAAGGCGCGCACCATAAGGAATTTCGTGGTCTGGCTGGAGCGGGAGCACGGAGGCTCTTTATCTGGGCTCTTTTCGCTGCCGGCGGAGGAGCTCCGCCGCCGGCTGCTGGCGCTTCGGGGGGTGGGCCCGGAAACGGCCGATGCGATCCTCCTCTATGCGGCCGAGCGTCCCCTCTTTGTGGCGGATGCTTATACGCGGCGGGTTCTGTCGAGGCACGGTGTCATCGCCGCTGATTCGGGCTACCACGAAACCCAGGAGTTCCTGCACACGCACCTGCCGCGCGAGGCCGCTTTCTTCAACGAGTTTCATGCACTTCTGGTCGAGGTGGGAAAGAAGCACTGCACCCCGCACTCCCCGAGCTGCCCAGGGTGCCCGCTGGAGGAATTCCTTGCCTGAGAACCCATCCGATCGCCGCAAGGTGGTCCTGATATTCCTGCTGGTCCTGGTGCCCGCGCTTTTTTTTCTGGGGTGGAGCCAGGCGTCCTTAAACCTTTCCTTCATCCGTCCTCAAAGCCCTGAACAGACGCTGCTCCTGCTCTCGCTTTCCGCAGTCATCTTTCTTGCCTTCGTCATCTTTACCCTGATTCTGCTGCGCATCCTGCTTAAACTGTATGTCGAGCGCAGGCAGCAGCGGCTTGGTGCGCGCTTCAAGACAACCATGGTGGTGGCATTCCTGGCTCTTTCGCTGGTGCCGGTCTGTTTCCTTTTTGCCTTCGCGTACGGCCTGCTTAACCGGACCATCGATCGCTGGTTCAGCATTCCTCTCGATCTGATCCGGGCCGACTCCGGGGAGATCGTCCGGCAACTGCAATCCCATACGCAAAGCCGCTCCTCGCAGATCGCCCAGCATTTGGCCGGCAGCGGAGCCCTGCTGCATGCTGTGGCTGCTTCCGACCAGGACAGCGTTCTGGGCGCGCTGGAGCGAGAAGTGGTGGACCTCAACCTCGAGTCCGCCATGTGCTTTGATCGCCAAGGCAGGCTGCTTGCCGAAGCCGGCGACCCGTTTCCCGATCCGTCCGAAGTTGTCCGAATGTACCCGCAACTGGCCCAGGGCATGGTTCCGCCGGGAGGAGTTACGGACAATTGGCGATCCGGCGGCTTCGAAATGTTCGTCAGCGCGCAACTGCTCCGTGATTCTGCAGGAGCGGTCGTGGGAACCGCGGTTGCCATCACTCGCCTTCCCCTGAAATTGATGGCCCTCTCGCAGGAAATTCAACGCGAGGCGCAAAAATACGCCCAACTCACCGGCGAGCGGCGAGCTCTGAAGCGGACTTATCTCTCCTTTCTTTGCCTGATCACTTTGGTGATCCTTTTTATCGCCACTTGGTTCGCTTTGTTCCTCGCCAAACAGGTGACGGTTCCCATCCAGGCGCTTGCCGAGGCCACGCAAGAGGTTGCCAAAGGCAATCTGGGGTATCAAGTTTCGGCCCGAGCGGACGATGAGCTTGGAATCCTCATCCAATCCTTTAATTCCATGACTCGTCAGTTGCAGGAGAATCGGCTGGCCATCGACCAGGCAGCCAGAGAACTTCAGGCTGTCAACCGCCAACTGGAGGAGCGTGGCAACACGATTGAGGCCATCCTCGAGAATATTCCGACCGGAGTCATTTCCTTCGACCCGCAAGGCCAGATAACCAGCGTGAATACGATGGCCAAACGCATGTTTGGCCGGGATGAGATGGGAGCGCTTCACACTCTGACGGACCTCTTCACGCCGGAGGATGCGCGCGACGTGGCTCGGCTCTTCCGGCGTGCGACCCGCCAAGGCGTGGCCTCGCGCCAGTTGGAACTCGCCTTGGGCGGTCGGCGGGCCTTTACTTCCCTGACGGTGTCCTCGGTCCGTGCTCGCCACGGCAAAATCGGCTCGGTACTCGTTCTCGAGGATTTGTCGGAACTGGTGCAAGCCCAAAAGGCTGCGGCCTGGCAGGAAGTCGCACAGCGCGTCGCCCACGAAATCAAGAACCCCCTCACTCCTATTCAACTTTCCACGGAGCGTATAACGCGCCTCCTCGAACGTGCCGGGGCGCTTCCTCCCGATTTGCTGCGCGTGGTTTCAGAAAGCGCCGCCCTGGTTGGGCGCGAAGTGGCCTCGCTGAAATCGCTCGTGGACGAATTCTCGGCCTTTGCGCGCTTCCCAGCTTCCAAACCTCTTCCCTCCAGCCTGAACGAAATTGTCGAGAACGCGTTGAGGATCTTCGAGGGTCGCCTGCGCGGCATCGAGATCCATCGGGATTTGTCGCCGGATTTGCCCCTGGCCCTCGTCGATCCTGAACAGTTGAAACGCGCCGTGGCCAATTTGATTGACAATGCCGCCGAAGCTCTCGAACACGCCTTGCAAAAGGAAATCTGGGTTCGCACCACGCTTGATCCGGAGCACGACGTGGTGGAAATCACGGTGGCGGACAGCGGCCCGGGCATCGCGGCGGAGGACAAAGAAAAACTGTTCCTGCCGTATTTCTCCACTAAGCACCGAGGCACAGGACTGGGCTTGGCCATCGTCAGCCGAATTGTCAGCGAACAAAAGGGGATTATTCGGGTGGAGGAAAACCAACCGACCGGCACTCGATTCATTATCGAACTTCCCGTCGAGCGCACTCCAGCCATCCAAGGGCAGGAAGGCAGTAGGCAATAGGCAGTAGGCAGTTGGGCTTCCTGTACCACACTGTCATTCCGAGCGGAGCGAGGAATCCCGCTCTGAATGTTGTCAAGGCAGTGCGAGATTCCTCGTCGCCTGCGGCTCCTCGGAATGACAGACCTATCGAGTTTTCACGCAGACAATTCATAATTCATAATTTATAATTCAGAGTCTGTCATGGCGCACTACTCGGTTCTTATTGTGGATGACGAACCCGGGATTCGCGAGTCGCTCGCCGGCGTGCTGCAAGACGAAGGGTACCTTGTGGACGCGGTGGAGAGCGGCGAAGCTTGCCTGGACTTCCTTGCGCATCACAATTGCGATTTGGTTCTTCTGGACATCTGGCTGCCCGGCATGGACGGCATCCAGGCACTCGAAAAGATCCAGGCTCTCGAGAGTCCGCCCATCGTGATCATGATTTCCGGCCACGGAACGATTGAAACGGCGGTGCGCTCCACAAAATTGGGAGCCTTCGATTTCATCGAAAAGCCTCTCTCCATTGACAAGACACTGTTGACGCTGAAGCACGCGGTCGAGCAATTAACGCTGGCCGCGCAGAATCGCCAGTTGCGCGAGGAGTTGCAGGGCAAGTATCGAATCATTGGCGAAAGCGTCCCCATGAAGGCCCTACGCCAGCAACTCGCCCTGGCCGCACCCACCAACGGCCGAGTGCTGGTTTTCGGCGAAAGCGGGACCGGAAAAGAATTGGTGGCCCACGCCTTGCACCTCCTCAGCCTGCGCGCCCGGGAACCCTTCGTGGAAGTTAATTGTGCCGCCATCCCCGAGGAGCTGATCGAAAGCGAGTTGTTCGGACACATCAAAGGCTCTTTCACCGGGGCCGTCGAGGACAAGGTGGGCAAGTTCGAGCAGGCCCATGGCGGCACCCTGTTCCTGGACGAAGTCGGTGACATGAGCTTGCGCACGCAATCCAAAGTCCTGCGCGTGATCGAGGAGCAGCGGTTCACCCCGGTGGGTTCGGGGAATAATCTCACCGTGGATGTGCGCGTCATCGCCGCCACCAACAAGAATCTGCAGGACGAGATCCAGAAAGGCAATTTCCGCGAAGACCTTTTCTACCGGCTGAACGTCATTCCCTTCTTTGTTCCCCCGCTGCGCGACCATGCGGAGGATATTTCCGCTCTCGCCAACTACTTCCTGGCGGAGTTCGCGCGCGCCTATGGCCGCCGCCCGAAACACTTCTCCGATGCGGCCCAGGAAGTCATCCTCACTTACCGCTGGCCGGGCAACGTGCGCGAATTGCGCAACCTGGTCGAACGGCTGGTCATCATGGTGCCAGGCGAGAGAATCGAGCGTCGGCATCTTCCGCCTTCTCTCTCCCACGACCATCCAGCTTCCGGATCGACCAGGACACCGACGACGGGTTTCTCCTCATTGCAGGAGGCGCGAGCCGCCTACGAGCGCGACTACATCCTCCGCAAACTCGAGGAAAATCAGGGCAACGTCACGCGCGCGGCCGAAGCTCTGGGACTCGAGCGCAGCCACCTCTATCGAAAAATGAAGTCCTTGGGAATCACGGTTGGGGGCTAGGCGCCTCGTCCGGACCGTGTCGCCCTGGGTAGCCCTGGCGCAACTCGCGGTTCGGGCGCCGGAGAGGGTGGATTTTGACGAGTTGGCCTGCGGTCTGATCGGCGCTGTCGGCGGGGCCGGGGATTCCGGCCGCAAGGGCGATCGCACGCTGGCAGTCAAGTCCGTCGGCCATGTAGACGACTTTTTGTCACCTTCCTTCCTCGCCTGTCCGCTCCGAAGCCTTAGCTTCGTTTTGCGCAAAACGCGCGGTTCTTGCTCCGTGCAACATTCGATTTGTGCAAAATTGCGCGTAAAATGCGCGCGATTTGCAGCCTCAAAAAAAGTGATGTCGTTTGTTTTCAAGTACTTCTTGGCTTTGTTCCCACTGTTTTTATATTTCAGCGCGCTTCCCCAGCCTGGTAATTTCGAACCCTGCTGCATTCCCCCGTTCCAGTCCCCGACCGGAACGTCTGCGGTGTCAAAAAGCTCGAATTGTGCGTTTAAGGCGCGCATTTCACAGTCAATTTGAGTTCGTTTTGGGTTCGTTTTCAAAACGCACCATGTGTTTTCAATAACATACTGGCTTCGTTCGTATTATTTTTGTATTTTTCTCGCGAGGCTCCGGGCTTTCGAGACCGGATCGCCTCCGTGCCCTCGCGCATTTCGAGGCACACCCATCCCGCTCGGACGCGTGCCTGGGAAAGCTCACTATTTGGGTTCACCCTGTGCATTTGACGCTTAAAGTTGGGTTCGTTTTGAGTTCGTTTTTCAGTTCGTTTTGGGTTCGTTTTCAAAACGCACCATGTGTTTTCAATAACATACTGGCTTCGTTCGTATTATTTTTGTGTTTTTTCGAAGTCGTGCCCCTCGGCTCGCCCGCGAAGTTCCCGGGTCGGGAATCGAATCGAGACCTCGGGGAGCCCGCCGCCTTCCGGCCTGCGGCCCGTCGCTCGCGGTCGGCAGTTGGTGTCCAAGGTCCTCGACAACGATCTGCCCACCTGCCCATCTGCCTACCTGCCCTTGCTTTTGCACTCCTCGACTTCTCGACTGAAGAGGGGTCGATGGTTGGCTTCCCAACTCCTCGGCTCTTTGACCCCTCGACTGCACCTTGAGGGTCGCCGGTTGGATTCGACTTTCCAACTCCTCGACTCTTTGACTCCTTGACTTCTCGACTGTACTTTGAGGCAGAAACCACAGGCAGGAACTACGACCGAAGACAAAAGAGGACTCTCTGGCATGACCTTACCGGCAGGGACTGACCCCTGCCCAACCCCACAGAACAACTCTAGCCTATGCCGTCCCGTTTGTCAAGAGAAAAATGCGCAGAGCACAAAAAGTCCGAGTTAGTCACGGAACCGCCATGCGCAGCCCTC
>Ga0209415_10005626_pt1 | contig 22471 bp, 21 predicted proteins | sample PeaSoiSIISIP2007_FD_187696 | JGI IMG/M metagenome (GOLD analysis project Ga0209415, IMG submission 187696) | Peat soil microbial communities from Weissenstadt, Germany - SII-SIP-2007 (SPAdes) (version 2) | ecosystem: Environmental > Terrestrial > Soil > Wetlands > Peat | place: Germany... | reverse complement strand
TGGTAGTCGTCGGCCAGCGGCGAGTCCCGCACCCAATCGAGATCGAAGTATTCGGGATGGTGCAGGTCGGCAAACCCGCCTTTCACCAGGGCGCGGATGGGGCGGGCCCGGACGGCGTGCGGTTCGTTCACGAGCTCGACTACGATCTGCTCGGCAACCGGGTACACGCGACGGAGGCCGTGGACGTTAGCCTCGTCCGCCCCCGGGCACGCAAGTACGAGACCGCGAGCGCTGCGAGCGCCTCTCCCTCGACGCCGGCGAAGGCCTGAAGGGCGAGCATGGCGGGCGCGAGGAAAGTGAAGCTGAGGGTCAAGCGCCAGGACGGCCCCGGGCAGCCCGGCTACTGGCAGGACTTCGAGGTGCCCTGGCAGCCGCAGATGAACGTCATCAGCGCCCTCATGGAGATCCGCAAGAAGCCCGCGACGGCGAGCGGCCACAAGGTGACGCCGGTCGTCTGGGAGTCCGTGTGCCTCGAAGAGGTCTGCGGCTCGTGCACGATGCTCGTCAACGGCCGGGTCCGCCAGTCGTGCAGCGCGATGGTGGACCACATCGCCCCGAACGGCGAGACCATCGTCCTCGCACCGATGACGAAGTTTCCGGTGGTGCGCGATCTGGTAGTCGATCGGTCGAGGATGTTCGAGGACCTCAAGCGCGTGCATGCATGGGTGAACCTAGACGGATCGCACGCGCTCGGCCCCGGACCCCGTCAGGCGCCCGAGAACCAGGAGGAGGCCTACCCCCTCTCACGCTGCATGACGTGCGGCTGCTGCCTGGAAGCGTGTCCTCAAGTGAGCTCTTACAGCGATTTCGTGGGCCCGGCGGCAATAAGCCAGGTTCGCTTCTTCAACATGCATCCGAGCGGCAAGATGCACGCGAACGAGCGGCTCGACACGGTGATGGGGGCCGGCGGCGTCGAGGGCTGCGGGAAGGCGCAGAACTGCGTGGAGGTGTGCCCGAAAGAGATCCCGCTCGTCGATTCGATCGCCGACGTGGGGCGACAGGCGACCAAGCGGATGCTCCTGGGGTGGCTCTTGAAGTGAGGGGAGCGCGCCGGGGGCCCGGCCGAAATTTGGCCCTCCCGGCGCCCCTTTGATACGGCCGTACTCATGGAGACGCAAATGGAGACGCAAATGCTTCCGCTTGCCGGCGCGCCGGCCTCCACGGCTTCGCGTCAGCCGCTGCAGCGCGTGCGCGACGCCATCTCCGCGCTCGGCTGCGCGCGCGTCTGGGCGCGCGGGTCGGGGCACCATGTCCTCCTGGGTCTGCCCGGGGACGATCCGTTCGCGCGACTGACGCCGCTCGGCGGCTCGGCCTACGGCCTGGCGTTCCGCGCCGCGGTCGACGACCGGGGCGGCGCGCTCCGCTGGGAGCCCATGTTCCTGGTCGACGAGCTCGGCGACCTGGTCGAGCACGCCCTCGTGGCCGTCGACGCGCTCGCGATCTGATACCGTCGGGGCGTGCGCAGATCGGCGCTCGCGCTTTCAGGTGGCCTGACCGTCGCTCTCGCGCTCCGCGCCGGGGGCGTCCGGGCCGACGACGCGCCGCCGTTGTCGCCCGACACGCAGATCGACATCGCGCCGGAGCCGCCGGAAGGAAAGGTCCACCCGCCGACCAACCTCGACGAGCCGCCGCCGGTGCGGCCCCGTCGGCGCGGGCTCGTGCTCGAGTCCTCCCTGGGCGCGCTGGGCTTCGTCGGCGACTTCCGTCACGTCGCGCCGACCGCGTCCTGGTTTCACGGGCTGCTCGGGTACGAGATCAACCCGTGGCTGATGCTCCTCGGCGAGGGCGAGCTCGCCTACACGGACACGAGCGAGTCGGTGGACGAGTCGCACGTGAGCGCGTTCCCGATCTGGGGCTTCGGCGGCGGCGCGCGAGCAACGTTTCATGCGAGCGAACGCGTCGCCGTGTTCGTCCAGGGCAACGTCGGCGCCCTTGGAGCGGACGTCCCCCACGGCACGCTGGCGGTCTACGGTTTTCGCACCGCGGAGTCGCTCAATCCTTCGTACGGAGCGAGGCTGGGCCTCGAGTGGTACCAGATCGATCGCCACATGGCCCTGAGCCTGCAGGCCGGTGTGAGGTACGCGGACGGGTTCGCCAAGTTCCTTGCCAGCTCGGACGTTCCGATGCTGTGGGACGCCGCGGCATGCCTTCGCTACACGTTTTGATGGCCACGGGGACGAGCCCTATTTGCTTCTGGGGTACTCCCCGAGGTCCGCGCCACTCGGGGCGTAGAGGCGCGAGCAGATGGGCCTCAGGGATCCGGGGCGGGAGACGCGGACGTTGACGTCGGCGACGCCCAGTCGCCCGAGAGCGGCGAAGTAGGCTCCGGCGACTCTCTCGCAGGTGGGGGCGCCGCCCTCCGGGACGTCGCACGTGACGATGAACCGCGGCTCGCCCTCGCGGATGTCCGCGGCATCGCCGAGGACGTGGAGCATGTCCATGACGAGCGCCGTGCCGCAGCCGACTTGCCGGAGCTCGGCCGTTCCCCGGGCCTGCATCCCGTCCTTCACGAGCTCGGAGCCCCGTCCCGAAGCGCTGGCCGCCGGACGGTCGCGGTCGCCCGACGAGAGGGCGCGAACGCCCAGGATCAGGAGCCCGATGACGACGAGCGCTCCTCCTCCGCCGAGGAGCGCGAGGCCGGCCAGTCCCAGACGCGACTCCGCCATCCCCCCGAGAGTAGCCGTCGAGGCGTCCCGAGCCTAGGGTACGCTGAGGGGAACAGGGACACGACGAATGAGGCTCGTCCGCGTCGCGCTCGCCAACGTCAACGCAACGGTCGGCGCGTGTCGATCGAATGTCGACCGCGCGATCGCGCTGGCGCGGGCCGCGGCGGCCGACGGCGCAACGCTCGTGGCGATGCCCGAGCAGGTCGTCGGGGGCTACCCTCCCGAAGACCTCGTGCAGTGGCGCGGGTTCGTGGACGCGCAGAGGCTCGAGCTCCTCCGCTTCGCGCGGGAGACGTCCGCGCTCGGGTGCGCGTCGGTGCTCGGTCTGGTCGTCGCCCGCGGCGCGCACCTGTACAACGTCGCGGCGCTCGTCCACGCGGGGCAGGTCTGGGGCCTGGTCCCCAAGGAGAAGCTGCCTCTCTACAACGTCTTTTACGAGGCGCGCACGCTCGCGCGGGGCGCGGCGGGCCTCCGCGACACCGTCGACGGCGTTCCCTTCGGAGACATCGTCTTCGACCTCGACTTCGGCGCGGTCGGCCTCGAGGTGTGCGAGGACGCATGGTCGCCGGACGGGCCGATGCGCCGACGGTCGTTCGCCGGCGCCGAGCTCGTCGTCAACGTCAGCGCCTCGCCGTTCCGGGTCGGCGTCGCCGAGACGCGCCGCGAGATGATCGCGACGCGCTCGGCCGACTGCCAGGTCACCGTCGCGTACGTCAACCTCGTCGGCGCGAACGACGGGCTCGTGTTCGACGGGGGCGGCTACGTCGCGCAGAACGGCCGCGTCCTGCTCGCGGCGGCCCGCTTCCGCGACGGCATCCAGGCCGTCACCGTCGACCTGGACCGGACACGGCGCCTTCGCACCGAGAACAGCACGTGGCGGGCCGACCAGGAGAGCCACGCTGTCCTCGCCGGCGAGGTGACCCGCGTGCGGGTCGACGCGCCCACCGGCGGCCGGGAAGCCCTGCCGTTCCCGGTCCCTGCCCAGAAGAGCTTCTTTCTTCCGCTGGACACGCCTTCCCGCAGCGTGCGCGACAACTTCTGCGAAGAGCTCCTCGACGCGCTCGCCCTCGGCCTGGGCGACTACTTCGAGAAGACCGGCTGCTTCAAGACGATCGGCGTGGCGCTCTCGGGCGGACGCGACAGCCTGCTCGTCCTCGCGCTCGCGCGCCGGTGGATCGACCGGCGCTGGCCAGACCTTCCCGGCGCGGGGCGGGCGGCCAAGGCCCGCGAGCTCCTGCGAGCCTTCTACATGCCCACCCGGTACTCGTCGTCCGAGACGCGGGCGGCGGCCGAGCAGGTCGCGCGCGACCTCGACGCGCCCCTCTCGGTGGTCTCGATCGACGACGCCTTCGAGCGCGAGCTCGCGGCGGTCGAGAAGATGCTGCAGCCGGGCGAGCGCCTGACGGCGCTGGCGCGCCAGAACGTGCAGGCGCGCCTGCGCTCGGAGCGAATGTGGACGTGGGCCAACGCGGCAGGCGGGCTGTTCTTGCAGACCAGCAACATGAGCGAAAAGGCCGTGGGCTACGTGACCATCGGGGGCGACGGGGAGGGCGCGCTCAGCGTGATCGCGAACGTGCCGAAGACCGTCGTCAACTACCTGCTCGACTGGCTTTACGACCACACCAGGTGGGAAGGGATCCGCCTTACGCTGCTCAAGCCGGCGAGCGCGGAGCTCGCCGAGAACCAGGAAGACGAGCGCGAGCTCATGCCCTTCCCGGTGCTCGACGCGTGCTTCGCGCTCTTCGCCGGCGAGAAGATGGCCGTCGACGAGGTGGCGCAGGCGCTGCGGGCCATGTTCCCCGAGCACCCGCCGGAGCGGCTGGGCGACTGGGCCGAGCGCTTCGTCGCTCTCTTCTGCGCCTCCATCTACAAGTGGGTCCAGGCGCCGATCTCGATCCACGTCGGCAACCTGGACCTCGAGCGCGAGCGCGCGCTGCAGCTGCCGGTCGTGCAGAAGGGCGAGTGGCGCTAGGGGCGCGTCGCCGGCGCGCCGGATTCGATGGCGGCTGCGCGGGCGATCTCGCCGGCTTCGAGCTGGGCGGGGCCGTAGCGCCGGTAGAGCGCGGCGAGAGCTCGATGGGCGCCGGCGTCCCGGGTGATCTCGTAGACGTTGATGGAGTAGCCGAGTCGCGCGGCCGGCGCGCGCTCGTCGAGCCAGGCGTACGCCCGAGGGTCCCCGAAAAACACGCCCTGCTGGTTCATCGCGCTCACGGCGAGAAACTCGCGACCTCGGTCGGGCATTCGTGCTGCCCCCAGCCATGGCGAAGGATGCGGACAGGCGTTGGGCGCGGGCTGGTAGGCGGTGATGCCGTATGCCTCCGGGGACGCCGTACCGAAGTACGCGAGGTACAGCCGATCGGGACGCGTCCGGGCGCTCCAGTCGGCGAGCGTCCCGAGATCCTGCCCCCAGTCGAGGTTGGAGTCGGAGAGATAGAGGTGTCCGCGGGCCGGCCCCCCGACGACGTCCGAAAAGAAAGCCAGATCGTGGGGCGCGATGCGCAGCGCGGCGAAGAGATGGTGCGCGACGCCGAGGGCGAGCGCCAATGACGAGGGACGGGGCCACGGCCCGGTACAGGTCGCCACGCGCGAGGCGAGCACGATGAGGATCGGCACGACGGGAAGGGCGTAGCGCACGCCGATGTCGACGCGCACGAGCGCCAATGCCGCGAGCATGAGCGCGAGGGGGACGAGCCCCGCTTCGACCATCCGGCCCAGGGGCACCCCTCTCCGCAGCAGAGAGAGAGAGACAGCGGAGAGGCCGAGCGTCAGCGGCGGGAGCTTGACGGCGAGGGCGACCGGGAAGTAGGCCGACCAGCCCGTCGACGAGACCTCCCCCAGGAGAAAGGCGAGGTGCCCCGCCGCCTGATGGCGGAGCTGGGCGCCGACGCCGCCCGCATAGGCCGGCAACCCGCGAGAGCCGTAGATGACGGCGACGACCAGCGCCGCCAGCCCGGAGACGAGCGCCAGAGCGACGCCCGCGTTCACGAGGGACCGGGCGCGCCTCCCTGCCGTCGCCTCCCTCCGCGCCGGCAGCGGCCATGCGCCGACGTCTCCGGCGACCGCCACCCGCGCGATGACCGCGACGAGCAGCGCGGCTGGCACCAGGAGGCCCGAGAACTTCGTCACGAGCGCGCACCCCGTCGCCAGGCCGGCCAGCGCCAGCCACCCCGGCTGCGGGTCCGCAAAGAACTCGGAAATCGCGAAGAGCGCGGCCGTCGAGAAGAGCGCGAGCGGAACGTCGTTGCCGACGAGCGATCCGTTGGCCACGAGGTTCGGGTCGAAGGCGGCGAGCGCGAGCGCGAGCAGCCCTGCGCGCGGGCCGAAGAGGCGCCACGACCACAGCCCGACGAGGCCCACGAGCGCGGCCGCCAGCGCGACCATCGGCAAACGGCCAAGCGCCAGAAGTCGTCCGTGCGCAACGCCGCCCTCGTACATGAACGCGCGACCGAGCGCGAACCCGCTCCCGTGCCGCGCCAGCCACCCGTCGACGTCGATCCGGGGCGATCCGGTGAGGACCACCGGCAGCGCGGCCAGCGCCTTGGCGAGCGGAGGGTGCTCGGCGTTGACGTCGATCGGGCTGCCTCGCCAGAACAGAACGCCCGCGCAGAGCATGATCCCCTCGTCGTAGGTCTGCGCGTTGGACCGTACGAATGCCGCGCACTGCGCCACGAAGGCGAGCACGAGGAGGGCGCCGATCGCGCCTGCCGCCTGGGCGCGCGCCTTCTTCACGAGCCGATCGGCCAGTGCTCGAAGAGGGTCTTTAGGGCCTCGACGCCGTCGCGCCAGCCAATCTTCTTTCCGTTCACGAAGTCGCGCGCGCGGTAGCGGACGGGCACTTCGTGGATGCGAACGCCCATCAGAGCGAGCTTCGCGGTGACCTCGGGACAGAACTCGAACCGCTCGCACTTGAGATCCATCGCCCGCAGGAGGCTCGTGCGGATGACCTTGAGGCACGTCGCCTCGTCGGTCAGCCGCAGGCGGTAGAGCGCGTTGGCGGTGCCCGTGAGCACCCGGTTCGCGACGAGGTTCTGCAGTCTCATCCCGGCCGGGTGCCTCGTCTCGAGGAACCGGCTGCCGTAGACGGCGTCGTTGCCTGCACGGAAAGCTCGAAGCAGGGGCAAGCAGTCCTCCACCTCGTATTCCAGGTCCGCGTCCTGGATGAACACGCAGTCGCCGGACGCGTGGGCAAGCATGGTACGGATCGCCGCGCCCTTGCCGCGGTTCCTCGAGTGTCTCAGAAAGCGCAGACCCGGCGCCGTCTCGGCCACCCTGGCGATGGCTTCGGCGGTGCCGTCGGTCGAGCCGTCGTCGCACACGATGATCTCGCGATCGAACCCCTCGCGACCGACGTCGCAGTCGATGACGCGTCTGAGCAGCTCGCCGACGAGGTTCTCCTCCTGGAACGCCGGAACGAAAACGGAAACTCGCATGACGCGCGAGGCGAGGATGCTACCACGCGCCGCCTCCGCGGAGGCGCGTGATAGCCTCGCGCGATGAATCGCCACGGCGCGTGGCCGGCGATGGCCGCGCTGGCGGCAATCTATCTCTACGCTTTTCCGTATTTCGAAAGGATGCGCAGCGCCAACGAACTGCCGCGCGTACTCACGACCGTGCAGCTCGTCGAGCACCACACCGTCCGGCTCGACAGTCGGATGTCGGACTTCGGATCGAAATGGGACATTGCGAATCCGCCTGACGGACATTTCTATCAGAACAAGGCTCCAGGCCTCAGCTTTCTGGGCGTCGCCGCCTACGGCCCCCTGGCGCTCGCCTTCGAGCTGGCCGACAAGACGCCCTCGCTGCGGCTGGCGACATGGCTCCTGCGGATCGTCGTCGTCACGCTCCCGAGTCTCGTCTTTCTCGGCACTTTTCGCGTTGTCGCCGCGCGCTTCGCGCGCGATGAGGCGTCGCAGCGCGGCGCCCTCGCCGCGTACGCCCTCGGCTCGATGGCCTTTGCCTACTCTGTGCTCTTCATGTCGCACGTTCCCGCGGCCGTGGCGGTCGGGGTGGCCTTCGAGCGCGCGATCCGGCTGACTCGCGGCGAGGCGAGGTCGCCGGTCCGCGCCGCCTTCCTCGTCGGCGCGCTCCTGGGCGTCGCCGTCTTCATCGAATACCAGGCCGTCTTTGCAGCCATCATCATCGGCGCGTTTGCGGTCGTGCGCGCGCCGGGCGGGCGGGGCCACGCCGCGCGCGTGGCCGCGGCCGTTGCGATCTCGGCGGCGCCCTTCGCGTGTGCCCTCGCCGCGTACCAGGCTGTCTGCTTCGGCTCTCCCCTCCGCACCGGCTACGCGTACTCCGCCGACGCCGCGAACCGTGCCGGCTTCATGGGCATCGTGGGGCCGTCGTTCGAGTCGTTGGCCCAGCTCTTCACCCATGCGAGCAACGGGATCGGATTCGTCTCTCCGTGGACGCTGCTCGTTCCGGTCGGGGTCTTGACCATCCTCTCCGATCCGGAAGCGCGCGCGCGCATCGGCGCGGAAACGGTCGTCGCCGTGCTCGTGGTCCTCGTGTACGTGGTGTTCGTCGCGTCGCTCGTGCCCGAGTTCGGTCGCGCCGGATGGTCGGTCGGACCCCGCTACATCGCGATCACCATGCCGTTTCTGGCCTGGCTGGCCGGCGCGGGCCTGGCCGCGCTCGACGACCCCCGGGGCGGCCTGGATGACGAGCGCCTGAACATCGCGGTGCGTGCCTTCGCGCGGGCGACCGTCCTCGCCGGCGTCATCGTCAACGTCGTCGCGGTGACGACATTCCCTCACTGGCCATCGCAGCTCGTGAACCCCCTGTACGAGCTCTCGTTTCGCCTTCTCCGGCACGGCTACGCGCCGCACTCGCTCGGGACGCTCCTCGGGTTGCGCGGGCTCGCCTCGCTGGTGCCGCTGTACGCGGCGGTCGCGTGGCTGGCGTTGGATCTGCTGTGGAGGCGGCGCCCGCGGGCCGAGCTCGGCGCCGGGCTGGTCATCGCCGCCGCGATCCTCTGCGGGGATCGCTACATCCCGAAGGCCACGGACGACGCCGTGCAGTCGAAGATATGGAACGACGTCACGGCCTGGTGGGAGCCGTGAGCGCCCGGCCACTACGGCCTCCCGCGAATCGGGAAACGGCGGTAGCGTCCGCCTCCATGAAGAGCGTGTTTCGCCCGCACCCCGTCTTCCTCCGCGCCGTCGTCGTCTCGACGGCGCTCGGCTGCGGCGGAGCGCCGTCGGGCGGCGTCTCGTCCGCCGCCTCTTCGGCTTCCACGACGGGCGGGGAGAGCGCGGCCGAGCGCTGTCTGGCCACCGCCGGCGCCAAGCGGGAGCGGAAACCCTCCGAACCGCTGCGGATCACGGCGAAGCACGTGCTGGTGAGATACGCCGGCGCGAAGCGCGCCCCCGCGACCGTCACGCGCACGCGCGAACAAGCGTGCCTGCGCGCGGAGGAAGCGCTGACCAAGCTGAAGGAAGGGACGTCGTTCGCCGACGTCGTGCGCGACTACAGCGAAGAGTCCGGTGCGGCGACGCGCGAGGGGACCATCGGGACAATCGAGCGCGCCGACGTCGCGCCGCCCTTCGCCGACGCCGCCTTCGAGCTGAACGCGGGAGAGGTCAGCCAAGTCGTGGAAACCAGCTTCGGTTTCCACGTGATCCTGCGCGTCGAGTGACCCCCCGCGTCACCCGCTCGACCGCGCGCCGCGCTCCGTGACGCCGGCGAGGAGCGCCAGCGGGGCCCACAGAACGAAGAGCAGCGGCACGCACCGCGCGATCATCGCCAGGGCCCGCACTCCCGTCGCGTGCGTCCCGTCCCGACGCACGATGACGATGCTGCGTCCCCGCCGCAGGTCGTCCGGCGCCCACGGCTTCACCTCGAACCGGGCGAGCCAGTCGAGCCAGGAAACTGCCCGCCCCGCGAGTCGGCCGCGCAGCCGCCCGGCATCGTAGAAGAACTTGCGCGCGCGCACGTCCGGCGTCGCGAACAGGGCGTAGATGGCCAGCGTCAACCAGGTGAACCCCTCGACGCGGCTCGACGCCTCGATCGTCAGGTGGAAGCAGACTCCCCACCAGAGGGCGAAGACGCGCGTTCCGGGTAGCCACAGGCCCACGGCGAGCCCCAGCTCGGTCGCGATCGCGAGCTTCGCGAGCCCGCTCGAGACGTCGGGCCGCGAGAACCACTCGACCACGCCCTGCGGGATCCCTTGCGCGACCGTCGACGCGGCCTGAAGGCGGGTGCGCTCGAGGAGCACCACGCCGGATCGCCAGTCGGGGTCCAGGAGCTTGGACCCTCCGGAAGCGAGGTACACGATCGACACCTGCAGCTGGGCCAGGCGGGCCGCCCAGAGCGGCCCGACCCCCGCGCCCGGCGGCGCGCCCGTGGACCCCACGGAAATGGACCGGTCGCACGGCGAGAGCGACAGGAGCAGCGCGTAGCAGAGCAGCGCCCACCTGTTGTGATGGAACTGCAGCCTGTCGCACAGGAGCACGTATCCGCCGGCCGCGGCGCTCAGCAAGAGCGCCGGCCTTGCCCCTCGCCCTGCGACGACGAGCGCGGCCAGGAGCAGCCGCGCGAGGACGAGGTTCGCGTAGGTGGCGCGCGACGCCACGAGCGCTTCGGGAATGATCGGCCAGTGGAAGACGTCGCCGAAGTAGCCCTGCTCGAGCTCGCGCGCAGCCCGCCACGAGTCCCAGAAGAGCAGCAGGCCGAGGGCCACGCGCACGTGACCCAGCACGTACGTGGAGCCGACCTCGTCGCGCCAGCGTCGGATCGCGCCGCCCGGCATTCAGATGCTCCCCCGGGCGCGGCTGGTCAGCGTCACGGTCTCCGGTGACCGTCCATTTTTCCACACGCGCACCGCCGCCCGCAGCCGCACGGTCTCGCCGTCCTCGGGCACGTGGCCGATGACGTCGTCGAGCGCGCGCTGCAGCCGCGCGAGCTGCGCGTCGACGCCGTACGAGGCGAAGATGCGCGCGTCGAGAGACCCGAGGAGCGGATCGCGCACGCGGTCGCGCCACGCGAAGTGCCGGAGCTGTCCGGAGGCGTCCCGCGCGCTCCATTCGCCGCGCGGCGCGGGGAAGTCTCCTCGACCGGTCTCGCGCGACAGCCGGATCTCGACCGTCGACGCCTCCGGAAACATCTGGAAGCCGAAGATGCGGTCGGGCCGGCCGTATGCCGTCAGGACGAGGGTCGCCTGCCCTGCGAGCCAGCAAGCGGCCACGACGACGCGCGCGCGCGGGCGGAGGTCGATCACGGGCCGACGGTACCAAGCGAGGCCGCCAATTTGCGTCCCATCCTTCCGGCGTGCCACGATCCAATCACGGTGGGATCGACAGGCCGGCTAGGGCTTTTTCTCGTGGTCGCGGGCTGCGCTGCGCCCCCGAAGGGACCCCCCTCCGAGATCGTGGCGGCCCCCCGCGTCGCGCGGTCCGGTGGCGAGGATGCCGTCTCGCCTGAGACACCCGCCCCGACCCCGCTCTCCCTGCCCACCCCCTCCTCTGCCCCGACCCCGGCCTCCGTCTCGATCCCGGCCTCCAGCCCGACGCTCGCCTTCTCCACCACCGTCGGCCACCTCGAAGGCCCCGGTCGCCTCGCTCACCTCTTCGAGGCTCTCTCCGGGATCGAGGACGGCCACGCGCACGACGACGTCCGCATTCTCCAGTATGGAGACTCGCACACAGCGGCCGACCTCGGGACCGGAGCCTTCCGGCGCGCGCTCCAGGCGCGCTACGGCGACGGCGGTCGCGGCTTCGTCTCCGTCGGGCGGCCGTGGACGTCGTTCAGCCAGGACGGAATCCACGGAGGCATGACCAAGGAGTTCGAGCCGCAAAGGACGTCGTTCAAGGATGGGCGCTTCTCCGGCGACGGATGCTATGGCCTGCTCGGAATCGGCATCGGCGCGGCGAGCAGCGGCGCGCGCGCCTGGACCGAGGTCGGCCCGCGCTTCTCGCGCGTGGAGCTCGACTACTGGCAGGAGCCGCGCGGGGGGAGCTTCGACGTGTTCATCGACGGCGCCCGGGCCGGGCGCGTGGCGACGCGTGCGGCGCAGCCGGGCTCGGGGTACTTCGGCTTCAACCTCGCGGACGCGTCGCACCAGGTGGAGCTCCGGACCCTCGGCGACGGCGAGGTGCGCGTCTTCGGGATGACGCTCGATCGCCCCGAGGCGGGGGTCGTCGTCGACGCCCTCGGGATCAACGGGGCGCAGATATTCAACCTCCTCCGGGCCAACGAGGAGCACTTCGCCGAGCAGCTGCGCCACCGGGCGCCGAAGCTCGTCGTCCTCGCGTATGGCACCAACGAGGCGCTCGAGCCGCGCCTGACCGACACCGAGTACGAGGACAAGCTCGTCGAGGTGCTGGGCCGCATCGAGCGCGCCGCGCCCGCTGCTTCGTGCCTGCTGCTGGGGCCTCCAGACCTCGCCCGTCGCGCCAAGGGCAAGGACGACTGGAAGACGTGGCCGCGCGTGCTCGAGATCCTCGCCGTGCAGCGCCGCGTCGCCGAGGCCGCGGGGTGTGCGTTCTACGACCAGCTCGGTGCGATGGGCGGTCCGGGCAGCATGGCCGCCTGGGCCTCGGAGCCGGAGCCTCGCGGGAACCGTGACCGGGTCCACCTCACGCGAAGCGGCTACCTGCAGCTCGGTACGTCGTTCGCGACGGACCTGATGCGCGCGTACGACGACTGGCGCGCCGAGAAGGGGCTAGCCCCCACCGGCGCGAAGGTCACCTGGGCAAAGGGGTGACGCGAGCGGAGCGGCCGCGGTTCCCATTTCGGGTGGCCGGCGCGTTAATACTCTTAAAGCCGGCCGACACGTCCGATGCGCCCCTTCGTTTCATCCCTCCTGGCCGCGCTCGCGATCGCGGGCCAGGCTCCTCGCGCGCGCGCGGACGCTAGAGCGTCGCCGGCCGCGCCGCGCCCCCACGCCTACGCCGTCGTCATCGGCAGCAACGCGGGGGGGGAAGGGCAGGCCCCGCTGCGCTTCGCCGAAGAAGATGCGGGGCGCGTCGCCGAGGTCCTCCGGGACCTCGGGCACTACGCCGCCTCCGACGTCCACGTCCTCCTCCATCCGGACGCCGCCCACGTCGCCGGGGCGATCGACGATCTCGCCGCGAAGGTCCGGGCGAACGCGGCCGGCGGCGAGCAGTCCGAGGTCGTCTTCTATTACTCGGGCCACGCGCGGGCGAACGCCCTCACCCTCGGAAGCGAGGAGATCGCCCTCGGCACCCTGCGCGAGCGGCTGAGCGCGCTCCCGTCGACGCTGACCATCGTCGTCCTCGACGCCTGCCAGAGCGGCGCGTTCGCGCGCGTGAAGGGGGCCGAGCCCGCCGCCGACTTCAGCTACAACTCGGTCTCGCGCCTGACGCAGAAAGGGCTCGCCGTTATGGCGTCCAGCACGTCGCAGGAGCTGAGCCAGGAGTCCGACGAGCTGAAGGCGTCGTACTTCACCCACCATCTCGTGACCGCCCTGCGCGGAGCGGGAGACGCCGACGGCGACGGGCGGGTCTCGCTCGACGAGGCTTACCGCTACGCCTACCGGCGCACCCTCGCCTCGACCGCGCGCACGCAGGTCGGCGAACAGCACGTGACGCTCGAGACCGACCTGGCGGGGCAGGGGGACGTGCCCGTCACTTACCCGGCGGAGGCCCGGGCGCAGCTCGAGATCCCCGGGGCCCTCGAGGCGCGGGTGCTCGTGCAGCACCGCGCCAGCAGCGCGATCGTCGCCGAGCTGCAGAAGGCGGCCGGCGCCCCCGTCCGCCTGGCGCTCGTCGCCGGCGCCTACGAGGCGATCGTCGCGCGCCCCGCCTCGATCCTCCAGTGCCGCTTCGCCCTCCTCGACGACCAGGTCACGCCCCTCGACACCGGCGCGTGCATGACGGTCCAGGTCGACCGCACTTCGTCGAAGGGGGAGGCGAGCGAGCGCGAGCTTCGCGAGAGGGACCGGTGGGAGATCGAGGGTGCCGCCGGCTTCATCTGGCGCCAGACGGACGGCTACACGCAGACGCTCCAGGAGTTCGGCTACGCGCGCCAGCCCTGGTTCATCGATCTGCCGACGGGGCGCTTCGAGCTCGGCGCCTCGCGCCTCCTCTTGCCGCACGTCGCGGGCGTCTTGCAGGTCTCGACGCTCGCCGGCGACACCTACGCGCGCTCGGTCGGGAGCAGCTCCGACAAGGCTTCGTTCAGCGCATACGCGGCCGGCCTCTACATCCGCACTTCGATCGACGTCGTCGGCCGGTGGCTCGGCGCGTACGCGCAGGTCGGCGGCGGCGTGAGCCTGGGCGTGCTCGACTACCAGACGCAGCAGACCGACGTGCCCGCGTCGTCGACCGGCACGTACGTCGGGTACGTGCTCGGCGGCGCCGCCGGGATGACCGTGCGGCTGCGGCGCCTCGGCAGCCTCTTCGTGCAGGGGGGGTACGACCACGCGCCCGTCATCCACAACCTCATCGGAGACACCCACGACAGCGGCGGCCCGTCCCTGGTCCTCGGACTGCGGGTCCGCCTCGGAGATGCGCAATGAAGACCCGCCTCGTCCCGTCGAGGATCGCCGTCGCCGCCGTCGTCCTGTTCGCGGGCGCGTCGCTCGGCGACGACTGCGAGGGAGACATCGTGCAGGATCCCACCTTCCGCGACTGGTGCGGCGCGTCGCTCTGCTCGTGGAAGACCGACTTCGGCCGGATCCAGCGCGTCCCCACGTGGACCCAGGAGGACTTCGGGGTGTCCTTCCTCGATAACGGCTCGCAGGGCACCGAGATCTCGCAGGTCACCGAGGAGAACCAGGCCACCTGCATCCTGTTCACGAGCGTCGGCAACATCGACCCGACCGCCGAGATGACGGTGAGCGTCGACTTCAACAACGACGGCAGCATCGACTACACGGGGACTCTCGGCTCGGCGACGTGGCAAACGGTCCAGACGGAGATCACGGCGCCTCCCCGGTACCAGGGCATCACGTTCTACGTGAAGAAGAACGGCACGGGGACCGCCATCCTCGCGGAGATGGCCATCCAGTCCAGGAGCGGGTGCACGGCGGCGGCCCCGAAGATCGGCAACCTGCGCCTCGGCGAGGCGTGCTCGAGCACGGCGGAGTGCGCGCCGTGGCTCGTGTGCCCCGCATGGGTCGACGGAGGCGCGCAGTTCTGCGGGCAGTGCACCGACCAGATCCCCTGCGCGGGAGGTGCCGCGTGCCAGCAGCGCAGCGTCTTTCTTCCGCTGCAGTGCGGTCCTGGCCAGGGGCTGGGCCCGAGCGGCGGGCCGTGCCTGGCGAACAGCGATTGCGCCAGCGGCGCCTGCGACGGGGCGACGCCCGTCGAGCTCCTCTCTGGCGACGCGGCCACGCCGTGCGACCTCGACACCATCGGCCCGAGCGACCCGATGAACTGCTCCTGGGCGAGCGCCCTCGGCGGAACGTGCCGCTGACCGGCCCGAGATGGAGGCTTACGAACGTTATGGACGCGCGCTCCTTCGCAAGGCAAAGCGGATGGTCGGGACAGCCGACGCGAGCGACGTCGTCCAGGGGCTGTTCGTCGACCTCCTTCAGCGCGGCGACGCCCCGGTCGATCTGCCGTACCTGTACCGCGCCGTCACGAACCGTTGCCTCACGCTCCTGCGTGACGAGGCGAACCGGGCGCGGTTGCTGGGGCGCGACGGCGGTGGCCCGCCTCTCCACGCGCGAACCGCGGGCGACGAGCGCGCGATCGGTAGGGACCTGCTCGTGAAGCTCGTGCGCGAGCTCGACACGGAGCACGGTGAAGTCTTGGCCTACCGCTACGTCGACGACATGACGCAAGACGAGATCGCGAGCCTGCTCGGCGTCAGCCGGAAGACGGTCGGGCACCGGCTCGATCGGATCCGCGAGGTGGTCGCGCGGATCGCCGATCCGCCCGACGAGGGGACGCGATGACCGCGCGCTGCGTCGACCAGCCGGTTTCCTGGCTGCGCCTGGAGCTCTATCAGCTCGGCGAGGTCGACGCCGCCGAGCATGCATCGATCGCCGCGCACCTCGCGGCGTGCCCGGCGTGCGCGGAGTGCCTCGCGAGCATCGAGCGGGAGGAAGCGTCGACGCTGGCGCCGCTACCCGCTGCGCGCAAGGCGCGCGGGCTCGCTTCGCGCGGGCGGCTGGGGGCCGTGGGCGCCGGTGCGCTCGCGCTTGCGGCGGTGATCCTCCTCGGCGTGGGGGGAGGATGGCGGCGCGGGAGCGCCGTCGACCCAGGCGGCGCGGCCCGCGCGAAGGGCGACGGCGTGGCGTTCACGCTCGTGCGCGACGACGACGAGCGGATCGACGAGACGACAGGGGTGTTCCGCGAGGGCGACCGCTTCAAGGCGGTCGTCACGTGCCCGCCGTCGATGGGGGGCGCGTTCGACCTCGTCGTGTACGACGCGAGCGGAGCCTCGTTTCCGCTGCCGCGAGCGCACGTGGCCTGCGGCAACGGTGTGCCGCTTCCGGGGGCGTTCCGCCTGTCGGGGAGCGCGGAAGAGACCGTCTGCCTCGCGTGGGGAACCGAGAGGGAGGCGCTCCGCGCGGGGGCGCCGGCGGAGCGGGCGCTGTGCAAGCGCCTGAAGGCGTCTCAGGCCACCCCGTGAAACATCAGCCGCCGTCCATCGAGACGATGGCCGCGCTCTTGGAGCACACCGTACCGACGATCCCCGTGATGTACCCGGCTGCGACGACGATCTGCACCGAGTGGGCAGGCGTCATGAGCGGCCATCCGTCCCGCGCGAACGGGAAGTTGACCGGCTCGCAGTCGTAGTTCGGATTCGCGTACGTCAGGGTGTAAGTCCCCGGAGCGATGTTGAAGTAAGTGGCGTTGATGCTCTCGAAGGTCGTGGCGGACAGGTCGTACTGGAATTGATTGTTGAGGAAGAAGGGCCCGTTTCCGCTCATGGGGCTCAGGGTCACGCTCGTGTTCGGGGCCCCCCGGAACCCGGTGCCGCTGTCCGCGGCGGGCAGGGAGCTGAGGTCGACGGCGAAGGCCTGGATCTGCCCCTTCGTTTGCGAGTCGACCGCGAAGGCGAGCCCGGTGGGCGCGTAGTAGTCGCCCGTCGCCGGAGCCATCTGCTGCGGAAGGTCCCGCCCGTCCATGTTGGCGCTCGCCGTCGTGAACGGCCGGAGATAGGAGAGGTAGCCGCTCTTGGTGAAGGTGAGGGCCAGGTTGGTTCTCAGGGGCAATCCCGTCATGGTGAACGTGCCGTCGGCCTGCGTGGTCACGCAGGGAAACGTGCTGTTCTGGTAAAGGCAGACCTGAACGCCGGGCAGGGGTGGCGCGGCTCCGTCCCCTCCGTCTCCTGCGTCACTGGAGGCATCCGACGTCGCGTCGCCTGCGCCGCCATCGGTCGACCCACTGTCACCGGCGATCTCGGACGCGGGGGTATTGAAGAGGGTGACCTTCCATTGAAGGGTCAGCGAGGAGTCGGCGCCCGCGTCCGCTCCGCCCTCTGCGCCGGCCTCCCCGGTGGCCACGCTGGCTTCGGCTCCCGCCTCGTTCCCCGCCGCCGCCGGGCTCGAGCTCGAGCTGCACCCCGCCACGACCATGGCCGCCCCCGCCATCGCCGCCCCGCACGCAAAGATCACCCCTCGAAGCCTTGTCATCGACGCATCCCTTTCGTATTCCCTGCCGTGCCGGACGAATTCCGAGAGCTCAGTTCTGGACGCAGGTGAAGTTGTCGGCGTTCATCGGATCGTCGGCCGGCACCATGCTGCCGGTCACGATGCACATCTCACCCGTGTAGACCTCGTTCTTGAACGTGAGCGTCACGTCACTCGTGTTGTCGACTGCGCACTCCCACTGGATCGTGTCGGTCGGCTGCAAGACGACGGCCCCCGTCGCGCCGCCGGGCGTCTGGGTCGCGCGGTCCGGCATCGAGTTGGTGTGGACGCTGTCGTACTTGATCTCCGTCGGGTTGCTCCAGTCGTAAGTCTCGTAGAGCAGCGTCGACTGGCCACCGGACACCTTCCAGACGGTCATGCGGGCAGCGTGCGCGTGCATGTGCGCGTAGAGGCTGGTGATGCGCGTCGGCCGGTCCGGACTGCACGCGTACGTGTACGTCTGCTGGGTCCCCGGAGCGATCTGGAAGCCAAAGCCTCCGATGAGGAACACGTTCCCCCGGAAGCCCTTCACCTGCGACTGATCCATGTAATAGTAATTTGCCCAAGCCTCCCGCAGGATCGGCTTGGAGGTCGTGTTGATGACGTGGTAGTTGAGCGCGATCTGCGAGTTTGCCGGCAGGGCCACGGCCAGGCCCGCGTTCTCGGGGGCCGGGTCCGTGCGCTCGTCGTCCACCGGGATCGTGGTGCCGCCGAGGAGCCCCGGCGCATTGTCACCCGCACCGCAGATCGCGAGACCGTCGTCCTGTGCCGCCGTGTTCACGTCGACGTTGAAATGGTGGCTGCCCTGCCGCAGGGAGTACTGGTAGCCGCTCACGTAGACGTCCGTCGTGTTCGGCGACTTGAGGTAGTAACAGTCCACGATCTCTTCGCCCGGCTGGAGGACGTACGGCGCCTCGCTCGCGGGATCCGTGTAGTCCATCTTCGCGTAGTGCAGCTGGAAGCCGTCGGCTGGCGCCGGAGCGGCAATGCACCTGTCGTCGCCCACGAAGCCGGAGTTCACCGGGCAGCCCTTGGAGTCGACGCTCGGCGGGAGCGCGGCCTCGGCTGCGGCGTCCGCCGCGGTCGCCGCGTCGGTACTGCGGGTGGGTGCTGCGGTTTCGTGAGAAGGAGAACTGGAACACCCGGCCGACCACGCGGCGATTGCGAGTGCGGCCAACGACGCATGCGCGAGACTCGTCCCCATGACAACATCCTTTCCGAGTTCACCTGTTCTGCTTGGCGCCTCCTCCTCCTATGTTCGGCGACTTTGCGCGTCTATAGTCATTTGTGCGCCCTCGTGCGCTTTTTGCGCCCCCGAATGTCCAAATTGGGTCGTACCTATTCATCGCGGGCGCCTGACCGGCTCCTGCACGGCCCAATCCGATCGCCGGATGCGTTCTGTGGCTCAGGCCCCTATCGACCCTGCCGCCGCTGCTTCCATGCCTCGTACGATGCCACGATCGCGTCGCTCAGCATGTCCCCGAGCACCTCGGCCCCGAGCGGCGTCGGGTGCGTCAGGTCCGTCCCACCGAGCTGCGGCCTCGCCTTCATCCACCGGGCCATCGATCCTTCTCCCCCCATCGCGTCGAACGTGTCCCAGAACGCCGCGCCGTGGGCGAGCGCGACGCGGCGCTGGATCGCGACCAGATCCAGGATGACTTGCTTGGTGACCAGCCGGCCGTTCCGGGACTCGGCGCGGTCGAGCGGCGCGACGACGAGGACGGGCGCGCTCGCGACGTCACGCAGCTCGTCGATGAGGTCCGCGAGGGCATGCTCGTACTCGTCGCGGTCGAGCCTCCAAAGGTCGCTCTCGTTGGTGCCGTACTGGAAGACCACGAGCGCGGGGTCGCGCAGCGCGAGCTCCTCCCTCCAGTGCGCCCGGCTCTGCCGCTGCCAGTAGACCGCCATCGCCGCGTGGGATCCGAGCGCGTCGTAGACGACGCCCGGCCGCTCGCGCTCCAGCGCGACACCGAAGAGGCGCACGGGGCCGCCGCCGATCGCCCGGACCGCGAGCTTCGCGGCGCCGTCGTCGACGCGCACCGAGTGCACGCGGGCGACCTTCGCGCTGCCTCGCGTGGAGACGCGCTCGGCGGACCCCTCGCCCGTGCTCATCTCGACGTCCCCCCCGCCCGGCTGCTCGAGGTAGTGCAGGTCGAACCGCGACGCCCGGCGCCCGAAGTCGCCGCGCGTCGCCGTGCCGAACCACGCGACGCCTCCGCCGTAGCTCGTGAACGAGACTCCGCCGAGGCCGTACATCCCGTCGGGCGCGACGGGGCCCGCCAGGCGGCTCGCCTTCCACTCGCCGCTGGAGGCGTGAAGGACGTCGTTGTGGAAGTACCACTCCCACGGGTTCGCGATGAGGATGAACCCGTGCCCCGCGTCGCCGAAGCGGGCCTGGAGCCGCCGGCGCATCGTGCCCGAGACGTAGTCGCTCGCGATGGTCGAATCGCCGTAATGCAGGATGCGCGTGACTGCGCCGGGCTCTCTCGCGTCGGTGCGCGCGAGGCGCGCGAAGAACCGGTCGAGCAGGTGCCCGCCCGGGTCCTCGATGCCGATCGTGCGCAGCGTCGCGCGGAGCTGAGGATCCATGTCCGGGAGCGCGCCGGTCGCTTCGGCGGGGAGCGCGTTGTTGATCGTCGGCGTGTTCTCCGTGGCGGGCAGCGCCTGCTCCCCGGCGGTCGGCGCCGGGGGCGCCTCGGTGCGCGGTTCGCCCGCCTCGCGGACCTCCGGTCGGTCCCACGGGGCCGCGAGGACGCGCAGGGCCCGGAGCCTGGGGCTCGCGTAAGGAAGCGCCAGGCACAGCGCCATGGCGAGGAGCGTCTGCGCCGTCTTGCCGAGGAGGGGGTGCTGCGCTTCTGTCACCGCGGCTCTCGGGCCGCGAGGATAACCGGGCGCGGCGTCGTCGTCATGGTCGCCGGCGGGAGGACGGCGCGGGCTCGGGCGCCGCTGGCCTGTGCTATTGGCTCTCTCGACGGAGATGATGCCCTCGCGCTTTCTGGGCCTGGCCGCAGCGACGTTCGATCGCGCCGTGCTCGAAGGGGTCCGCCTGCGCAACCTCTCCCATCGCTCGCGGGGCGAGCGTCTCGCGCACGTGGAGCGGATGCGGGCCCTCGCCGCGATCCGCGACGAGTACGCCGCGCCGGAGCTCTGGCGCACGCCGGACGCCTTCTTCACCCCGCCCGCGCCGGTCGACCCGCCGCTCCGGCAGGTGCGCGAAATGAGCGACGGCGTCGCGGTGTTCGACGCGGCCTGGCCCAGCGCGTTCGTGCCCCACCTTCCGGCGATACGCGACAGCTACCTCGCGCACGAAGAGAACCGGACGGCGCGAGCACGCCTGTACCTCGGACGATCTCCACGGCCCGCCCTCGTCCTCGTTCACGGCTACCTCGCCGGGCAATGGACGTTCGAAGAGAGGGCGTGGCCCATCGGATGGCTGGCGCGAAGGTACGACCTGGCGCTCACGCTCCTGCCGTTCCACGCCCTGCGCGCCGATGCGCGGCGTCGCGGGCCGCCGCCGTTCCCGGGCGCGAACCCGCGCGTCTCGAACGAGGGCTTTCGCCAGGCGATCTTCGACCTGCGCGCCCTCATCGGCGTCCTCCGGGCGCGTGGAGCGCCGAGCGTCGGCGTGATGGGGATGAGCCTGGGCGGCTATACGGTGTCGCTGCTGGCGACCATCGAGCCGGGTCTGGCGTCCCTCGCGCCGATCATCCCGCTCGCGTCGCTGGCCGACTTCGCGCTGGAGCAGGGGCGCCTCGGCACCGGCGACGAGGCGCGCGCGCAGCGCGACGCCCTCGAGGAAGCGAACCGCATCGTCAGCCCGTTCGCGCGCCCAAGCCTCGTCCCGCCGGAGCGGGTGCTCGTCGTGGCCGCAAGGCGGGACCACATCACGCCGATCGCGCACGCCGAGCGCCTCGCCCGGCACTTCGGCGCGAAGACGGTCCTGTTCGAAGGCGGGCACCTCCTGCAGTTCGGCCGCGCGGAGGCGTTTCGCGCCATCGGACGCTGGTTGCAGGCGATAGAGGCTTCGGCCCGGCCGCCCTCGCCCTGATCGTGTCCTCGAGGCACGCGGCTTGCTCGCAAGGGCCCTCGGAATGGATCCCATCCGGAACATCCTCGTGCCGACGGACTTCTCCGACGGCTCCCGGCATGCAGAGGAGTACGCGGCCGGCCTGGCGACGGCCCTCGGCGCGAGGATCACGCTCGTGCACGTATTCCACGTGCCGACGCCGGCTTACGGCGAGGCGGTCTATGCGTCCGTCGTGGACTCGATCCCCTCGGTCCTGCGATCGTGCGAGGCGGCTCTTCAGGCGGAGGCCGCCGCGATGAAAGACCGCGGCGTGCAGGCGACGAGCGTTCTGCGGCAAGGGGACCCCGCGCACGAAATCGCGGACGTGGCGCGAGCCGAGAAGGCGGATCTCGTGGTCATCGCCACGCATGGACGGCGCGGGATGGCCCGAGCGCTGCTCGGGAGCGTCGCGGAGAAGGTCGTTCGCACGTCGGGAGCGCCGGTCATGACCATGAACCCGTTCAGGGGGACGTCTGACTCGACTTCGTAGCAAACGAAGTGGTTCTTTGCCGGACAGCGCAGCATTTGCGCAGTCACTCCGGTTTGCGCGCCGCAGGCAAGCCCCAACACGAGGCTTGCCCTGCGCTACGATCGAGCGGATGCCCTCCGCGCGCCCCCTCGTCTGCCCTTCCTGCGGCGCCGGCGTCCTCGAGGGCGCCCGGCGCTGCGCCCACTGCGACGCGCCCGTGGCCACCAGGCGCTGCGCGAGCTGCTTTCTCATGAACTCGCCCGACGCCGCCCACTGTTCGGGCTGCGGGCGCGAGCTCGGGCTGGAGCCGACTCCTCGCGACGGCACGCTCGTCTGCCCCGATTGCCGCCTGCCTCTGTCCGCGTTCGACTGCGGCTCCGCGGGCCTCCTGCACGACTGCGGCCGGTGCGGCGGTCAGTTCGTCGAGCTGGCCGCGCTCAGGGATCTCATCGAGCGCCACGACCGTCTCGACGTCGGTCTCGCCCGGGCGCGCACGGCGCCCGCGGCTGCCGACACGCGGGTGCGCTACGTGGCGTGTCCGGTGTGCGGGTCGATGATGAACCGGCGCAACTTCGGGGGCGGCAGCGGGGTCATCGTCGACGTGTGCGCGAAGCACGGCACGTGGTTCGACGCGGGGGAGCTGTCGCGCGTCCTCGCGTTCGTGGAATCGGGCGGGCTGTCGCGGGCGCGAGCGCGCGACGCGGCCGACAGGGACGCGGCGCGGG
>Ga0209415_10005625_pt1 | contig 22473 bp, 22 predicted proteins | sample PeaSoiSIISIP2007_FD_187696 | JGI IMG/M metagenome (GOLD analysis project Ga0209415, IMG submission 187696) | Peat soil microbial communities from Weissenstadt, Germany - SII-SIP-2007 (SPAdes) (version 2) | ecosystem: Environmental > Terrestrial > Soil > Wetlands > Peat | place: Germany... | reverse complement strand
GCGCGGTCGCTTGCGCGAAGCCGGCGCGGTCTTCTTGGGACGTGATGTGGTCTTAAGTTTCTGCTTCGGCTTCGCCGCTGCGCGCGATGCCGTCTCCCGCTTGGCCTTGTTCTTGGCCATGGAGCCCTCCTGTGGTTGCAGGCGCCAGCACCAGCGCTGGCGATCGCCATGGACGCTCTGTTGGGCGCAGGCATCAAGCAGAAGAGTGTATAATCTTATGGCTCATTTCTGGGCGTTTGGAGCATGGCATGACACGGTCATCAGACGGGTCGCAATGAAGGATTGACAAGTGACACTAGTCACATTACAAGTGCCGGCCGGATGATCCGAAACTTCAAACACCGCGGTCTGCGGCGGCTCTATGAGGACGACGATCGCCGCGGGGTGAGCGCCGAATATGTTGAGAAAATCCGTCGCATATTGGCGCGCCTCGATCACGCGTCAAATCCGGACGACATGTCGCTTACCCGTCTCCGGCTGCATCCGCTTAAAGGCGAATTGGCAGGTTTTTGGAGTGTCACGGTTAGCGCCAATTAGCGGATTATTTTCAGGTTTGAAGGCCACAACGTCCCCGACGTTGACTTGATTGATTACCACTAGTGAAAGGTGAGGAACGAATGCCCATGAAAAATCCTCCGCACCCCGGCGCGTCTGTAAGGCTCGACTGCTTGGAGCCGCTAGGGCTCACGGTGACGGCAGCGGCAAAGGTGCTCGGTGTCACCCGCCAGGCGCTCAACAATATCGTCAATGGCAAGAGTGGCATTTCACCCGAGATGGCTATTCGCCTCTCAAAGGCGTTTGGTGGCTCGCCGGAGACATGGCTCGGCATGCAGCTGGACTATGATCTCGCTCAGGCTCGGCTGCACGAGGGCCGTATCCGCGTTAAGCGCGTGCGCCTTGCTTGATCGCCTCACCTGCAATCGACATGAACGTTCAGACCATGCCAAAGGGACCGTAGAGTGGCTCAGAGGCACCGCTGCGCCATTTTCGCGAGACTTCCCGTCGCGGTTTTGAATGCGAACACGGCGATGCCGTGCGTGTTGATTTGGAGCAGTATCATTGAGGACCATAGTCATGGCCCGTGAGTACAAGTTTTGTTCTGTACCGAAGATGCGCCCGCCCCACCCAGCGTCGATTCTCAAACTCGACGTCCTGCCGGCGCTCAATGTTTCTGTCATCCAGGCTGCGCGGGAGCTTGGTGTATCGCACAAGCTTCTCCACGGGATTCTATCCCAGAAACTGGCGCTATCGGCGGAGATGGCGGTTCGGCTTGGCAAGTGGTGCGGTAATGGCGCGCATATCTGGATCGCACTTCAACGTGATCACGACCTGTGGGAAGCCCAACGGCGGCTTGCCAAAAAGATCCGGACCATTCCTACCCGTAAGGCAGCTTAGATCGAAACGCTACTTTGACATGGCGCCTTTCAGAGATCGCTTCGCCTTGCGCAGCACGAGTTGAAGCCAGGTCTCGAGATCCTCAAGACTTCCCGCGGATAGGGCCTTTGGGAATTGCAAAAGGACATTTCCCTCATCGAGTGAAAAAATTTCCTGTCTCATACCGGCACCGGAAGCCGGTGCAAGATGTCGCGACACCGATTCCGCCACGACAGCTTCCATAGAAGATTCCGTGATACCGATGAGGGCCTGAGGTTGCGGAAGACCAAGCCCCGCAAAGGCGAGAGTCGCCTTGTACTGGCGGATAAGGCTAAACGCTCCATTCTTATTAAATGCGCGCTCATGCGTCAGGTAGCTCGTGATCTGATCCTCAGACGGCAATCGCCCCTTCCATTTGTACCAGAGGTCCCGATGAATTTTCGGCGTCAGCGCCGCGGTTCGAATCGATTCGACCCTGATATGCGACGTAGGCCCGCGTTCCAGGAGAATGCGCATTGCAAGCGCGCTCAATTTCAATTGCCGCTTCTGACCAACTCTTCGATAATGCACCAGTCCGAACTGCTTAAGCGCGGAAATCGTCTGTGAACCGCCACTATTGACCAGGCTATATCCCCAACAAAGCTTGGCCTGCGTCGGGTCCGCCGCTCCATCGCCAATTATCCGCTTCAGTTGCTGAGCTCGCGCCAGAGCGTGTTCCAAGTCGATAAACGGGAAGGCAGGACTACGCCCGCGCTTCTTTACGCCATTGGCCATGTTCTTTGAGAGCTTGCGCATGCAGCTGATAATATCATGAGATGCGAATGTTCGGCATCGCCATCGATGACCGAGCATGTGAATTTGGATTGCGAACCGCCGAGTCGTAAAGGTCGCACCTCGTGACCTTGTCCTTTGGCGCTCGACATGCGTGATCGGAGAGTGACGCGTTGCCTCGTCCCAATGCTGATCATTGCCGTGCCGGTTACGGGGAGCGCAAGCTATCGGAAGGCCTGGCAAGACGAGAGGGGTGGCAAATGGACATCGAAGAATTGGCGCGGCTCTATGCGCTCGAACTCCTGGTCACCCAACTCATCGGCGAACAGCTGGAAGCCACACCCGATCCGCAAGAGCAATGTGGCCGAGCACGGTGGCAATTGGGAGCGCTGGTGGAGAAAATGCGATTCGCGGATTTGACGCTCGATGATGAGGCTCGGCTACGTCTGCGTGTGCGGGAAAGGGTATTCGATGTCCTCGACACCGCGAACCGTCGAGCGATCGGATCGCCGACCTGATGACCCGGATCGCTGATCACCGCATCCCGCATCTGGCCGCGCTGCTGGCGTGGCACTGGGCCACCGCGAGGGAATGTCCTAATCTGGCGGCATGAGCGCCGACAGCATCGCCCGTCTCCGGATCACGCTCGACGACGTAAAGCCTGCGGTCCTCCGCCGGATCGAGGTGCCGCTCGACATTCGGCTCGACCATCTGCATCTCGCGATTCAGGCGGCGATGGGTTGGTCGAACAGCCACCTTTATGAGATCCGCGCCCGCGATGTCGGCTGGGGCGATCCCGATCCCGATGGGCGCGACGGCCCGCTCGACGCGCGCAAAGCTCGCCTCATAAGCGTGCTCGAGGACGTTGGCACGAAGACGCTACGGTACATCTACGACTTCGGCGACGGCTGGGAGCACACGATCAAGATCGAGGGCATCGCCCATGCCTCCCCCGGCGTCGCCTATCCGCGCTTGGTCGAGGCCACAGGGCGCTGTCCTCCTGAAGACATCGGCGGCCCGTGGGGCTATGCCGAGCTTCTCCAAGCGATCAGCGACCCCAAGCACGAGCGTCATGCCGAGCTGAAGGAGTGGATCGAAAATGACTTCGATCCAAATGTCGTCGACACCGATCGACTCGCGGATGCCCTGACCGCGCTCGCCAAGCGATGGGGGCGCAAGCCCGCGACCAAGCGCCAACGCTCGGCCTAACCCGCGGTGCTCGGCGGAGGATTGCAACGCTCCGTCCGTGGCTCTCGATTTGGAATGCCGTTGGCTGAGACGGTTATCCGCGTCCGGCGCCTCCCCCAGACTCGAGCGCCGTCGCCGCGACCAACCTGAACGGTCAATTCTCGCGCCTCCCTCACATTGCGGCTGCGCCGACGGTCCCTCGCCGCCTCTCTGTCGCTCCCTGCAGCGGGCTCGATGGACCCCTCCTTGCCGCACCTAAATCCGTCTCCAGAGAAGGCCGCTCCGCCGGTCACGAGACCGAGCTTTACAAGCGATGGACGCTTCCCCTGCTCCCGCCCCTCAAATTCCCTGTTCCGCCCATATCTTTCCCTGTTCCGCCGATTTAATTCCCTGTTCCGAAATCGTAGGGAATTTGTTCGTAACCAATTGTTTTCACGTGGGTATTTTCACCCAAATTGCGCGCCCATCCCGGTTTTGCGATCAAATTCCCTGTAAATTCCCTGATAAGCAGGGAATCCGCTTTTCCGTTTCCGATCCCAAAGCTCGTCTCATTCTCGCTCGCCGCCCGGTTTGAAGTTCCGTGCGACCCGGGCGATAATCGCGCCAATCGAAGGACCGGCACGATGGCGACCGAGGCCCGGCTTCTGACGGCGCAGTTCCTGAAATGGGTGGCGAGCCGGCCGCGCACCCGGCTCGACGTCCAGGACGCCTGGGGCAGCACCTGCCCGCTCAACTGCGCCTGGGAGGATGCGATCTCCGACGATCTGGTGCGGTTCGGCGGCGACGGGCGCCTGACCCTGACCGAGCGCGGCCAGGCGGTCCTCGACCATGCCGGCTGACCGCCCGACGCGGGCGGCCGCGCGCTACGCCGCAGCGGCGATTGCCACTCTCGTGTACGCTTTCGCGCTGGGCGCGGCCGACGCCGAGACCATCAAGATCGGCGTCAGCAAGCTCGCGACCTGCGGGCCCCTCGCGATCGCGCGCGACAAGGGCTATTTCGCCGCCGAGGGATTGACCCCGGATTTCGCCTTCTTCGACGCGCAGCAGCCGATCGCCGTCGCGGTCGCATCGGGCGATCTGGATTTCGGCATCGCGGCACCGACGGCGGCGCTCTACAGCCTCGCGGGCAGCGGCACGTTGCGCGTCATCGGCGGCGGCGTGAGCGAGGCGCCCACTTTCCACTATCTCGGGTTCATCGCCTCCAACAAGGCCTACGACGCCGGGTTGAAGGCGGTCAGGGATTTCGCCGGCCATAGCGTCGCGCTCACCCAGGTGGGAACCGGGCTGCAATACAGCCTCGGCCTGGCCGCGGACAAATACGGCTTCGACTACAAGAGCGTGATTTTCCTGGCGTTGCAGTCGAACGCCAACATCGCCTCGGCGCTGGCGGGCGGCCGCGCCGATGCCGCCGTGTTCTCGTCCACCGGCGCGCTGCCCCTGGTGGAGCGCGGCGACGCCAAGCTGCTGGGCTGGGTCGGCGACGAAACCGGCGGGTTCCAGGCCAATTTCACCTTCAGCAGCGCAAAGACCGCCGACGAACGGCGCGATACGGTGGAGCGCTTCCTGCGCGCCTTCCGCAAGGGCGCGCGCGACTACCACGATGCCTTCGCCGATCGCGACGGCAAGCGCAAGGACGGGCCCACGTCGCCCGAGATGCTCGCCATCATCGCAAAGTATCTCGACCAGCCGGAAGCGATCGTGGAGCGCGGGCTGCCCTATATCGACGCCGATATCCGGATCGACGTGGCCGACGTGCAGCATCAGCTCGAATGGTATCGCGCGCAGGGCCTGATGAAGACCGAGGTCAAGGCGGAGGCGCTGCTCGACCCGCGCTACGTCATCCCGCTGCCGCCACGCTGACGGGGCGCGTTGCCGCGCGGTGACGGTCATGCTAGTAGTGCAATGCTGACGCAAGAATTCCATTTTCCATCGCCGTCATTGCGAGGAGGCCGTCAGGCCGACGAAGCAATCTCCCTCCGGCGTTGCGCCACTGCCTGAGGGCGATTGCTTCGCTTCGCTCGCAATGACGGCGGATGTTTGGGTCTGCAAGGTTCGATCTGCGCTGGCATTCGGGCAACAGGAGTGGGGCGATGGACGATCTCACAACCGGCAAGATCGACATCGACGCGGTGACGCGCACCGGGCCCGGGACGTTGGCGGGGCGCTATATGCGGCGCTTCTGGCAGCCCGTGGCGATGGCCGACGAGATCGAGACCGGCAAGGCCCGCACGCTCAAGATCATGAGCGAGGAGTTCACGCTCTATCGCGGCAAGAGCGGGCGGGCCTACGCGGTCGGTCATCGCTGCGCCCACCGCGAGACGCAGCTTTCCGTGGGCATGGTGATCGACGACTGCATCCGCTGCCTTTATCACGGCTGGAAATACGACGGCGACGGCAACTGCGTCGACCAGCCGGCCGAGACGAACCAGAATTTCGCGCGCAAGGTGCACATCCGCTCCTATCCGGTGGTCGAATATATCGGCCTTGTCTTCGTCTATATGGGCGAGGGCGAGGCGCCGCCGCCGCCGCGCTTCGCCGAGTTCGAGGGCGACGGGCTGCTCTATCCGACGACCTACACGCGGCTGTGCAATTACTACCAGAACATCGAGAACGCGTGCGATCCGACCCACCTGCCCTTCACCCACATCAAGACGTTCGACGCGCTGAATTTCGACGTGCCGACGGTCGCCGCCGAGGAGACCGCGTACGGGCTGATCCAGTTCGGCACGCGCGGCAAGGACCGGGTGCGGGCGCAGCACATCCTGATGCCGAACCTGTTCTCGTCGGTGCTGCCCTCGCCCGAGCCGCAGATCAAGGAGTGGCCGCTGTCGCTCGCCTGGCGCGTGCCGGTCGACGACGAGACGCACAAGACCCTGCAGGTCTATTTCCATCCCGGCACACCGCTCGATCCGCGCGCGTTCCAGGAGCGCCGGCGCCAGCGCATGGAAGAGCTGGCCGTGCTGCGCCCGTCGAACGAGATCGCCGCCGACATCCTCGCCAACAAGATCGGCCTCTACGATCCCGACATCATGGAGCGGCCCGACTACGTCAACATCCAGGATCATGTGGCGCAGATGGGCCAGGGCGCGATCACCAACCGCGCGCGCGAACGGCTCGGCGTCGGCGACACCGCGATCATCCTGCTGCGCAAATTGTGGCTCAGGGACCTGGCGGCGCTGGACGCTGGACGCGAGCCCAAGCAATGGCGCTATCCCGCCGGGCTCGACCGCCGCAAGGGCACCTGAGACCCCTCACACCTCCGAGGCCGCGCCGCGACGCTGCGCGAAGCTCCAGAACAGCGCCAGCACCGGCGTCATGCCGACCAGCATGACGAGGCTCAGCGCGGCCGACTGGCCCTGATTGCCGTTGACCCACTGGCCCCAGATCAGCATCGGCAGGGTGGTGTTGTCGTAGGTCGTGAGAAAGACCGCGAGCGTCATCTCGCGATACGTCATCAGCGCGATCCACAGCCAGGCATAGAGCATGGTCCGCGACAGCAGCGGATAGAGCACGCTGCAACACACGGCCCAGGTCGAGGCGCCGCACATCTCGGCGCTTTCGTCGAGCTCGCGGCTGATCTGGATCAAGCCGCTGTTGATCATGCGCGTGCCGTAGCTCAGCCGCCCGACCGTGAATACCGCGAGCAGGAGCCAGATGGTGCCGTAGATCGGCACGATCTTGTCCACCACGAACAGGGTCAGCAGCAGCGCACCGACGCCGAACAGGATGCTCGGCACCGCGTGCGGCAGGAACGCGATGAAGTCGAACAGGCCGCGCCCCTTGAGGCGCGAGCGCAGCACGATCCACGAGAAGGCGAAGCTGACGATCAGCGTCACCGTCGGCGTCATCACCATGAGCGCCCCGGAATTGCGCAAGCCCCGCAGCACCAGCTCCCAGTCGATCGCGCGGAAATTGCGCAAGGTGACGAGGGAAAGCGCCTCTCCCGACGGTAGCTGGAGATAGGGCAGCAGCGACACCCACAGCATGACGACGATCGGCAGCAGCTTGCTCAGCACCAGGAAGACGCCGACATAGGCCCACGCCGCATGGCGCCAGGGGCCGAGCGCGGCGAGGCGCGGGCGATAGGCCTTGCCGGTGACGACGGCATAGCGCCGCGCGCCGCGCTGCACCGCGCCGTACCAAATGGCGAGCAGCCCGGCCATGACCAGGACCGACGTGCTGAGCGCGGCGGCGGTGCCGTAATGCGGCAGTCCCTCATGCGCATTGAGCAGCGCGAGAAGGTAGCTGCTGAAGGTATAGACGCGCGCGCTGAAGCCGATGATGGCGGGCACGTCGAAGGCGGCAAAGCCGATGGTGAAGATGTAGATCGACGCGGCCAGGATGCCGGGCCAGGCGAGGCGCAGCGTGACCTTGAGCCAAGTGCGCACGCCGCCGGCGCCGGCGATCGCCGCCGCCTCCTCGAGCGCCGGGTCCATGGCGCGAAAGACGGCAGCCGTCATCACGAAGGCGAGCGGCGCGAGATTCAATCCCTCGACCCACCCCATGCCGAGAAGGGTGGTGATGTCGAAATGGAGTCCCGACGCGGCGAGCCAGCGGTTGACCAGCCCGACCTTGGGATGGAGCAGGAACAGCCATCCCATCGCCGAGCTGTAGCTCGGCACCAGCAACCCCACCGTCATGGCCGTGACCAGCGCGGTCTTGCCGCCGAGATCGGTGCGCTCGACCAGCCAGGCCGCCGGAATCCCGAACGCCAGCGCCACCGCGAGCGCCACCGCCGCGAAGACGAGCGTGTCGAGGATCACCGCCAGGGTGAAGGGATCGCCGAATACCTCGCGGAAATTGTCGAGGCCATAGGCAGCCTGCGCGTCGCCGAGGCTGCCCTCGAAGAGACTGAGCCACAGCAGCACCGCCACTTGCGCCAATACGACGAGGCTGGCGCACGACACGATCGCGAGCATGATCGCGGGCGACGGGTCGAGCAGCGACGCCGCCTGTCTCTCGCCGCCCCTCGCGCGCATCAATGGGCGGCGGAACGGAAGATCTTGATCACCTTGTCGAGCGCCACCGCGGCGTCGGGATGGGCGAGCCACCAGGCGACGTCGAGCTCCTTGATCTTGCCGCTGCCCGCTTCCGCGTCGGCGATGAGCTTGGCGGAGTGCGATTCCGGGAACGTGGCGAGGTCGAGGTTCCAGGTCCGCCACGACAGCGCCTGCCCCTCCGGCGTCAGCATGTAGGCGATCAGCGCGGTCGCGGCGTTGGGATGCTCGGCATTGACCGGCACCACCATGTAGAAGTAGCGCACGTTGAGGAAGTCGCGCGGGAGATAATGCGCGACAGGCGCGCCGCTATCGGCCATGTCGTAGGCGGTGTCGCCGCCGCAATCGATCAAGAGCGCCATCACCTCGCCGTCGGCGATGCGCGAGCTCTCGTTGCAGCGCATCAGCGCGCTCACCTGCGCCGAGAGCTTGGTCGCGAAGTCGAGCGTCTTGTCGAGGCCCCAGAAATCGTCGGTCGCCATGATGTCGAACGCGGCGGCGTAAGGCGTGGTGGCGATCTTGCCCTTGAATTCGGGCGCCAGGAATCCGACGAGCGTCTTCGGCGGGTCGGGCAGCAGCTTGGTGTTGTAGGTGACCCCCGCCATCTGCGACACGAAGCGCACCGCGCCGCCATCGGCCTCGACCATTGGGGCGCTGACGCGGCCCGGCAAGAGCGCCTGCCAGTCGACCGGCTTCAGCATGCCCGCCTTCTGCGCCCGCCCGACATGGGTGGTGGGCGCGAGCCACACGTCCGAGCTCGCCGCGTGCTTCGCTTGCGCCTCGGCCATGATCTGGTTGCCGACCTGCGGCATGGAATCGCCGGGGACATAGAGGACGCGGACGGTCGTGCCGAACATCCGGTTCATGCCCTCCTCGATCATCTTGGCGCCCATGCTGCCGGCGAGCACGCCCGAGCCCCACATCACGCGCACGCTCCCTTCGGCGCTGGCGGCGGCGGCCACCTTGGCCATCGCCGGACTCATCTCGGCCGCGCGCGCGGGCGCCCAAAGCGCGACGGCGGCGATGAAAGCGATCAATGACGCCCGACGATCCCTCACGCCTGCCCTCCTTGCTGCACCGGCTAGTCTACCATACCCAAGTCAATGCGGCGCGGCGGCGGCCAGGGCGCGGAAATCGACGTCCGTCTCGGCCGCGAGATAGACGAACGCGGCCCACACCGACGTAGCCTGCGACAATTGCTTGGGGTCGATCTTGTCGAGCGTGTCGTCGGCGGTGTGGTGGGTGTCGAAATAGTCGAGGCCGTTCTGCCGCAGCGACGTCACCGGCACGCCCGCCTTCTGCAGCCCGCGCATGTCGTCGCCGCCGCCCAGCGCGGGCCTTCGGTCGAGAAAGGCGCCAAGCGGCGCGATCGCCTCGCTCAGGCTCTTGGCGAACGCGCTGTCGGCGGCGCCGGGCGGAAGCTGCGCCGCGTAGACCTCGCGCGCGCCGAAATCGGCCTCGGCGGCGATCACGATGTTCTTGGCCTCGTCGGCGTGGGCTGCGGCATAGGCAGGGCCGCTATTGTCCATCTCCTCCGAGCCGAACAGCACCACCCGCAGGGTGCGCCGCGGGTGTTGCGGCAATGCTGCGATCAGCCTGCCGACGCTGGTGACGATCCCGACGCCGGCGCCGTCGTCGGTGGCGCCGGTGCCGAGGTCCCAGGAATCGAGATGCGCGCCGATCAGCACGATCTGCTCGGGATGCTCGCGCCCCTTGACCTCGCCGACCACGTTCCACGACGGCGCGTTGTCGCGCGTCGTCGGCGTCAGCACCAGGCGCAGCCGCACCTTCCCGCGCGCGGCGAGCCGCTCGAGCTGGTCGGCGTCGGGCATCGAGAGCGCCGCCGCGGGAATGCGCGGCGCTCCCTCCTGATAGTTGAGCGCGCCGGTATGCGGCAGGCGATGGTTGTCGGTGGCGAGCGAGCGCAGCAGGTACGCGACCGCGCCCCGCCGCGCCGCTTCCGATGGTCCGGCGCGGCGGATCGGGTTGGCCGCGCCATAGCCGCCGCCGTCGGCGGCGCGGACCATGCGCTGCGTCACCACCGCGATCTTGCCGGCGAGCGAGCCCGGCGGCGAAGCGAGCAGCTCGGCATAGCTGCGAAACAGCGCAATCTCCGCCTCGATGCCGTTGGGATCGGTCGCCACCGACCCGCCCAGGGCCGTGACCGCCAGCTGCTGGATCGCGGGCGACGTGACGGTCGCGGTCTCGGCGCCGCGGATCCAGGCGGTGATGAGGAAGTCCTCGATGTGGACGTTCTCGAACCCCAATTCCTTGAGCTTCGCCTGCGCCCACAGCACGGCGCGCGCGTGGGCCTCGGTGCCGGCGAGGCGCTGGCCCACCTCGGTGGTGAGCGATTCCACCGTGCGATAGGGCGTCATGTCGTCGAGCGCGGCGCGGCCGATGGCGGCGGCGGAAGCTTCCGGAGACGCGTCTTCGCTCCTGCAAGCGCTACCCCCGGCGAGACAGAGCCCGAGCCCCAATCCCAGCGCCAGCATCGTCTGTGCGAACGGTGACATGTCGATCCTCTAGTCCTGCGATGACGGGACGCACGATAACATCTTGCCGGCCGGGCATCATCGCGCTCGTCGCCGCCGCTCCATCTGAGCGCTGCCATTCGGGGCGGCGGCGCTATATGTATGCCGATCGAGGGGGCCTAAGGAATGCGGGCACGGCACGGAGAGATACACCGCACGGGACGCACCGGCTGGCTGCGCGCGACCGTCCTGGGCGCGAATGACGGCATCGTTTCGACCGCCAGCCTGCTGCTCGGCGTCGCGGCGGCGCATGCGAGCCACAGCAACCTGCTGCTGGCGGGCGTCGCCGGCCTGGTCGCGGGGGCCATGGCGATGGCGGCCGGCGAGTATGTCTCGGTCCACTCGCAGGCCGACACCGAGCACGCCGACCTCGAGCGCGAGCGCGCGGAGCTGTCGGCCGATGCCGAAGGCGAGCACAGGGAGCTGACGGCGATCTATGTCGGCCGCGGCCTCGATCACGCGCTCGCCGCAAAGGTCGCCGAGCAGCTCATGGCCCATGACGCGATCGGCGCGCATGCCCGCGACGAGCTCGGCATCTCCGCGACCCTGCGCGCGCGTCCCATCCAGGCTTCGGTCGCGTCGGCGGTCAGCTTTGCCGTCGGCGGCGCCGCGCCGCTTCTGGTCGCCGCAGTCGTGCCGGCGACGACGCTTTATGTCTGCGTCGCCGGAACGTCGCTGCTGTTCCTCGCGCTTCTGGGCGCGCTGGCGGCGCACGCGGGCGGCGCAAGCGTGATGGCGGGCATGATCCGCGTCACGTTCTGGGGCGCGCTGGCGATGGCGCTGACCGCCGGCGTCGGCGCCTGGTTCGGCACCCTCATGTGAGCGCGCTGGCGCCCAGCGCGCCCAGCACCACCACCAGCCACGGCGGCACGCGCCAGAAGACGAGCAGGATAAAGGCGGTCACGCCCAGCGCGAAATCCGCGCGCGCGAGAATGGCGCTGGTCCATACCGGCGTGTAGAGCGCCGCCAGCAGCAGCCCGACCACCGCGGCGTTGACGCCCTTGAGTGCGGCCTGAACCGCGACGCGCCGGCGCAGCGCGTCCCAGAACGGCAGCACGCCGATCAGCAGCAGGAAGGACGGGAGATAGATCGCGACCAGGCACAGGAGCCCGCCCAGCCAGCCACGCGGCGCCGGCTCCATCACGGCGCCGAGATATGCCGCGAAGGTGAAGAGCGGTCCGGGCACGGCCTGGGCCGCGCCATAGCCGGCCATGAAGGCGTCGTTGCCGATCCAGCCCGGCGGCACGACCGATGCCTGAAGCAGCGGCAGCACGACATGGCCGCCGCCGAACACCAGTGCGCCCGAGCGGTAGAAGCTGCTGAACAGCGCCGCCGCGTGATTGGCCGTGGCGGAGGCGATCAACGGCAATCCGAACAGCAGCACGACGAAGAGGACGAGCGCAGCGACCGCAAGCCCGCGCCCGATGCGGATGGCGATCGGCGCCGTTTCGGTCTTGGCCGGGGCCGGAAGCAGGCGCCAGCCGATCACGGCGCCGAGGACGATCGCCGCGATCTGTCCCGCGGCGGTGGGCCATGCGAGCGCGATGAGCGTAGCCGCGATCGCCAGGGTGGCGCGCTCGCGGTCGGGGCAGAGCGTGCGCGCCATGCCCCATACGGCCTGGGCGACGACCGCGACGGCAACGATCTTGAGGCCGTGCAGCCACGCCGCCTGGCCGATGTCTCCGACCGCGCCAAGCCCGTAGGCGAACGCGATGAGCGCCAGCGCCGACGGCATGGAGAAGCCGAGCCACGCGGCCAATGCCCCGGGCAATCCCGCGCGCATGATGCCGAGCGACAGCGCCACCTGGCTGCTCGCGGGCCCCGGCAGGAACTGGCACAGCGCGACGATGTCGACATATGAGGCTTCGTCGAGCCATTTGCGGCGCGCGACGAATTCGGCGCGGAAATATCCCAGATGCGCGACCGGCCCGCCGAAGCTCGTCAGCCCCAGGCGCATGAATGCGAGGAAGACCGTCACGAACGACGATGGCGGCGATGAGGTGATGGGACGCATTCTAGAGCACTACCGCATAGGCAGAGTCGCAGCAGGAAATTTTTCAGCGCACAGGACGCAGTGGTTGCGCAGAGGATGCGGGGTGTCAACTTGGTCCCCGCGCCCTCCGCGCATCCCCCGCGTCCTCTGCGCTAAAATCTTGGACGTTCCCAACGGTCCATTGCGATACCTAAGCGGCACCCGCCTGGTAGGTCGAATACGATATTAAGAACGCACACATTCATCGTCATTGCGAGCGCAGCGAAGCAATCTCCCTCAGGCAGCAGCGCGATACCTGAAGGAGATTGCTTCGTCGGCCTGTCGGCCGCCTCGCAATGACGCGCCGGTTTCAGCGTCGCGCCGCTTGCGTCGCCACGGGACATGGCATAGACGTTGGGCTCCTTCAACGGGGGATGCCACCATGCCGACCACAAGCCAGAACCCCGAGACCATCGCGCTGCACGCGGGCTACCGCAGCGACCCGGCGACCACCGCGGTCGCGGTGCCGATCTATCAGACCACGTCCTACCAGTTCAATTCCACCGAGCACGCGGCCAGCCTGTTCGCGCTCAAGGAATTCGGCAACATCTACACCCGCATCATGAATCCCACGCAGGCGGTGCTGGAGGAGCGGGTCGCCGCGCTCGAGGGCGGCGTCGCGGCATTGGCGGTCGCCTCGGGCCAGGCCGCGTCGCTGTTCGCGGTGCAGAACATCTGCCACGCGGGCGACAATTTCGTGTCCTCGACCGACATCTATGGCGGCACCTGGAACCTGTTCCAGAACACCATGAGCACGATGGGGATCGAGTGCCGCTTCGTCGATCCCGCCGATCCCGAGGGGTTCGCCCGCGCCACCGACGCGCGCACCCGCTGCTATTACGGCGAGACGCTGCCCAACCCCAAGCTGACCGTGTTCCCGATCGCCGAGGTGGCGAAGATCGGCCGCGACCGCGGCGTGCCGCTGATCATGGACAACACCGCGTCGCCGGTGCTGTGCCAGCCCTTGAAGCACGGCGCCGCGATCAGCATGCACTCGACCACCAAGTATATCGGCGGCCACGGCACCTCGATCGGCGGCATCATCGTCGATGGCGGCAATTTCGACTGGGAGAAGCACGCCGACCGCTTCCCCATGCTGAACACGCCGGACCCGAGCTATCACGGCGCGGTCTGGACTCAGGCGGTGAAGGGGATCGGGCCCATTGCCTACATCCTCAAGGCGCGCGTCACGCTGCTGCGCGACATCGGCGCCTGCATGTCGCCCTTCAACGCCTTCCTGTTCATCCAGGGGCTGGAGACGGTGGTCTTACGCATGCGCCAGCATTGCAGCAACGCCGCCGCCGTGGCGCAGTATCTGGCGAAGCACCCGAAGATCACCAAGGTCATCTTCCCCGGCGTGATGAGCGGCGAGGCCAAGCGGCGCGCCGACTTCTATCTCAAGGGCCAGTATGGCGGCATGGTCGGGTTCGAGTTGAAGGGCGGCCGCGACGCCGGGCGCAAATTCATCGACAGCCTCAAGATGTTCTATCACGTCGCCAATATCGGCGACACGCGGTCGCTGGCGATCCATCCTGCCAGCACGACCCATTCGCAATTGACGCCGCAGGAGCAGGCGCAAACCGGCGTGACCGACGGCTATGTGCGGCTCGCGGTCGGGATCGAGCATATCGACGACATCGTCGCCGATCTCGACCAGGCGCTCGCCGCGGCGTGAGGCTTACGCGGCGGGCGCGATCCCGGTGCGCCGCGCGACGATCCAATAGACGAGCAGGATCGGGATCATCAGGGCGACCATGATGAGCGAGATGGAAGAGGCCTGACCGTACTGCGAGCCCTGGACCAGGCTCCACACGATCACCGACAGGGGCTGGTTGTCCGAGGTCGACAGCACCACCGGCATGGTCAGCTCGCGGTAGGACAAGAGCGCCATCCAGATCCAGGAATAGAGCATCGCCGGCGCCAGCAGCGGGATCAGCACCGAGCGCAGCACGCCCCCGGCGGTGGCGCCGCTGATCCTCGCCGATTCCTCGAGTTCCTTGTGGAGCTGGATGAGCGCGCTGTTGGTCATGCGGCTGCCGTAGGACAAGAGCGCCACGACATAGACCACCACCAGGAGCCAGATCGTGCCGTAGATCGGCAGCCAGTCGCGCAGCACGAACAGCGCGATCATCCAGGCCGAGACGCTGAACACGATCGAGGGGACCGTGTGCGGCAGGAAGGCGAAGAAGTCGTAGGCGCCGCGGAAGCGCAGCTCGGAGCGCAGCACGACCCATGAGACCGCAAGGCTCAGCACCACGGTGATCGACGGCACCAGCACCATCAAGGTCGCGGTGTTGCCGATGCCGCGCAGCACCAGCCCTTGCGGCAGGTGGCGGAAATTGGCGAGCGACAGGAGATCGAACGAAGCGAGCGACATCGGCTGCAGATACGGCAGCCCCGCGGCCCAGGCGAGCGTCAGGATCGGCATGAGCTGGCTCACCACGAAATATCCCACGACAAAGGCAACCGCGAGCCCCTTGTAGCGCCCGAGCCTGACGATGCTCGGGCGGTAGGCCTTGCCAGTGACCACGGCGAAGCGCGGCGCGCGCTGCTGCATGGCGCCGTACCACCAGCTCATCAGCATCGCCAAGCCGATCATCACGACGCTGAGCGCCGCCACGTTGTGATAATCCGCGACGCCCTCGGTCGGGTTGACCTGGAAGAAGACGTAGGTCGAGAAGGTGAAGATGCGGTAGTTGAAGCCCAGCACCGCCGGCACGTCGAAGGCGGTGAAGCCGATGGTGAAGACGTAAATCGACGTCGCCAGGATGCCGGGCCAGGCGAGCGGCAAGGTGACGCGCCGCATCCTCTGCACCAGATTGGCGCCGCCCAGCGAAGCCGCCTCTTCCAGCGACGCGTCCATCTGGCGGAACACGATCGCGACCATGATGAAGGTGATGGGCGCCAGCGCCAGCCCCTGCACCACTCCCATGCCGAACAAGGTGGAGACGTTGAAGGGCGCGTCCTCGAGGCCGAAGAGGTCGATCAGCGCGAGGTTGACGAGCCCGATGCGCGGCGACAGCAGGAACAGCCAGCCGAGCGCCACCGCGAAGCCGGGGATGAGCAGCGCCACGGTGAGGAGCGCGAAGACCAGCGACTTCATCGGAAAATCCGTGCGCTCGACGAGCCACGCCATCGGCAGCGCCACGGCAAGCGCGACGACCAGCGTCACCGCCGCGAACATCAGCGTGTTGCCCAGCACCGTGTAGGTGAAGGGATCGAGGAAGATCTCCGCGTAATGATGGAATGTGTAGATGAGCGCCGGATCGGACGGGTTGCCGGTGGTCACGCTGAGCCACAGCATGGCGAGGATCAGCACGATCACCGCCAGCACGGCGACGGTCGCGGTCGCGACCATCGCCATGGGCAGAAGCTCGCGCCGCTCGATTTTCGCGGCGCGCGGCGCGAGCTTGTCGGCGATGATGGCCATCACGCCGCCGGCGCGGGCGCTGCTATTTCTTGCCCGCGCTCTGCAGCAGCAGCTTCACCAGGTTGCGGTGCTCGGCGGTGAGCTCGGGCTGGCTCTCCCACCACGCCACCGTCACGTCGGTGAACTTGTAACCCTTGGCCACCAGCTCCTTGATCAGCGGGCCGCGGCGGGAATCGGGATAATCCGACATGTCGTAGCCGGCGATGCGGAAGAGATCCGCCTGCCCCTCGGGCGACGAATAGTAGAGGATATAGAGGATCGCCGCGTTGGGATGGACCGCGTTGACCGGCACCGAGAGATAGCCGTAGCGCCGCTGCGCCGTGTCCTTCAGGACCTGCGCGCCGAGGATCGATTTGTACTTGTCCTTGTTCTGCGAGGCGCCCGCGCAGTCGATCACCAGCACCGGCATCTCGCCCGAGGCGATGCGGTCGGGCGAGCCGCAGCTCAGCAGCCCGCCGATCTGCTGCGACAGGGCGCGGACATACTCCTCGGCCTTCTGCGGCCCCCACATCTCCTTCGACACCAACACGTCGAACCCAGCGAGGTAGGGCGTGGTCGCGAACTTGCCCTTCCATTCGGGCTTCAAGTAGTCGGCGAGCTCGGTAGTGCGCTTGACCTGCGCCTCGAAGCGCTTGTTGTACATGACCGACGGGATCGAGGTGTAGATGCGCACCGCGCCGTTGCCGCCCTCGGCGAAGTCCGGCTTGATGCGTTCGGGATAGAGCTTGGTCCATTCCACCGGCATGAACAGCCCGGCCTTCCACAGCGGCGTGTATTGCACCGCGGTCGAGACATAGACGTCGGTCGAGGCCGGCTGCTTCGCCTGCATCTCGGTGACCAGCTTGGCGCCCTGCTCGGCATAGGGCGGCGCCGGCACGTAGCGCACCTTGATCGCGGTGCCGAACATCTTGTTCATGCCCGCCTGACCGGCCTCGACGCCGGTCTCGCCGGCCATCGGCTCGTCCGCCATGGCGACGGTGAGCGCGCCTTCGGCCTTGGCCGCGTCGACGATCTTCTGCAGCTCGGGTGTGAGGGTGATCGCGCCGCTGGGCGCCGCGAGCGCCATTGCGAGGACGGCAGCGAGCGCGCAAATCGTAGGTCTCATGCAAAATCCTCCCCGCGGGAACGCTAACGCCTAACCGTCTCGGCTGGCAACGCCTGATGGGTACCAAGGCGGCGAAATCCGGTTTATAGTCGTCGCCAACGCGGCACGGAAAAGGAGCGCCACCATGCCCATTGGCCAGAATCTACGCAGCCTGATCGACGCCAACGCGCCCCTCTGGGCCGGCGAGGCGGAGATCGCGCGCACCTACTGGACCTCGCCCGTGCGCACGCGCGAGACCGACAAAAAGTGGCTCAAGAGCCAATGCTGGAAGGAATATGTCGGCGTCGCCAAGTTCCCCGGCGAGACCGTCGAGGTGGCGATGTGCACCGACCTCGCCAACGAGTTGAAGGTGCTGGTGCCGAAGCTCGACGTGACCGTCGACCGCCACGATTTGCGCGAGCTGTTGGAAAAGGTCTATGCCGAGTTCACGCATTACTGCCTCTTCGCCGACGTCTATGACAGCCTGCTCGAGCCGGGCGAGCCGCGCATCAACGCGAACCAGCTCAAAGTGTGGCCCGAGGAGGACGCGCTGGCCCAGTACCGCAACAAGATCAGGACCGCGGGCCGGTTCGCGCGCGCGACCGGATTCACCGAGGGCGGCTACTGCACGCTCTACTCGGAAGGGGCGAAGCTCCAGGGCCGCCCCGGCGTCGACGGGCGGATCGGCGCCGCCTGCCAGAAGGTCTATGACGACGAGTTCGGCCACATGATGTGGGGCGTGGTCGGCGTCGAGATGGACGACATGACCGCCGGCGACTGGAAAGAGCTGACCGAGGTCACCTGCGAGATCCTGCGGCTCCGCCTCTTCATGCGCAACGCCCAGTTCAGCCATCCGATCTCCGACGCGCGCATGAAGGAAATCCTCGCCGGCAAGATCAAGCCCATCGAGTTCGATTATGCCAAGGCCGAGACCTATCTGAAGTCGCACCATGCGGCGGCCGCCGAGTAAGCCAACCGCCGAGTTCGTGGCCTCACGCCCGGGCACCATAAATCCCTCTCCGCCCCGTTGGGGCGGAGAGGGCAGGGTGAGGTGGGGGGTGCCGAAAACTCGCTGTCGCCGAGCAAGCGGAAGCGCCCCCTCACCCTACCCTCTCCCCCACTGCGTGGGGGCGAGGGATCTTAAAGAGCCGCATCATTCGCTCGGCATTCGCACGCGGTCGCGGACCGCGCTCCTCGCGGCGTCGATGCTCGCAGTCCTCTGCGCACACCCCGCCGCCGCCGCCGAAACGTTGCGCGTCGGCAAGGCGGTGGCGCAGAATTTCGGCTTCATCCCGCTCGATGTCGGCATCGCCAACGGCATGTTCAAAGCCGAGGGGATCGAGATCGAGAAGTTCGATTTCACCGGCGGCTCCAAGCAGCAGCAGGCCCTGACCGCCGGCAGCATCGACATTGCGCTCGGCGCCGGCACCGACCTCGCGTTCATCGTCAAGGGCGCGCCCGAACTTGGGGTCGCGTCGATCACCTCCTCGCCGGCCTTCATGGGCATCACGGTGGCGGAGGATGCCGGGGTGCGCGGCGTCGACGATCTCAAGGGCAAGCGGCTTGGCGTCACCAGCCCCGGCTCGCTCACCTTCTGGCTGGTCGAGGAACTCAACCGCGTGAAGGGTTGGGGCAAGGATGGCGCCGCTCCCATCGTGATCGGCGGCCAGACCGCGATCGAGATCGCCGCGCTCAAGACCCATCAGGTGGACGGCTTCCTGGCCAACACCGCGACGGGTTATGCGTTCGACGAACTGAAGATCGGCCACCTGCTGCTTCCCGCATCGGCCTACGTGGACGAGATCGAGCTGTTCACCACCATCGCGAGCACTGCGATCCTCGAGAAAAGTCCCGACGCGGTGCGGCGCTTCCTCAAGGCATGGTATGACACGGTCGCATACATGAAGAACCACAAGGCGGAAACGGTGGCGACCATGCACACCATCACGGGCTTCTCCGAGGTCGTGGAGGAACGCGAGTACGACGCGCTGATGCCGGCATTCTCGAGCGACGGACGCTTCAAGCCGAAGGCGCTGGAGACGATCCGCACCATCTTCGCCGACCTCAAGGTCCTCGACGGCCCGGTCGACCTGTCGCAGCTTACGACCGAGCAATACCTGCCGAAGAAATAGGCCCGGCCCGATCCGACGCAAGCGACCGCCAACCTCGCAGCAAGACGTCTCCCGGAATTGAAAAACCTTACAGATCAATTCGTTGTGCCAATAAGCTCGGTCTTCGTCGAGCATCTCGACGAAGTTTGGCAACAGCCAATTCAACCGATCCGCCTGGACGGCGGACTGCGTCGCCTTTCTGATCCGGACGAGACGGCTTCGCTTGCGATGGCGGGGCGGCCACGCGATAAAGCCCGACCCTCTCCCTCATCAGGCCGCGCGATGCAGAACGGAATTCATTTCATCTCGGGCCTGCCGCGCTCGGGCTCGACGCTTCTGGCCGCCATCCTGCGCCAGAACCCGCGGTTCCACGCGGGCATGACGAGCCCGGTCGGCGCCATGTACCTGGCGCTCGAGGCGGCGATGAGCCGGCGCAACGAAGCGGCCGTGTTCATCGACGACACGCAGCGGCGCGACGTGCTGCAAGGCCTGTTCGAGAATTACTATCGCGCCGTCCAGGAAAAGCAGCTGGTGTTCGACACCAACCGGGTGTGGTGCGCCAAGCTGCCGGCGCTGACGCAGCTCTTCCCCGAAGCGAAGATCGTCTGCTGCGTCCGCGACGTGGCCTGGATCATGGATTCGATCGAGCACCTGGTGCGCAAGAACGCGTTCGAGCTGTCGGGCATGTTCGGGTTCGAGCCCGGAAGCACCGTCTACACCAGGATCAACCGCATCGCGTCGAGCGACGGGATGGTCGGTTATGCGCTCGATGCGTTGAAGGACGGGTTTTTCGGCGAGCAGGCATCGACGCTGATCCTGGTCGAGTACGAGGCGCTGACGCGGGCACCCAAGGACACGCTGCGCCATCTCTACGCGCTGCTCGGCGAGGCGCCCTACGAACACGATCTGGACAATGTCGAATACGAGGCCGAGAAATTCGATCTCTTGCTCGGCACGCCGGGGCTGCATACGGTTCGCCGCAAGGTCGAATGGATCGAACGGCAGACCGTGTTGCCGCCGGAACTCTTCCAGCGCTTCGCCAACGACATGTTCTGGAGGGTGCCGGGGACCAATCTGCGCCAGGTGCCGATCATTCATTATGTGGCGTGAACGTCGCTGCCCGATCGCGGAACCGGCCATGGTCGGGGCGCGCGATCGGCTGCGTCCCTGGGCGATCACGGCCCTCCTCGCCCTGTTCATGTACATCAACTTTGCCGACAAGGCGGTGATCGGCCTCGCGGCGGTGCCGATGATGCGGGACATGGCGCTGTCGCCGGAGCAATGGGGCGTCGTCGGCAGCAGCTTCTTCGTGCTCTTCTCCGTCGCCGCGGCACTGGTCGGCATCGGCGTCGACCGGGTCCCGACGAAATGGGCGCTTGCCGCCATGGGCTTGGTGTGGGCGCTGACCCAGTTCCCGATGCTGACGACGGTCTCCTTCCCCATGCTCGTCGCCTGCCGCGTGGTTCTCGGCGCGGGCGAGGGACCGGCCTATCCGGTGGCGCTGCACGCGGCATACAAATGGTTTCCCAACGACCGCCGCACGCTGCCGACGAGCATCATCGCGATCGGCGCCGCAGTTGGGGTCTTCACCATCGCCCCCGTTCTCGTCTATCTCATCGAGCGCTTCGGCTGGCATGCGGCGTTCGGTTTCCTCGGCGTCGCCGGCCTCGTCTGGGTCCTCGCCTGGATCGTCTATGGCGCGGAAGGCACGGTCGCGGTGGCCGCTGCCGCCGCGGAGAGCACGGACGCGCCGCGCATCCCCTATCGCAGCCTGTTCGCCAGCCGCACCGTGATCGGTATCGTCGGATTGAGCGCCGCGGTCTATTGGGGGCTGGCGCTGCTCGTCGTGTGGGTGCCGGCCTTGCTGCAGCAAGGACTGGGCTACGGCGCCGCGGCAACCACCGCGCTGGTGTCGCTGACGTGGGGCGCGGTGGCGGTGTGCATGCCCCTCATCGGCTTTCTGTCGCAGCGGGCGATGCTCTCGGGACGATCGAGCCGCGCCGCCCGCGCCGTGCCCGCTTCGCTCTTCGCCGTCGCAGCGGGCGTCCTGATCGTGATCGCCTTGCCGATCGCCGCCGGCGCGCTCCAGATCGTGCTGCTGGCGGCGGGTTTTGCGATTGGCGGCGCGATCTACACGCTGGGGCCGGCGATCATCGGCGAGATCACGCCGGAAGCTCAGCGCGGCACCATGCTCGGCGTCATCAGCGCGGTCTACTCGCTGGCCGGACTGGTCGCGCCCGCGGTCACCGGCCGCGTCATCGCCGCGGGTCCGACCGCGCATGACGGCTACATCCACGCCTTCATGCTGTCAGGCGCGATCGTTGCCGCTGGCGGAATTGCCGGTCTGCTCCTCATCCATCCCGAGGCCGATCGCGCCCGCTTCCGCGCATAGACGCGCGCTATTTCTTCTTCGCGGCGGCGTACTCGGCCTTGGAGCGGGTCAGCTTCTCGGGATGGGCGATGGTCTTGTTCACCGCCGAGCGCGCGGCGCCGAGATTGGGGAACTCGGTGTCGACATCCTCGCGCTTCAGCACATAGACCGCCGAGAGCGGCTTGGTGCTGCGCTGGTCGGCGACCGTGCGCTTGACGATGGTCCAGGTGACGCGCTTGACCTCGCCGCCATTGGCCTCGTCGGCCACGTCCTCGAAGCCGCGATCGACCACCGATTCGAACGTCACCAGCTTGGGCTCGGGCCGGCGCTCGAAATCGTTGCGGCCCTTGCCGAAGGGCCGGGCCTTGGGGCCGCGCGGACCCTTGCCGCGCGCGTCGCGCCCGTCTCTGGCGCGCGCATCGCGGCCGGGCGGACGCGCCTCGCCTTGCGGGCGCGGCCGATCCTCGCGCGGGCGGTCTTCGCGTCGGCGCTCGGGACGCGGGGCGTTGTCGCGCGGACGCGCGTCGGCGGGACGCTCGCCGCGCGGACCGGCCTCGCGCGGGCGATCGCCGCGCGGGCGC
>Ga0209415_10005624_pt1 | contig 22475 bp, 19 predicted proteins | sample PeaSoiSIISIP2007_FD_187696 | JGI IMG/M metagenome (GOLD analysis project Ga0209415, IMG submission 187696) | Peat soil microbial communities from Weissenstadt, Germany - SII-SIP-2007 (SPAdes) (version 2) | ecosystem: Environmental > Terrestrial > Soil > Wetlands > Peat | place: Germany... | reverse complement strand
GAGCGGGCTCGCCGGGCCTATCTGGCGCAGTTGCGTGCACTGGTCGTCCGACAACTGGCCGAGCTCGACGCGATTCCAGAGCACGCCGCGCTGCGTCCGGGGATGCACGCCTCAGCGGCCGTGGCCGCCGCGGCGGCTCCGCCCTCGCCGTCTCCGACGCTGTCGAGCGGGCCGACTCCGCCCGTCCCGATCGCCGTCAGCGCTCCTCCCCCGCCTCCGCCTGGCGCGCCCCCCGGCAATGGTGCTGAAGGGATCCGCACGCCCGCACCGACGCCGGCCTGGTTGAACGCCGTCCCGGGAGAATGACGGCCTCGTCGTCGACCGCGACCGGTGCTCCGACGGTGGACCGAGAGCTGGATCGGCCGCGCAGCATCACCCTGCACACGGAAGCGCGCATTGGCGCGGCGACCCGGGCTGTCCAGGCACGGTTCGGCCGTCGCCCACGCGCGGCATTGGTGTTGGGCACGGGGCTGGGCGGCCTGGCCGAAGCGATGGAGGTCGAGGTCGCGATCGACTACGCCGACATTCCGTCGTTTCCGCTTTCGACTGTCGAGAGCCATGCCGGACGCCTGCTGTGCGGCACCCTGCGTGGGCAGACGGTCATCGCCATGCAGGGTCGCTTTCATCGATATGAGGGATACTCGCTCCAGCAGATCACGTTCCCGATCCGGGTTCTGCGCGCCTTGGGGGCTGAGATCCTCGTCGTGTCGAACGCCTGCGGTGGGATGCGACCGGACTGGGCGCCGGGCGACCTCATGTTGATCGCCGACCACGTCAACCTGCTAGGCGACAACCCCCTCGTCGGCCCGAACGACGATGCGCTCGGGCCACGGTTTCCAGACATGTCCGCGCCCTATGACGCGCCGCTCCGGACATTGGCGCGCGAGGTGGCGGCGGCGCAGGGCATTCCGTTGCGCGAGGGCGTCTACGTTGCGGTGAGCGGCCCGAACCTCGAGACGCGAGCGGAGTATCGGTGGCTGCGCGGCATCGGCGCCGATGTCGTCGGGATGTCGACCGTACCCGAAGTGATTGTCGCGATCCACGGGGGCCTGCGCGTGCTCGGGATCTCGGTGATCACCGATCAGTGCTTGCCCGACACGTTGGAGCCTGCGAGTATCGACCGCATCCTCGCGGTGGCGGCGACCGCCGAGCCGCGACTCACGGCGCTCGTCGCCGGCGTCGTCGCACAGCTCTGACCTCTAGGCCGTCCTCCAAGATGACCGTCGTGGCCCCCCAAGAGACCCGGCGTTTCCGCCATCTGCCCGCCGATTGGCCGGCGCTCGAGGCGGAGGTGCTCTCGCGCTGGGAGGAGGAGCAGCTGTTCGCCAAGTCGATCGAAGCAGCTGAGGGACGCCCGCCGTTCATCTTCTACGAGGGGCCACCGACCGCCAACGGCCGCCCGGGCATCCATCACGTCTTCGCCCGCACGGTCAAGGATCTCTTCTGCCGACACCGCGCGATGCGCGGATACTACGTGCCCCGCAAAGCCGGCTGGGACACGCACGGGCTGCCCGTCGAGATCGAGGTCGAGAAGGCGCTCGGCTTGACGGCCAAAGCGCAGATCGAAGCGATGGGCGTCGCACGCTTCAATGAGCTGTGCCGGGAGAGCGTCTGGAAGTACCGCTCCGATTGGGAACGGCTCAGCGAACGCATCGGCTACTGGCTGGACTACGCGTCCCCGTACGTCACCTACGCCCCCAGCTACGTCGAGAGTGTCTGGTGGGCGCTGGCGACGCTATGGACCCGCGGGCTGCTCTACCCGGGTCACAAGATCCTGCCGTACTGCCCGCGCTGTGAGACCGCGTTGTCGAGTCATGAGCTCGCTCTGGGCTATCGCGATGTCGAGGACCCGAGTGTCTACGTCGCGCTCGATCTCGTCGAGCCGGACCGCCGGATCCTCATCTGGACGACGACCCCGTGGACGCTCGTGTCGAACACCGCGCTCGCCGTGCATCCGGAGCTCGAGTACATCGAGCTGAGGCGACGAAGCGGCGATGATCGGCGCACGTTGATTCTGGCGGCGGCCCGCGCAGCCGCGGTCCTCGGCGTCGACTTCGATACGCGATGGGAAGCTGTGCGCCGCGTTCGGGGGGCCGAGCTCGTCGGCCTCCGTTATCGTCGCCCCCTCGATTGGGTGCCCTATCCCGCGACGGGTGATCACGAGATGGTGATCGGCGAGAGCTTCGTCACGGCCGAAGACGGCAGCGGGGTCGTGCACATGTCGCCGGCCTTCGGGGCCGATGACTATGCGGCCGGGCAGCGGTACGGCCTCGCGTTCCTCCAGCCGGTCACGAATCGCGGAGAGTTTGCGGCGACCGTGCCCACGGTAGGCGGCCTGTTCGTGAAGTCGGCCGACCCCGTGATCATCGATCACCTACGCAGCGCGGGGCTGCTGTGGCGTGCCGACCGGGTGGCGCACTCGTACCCGCACTGCTGGCGCTGCGGCACGCCGTTGCTGTACTACGCCCGATCGTCGTGGTTCGTGCGCACGACCGCGGTGCGCGATGTCATGCTGAAGCGCAACGCCCTCGTCGGCTGGCATCCGCCGGAGACAGGCGCCGGCCGATTCGGCGAGTGGCTCGCCGGCAACATCGACTGGGCCATCTCGCGCGATCGGTATTGGGGGACGCCACTGCCGATCTGGGTGTGCGATGCCGACGCCAACCACGTCGAGGCGATCGACAGTTTTGCCGCTCTGGCCGCGCGCGTTGGCACTGCGCTGCCGGACGCGTTCGACCCGCACAAGCCGCACGTCGATCAATACCACTGGCCCTGTCGCGCCTGCCAGGCGCTCCGACGAGCCCCCGGCACGATGCGCCGGGTCAGTGAGGTCATCGACGCCTGGTTTGACTCTGGGTCGATGCCGTTTGCCCAGTGGCACTATCCCTTCGAGAATCGGGACGTCGTCGCGCGACAGTACCCGGCCGACTTCGTCGCCGAAGGCGTGGACCAGACGCGGGGGTGGTTCTACTCGCTACTGGCTATCGCCACGGCTCTTGGCGACGCCCTCCCGAACAACGGCGCCGAGCAGGCAGCCCCATTTCGCAACGTCGTCGTCAACGACTTGGTCCTCGATGCGCAGGGCCAGAAGATGTCCAAGAGCCGCGGCAACTCGGTCGAGCCGTGGAAAGTGATCGAGGAACACGGGGCCGACGCCGTCCGCTTCTTCCTCATCGAGTCGAGCCAGGTCTGGGTCCCGCGACGGTTCGATGAGCAGGCGATCCGCGACTCGGCCGGGCGCCTCCTGATCACGCTCAAGAACACCTACGACGGCATTTTTGTGCAGTACGCGAACTTCGGATGGGCGCCATCGCTGCTCGACCCAGATGTCGCCGATCGACCGCCGCTCGACCGATGGATTCTGTCGCGCCTGGCCCGCGTCGAACGGGAGGCCGATGCCTATCTGGACCACTACGAACCGACGCTCGCGGCGCGCATCGTGCGCCAGTTCATCGATGACGACGTGTCGAAGTGGTATGTCCGGCTGTCCCGATCGCGCTTCTACGACGTCGAGGCACCGGATAGTCGCGCCGCTTTCGCGACGTTGCATCAAGTCCTCACCATCACGGCTCGACTGCTCGCGCCCATCATGCCGTTTGTCACGGATTGGCTACATCGGGAGCTGGTGGGGACGTCGGTGCATCTCTCGCCCTATGTCCGGGGACACGCTGCAGCCGTGGACGACGCCCTGGAGCGCGGCATGGCCGACATCCGGCGCTTGGCCACCCTGGGCCATGCCGCGCGGGAGGAGGCGAAGATCAAGACGCGCCAGCCATTGTCCCGCTTGGTCTGCGTCGTGCCGCGGCCGGCCATCGGCCAACAGGACCTGGCTGAGCTGCAGCTGCTGGCCCCGCTGCTACAGGCGGAGCTCAATATCAAGACCGTGGAATGGCTGTTTTCCGGGGACTCGTTGGTCAGCCTGAGCGCCAAGGCTAACTTTCGCACCCTCGGAAAGAAGTTCGGCAAGCACACTGCAGAGGCAGCGCAGGCCGTGGAGCGACTGACGAACGATCAATTGCGCGACTTCGAGCGAGGGGGGACCATGACCGTCCGGGTCGGAGAGGAGACTCGGGCGTTGGATCGGGAGGACGTCAAGGTTACGCACTCAACGGCCGGCGAGCTGGTGGTCCAGGAAGGCGACGGTTACCTGGCCGCGATCGACCCGCAGGTGACGCCCGAACTGGCGGCCGAGGGATTGGCGCGGGAGTTGATCAGCGCCATCCAACGCACCCGCAAGGAAGCCGGGTTTGCGGTGAGTGACCGGATCCGGGTGCTCGTCGTCGGGGTCCCAATCGTGACCGCGGCCGTGGGGACGCACCGTGACTGGATCATGCGCGAGGTGCTGGCGCGCGATCTGAGGACCGGCGAGCCACCGATGCTGGCAGCGGCGGGTGGACCGGCAGGGATGGCATCGAGTACGGGAACGCAGAACCGGATCGACGGATTTGACGCGGTGCGCACGCTCGACCTCGAGGGACACAGCGCGCGGATCGCCATCACCAGGGAAGTGGACACATGACGTCACCGAGCGACGTGAGCGCGGCCAAGAAGTTCAAGCCGATGTCGAAGAAGATGCTGGCCCATTTCGAGAAGCGATTGCTCGAAGAGCGCAAACGTGTCCTGAAGGAGCTGGGGAACTACACGGAGACGTTTGGGGCCACGCCGCAGAACGCCGACGGGGACCTCAGCTCCTATTCCTTCCATATGGCCGATCAGGGGACGGACGCCATGGAACGCGAGAAGGCGTTCCTCTTCGCCAGTCAGGAAGGGCGTTTTCTGTGGCACATCGATGAAGCGCTGCGCCGGCTGTACCGGGCCCCCGAGACCTTCGGCCGGTGTCATAACTGCGGAGAGGAGATCGCCGTTGAGCGGCTCGACGCGCTCCCGCACGCCCGCTACTGCTTTGCCTGCAAGCAGCGCGAGGAGGACGGGAAGCGTTGACCGCAGTGGAGCCCGCGTTGGAATTGAACTCGATCGATGATGTGACCAAGCGGCGACTGTTCTGGGCGACCGCGATCGGCATCGTGGTGACCGATGTCGTCACCAAGGCGATGGCGGTGCAGTCGCTGGCGATAGGGATCCCTCACCAGATCGTCGGCACCGTGGTCCGCCTCGCCCTGGTGTACAACCCGGGGGCCGCCTTCGGCATCAACTTCGGGCCGTCGTCGCGATGGATCTTCCTCGCGCTCACGCTGGGCGCACTGGGGATCCTCGTCCGGCTGTATCGGGCCACCCGTTCCGGCGACTTGGCGCGCACGCTGGCGGTCGCCCTGGTGGCCGGCGGCGCCGTCGGCAATCTCGTCGATCGCGTTCGCTCGTCCGCCGGCGTGGTCGATTTCATCGATATCGGGATCGGATTTCACCGCTGGCCGACGTTCAATGTCGCCGACATGGCCGTCACGACAGGGGCGTTCCTGCTGGCCTGGGTCCTGTGGATGGAAGACCGCGATCGCAACGGGCAAGTGGCCCCGGTCGCCGAGATGTAGCTACGGACGAGCCAATCGGCAGTCGCCAGATCGCGTTCGTCGTCGAGCCGAGCGCAACCGACCGCCTCGACATGATGGTGGCTAGCGCCGGCGGGATGTCGCGGACCCAGGCGGCGACCCTCATCGCCACCGGATGCGTGGCCGTCGAAGGGCGTCGAGAAAAGGCGAGCTACCGGCCGCGGCCCGGTGAGCGCATCGTCGTCGATGTCCCCGCCCCCCGCGCCCGCGCCGTCGTCCCAGAGTCGATCCCACTCCGCATCGTGTACGAGGATCCCGACCTGCTCGTCGTCGACAAGCCGGCCGGGATGGTCGTGCATCCAGCACCGGGCCACTGGACCGGGACGCTCGTGAATGCCTTGCTCGGGCGCCGGGAGCCCTCGGCGAGCGCCGAGCAACCGATCCGCGATCAGGAGCCCGGCGCCGCCGACGAGCGCGCAGGCCTCATCCATCGACTGGACAAAGACACCTCCGGCCTGTTGTTGGTGGCCAAGACCGACCGCGCCCACCGCCGGCTCAGCGCCGCCCTGGCGCACCGCGAGATCCGGCGACTGTACGCGGTCCTGATGTGGGGGCATCTGGATACCGACCGCCTCACCGTCGAGCGGCCGGTCGGGCGCGATTCGCGAGACCGAAAGCGCATGGCGATCGTCAGTACAGGCCGGCCGGCACGGACTGACTTCGTGCGGCTGGCCCGATTCGACTCGGTCGACCTGCTGCGTGCTCGGCTGTTCACGGGCCGGACTCATCAGATCCGTGTCCACCTGGCCTCGGTGGGTCACCCGGTCGTCGGCGATGACACGTACGGCGGGGGCGGCGGGCGCCGATTGGTGGCGTTGCCACCGGGGCGACATTTCCTGCACGCCGCTTGGTTGCTGTTCCAGCACCCGGTCAGTGGAGAGTGGATGGACCTGCGGTCGCCGCTTCCGAGCGATCTGCAGGCATCCCTCGCCGCCGTCGCGGGCGGGGAAACGACGGCGATCGGCGTGGTGCACGCGAAGGGGGATTGGCTTGACCAACTTGGCTTCTACCGACTCGACGATTGATGGGGAGTCCGCCGCGGACCAGACGGACACCGAGGAGGGGGAGGCTTTCCACGCGCTCGGCAGCTCTCCCGATGCCCCGCGCCTGCTCGTCTTCACCGTTGCCGGGAAGACCTGCGCCTGTGAGCTGAGCGCGGTCCGGGAGATCATCCCCTGCCGCAAGGCGACACGGCTCCCGGGGGCTCCGCCATTTGTCATAGGCCTCATCAATCTCCGGGGGTCCATCGTTACGGTGCTCGATCTCGGGATCCGCTTGGGCGGCGCAGCCGTCAATGCCGAGCGCGGTTCAATCGTCCTGGCGGAGAGTGGGACACGCGTCGTTGGCCTGGCGGTGGACGAGTTGCGCGATGTCCAGCGCGTCGCGCGCGGGGCCATCGAGCCGGCGAGCGGCGACGAGGCCCAGGAAGGACTCGTGCGAGGCGTGCTGCAGGCAGCGGGCGAAGTGGCCGTCCTCCTGGATGTCGGCCGCATCGTCACGGACGCGCTCAGCTAGGCGAATTCTCCCCATGCTCATCCGATAGGAGCCAGCGTGAGTCATTCAGTCCTCATCTGCGACGATGCAATCTTCATGCGCACGATGGTCGGCGACATCCTGCAGCAAGCCGGATTCGACATCGTTGGCGAGGCCGAAACGGGCCTCCAAGCAGTCGAGAAGTACAAACAGCTGCGTCCCGACCTCGTGACCATGGACATCGTGATGCCCGACATGGGCGGAATCGACGCGGTCCGCGAGATCACGAAGTTTGACCCGCAGGCGAAAATCCTGATGTGCAGCGCGATGGGCCAACAGGCCCTCGTGGTCGAGGCCATCCAGGCCGGTGCCCGCGACTTCGTCGTGAAACCATTCCAGCCGAGCCGAGTGCTGGAAGCGGTTCAGCGCGTGCTCGGCTAGCCGCGCCGGCGGCGACCGCCGACTGTCCTGCCCGTGGACGCCGCACAATACGCCGATCTGTTCCTGACCGAGAGTCGCGAGCACCTCTCGGCCATCAATCTCGCACTGCTCGACATCGAGCGCGTGTTGGCACCCGGAGAGGGCGCGACGCCGGATGCGGCCGACGCTGACGGGCGGGCCACTGTCGTCGCCGGGGCGGTTGGGTCGCTGTTCCGCGCCGTCCACACGATCAAAGGAATGAGCGCGACCCTTGGCTACGCTCCCGTCGCGGCCCTGTCGCACGAGATGGAGGCACTGCTCGACCGCTTACGCCGCAGCGAGCTGAAGCCTGACGCTGGCCTGATGGATACCTTGTTTGCCGCGGCCGACATCCTCGAATCGTCGATCGAACGCTCAGTGGCGGCGCGGCCGACCGACCCACGGGTCGGGGCCATGATCGAGCGGATCCGGGCGGCCGCGATCGCCCCTGGAGGGGCGGCATTCGTGCCACCCGACGGACCACCCGTGGTGCCGCCCGCCGGGCGGCCGGTCCCCAAGGCATTCAAAGCCTCCAAGGCACCGCCTAAACCGCTGAAGAGCGCGCGGTCCCGAACGCGATCCGCGGTCCGGGAGCCGCACGGCGTGAGGTCCAACGGGCGGGGCCGCAAGACCATACCGGCAGCCGAGTTGGTAGACACGCTGATTCGCGTCCATCTGGCCCCGGACGCGACGCTCAGAGGGGCGCGCGCCGCCGTGGCCGTGCAGCGCGCCCGCGTCTTGGGCGAGATCCTCGCGGTGACTCCGGACCCGGAGACGTTCGGCCAAGACGGGCCAGGGCCCGAGGTCGTGGAGATCCGGTTGAGAACCAACGTGGCCGCCGCGGCGATCACCAAGCACCTGGAGGCGGCCGGCGACATCGCCAAGATCGAGGTACTCCAGCCCGGGGCGGCGCCGGCCGATGGCGAGGCGACATCCCCAGCGCCGCCACCGGCCGAGAGTCGTGCGGGGGCGACGCCGCTGCGTCACTCCGATGGGGCGCGCGCAGTCTCCGCGGGTTCGCCGCCTGCCGGTCGTGGGGCTGCTCGGCGCACCCTCAGCATCCCGGCCGCCTCGGACGGTGAGCCTGGCCCCCTGACCGATGGGATCGCGCGAGCCCGCCATGTGCGCATCGATCTGCGCCGCCTGGACGCGCTCATGAATCTGATTGGTGAGTTGGTGATCGCTCGCGGGCGTCTGGTCGAGCTGACTGGCGCGCAAGACGAGTCGGCGCTGACCGAGGCGGTGGCCGACGCGGGCCGGCTGATCGGGGACCTGCAGGAGGAGATCATGACCTGCCGCATGGTGCCGGTGTGGCAGGTATTTGATCGGTTTCCTCGGCTGGTGCGGGACGCCGCCCACACCCTGGGCAAGCGCGTGACGTTTGAGGTCGAGGGGAAGGACATTGAACTCGATCGATCCATGCTCGATGAGATCGGCGATCCGATCGTCCACCTCTTGCGCAACGCCGTCGATCACGGGATCGAGTCCCCCGACGCGCGCCTCGCGACGGGCAAACCCGCCCAGGGCCACCTGAAGCTGAGTGCCTCGCGCGACCGATCGGCGGTCTTGATTCGGGTCAGCGATGATGGGCGCGGCATCGATCGCGCCAAGGTGCTGGCGCGGGCACTCGAGTCCGGCCTGGTCGACCCGGGGACCACGGCGCTGAGCGATGAGGAGGTCATTCGACTCATCGCTCGGCCGGGCTTCACGACTGCGGATCGGGTCACGGATCTGTCCGGGCGAGGGGTAGGGATCGACGCGGTGCAGGCCCGGGTTCGGGCGCTGGGGGGGTCCGTCGATATCAAGAGCGCGCCCGGGGAGGGCACGACCGTCACCGCTCGTCTGCCGCTGACCCTCGCGATCATGCGGGCCCTGCTAGCTCGTGTTGGCGGGGAGTGCTACGCCTTCCCCATGGCACACGTGGACGAAACCGTGGGCACCCCGGGCGCCGCCTACGCGGCCGTCCGGGGCCTGCCCGTCCTCCTGCTGCGTGGGGAGGCCATTCCCTTCGTCAAGCTGAGAGACATCGTGGGCCTCCCGTCGGCCCAGGGCACGGTCCCTGGGGTCGACCCGGAGCAGCACATCATCGTCGTGGAGTCGGGCGGGCGCCGGACGGCGATCGCGGTCGACGAGCTCACCGGGCAGGCCGATATCGTGGTCAAGCAGTACGACGCCGTCCGCGGCGGGGCGGCGCTGTTCAGCGGAGCGACCATACTAGGGGACGGAGCACCGGCCTTGATCGTCGATGTGAGCAGCCTCCTCTGAGGCCGACGAACCGGCGGAGCCCCCAGGCATGGAAGACATTCGTTCGCTGAAGGCCATTCAGCTCGATGCGCTACGCGAAGTGGCGAACATCGGCGCCGGGCATGCCGCCACGGCGCTGTCCCAGATGACGGGGGGGACGATCATGATCAGCGTCCCCACGATCAACATTGCCCGACTCGAGGACGTGCCGCCCCAGATCTCCGGGCCTGAAGAGCCGGTGGCGGCCATTCTGATGAATATGTTGGGCGACCTGACCGGACGTACGTTGCTCGTCTTCCCACGACCGACGGCCGTGCGCGTCTCGGAGATCATGCTGAACCGCCCACACGGAGTCGAGTTCGACCTCGGAGAGCTCGAGCAGTCGGCGCTCAAGGAGGCCGGCAACATTCTGAGTGGTGCCTACCTGAACGCCCTCAGCGACTTCATGGGGCTCATGTTACTCCCGTCGCCCCCGAGTTTGGCCGTCGACATGTCGAGCGCCGTGCTGACGACGGCGTACCTGCAGTTCGGAACGGATCGCGACTACGTGTTTTGCGTCGAGACGGAGTTCTTCATGCAGGAGCTGCAGGAGCGCTTGCGGGGGTTCTTCCTGCTGCTGCCCGACGTGGCGTCGCTCCACGCGATCCTGCGCGCGGTCCGCGTCGCCTAACGCGCTCGCCGGGGCGGCCGTATGACCGCGACGGGTGCCAGCACCCTCGTCTCCGAGCGGGATCGCGAAGTCCTGCGGTCCTTCGCTCGGCGTATCGATGCGTCCGACGCCGGCGCACACAACAATCTGGGCGTCCTGTACTACCACAAGGGGCTCTACGAGGAAGCCGTTGCGGCCTTCACGCGCGCGCTCGAGCTCGACCCGAAGATGCACGTCGCGCAGCGCAATCTGGAGGTCGCCTACTTCAGCACCGGGTACTACGACAAGCGTGTCGCCGCGCTGCACGAGCGCTTGCGGGCCGTGCCGGACGACCGAGAGGCCCGGTGGGAACTCGGCCGCGCCTACAGCCTGCTCGGGCGGTTCGCCGAATCGACGGCCGAGTTTACGGAGCTGCTCAAGCACCGCCCCGACGACATCAGCGCGCTCGTGCAACTCGGCCTGGCCGAGAAAGCATCGGGCGATCTCGAGGAAGCCCAGCGGTGGTTCGAGCGCGCCCTCGCGCTGGACCCCGAGAGTCCCGTCATCCTCTGCTACATCGGCGAGGTGTTGTACAACCGCGGACTGAATGAGGAAGCCCTCGCGGCGCTCGAGCGGGCGATCAGCCGGCATCCGGACAACCCCGATGCCCACTACCTCATGGGGTTCGTGTTGGGGGATATGGGTCGTCACGAGGAGGCGCGGCAGGCCACGAAGCGGGCCGTTCAGCTCAACCCCACGTTATCGCGCGCCCAGACGAATCTGTCGCTCGACCAGTCGGCCCTCATCAAGGCAGGCGCGCTGCCGGACGCCGACGAACGACGCTCGGCGGCCGCCATGGCGGTTGCCGATGAGGGGACGCTCGCCCATTTCAATCTCGGGCTCGCGTTCCGTCAGAAGGGATATTACGCCGAGGCGCTCCGCGAATACGAGCTGGCGCTCGCCCGCGGTGAGGAGCGCAGCCTGGTGCAACAGGCGATCGCCGAAGTGCATCTGCTGCGACGAGACGTCGTCGGAGCGGTGGCGGGCTACGACGTGCTCCTCGCCGACCAGCCGACGAGCCCCAAGCTGTGGAACGAGCGCGGTGTCGCTCTCCACCAGGACGGCCGCCACGCCGAGGCCGCCGACAGCTACCGCCGGGCGATCGCCGCCGACGCGCGGTACGCCATCGCGCACAACAACCTCGGGGTCGCCCTCTACCATGCCGGCGATCCCGATGCCGCAGCCGAGGCGTTCGCCGTCGCGTTGCAGCTCGTGCCGAGCTTCGCTCAGGCGCGACTCAACTTGGCCCTGCTGCACTTCAAGGCCAAGCGACTGGGAGCCAGTCTGGAGTCGTATCGCCGCGTGTTGCTCGATGAGCCCGAGCACGCGGGCGCATGGAACGGCGTGGGGTTGGTCCTCACGGAGCTCCGGCGATTCGGCGAGGCACGAAACGCCTTCGCGCGCGCGGTGCAGGACCGCCCGAACTATGCCGAGGCCCACTACAATCTGAGTTTTGCCCTGTCCAATCTCGGCGAGTTCGACGCGGCACTCCGCGAGACGAAGCGGGCCCTCGAGCTGGATCCGTACTACGTTCCGCAGAAGTTCGAGTTGGCAATCGATTTCCAGTATGAGCACCCCGAGCTCTCGATCGTCCCTGATCTGGCCGGGGCCGCGCGGCCGCACGATACGGCGATCGCCGACTTCGCCTTCGATCCCTCCCTCCTCAATTCGCTGTTCACGTCGCTCACGCCGGCGACGGCGGTCGAAGCCGTGCACACGCTGGGACCGAACCCGTACGGGATCGCGACCGACTATGTCTCCAAGGGCCTGTATGAGCGAGCCGCCGCCGAAGTCAGCCGCGCGTTGCTGCGCGGCGCGGATCGCGCGACTGGCATGACGATCCTGGGCGATCTGTTCATGCGACAGGGCTTGCATGGCGAGGCCCTCGAGCGCTACCGGGATGCTCGCCGGGCCAATCCGAGGGCGCCGGGCGCACTGGTGGGCGAGATTCGGACCCTCGTGGCGCTGGGACGCGGCGCCGAGACTCGGGCGGCCGCCGACGAGCTGCTGCGGGCCGAACCCCAAGACGTCGACGCCTTGCTGGCAGTCGCATCCGCTCGGGCCGGTGGCGGCGATCCCACGGGGGCGCTCGCCCTGCTCGACACGGCCAAAGCACTCGCGCCCGCCCGAGCGGACGTTCTTCAAGCAATCGGCGATGTGAATCGGCAGGCCGGTGATCCGGGCGGCGCGTTGGCCGCCTATCGCGATGCGTTGGCGCTGGACGCCGAACGCGCGGTCGTTCGCTATGAGCTGGCCCGTCTCCTTGCGGCGTCCGGCAGTCTCCGGGAGGCTGAAGCCGAGCTGCTCGCGGCGCTCGATCAGGTGCCGACGTACGCCCAGGCCACGCTCGCCCTGGCCGGTGTCTGGCGGACCGTTGGGCGAACGTCCGACGCCATCGATCTCGTCATCGGGCTGCTGGAGCGTGATTGCTCGCACGTCGATGGCCTCCTGGCACTCGGTGAGCTGCTGTTCGACGAGGGGCGTCGGCGAGACGCGGGGCGCGTGTTTGCTCGACTCCTCATCGTCGAGCCCGGACATCCCGGGGCCAACTACTACGAGGGCGCGATGCTGGCGGAGCAGCACCGCTACCGCGATGCGATCGACCGATGGGATGCCGTGATCGCGGCCCAACCGGATGGGCCGTTCGGACAGCGAGCCCGCCGAGATCGACGCACCGCCCGCGACCTGGCGCACATCTTCGTGCGGCGCGCGGGCGCAGCGCCGGCAGCACCGGCCGGCGCGATGCCCCAACGGGTCGTACTGGGGAGGACAGGCTAGATGCCGATCGAAGGCCCTCTCCGCGAGCTGGGCATTCACGATGTCTTCCAACTGCTCGATCTGAGTCGGAAGACCGGTGCGCTGCGCGTGACGTCGGACGTCCGCGACAACGAAGGGGTGGTGCTATTCGACCGGGGACGCATCGTGTCAGCCGAGATCCGCAGCAGTCCGACCCCGCTCGGTGAAATGCTGGTGCGTGCCGGTCGGATCACGGAACAGGAGCTCGCCAGCGCCCGCCAGCAGCAGCAGTTGGGCGATCAACGGCGCCTGGGCGAGATCCTGGTGGCCGCCGGCGCGATCGGGGCCCGTGAGCTCGAGCGCCAGGTGCGACTGCAGATCGAAGCCGCAGTGTTCGAGCTCATGTCGTGGCATGAGGGGTTCTTTTCGTTTGAAGAGCGGGACGTGAGCGAGGCCGTGCGCGAGGCGGCGGTACAGGTGTCGACGGAATCGCTGCTCATGGAAGGCGCACGGCGCATCGATGAGTGGTCACGCATGGCCGACAAGTTGCCGACGTTGGAGGTCGTGCCGGTTCTGGCGGCCGTCCAGGAAGACCACGCCACGTCGCTCGACCTGCTGCCGAGTGAATGGGAGCTTCTGGCCGCCATCGACGGTGCCAGCGACTTGCGCGGCATTGCCGCCTCACTCGGTCGGAGTGAGTTCGACGTGGCCAAGGTCGTGTACGGACTCCTGTCGACCGGCGTCGTGGCGGTGGAGAGTCGCCCGAGTAACGGTCGCCCGTCGGGCGTCTCGGCGCGCGATCCTGAGTCGGCGCTGCCGGCGGCACGGGAGGCCCTCGCCGCGAATCGACCCGAAGATGCACTGCGGATCACGCGACAGGTGCTCGGTGCGCACCCCTCGTGCGTGGACGCCAGGCTGATTGCCGCCGGCGCACTCCGCCGGTTGCGCCGCCTTGGTGATGCCGCCGAAGAGCTCCGCCGCGCGCTCGAGGTGGCGCCGGATGATCCGGGGTTACGGCTGGAGCAAGGCATTGCCGCCCTCAGCCGAGGTGACTTCGTTTCGGCGGTCGCCAGTTGGGAACACTGCCTCCGCGTGACGCCCGCTATTGCACCCGATGTCGAGAGGCTCCGGGAAGCGGTGGCATCGGCGGCGTATCTCCGCGGATTTCTCGAGGCGTACAACGGTGGCTGACGAAATCGAGCGATGGAGCGAGGAGCTCGCCCGCGATCCGACGAGCGGCGTGTTCATTCCGCTCGCCGATGCCCTGCGTCGGCGTGGACAACTCGACTTGGCAGCCAGGGTGGCCACGCGCGGGTTGGCCCGTCGTCCCTACGATGGGGACGCCCATGACCTCCTCGCTCGGATCTGGGCAGACCGGGGCGATGTGCAGCGCGCGATGGACGAGTGGAGCATGGCGCTCCAATGTGCCCCCGCGCATCCCGGGGCGCTGAAAGGCATGGGGTTCGCCTGCTACCAGGTGGGCCACCTGGCCGATGCCGAGCGCTATCTGGTGGAGGCAGCGGCGGCCGACCCTGACGACCCGAGCATTCGGGCCGCGCTGGTGCGGGTGCGCTACCACGTAGCGGAGGCGCAGCAACGGTCGGTTGACGCGGAGGTCCACCAGGCCAACCCGTCTGCTCCCATAGAAGCGCCCGACCATACTCCTCCTCCCTCGGCCCCGACGCGCGACGAGCGGCCGCCGTCGCCTCGGGCGTCCCGGCGCGTCGACCCGCGGCAGGCGTTCGCCGACGTCCTCGACGGGGGAGAGCAGGCCGCGCTCGTGGTCGACGCCGATGGGCTCGTGCTGGCCGGCAGCTACGTGATCGCCGACGGGCGCGATGTCGCACCGGAGATCGGTGCCGCTTTGTGCGGGGTGAGCGATGAAGCCCGGCGCGCCATGCGGCATCTGCACCTGGGACCGTGGACGTCCCTGATGTTCGAGACCGGCGCCGCCACGGTCGGCATGGCGCCGCTGTCGGGAGCAGCGGGGGAGGCCGATGGCGCGGGCGGCGCATCCAGCGACGGAGCGGCCAACGATGGCGTCGCGTTCGTGGCGGCTGGACTGTCAGTGCCGCTCGGCCTGGTCCGTCGGCTCCTGACTCGCGTCGTCGCCCGGGCCCGGGAGTGGCTGGCCGATCTGGAGCGGGGGTCGAGTCCATGACGTCGCCGTTCCTGGATCTGCTGGTCGGCCTCGCCCGTCAGCGCGGCGTGCAGGGCGGTCTCATTGTCAGCGAACACGACGGGATTGTCGTGGATGCTCACGTTCAGATCGGCGTCCGGTCGGACGTCGTGGCGGCGCTGGCGGCCTCCATCTACCGCAAGGCGCGCCAAGCGGCGGACGCCGCGGGCCTTGGGGCGGTGACCTATCTGGAGCTTCTGGCCACCGACGGGCGGCTCTGCATGGCTGGACGCGGTGACCTGGTGATTGTCGCCATCACCGATGCTCGGGCGACCGTGGGTCTCTTACGCACCGCGGTCCTTCGCGCCTCTGAGAGTCTCCCGTGACGACCGCCGTCGTCGAGCCCTGGATCGAGACGCCGTTGCGGCAGTTCGTCGATGACGCTCAGGTGTTGCTGGCGCTCATCCTGACGCCGAGCGGGCAGGTCCTGGGGCAGCACGGATTCTCTCGAGCGATCGACGTCATGTCGGCGTGCGCGCTCGCCGCGGCGATTCAGGCCTCGTCAGCGGAGTTGGGGCGCCAGCTCCAGGGGAAGCCGTTCGGGGGACTGCACCACGCTGGCGCGGCGCGGCAGATGTTCCTCGCCGCCGCCGATACGCGGCGGGGCCAGCTTCTGTGTCTGACTGTGTTCGATGAGGCCACCTCGTTCGGCCTCGTCCAGATCTATTTCGCCGAGTTGGCGAATCGGTTGGCGGCGGCGGCGCCGACGCCGGCTGGCCCACCGCCCGCCGTCCTGGCCGAGACCTTCGAACAGGATCTCGACCGCAATCTTGCCCTTCTTTTCCGCCGGTAGCCCCGTGTCGCTCGTCAACTACGCCACACGTGAGATCACGTGCAAGATCGTCTACTACGGCCCGGGACGGTCGGGGAAGACGACGAACCTGCACTACATCTATGGTCAGGTGCCGGGCGACCGGAAGGGTCGGATGGTCTCGCTCGCCACGCAGACCGATCGCACACTGTTCTTCGACTTCCTGCCGCTCGATCTGGGCACCATCTCGGGCTTCACGACCAAGATCCAGCTCTACACGGTCCCCGGGCAGGTCTACTACCAGACCACGCGCAAGCTCGTGCTCCAGGGCGCCGACGGCGTGGTCTTCGTCGCCGACAGCCAAGCGCGGCAGCTCGAAGAGAATGTCGAGAGCCTCCAGGATCTGCACGCCAACCTCGCCGAGCACGGAATCGATGCCCGAGCGGTGCCGCTGGTCCTGCAGTACAACAAGCAGAACCTCCCACGCGATCTGATCCTCGACGTCGCGACGCTCGATGATGCGCTCAACTTCCGCAACGTCCCGTCCTTCCCAGCCGATGCGCTGCACGGACCGGGTGTCTTCGAGACGTTGCGCGGCATCTCCGAGCTCGTACTCAAGCGCCTGAGCGGATCCGACCGGCCGTCACCCGCTGCCGCCACGCCGGTAGCGGGTGGCCGCCGCTAGCTAGGGAGACGTCCGTGCAGCTGGACGGTCGGTATCGCTTCGACAACTTCGTGGTGGGATCTGCCAACCGCCTCGCTGCGGCGGCCGCGCGCGCCGTCGCCGAAGCGCCGGGCTCGACCTACAACCCGCTGGTCATCTATGGGGCGTCTGGGCTTGGGAAGACGCATCTTCTGGGCGCCATTGGATGCCACGCCGCAGGCCTCCAGCCTGGTCTTCACGTCGATGCACTGACCCTCGACGAGTTCGTTCGCCAGCTGCACGCGGCGGTATCGGTCGGCGAGGCCGAGGCGTTTCGCCAGCGGTACTGCCACGTCGATCTGCTGTTGATCGATGACATTCAGTTCCTCACCGGTCGACGTGAAACGCAGGCCGAGCTGCTCCGGCTCTGCCAGTCGCTCCAGGAGAGCGGTCGACAGATCGTGCTGACGAGCGATCGTCCGCCGACCGAGATCCCGGACGTCGACGAGCGGTTGGTCACGCGACTGGCCGGCGGACTGGTCGTCGACATCGGGACGCCGGACTACGAGACGCGTGCGGCGATGCTGGCGACCTGGTGCGATGAACGCACTGTGCAGCACGAAGCGGGTGCCATCGCGGAGTTGGCGCGCCTCGATTTCCCCAACATCCGGGAGTTGCAGGGCGCGCTCACCCGCGTGGTGGCCTATCAAGGGCTCGCCGCCGCCGGCCGGACAATTACGGTCGACGACGTCCGCCGCTTCTTTGCCGATCATCCCGACCTGCTGGCGGCGGCGAGCGGTGGTGGCGCCCCGACGAGAGGCCGGCCGGCACAAGCCGCGGCCCGCAGCAGCGGAGAGTACCTCGCGTTCTTGTCTGACTTCGCTCACGCCGTGGCCCAGCACGTCGACGCCTGGCGCACGCAACTCGCCGAGGCGGCGGCCTACTGGGCCGGCGAGGGGTACCGGCCGGCGATGCTCGAACGCGCGCTCCGCGCCGCGACCGATCCTGGCGCCGATGCCGTGCTGCGGGGGTACGTCGCGGCGATCGAGCGGTTGCGCGCTCTGGAACGGGAGATCTGCCAGGTCGATCCAACAGCCGCCGGCAACGACGTGTTTCGTGATCCGGAGCGCGTGGCCGATGCCGCGGCCCTGGTCGCGCGCGCGCGGGCCGGCGCGACCCCACCGGCCGGGCCGTCGGCCGAATTCACACGCCAGGCGTTCGAGGTCGGCAGCTCGAACGAGCTCGCCGTACGCGCCGCCGACGCGATCGTGTCCGAGCCCGGGCGTCGATTGAACCCGCTGTTCATTCACGGCCCGAGCGGCGTTGGCAAGACCCACCTCCTGCACGCGATCGGCAACGGCCTCATGACTGCTCGCCAGGGGCGGGCGGTGGTCGCTTGCATCAGTGCGCAGGCACTGATCGACGAGCTGATCGGGGCGCTTCGCGAGGGACAGGTCGAGCGGTGGCGGAATCGCTATCGGGTAGCCGATGCGCTGCTGATCGATGATGTCCACTTCATTGCTGGAAAGGAGCGCACGCAGGAGGAGCTGTTTCACGTCTTCAACGACCTCTATGCCGCGGGCAAGCAGATCGTTTTGACCAGTGATCGCCCGCCACGCGCGCTCTCCGAGCTCGAGGAGCGACTGCGGTCGCGGTTCGCCGGCGGGCTGGTGGCGGAGATCCAGCCGCCCGATCGTGAGCTTCGGGAAAGACTGTTTGTTCACTATCTCGCGGCGACGAGCGCCGAGCGTGATCCAGCGCTGGCCGCCTACCTCGGCGAGATGCCGATCGCCAATGCCCGCGAGATCCTCGGCGTCGTCAATCGGTTAGCAGCCGCAGCCGACATGGCCGCCGCGCGCTTGACGTTGGATTTCGCACGGGCCGAGCTCGAAGGTCCCGGCGGACCACAGGCCGCGCCGCCAGAGACACTCGTGGTGGGTGCCGATGTCGATCCGTTCTTTCTGGACGGGGAGCGCGTGGTCTGGGAGTGGCCGGATCCGGTCGGACGGGTCATCGAGGAGTGGCGGTGATGGCCATCCGAGGCAGTCTCCGCGAGGCCAGCTTGCCCGACGTCCTGCAGTTGTTGGCGATGGGCAAGAAGACGGGATGCCTGAGCGTTGCCCACCGGGACAACTTCGGGTACGTGTACTTCGATCGCGGCCGCATCGGACACGCTTCGATCGTCAATCGCCGGGACCGGCTGGGTGACCTGCTCATCAACGCGGGCCTCCTGACGCGGCCCCAGCTCGACCAGGCGATCGCCGTGCAACGTTCGGAGCCGCATCGGCGGTTGGGGGACATCCTGGTGAGCCTCGGGCTCGTGCCGCGTGAGGCGCTCCACGACCAGATCCGCACGCAGATCGAAGAAGCCGTGTACTACCTGTTCACCTGGTCCCACGGCACGTTCAGCTTCGAGCCCGACGTGCGCCCGGAAGAAACGGAGCTCACCGTCTCGATCAATCCCGAATCGCTCCTCCTCGAGGGAGCGCGCCGCGTGGACGAGTGGGGATTGATCGAGAAGAAGATTCCGAGCTTCGATCTTGTATTCGATGTCGATCGCGAGCGCGTCCACCAGAGCGGGGCCACGCTGACGCCAGCCCAGCGGACCATCATCGGGTTGCTCGATGGGCGGCGCGACCTGCGGGCGGTGGTGGAGGAATCGGGTCACAGCGAGTTCGACGTCGGCAAGGCCCTCTACGCATTGGCGTCGGCCAGTTTCGTGCGTCGGGTCGGACGCACCCGGGCCGCTGAGCCTGCGGTGTCCGACGCTCGGGTGGATGAGCATCGCAACCTGGGGATCGCGTTCTACAAGACCGGGATGTTCGACGAGGCGCTGCGGGAGTTTCGGCGAGTCGCCGAGCTCCGGCCGGTCGATGCCGCCGCTCCATTCTTCATCGGGCTCGTCCTGATGCGACAGGGGAAATGGCCGGCGGCCGCTGATGCCTGTCGAGCCGCGGTGGCCGTGCCATCGCCGCGCCCGGCTGCGTTTCACAACCTGGCGTACGCCCTCGAGCGCCTCGGCCAATACGACGCAGCGGAGACGGCGCTGGAGCAGGCCGCTGCCCGCGGCGGTGGTGACGACCCGCGTGTCCGCATGTCGCTGGCCGTGCTGGCCATGCGCCGCGGCTCCATCGCCGATGCCGATGCCTTGTTGGGCGCCGCTCGCTCCGCCTGGGGCACCCGTCCGCCGCCGGCGGCCTGGTATCACTACGCGGCGCTCGCCGCGGCGCTGCTCGGACAGCTCGATCGTGCCGTCGCCCTCCTCGACGAGGGCATCGCGCACCACCCGCACGCGGCGGTGCTGTACAGCAACCTGGCGGCCGTTCACGAGCGCCGGGGCGAGGCGGCCGATGCCGGCGCCGCCGTGGAGCGGGGGTTGCAGGAGGACGGCACGCTGGCGCAACTGCACAAGATCGCCGGCGATCACGCGTATCGGGCGGCGCACTATGACGACGCACTGGATGCCTACCAACGGGCCGCACGCGCCAACCCCGCGCTGGGCACTGACGTCTATCTGAGGATGGGCAACATCGTGTACCGGCGAGGCGACGTCGACGCCGCGTTGCAGGCCTGGAGTCGCGCGCTCGAGCTCGACCCGAACAACGCGATCGCCCAGAGCAACATCGAGGCGGTCAACCGGACCCGGCGGGCGAGCGCATGACGGCGGCACGATGACCGATCGCATCGTGGGGGCCGATCCGGCATTCGATGCGCTGCTCGCCAAGATCGCCCGTGAGCGGCACTTCCAGTGCGGCAGCTATAAGGAGCGATGTCTGCGCCGCCGGATTGCCGTCCGGCTCCGAGCGCGCAACGTCGCCACCTACGAGGACTACGCCGCGCTGCTCGACACCGACGCGCGCGAATACGAGAAGTTGCTCGATGCGCTGACCATCAACGTGACGAAGCTGTTCCGCAACTGGGAGACCTATGCGGCGCTGCAGCGGCACGTCGTCCCCGCGTTGTGGTCATCGACGGCCCCGATCCTCAACATCTGGAGTGCCGGGTGTGCGTCGGGGGAGGAGCCCTACTCGCTGGCGATTCTGTTCCACCGGCACGCCGTCGCGTCGGGCGACGAGGGCCGTCTCCATCGGATTCGCGTCCTGGGAACCGATATCGATCGGGAGAGTCTGGAGACCGCAGCGCGTGGGGCGTACGGCCACGCGGCCTTCGCCGACACGCCGGTCGAGCTCCGCCGGAGTTACTTCAGCTCGGAGTCACCAGCGCTGGTGGACCCGCGGGTCCGAGCGCTCGTCCAGTTCTCTACTCATGACCTCATCCGCCACGCTGCGCCGACAGGGCAGCATCTCATCACCTGTCGCAACGTGATCATTTACTTCGATCGACGGACCCAGGAGCAGCTGTTCGAGCGGTTTCACGCCGCTCTGGCGCCGGGCGGGTTCCTCGTGCTCGGCAAGGTCGAGACACTGCTTGGAGACACCCGCAGCCTCTATACGGCGATCGACGCCCGCGAGCGGATCTTTCAGCGTGTCTGACCGACGGCCGGGAGTCGTCTGAGTGGATCCGATACGGGTTCGTGTTGCCGACTACGCGGTCGCGTCGGGCGATGCCATCATCGCCACGCTCGGCCTCGGCTCCTGCATCGCGATCGCGGTCTACGATGCGGCGGCGCGGGTCGGCGGTCTCGCCCACGTGCTTCTGCCCAACGAGAGCATGTCGCGGGACCACTCCAATCGAGCAAAATTTCCGGCGACCGCCGTACCGCTGCTGCTCGAGGAGATGCGCAAGCTCGGTGCGGCGGGGCCGTTCACGGCGAAGCTCGCCGGGGGGGCCAGCATGTTCGCCGCATTGTTGCCGATCGGCGGCGTCAACATGGGGCAGCGCAACATCGAGGCGGCTCGCCGCGCATTGGTCGACGCGCGGATCGCCATCATCGGACAGGACACCGGCGGAGGACACGGGCGCAGCGTCTTCCTTCATGTGAGCGACGGGCACGTCGAGGTCAAGTCCCTGACGCAGGGCGATCGTGTCCTCTAGCCCCGGGAAGGCCGGGTCACCCCTTGGCGGAACAGGCACCGAGGGGCCACGGCCACGCACCGTGCTGGTGGTCGACGATAGTGCGTTCATGCGGAAGGTCATCGCCGACATGATCGAGTCCGCCGGCCCTGAGTTTCGAGTCGTCGCTTCGGCGCGGGATGGCCGGGACGCCTTGCGGCAGATCCACGCGCTGGACCCCGACATCGTGACGCTGGACATCGAGATGCCGGTGCTCGATGGGCTCCAGGCCCTGGCCCGTATTATGGCCGAGGCGCCGCGGCCGGTCGTCATGCTCAGTGCTGCGGGAGGTGGCAACAGCGCGGATCTGACGATCCGCGCACTCGAGCTGGGTGCGGTGGACTTCGTCCGCAAACCATCGGGGCCGGTGAGTCTCGACCTGATGACCGTTCGGGAACGACTGCTCGGTGCGCTGCGGGCCGCGGCCATCGTCAACTTGACGGGGGTGGGCCCGCTCCCGCGGCTCCCTCGAGGAAGTGCCGGTCCCAGCGACGGATCGGCGGTCGGAGCGGACTGCGTCGTCGTCATTGCCGCCTCGACCGGCGGACCGCGCGCCCTGACGGAGATCATCCCCAGCCTCCCGCACGCGTTGGGTGCGGCCGTCCTCGTTGTCCAGCATATGCCCGGCGGCTTCACGCACAGCCTGGCCCACCGACTCGATCTCATGAGTCAGATCAACGTCGTCGAGGCGAGGGCGGATGACGCAATCGTGCATGACCGCGTGTATGTCGCACCCGGCGGCTACCACATGCGGGTCGTCTGCCGGAACGGGCAGCCCGCCGTCG
>Ga0209415_10005622_pt1 | contig 22486 bp, 27 predicted proteins | sample PeaSoiSIISIP2007_FD_187696 | JGI IMG/M metagenome (GOLD analysis project Ga0209415, IMG submission 187696) | Peat soil microbial communities from Weissenstadt, Germany - SII-SIP-2007 (SPAdes) (version 2) | ecosystem: Environmental > Terrestrial > Soil > Wetlands > Peat | place: Germany... | reverse complement strand
CAGACCATCCGAAGAACCAAACGGTATTCTTGCAAGGCGACCTGGCCGACGGGATCTTCTACATCCAAAAAGGCAAGATCAAGCTGACGGTGATCTCCAAGCAGGGCAAGGAAGCGGTGGTGGCCATCTTGGGCGCGGGCGATTTCTTTGGCGAGGGATGCCTGGCCGGCCAGTCTTTGCGCATGGCCACCGCAACCGCGCTGTCGGAATGCTCAATCATGCGCCTGGAAAAAGCCGGCGTGATCCGTCTGCTGCACGACCAGCCGGCCTTTTCCGAGCTTTTGCTCCACCACATGCTTTCTCGCAACATTCGGATCGAAGAGGATCTGGTGGACCAGCTCTTCAATTCCAGCGAAAAACGGCTGGCGCGGGTACTCCTTCTACTCGCCAATTTCGGGAAAGAAGGCAAACCCGAGCCGGTGATTCCAAAGATCAGCCAGGAGACGCTCGCGGAGATCGTTGGCACTACCCGTTCCAGAGTCAGCTTTTTCATGAACCGCTTCCGTAAGCTGGGCTTCATTATGTACAACGGCCAATACGACAGCGGCCTGGAGGTTCATAGCTCCCTGCTCAACGTCATTCTGCATGATTGACGCTGGCATGTGAGCAATTCTGAACAGACTGGCCTAAGGGTAATCCCTGATACTAACTTGACGCTATGGCACCCATTTGCGCGGACGAGGCGATTTTCACTGGTAGGCCTGTGCCCGGACCGGGTAGGGGCGCCCAGTCGGCGGAAGAGATGTGGGTGCGGGTGCAATCCTGGCTCAGCGGAAACCAGGGGGCGAAACGGAGGGAAAAATGTCACGGGGACTAATTTCGTTGGTGGCGGCGATAGCAGCCATTATGCCTGCCTTTGGAAGCCCGGTCCCAATCTTCGAGATTCCAGCCGCTGCTAGCCCGTTCGGGTTTCTCGGCGGTAGTGTTTCGAATACCGGGACGTCGGTGGTCGTAGGCAATGTCGGGGCCACGAGTACGATTACAGGCTTCCCCCCGGGGACCGCAACTGGTTTCGCTTGTACACCGACGAGTGCCGCCCCTTGTACGGCTGGGAATGACACGGCCGTTACAGCGGCATACGACGCCATTTTCGGCGCCGGAGGCGCGTTCAGCGTGGCCGATGGCCTTTCGCCCACGCAGTCGTTTACAACTGCGACGAGCCAAACTTTGTTGGGAAACACGGTTTACGCGTCTTCGGCTGACATTTCGACGGTCACAGGCACCAATTTGACCTTCAATGCCCAAGGCAACCCCAATGAAGTTTTCATTATACAAATTGAAGGGGCCTTGACCGTGAACGGTGCTATGACATTCACGCTGGAAAACGGAGCGCAGGCGAATAACATCTTCTGGATCGTTGATGACGCCGCCACGATCAGCGTCGGAAGCTCCGGACCGATCACTTTTGACGGTGACATTCTAGCGGGATCGAGCTTCACCATGTCTGCCGCGTCGGGGGGAAGTGGGGTGCTCGCGGGCACGATCAACGGCTGTGTCTTCGCCGAGACCGCGAACACCTTGGCCGGCCAAACGAACGTAAACGGCTGTTCTTCTGCCAGCAGCGTCCCTGAGCCAGGGTCCGCGGGACTGTTGATGATCCTCGGTGGTCTGCTGGGCATCCTGGCGTGGACTCGCAAGAGGCGCCCAGCCAGGTTCGTCCTTTAGCGGCGGCAAACTCGGCCTGCTCGAGCTGAGCGCAGTCTGGTGATGCAAACGCTGGAAGCAACTGAGTCAACCAGTTGCATGCAGCGCGCTTGTTTCACATTTGTGGCGGACCGGCCACGACAACTATACCAGTGGGGACGGCAATCACCCTCTTCAAACCTCACGTTACCTGAATGTGAGCAATTCTGAACAGACTGGCCTGGGGTGAATCCCTGATACTTTACTGAACTCCCTGTTTGTAGTTGTAGAAGCGCCAAAAAGGAGGCCCTTAGGCATGGCTGATGACAGGCAGCGCGGAACAATCCTGGTGGTGGACGACAACGGGGACGTTCGCGGCCTTGCTAAAAGGGTCTTGGAGATCGCCGGGTACGCGGTAATCACGGCCGCCGATGGAGAAGAAGGTCTCCGCTCCTATGAAAAGCATCGGTCCAGTATTCTGCTGCTCCTGACTGACGTCGTGATGCCAAACATTGGAGGCTTCGAGCTGGCCGCGCGCGTTTTAGAGATGGATTCACAAGTGTCAGTTGTCTTGATGTCCGGTGACATCGGGCGCGATTACTGCAGTTTGGAATATTTGGCGAAACCGTTTCGGGCCACGGAGTTGATCGAAACGGTGAGCCGAGTGCTCAAAGCGAACGCACAAGCGGAACAAACAGCCTCCGCGGCGTACTCCCGCTGAGCCACACCAGCTTTGGAAAGGTCAGACCATGACAAGTACTCTTGTATCTTCAACAACCAGAATTGTTGGTGCGTCGATCGATAAGAGCGCCCCGGCCGTGCAAGTGTACCGCATCAGAAAGGCGTTCGCAGTCGTCCAGTTCGACTTGGCTGCGAAAGGACGGATCGTTTTCCTGCCGGACGGTGCGGAGCTTCGCATTATTGGACCATCCTGCTTGAGCCAATGCTTCGAGGTGGTGTGCAACAACCAGCGCTACAACATCTTTCAAGTAGATTTGTTAGGGCCATGGTCGACGCCCATCAAGAACGGCCGAAGCGGAGCGATGCGAGCCAGGGCGATCGGAGCTTGCGCTTAGCTCTATGTCTGCAGCGACGAACTCATTTGCTACATTCTCCAACTGGTCCGTTCCAGCGGAACGCCGCATGAAGTTTCGCTATCCACTGGACCTGAACATTCGTTTCCGTTCGTCCGGTGCAGAATCTTCTTTCTCCGGCGCGGGCCAAGTCCTCAATATAAGCAGCGGCGGCGTCCTGGTGGCATCCGAGCACCACACCATCTTTGGAGCGTCGGTGGAGATGAGAATCGAGTGGCCTTCACTGCTCGACGGAAGGATTCCACTCCAATTTCTGGCGGTCGGCCGAATCCTGCGCCTGGAAAAAACGGGTTTCGCAGCCAGCTTTGAGCGGTACCAATTTCGCACCATGAGAATCTCCCGCCAACCGCAATCCCGCCGGGGAGGCGACGTTATTCAGTGGCCTCCCAAGGAACCTGACTGCGGGACGGATCGCTTACCGAACCTCAACCTTGAATAGCGTGGTATCCGGGTGTTCGTGACGCCACCGGAAGTATGCTCTTTGGCGGGCAAGTCTCACCCGGTAGAAGTCGACATACGGCTGACGCTGTTCGCCCAGGTAAACGCGATAGGCACGATCCTCCCGATCGTTCCACTGATGATAGTCGCGGTGGTCCCGATCGTAGTACCGTCTATCGTGATCTCCGTCGGCGGCCGAGGCCACTACTGGAACAATTAGGGCGGTGCCTAGCAAAAGTCCAGTTAATATCTGAAATCGCTTCATCTCATCTCACCTCGAATAACTCAAGGGCAGATCGCTCTCCGTGTGGCTGGTTGAGGGAACCACAGGCGCGAATCCCGCTCAGCACGCGATGTCCAACGAGCGTTCCGACCTCATTTGGTCATCTGACACAATGCGGTCAGTTCCCGCGCGTCGAAACAGGATTCTCGGAACGCGTTCGTGCCCGCGTTTACCCCAAGAAACGCGAATTGTCGCCAACGGGCGGAAGCGTGCTCCTTCTAAGCGCGTGGGAACCCTCACAAATTTGAATTGGAAGAAGGAGTAACAAGATGACTTTTCTAAAAGTAGCGCCAGCCGTGTTTTGTGCCGCGCTCATCGGTGCAGCATTCTCGCCCAGCGCAAAGGCTGATGACTGGAACCGGAAGACCGTGATCACCTTTAGCCAACCCGTAGAGACTCCGGGAGTCCATATCCAGGGCTTCGCCGTGTTGCCGCCCGGCACCTATGTATTCAAGATTCTGGACTCGAAGTCCGACCGCCATATCGTTCAGATCTTCAACAAGGACGAAACGGTGATCTACGCCACCGTCCTGGCGATCCCAAATTATCGACTCAGGGCGACTGACAAAACGGTGCTGACCTTTAGGGAGACGCCGCCCGGCCAGCCCGATGTACTGCGTGCCTGGTTCTATCCCGGCCACAACTTTGGCGAGGAATTCGTATATCCGAAGTCCAAAGCGCTGGAACTGGCGAAAGTAACCAACACCCCCGTTCTGTACACGGCGGCCGAGGTCCCGCTCGAAGTCACAGCGCCCATCACATCTGCTGAAGAGCCGGTGGTCGTTCAACTAAAGCAGGCTCCGGTCCTGGCAGTGAAACCTACAGGTGAAGATGTCGAAATAGCCCAAGTGGTGACCCCGCCACCCGCGGAAGTGGCCCAGGCTCCAGCAGCTCGGCTTCCAAATACGGCAAGTCCGATGCCGCTGATCGGGCTGTTCGGATTGCTCGCTTTAGGCGCAGCCTTGAGTCTCAAATTAGTCCGCGCACGCGTATAGTAAGTGACCATCCGGTCAGCCTCCCCGGCACGACACCTACAACGGGCCGGGGCGTGCTGGAGGAAACTCTTCGGAGGAAGAGGAACATAACATGCGACAGAGAGTTATTCCCCTATTGGCGTCACGAGTGCCTAGTTCGGAGCAGTTGGATGGGGATGGTTACTACCACACCAAGGCGCGGGGCATGGCAGTGCTCACCACACCGCTGCTGAACAAAGGAACGGCCTTCACCGCCGAAGAGAGAAAAGAGCTGGGCCTCAACGGCATGCTACCGCCCGTGATCAGCACCCTGGAGGCTCAGGTGAAGTCGGCCTATGCCCAGTACCAGCGCCTGCCGGATGCGCTGAGTAAGAACATCTACCTGACGGCGCTGCATGACCGCAACGAAGTGTTGTTCTACAAGTTGCTGTCGGGACACCTCCGGGAGATGATACCGATCGTCAACGACCTGACGGTCGGCATGGCGATGCAGCAATATCACCATGAGTGCCGGCGTCCGCGGGGCGTCTACCTCTCCATCGATCACATGGACGGGATCGAAGATGCGTTTGCGAACCTGGGCGCGGGACCGGAAGACATCGACTTGATCCTGGCCACCGACGCCGAGCAAATCCTAGGCTTGGGCGACTGGGGCGTGGGTGGCATTGAAATCTCGATCGGCAAGCTCGCCATCTACACCGCGGCTGGAGGAATCGACCCCACGCGCGTAATTCCGGTGATGCTGGATGTCGGCACCAACCGCGACACCCTTCTCAAGGATCCCATGTACATCGGGAATCGGCATGCTCGCGTCCGTGGGAAACGCTATGACGCCTTTATTGACGCCTACGTCGAGACCGTGACGAAGCTGTTCCCGAACGCGCTACTGCAGTGGGAAGACTTCGCGCCCGGGAACGGACGCCGCATCCTTGAGAAGTACCGCGGCCGGATCAGCACATTTAACGATGATATGCAGGGCACGGGCGCGATCACTTTGGCGGCGGCGGTATCGGCGGTGCGCGTCTGTGGATCGCCCATGCGGAACCAACGCGTGGTGATCCTGGGCGCTGGAACCGCGGGTTTAGGAATCGCCGACCAAATCCGCGATGCGATGATCCGTGAAGGCGTGTCCTCGGAGGAGGCGACCGCGCGCTTCTGGCTGGTGGATGCCGCCGGCCTACTGACCGACGACATGGGCGAGCGGCTGCGGGACTATCAGGCGCCCTATGCGCGCCCGGCCGCAGAGGTGAAGCGTTGGAAGCGCAACGGGTCGGAGGGAGCCGCGGACTTGGCCGAAGTAGTGCGTCAAGTGCGGCCAACGATGCTGATCGGCGCTTCGACGGCGGCGGGCGCTTTCACCGAAACCGTGATCCGGGAAATGGCCAAGCATTGCGACCGGCCCATCATCTTTCCGCTTTCCAATCCAGCGTCCATGGCTGAAGCCACACCAGCCGATCTGATTGCTTGGACCGAGGGGCGGGCTCTGATGGCTACTGGCAGCCCGTTCCAGCCAGTGACCTATCGGGGTGTGACTCATGTCGTCGGCCAAGTCAACAACGCAATGCTGTACCCCGGTCTTTGTTTAGGAGCCATTGTCTCGCGAGCGCGCCGCATCAGCGACAACATGTTCGCCGCAGCGGCCAACGCCGTCTCGAGCCTGGTTGCCGTGCGCCTGCCCGGCGCGTCGCTGCTACCGCACGTCGACGACCTGCGAATTGTATCCTTGACGGTCGCGGTAGCGGTCGCCGAAGCCGCTGTACAGGACGGTTTGGCGCGCGTGAACTTTAACGACATCGTGCAACAAGTCGGAGACGCGATGTGGGAACCGGAATATCGCCAGATTCAAGCGGTTTGAATGAAAATCAGAATGAGCCGAACATTGATGGACGCCGCACTGCGGTGGGCACAGCGTCTATTATTCGCCGCCGCCGCTGTGCTCCTGGGATATTGCGGGTTTGTTGCCGCGGACACGTGGGTTTTCCAACAGCGCGAGAGCCGCAGTCTTCAGCATCTGTTAGCAAATCACCACCAGGCCGGCGGCCGTCCTCCGGCCTTTGCGGCTGGAGGCCTCATTGGCCGCGTTGAAGTCCCGCGTCTAGGACTCTCTGCTGTGCTGATGGAAGGCGAAGACCCGAAGACTCTGCGTCATGCCGTGGGCCACATTCCGGGCAGTCCACTGCCCGGGCAAGCGGGAAACGTGGGCCTCAGCGGGCATCGCGATACGTTCTTTCGTCCGCTACGGAATATCCGGGAGAACGACATCATCGTCGTCACTACCTTGCAAGGTGCGTATCGTTACCGCGTCGTGTCCACCCGAATTGTGAGTCCCGATAACGTCGCCGTATTGGACGGCGGCCAGGGCGAGATCCTGACTCTGGTCACCTGTTATCCGTTTTACTTCGTCGGCGCGGCGCCCGACAGGTTTATCGTTCGCGCCGAAAGATTGCATTCCATCTCTAAGGCACAATCAGGGCCGGGAGGCCTGAACTTATGAAAATTCGTCCGTTATATGATCGCGTTGTAATCAAACGCGTGGAGGAAAAGGGAGACGCCCTGCGAGGCGGCCTGTACATTCCCGATTCCGCCAAAGAAAAACCCCAGGAGGGTGAAGTGATGGCTATCGGAAAGGGCAAGCGCCTGGAAGATGGCAAGCTGGTGGAACTGGACGTTCGAGTTGGCGACCGCATCCTATTCGGAAAATACTCCGGCAATGACATCACGTTGGATGGGAAAGAGTACATGATCATGCGCGAGGACGATATCCTCGGCATTTTGGATCAGCAGCCCGTGGCTGCCAAGAAAGCGAGCTAACAAAATGGCAAAACAAATTATTTACGCGGACCACTCGCGACAGGCCATCCTGCGCGGAGTGAATCAACTGGCCGACGCAGTGAAGGTCACCCTAGGCCCAAAGGGCCGCAACGTCGTGCTTGAGAAAAAGTTTGGCGGTCCTACCATCACCAAAGACGGGGTGACTGTGGCCAAGGAGATTGAGCTCCAGGATCCGCTCGAAAACATGGGCGCGCAAATGGTGCGCGAAGTGGCTTCGAAAACATCCGACGTGGCCGGCGACGGCACCACCACCGCCACGGTACTGGCACAAATCATCTATCGGGAGGGCGTTAAGGCAGTGACCTCTGGCGTAAACCCGATGGCCATGAAGCTTGGTATGGACAAGGCCGTCACAATCGTGGTCGAAGAAGTTCAGAAGATGTCCAAGCCCGTTTCAGGTGACATGATTGCCCAGGTGGGCAGTATCTCGGCCAACAGCGATGAAACCATCGGGAAGATCATCGCCGACGCCATGAAGAAGGTGGGCAAAGATGGCGTGATCACGGTGGAAGAGGCGAAGACCATGGTGACGGAGCTGGTCACGGTGGAAGGCATGCAGTTCGACCGCGGCTATCTTTCTCCCTATTTCGTCACGGACGCCGAACGCATGGAAGTGGTGCTCGAAGATCCATACATTCTGATCCACGAGAAAAAGATCAGCAGCATGAAAGACGTCTTCCCGCTCCTGGAACTGATTGCGCGCTCCGGCCATCCGCTGCTGATCGTCGCAGAAGAGGTGGAAGGCGAAGCGCTGGCAACTCTGGTAGTGAATAAGCTACGAGGTACGCTGGCCGTCTGCGCCGTGAAAGCTCCGGGCTTCGGAGATCGCCGCAAGTCGCTGCTCGAAGACATAGCCATCCTGACCGCGGGCAAGTCGCTGGCGGAAGAGACCGGTGTGAAGCTCGAAAGCGTCAAGCTGGAAGATCTGGGCCGGGCCAAGCGCGTCACCGTGGACAAGGAAGTCACCACGATCATCGACGGCGCCGGCGATTCAAAAGCCATTCAAGGCAGGATTAAACAGTTGCGCTCCCAAATCGAGGAGACGACTTCCGATTACGACCGCGAGAAGCTGCAAGAGCGGCTGGCAAAGCTGGCCGGCGGAGTGGCCATCATCAAGGTCGGCGCGGCCACGGAGACCGAGATGAAGGAAAAGAAAGCACGAGTCGAAGACGCAATGCACGCGACGCGGGCTGCTGTGGATGAAGGCATTGTGGCTGGCGGCGGAGTCGCACTCCTGCGCGCAGCCAAGGCTCTCCTGGAGCACAAATTAGAAGGCGACGAGCAGATTGGTTTGAACATCATTGCTCGGGCTTGCGAAGAGCCCTTACGACAAATTGTGCTCAACTCGGGCTTGGAAGGAGCCGTTGTGGTGGAGCACGTTCGCGAAAACAAAGACCCACACTTCGGCTATAACGCCGAGACCGACAAATACGAGGATCTGATCGCCGCCGGGGTGATCGATCCAACGAAGGTGACCCGCACAGCTTTGCAGAATGCGGCCTCCATCGCGTCTTTGATGCTAACAACGGAAGCGATGATCAGCGAAATTCCGGAGCGTAATTCAGGCCAGTTAATGAACCAGATGGGACAGGGCGGACAAGGCATGGATTACTAGCCGACTGGAGTGAACACATTTTGGGGGCTGGATCTTCCAGGAAGTTATACCAGCCCTATGAACCCGTCGAGTGTCTCAAGAGCGAGCAGCTGTGAGCGTTCGACAATAAAGGATTTGTTGCTGCCAACCGGCGCGATAAATATCCGTGGTATCGGCGCCAAGGCAGGGACGGGATAGAGCGAAGAGTGTCGAACCGCGGCCAAAACATTTTCAAGAGGTCCCCTCGAGTGGCGCTCGCCATCGGACCATGCTGATAACATGGCTTTTGAAAGCAATCCCCAATCTCAGACCTTAGTCTTCGCATCACTGCCAAATGCTGACATCCTGCCTCCGAATGAAGGTGCGCGGTTGTGCGCGTTCCCTATGCCTCGGCCGTCAGTGGCACGGCTGGCTTCCGGAGCCGCCCGAATTTCTTCCCAAGTCCTCAAGTCGGGCACGGAGAGTTTTATGCGGTTTTCAGCGCGTGGAACCTGACGATTAAGTCTCATCGATAGTGTCCTTTTCATTACCGCTCCTCAGTTCCATGCTTCTCTGTCTGCAAGTCCGTGGCATTACCATCACTCGATCCGCCAACCACCTGCAAACGTTCCAACAGCTTTATTGGAGAAGCTTCAACTCTGCGCGGTCGAACTTGTAACCGGGCGGTCGATAAGCTCTCCACGGATAGCGGACGGGACGCTAGTTCAGTTTAAGGGGCGTTCCTGGATATGCCGAGAGTGGGCAGAAACGCTGACATAGGGAATTCTCAGGAAGGATTTGGCCGAGACCTGAGAAATCTGCAGGCAGTTGCACTTTTGAAGCTTCACAGTCGAGATGATTCGCTGCAACGCCACGCGCACCGCCTTTTGTTGATCAAATCCGAAGGCGCTCGCTGTAATCTCACGGGCCATGAAAAAGAAGATCGATCCGGCTTGCCTAATGTTTCGTTCAAGCTCGTGACGATCTGCAGGTTCGACGGACTTCCAGCCCTTCGCATCCGGAGCGTTTTCCAGTTGCAAGGATTCGGGAACAAAGGCGCCCTCCTCGATCAGAATGGTCCCCGTCCGGATCTTCCCCCCCATAATTGCGGTGTCGCCGAAGGAGCCATTCATGGCCGAAAGCCCGCTTTGTTTGCCAGCCGGGACTTTTCCAACTGCACGCGATCTTCCTCGGCTTGCCTGCTGGCGTGTTCGGCTTCTCTTTGAGGAGCCTCCAGCGCATCGATCCGGACCGCCTCACTGATAGCCAATTGTGCCAGAGCGTCCAAGCGTTTCGAAAACAGGACCATCGCAAAACTGGTCTGCTCGTCGGACCGAATCAGGTTGTACGAATATTGTGAATCCTCCCAACGCGCAATGACGGGGGCGACCTCGGAATAATAGGAGTGGTAGGCGATTTCCTCCGAGGGCCGCACGGCAGCTCCATAGGTGGCGGAGATCGCTTCGACCACGTCTTCCGGCGTCATCTGGTCCACTTTAAAGCGGTCGTACACAACGTTCATCCGAAAGAGCTCCCCATTGTAAAAGCTCAACGAAATCTCTGAGACCGGATCTTCCCCTGTGGTACTGTGAAAAAGGAAGCGATGGAAATTTAGTGTTTGGATAAGTGCTGGCCGCTGATGGACCAGCTTTGCTTCCGCGATATTCATTCCGGCGTGTTCCGCTGCGGCTGAGAGGCTAGAGCCGAACTGGAACCCGCGGTAGGTGGAGAAGTCTGCCGCCTGGAGGGTTAAAGCCCCTAGCATGGTGCATGCGAGAGAGAGGGACAGAGCGCGGGCCTTCTGAAAATTAAACACACAACCTCCTCGGTTGTTCGATGGCCTAAGAAGTGGGGAATCAGACCGTCCGACTTAGCTCAGAGAATCTGCGGGTGGGCGGAAGCGCTCAGACGTTACTAGTATGAGTTAAGGAAGCTCGATTGTCAACAGCGCTCCTTTCCCTATCAAGAGTGCCGGAGTAGCGTCGATCTGAAGCGAGGCGGGAACCTGAATATCGTTTTGGATCTCCAGTTGGTAATGTACTTCTTACGGAATTCTGGAAAGGCGACGCTCTCACCGTCAAGCGGAGCTAATTTCGCGTTCCGCCCGGTCCGATCGAGTTGTCCCAGTGCTCCTGAGCGAGACCGTTCTGCACGCGAATCATTTCAAAATGATTCAGTTCGTACGTCTTCGACGGATCCTTGACGTCCTTCACCTGTCGCGTGGTCATCATGAGAACGATGTCGCCCTTAGTGATTACCAGTGCCGGCTTGTTCTTCATCTCCGGTTGCAGCGGTTCGGGTTTGAATTGCGTCTTTAACTCTTCTATGAACGGGTCGCGGCCTTGGGGACGGGTGGGGTTGTGCTGGATGTAGTCGGCGGCCATGTACTTCGGGGCTAGCTCGAAATGGTGGTATTGGAGCACGTCGCGATACAGGTTCAGCACGAGCTCCTGATTCTTCTGCTCGTCGGGAGTCAGCGTGAATTGCGCTACCAATAGAGCGCAGGCGCCGAGCACAAATCCGCCGATCACACAAACCCGCTTATGGATTATTCTTTTCGCCATCCCAATGCTCCTGAATCTTGCCATTCTGAATTCGCAAAATATCGAATGTGTTGTACCTAATCGCTTTGCCGCTCTGATCCTTGTCGTCGTGCTCCCAAACCAGCACCACATAATCGTTCTTACCGAATGCCACTACGGGCTGCTTCGGTAACGACGGCTGAAGGGGACGCGCCGGCGTCTTGCTCAAGAACGCGACCAGCGCCGCGCGATTGTTTCCGATGTTCGGATCGTGCTCGACATAATCATCGGCCATGTACTTGGAGGCCAGCTCGACGTGGCCAAATGTGATCACTTCGCGCCACCAGTTCAGCGCCATTTCGAGATTTCTTTGTTCCTGCGCGGCACTGGTTTGCGCGCGCAGAGACCCGTAACCGAATGCCAACGTGAGGATGAGACCCAGACACTTCGCTTTCCAGTTCATGGCCTTACGATTATACTCAGATCGGCTTACGCCCGCCAATGGATGGTCAGGCGCGAAATCCTTTCCTGTGATATAAGTAGTCCGAGTTAGGTGCCAAGAGGTCAACAAACTGGAGGAGTGTCTGATGATATGGGGCGTTCGACCAGAGTTGAAGCAGACCGTTGGTACTTTCGTGACGATCCTCATTTTCGCCTCTTTGTCCTCAGCCGCTGATGCTTGGAAGACGCTTCCGCCCACGCCGGATTTACCGAAGCCGATCAAAAGCGGTTATGCACCTGTCAATGATATTCAGATGTGGTACGCCATCTTCGGAAAGGGTAAGCCCGTTTTTCTACTGCATGGCGGCCTTGGGAATTCCAACTACGGGGGCAATCTCATACCCGCACTGGTTCAGAACAACTTCCGAGTCATCGTAGCTGACAGTCGTGGTCACGGGCGCAGCACTCGTTCCGGTCGACCTTACAGTTATGATCTGATGGCTTCCGATGTGGTTGCTCTGCTCGACTATCTCAAGCTGCAAAAGGTGAATGTGATTGGGTGGAGCGACGGAGCAATCATCGGTATGAGCCTTGCGATCCACCATCCTGGCCGGGTGAACTCACTGTTCGCCTTTGGGGTGAACACTGATCCATCTGGCCTAATCGATAATTTTGACAAGACACCTGTATTTGGCGCCTATATAAAGCGAAGCGCCGGAGAATACCGCAGTTTGTCAAACACTCCGGATCAATACGACACATTCGTCGAGCAAATTGGCCATATGTGGGCAACTGAACCGCATTTTACGGATGATCAACTTCGTGGAATTCGGGTGCGCACAACCATTGCGGATGGGGAGTATGACGAAGCCATTAAACAGTCGCACACCGACTTGATAGCTCACAAAATCCCGGATGCAAGACTCCTGATTCTGCCGAACGTCAGCCATTTTGCATTGTTGCAAGATCCAAGGCAGTTTAACGCCGCAGTGCTAAGTGCTTTGGATGGAAACTGACTTCATCTCTAACAGAACTCGCTGAAAAGGAGAAGAAAGCAGTGTCTAAAACAATTCCTGACGCTCACGTTTGGTGCCGCGTTGATGGCGGTCACTGTGGTTCGCACAGGAGGACTCCACCATCTTTAAGAGCGATGTGATGTGGAGGCGCTAGGCAGTTTCGTGAAGCAGAACGCTGAACACCACACGTTCGTGGCACAATAGCCGGAGCACACGCTGGGTTTTCTGCGTGATTGACGCCGCCGGCAGGCACGCCCGAATTTTAGCGATTGACGAAGTTTCTATCGGTGGCCGGGTCACGACCGCCGTTCAACGTAAAAACCTTTTTGGCGTCGACATTCCGGGGAAGGATCAAACCAATCCATGGCCCCATCATCTCTTCCCAACTTTGCTCTCCGCAATAGACGTCGCGCGACGGATCGCGGTTGAACGGGTTGTTCGCCGAATTATCGTACCAGGCGTCGACATGTAGTTTCGTACCCTTCGGGATCTTTATGGGCTGGGCAAGGTTGTAATAGAACTGCCAGTTGAAGTCGTCTGGGCTGGCTCATCACAATTTCCGATCTCCCATCTGGGTAGGTAAGAGTGAACGTCATCGCTTTCCCACGCTCGTGCATGTGAATGCTCAGAAGCGCCAGTTCGGTATCCATGTTGAAAACAACATCAGATGGTGGGGCTTTCCAGTTAGAATCCCCGGCGGGAATATGGAAGGTCTTTCGATTGAACATGCCACCCGCTGGTTCCAACCCGTAGAGCTTGAGCTCGCGTTCCGGTTCTTTCTTGGCGAGCGTAAAGCCGATCTTCGTCACGTCGGTTACCGCATGTCCAATGGTTGAGTAATGTAACTGCACTACGATATCCGTGTTGCCGGGAATGAGCATAGAAGCGGTAGTCGACTGGCGCGGACCCAGGCCGATAGAAACCTTCAAAGTTGCCGCCTTCCACTATGGCGCCGGCAGGAGCTGGGCACAGCTTGCTTGAATCATTCTTGCAATAGGTGACCATCTGCGGCGTCTCCTCGCCGGGTATCGCATAGCCGGATGCGTCACGCTTGATGTCGACCCACACCGGTACGTTGTACACAACGCCGTCTCTATGTTGCGCGAAGCGCACGCCCGCGTGATGGACTACCGCAGGCACTCCAGGACGAACCTCCATGGACGTTATCCAGGTGTCTTTTTTGAAAGGACTCGGGATGGTCACATCGGTCCATTCCATATAACCCTTCGCCGGCACAGACATGGGAGGTAGCGAGACAACCACGTCCGGCGTGGATTTCCAGCCCTGTGGCCACTCCACAGGCGGTGGGGCGTCCTTCTTATCGCCTTCTAAAGCGCCACTTTCCGCCCACTGTGAAAGCGCGTCGATTTCCTCTTGTGTCAAGGACGGATCGTTGGCGAAGTGACCATACTTTGGATCTAGCCCCCAGGGCGGCATTTTCCGACTGATAACCGCGGCCCGCATCGCTTTCGCCCACGGACGCGTCGACTCAAAGGTGAGGAATGACATCGGAGCTGCCTCGCCCGGCCGGTGGCAAGTCTGGCATTTGGCTTGTAGGATCGGCAGAACGTCTTTGTTGAAGGTAACCGCACCGCGGCTACTCGCAGAAAAAGCCAAGGCAAGAAGGACTACACAACCCAAAGCGGATCTTCTCACAGGCACGATTCCCTCCTTCATCGCTGCTATCATATCCGAAACTGGGCTATTGGCAGGGTGGTCCAGGGCTGCGCATGTTCGACGCGACGGTTGTTCCCGGGGCCTACCGGCCGGTGAACGCGGCCGCTCGTTTCTCTAGAAAGTGGGCGACGCCTTCGCGGAAATCCTCGGTTCCGAAACTTCCGCGCATTTCTTCCAAGGCGGCGTCGTATGCTGCATCGAGATTCTGCAACAGTCCGGTATAAATCTGCCGCTTCATCACCCGCAGCGAACGCGGCGAAACCGTCGTGGCCAGCTCGTGGGCGAACTCTTGTACCGCGCCGAGGAAGTTCTCCTCGGGAAACACGCGGCTCACCAGTCCGATGCGCAGGGCCTCGCCGGCATCCACCATCTTCGAAGTGAACATCAGCTCGATCGCATTCGCCACGCCGACCAACCGCGGCAGCATCCACGCCAATCCGTACTCGGCCACCAGCCCGCGCTTGGAAAAGATGACTGAAAATCGCGCCTTCGCCGACGCGAAGCGGAAGTCGCAGTACAGAGGAATGATGAACCCCAGTCCCACGGCCGGTCCGTTGATGGCTGCGATGATTGGCTTCGGCACTGAAAGAAACCAGGCGTGCTTCTTGCGAAAATCGGCGGGCACACTGCCGTCCGTTTCGTTATCCACCAGGAACCGTCCGGCGCGCTGGGCAGATTCTTGCGAAATCGCCGAGAGCAGGCTCATGTCCGCACCCGCGCAGAATCCTTTGCCCGCGCCAGTCAGGATAATGACGCGCACCTGGTCGTCCGTCGAAGCCGCGCGAACCGCCGCGCCGATTTCCTCCTCCATCTTCTGCGTCCATGCATTTAGCTTGTCGGGCCGGTTGAGCGTGATGGTCGCAACCAGGTTCGCGGCTTCATAAGTGATCTGTTCGTAGGTCATTTAACTTCCACCAGTTCGATCGCTTCGCGGCTCGGACCTTCGATCATGACGGCGCGCGTGTCTCCGAGCTTGTAGGGACGGCCCAAACCTTCGATCCGCTGACGGCCATCGCCAAGTTCGGTCTGCTGACCGAGGAATCTCACGCCCTCGTGCCCCAGCTTCGCGATCCAGGCATCGAGGTTGGTGACGCTGAGAGCGAAATGATCCACCAAGTGGCCCCGAGTACTTACGAGCGGAGCGTCGCCTTGCCTGGCGTACCACTGCACCGAGACGTCATCGAAAGTAACGCCGCCGGTGGGCTGCCGGCTGGTCCCTTCGATTTCAAGTGACGGCCAGCCCTTCTCGCTGCGATCTACTTTGCAGTTGGTCTCGCTGGGTAGCGGCCCGCGGCCGTTCGGCTTGGCATTGAGATGTTTCTGGTACCAGAGCACGGCGCATAGCGGATCTTCCTGGTACATGTGTACGTGGTTGAAGCGCTCCGCCGGCATATTGCCTTGGTATTCCACGATGGCGCCGTCCGGACCTTGCAGATACGCGAACCCTGCGCCGCCGGCTGGTTTTATCCCATTCGTCTTGGCCTCGGCAATCTGCGCGGTGGTGCGGCCCAGCGTGCCTTCCGCGCCCGGCCAGGTGTCGCTACTGACCAGAACCTTGCCGCCCTCGGATGTCGTAAAGAGCGGCAGTAAAGGAACGTGATTCCGTTGATACGTAGCGAGGTTCTCGCGTACGTCAACGACGTGCCAGCCAAAGTGCCAGATCGCCGCCTGTGGTTCTGTTGGTGCGGGCGTATTGACTTTGGTGAATAGCACGAAAACCTTGCCCGTTTTCAGTGCCGGAAAGCCGCCCCAAGTTGACTTGGACGTGCTCGGAAACTGCTTGCTGTAGAAGTCGATCGCTCGATCCGGGTTCGGCGAGTTGAGATGCAGGTGATGGAACCCCGGCGTTGGAAGCTGGCTGTTCTGGTCCTGAGTTTGGGTTTGGCTCCGAACGGCGAAGACCAGGCCGAGCGTCACGGTGATGCATAATCCCCAGGTTTTCATAGTGCACTTATTCGCAGTCCATGACGATAGAGTATTACAAAAAGCCGCGACTTTCACTCCACGAGGTTCTGCAAAAGCCCCCTGGCTTCCGGCCAAGAATTAGCTGCGATAGACTCTTGTGGTTAGTGAGGAGGGAAAGATGCGGTATTCGATGAGATCTAAAATGACGTGGTTCACCGGTGCGGTTTTGTTCGGCCTGTCTGTTCTCGTATTGGTGGGACAGACTGGACACGATCCGAGTGCGGCGCAAAAGCACAAACCTTTCTTTATCACGCGGCTCTACACCGGGCCGGACGGCCAGACTCACGCTGAAGAAATCGAAGCCAAATTCACCGCCGGCGGCGCCAACGACGTCTTCAAGCTAATGGGCGTCACCGGAGCGGAACTCCATCGCGCGGCGGCCGGCACGGTGATCGATTGGCATACCGCTCCCCGCCGCCAATACATTCTTACGCTCAGCGGGCGGGGAGAGCTCGAGGTGTCGGGAGGGAAAAAGATCCCGGTGGAACCTGGGCACATCGAACTTGTCGAGGATACGACCGGGAAGGGTCACATCACGAGAGTGGTGGGCACCGAGGAGAGGGTGACGCTGCAGCTCCCATTGTCAGAGCAGTCGGGGCGATAATCGCAACTTGTCGTGTGCGCCGACGTTATCGAGACGGCAGGAGCGGCTTCCTGTCGGCCGGGAGGTGCTGGTCGAAAGCGTCGAGCAGCAGACTATTCAGCGTGTAGTCTCCCATCAGAGTGACCAGCTCCACGGTCCCTTGTTGTCCGAACAGCTCCACGGCTTTCGCAAACGTACCGGAATCCAGTTTGTGCTCGCGAAGCAATTGGCGACCCATGCGGATGACGACCGTCTCCTTTTCTCCCACGCCGGAGACTTCCTTGTTGTACTTGATCACGTCGATGACCGGCTGGGCGACACCGGCCTTGAGCGCGGCCGGCTCATGCGCGCTCCAAATGTACTGCGAGTCTCCCTCACGCGCAGCCACCAGGATGGCTAACTCGGTAATGGGGTTGCCCAGAAGATTCCCCGGTCTCCGCAAATAGTCGTTCAGCCTGCGCAGCGGCTCGGCCGCTCCGGAGCTGTACATTTCGATGGAGGCCGGCCCCGTGGGCGAGGCGGTCTTGCCGGCGCCGCCGGCGACATGGTCGTAAACCTGTTTGCCGATCTCATCCATTTGTTCCCGTTTGACCACGGGAAGGCGGTTGAGCGAGTCCGGATAGACATCGGCGGGGAGCGTGGCGGAACGGGCGGGAGCAGAAGTTTCTTTTCCAGACTGGCCGTTTGCAGCGGCAACCACGGCGATTAGCAGCGCGATCCAAATCAGTATTCGCATTTGTCGGCCTCCAGTTCGCTAGTAGCATATCACCGTGCGGGGACGCCTTTGCGGACCTTATCGGATCGGTGCAAGCCTCCATGACGCCACGATTTGCGTGCATACCCTGCGGACGGATTACGAATGGCGCACGCGGGTGTCCGTTTGTGGGATTAGGTTCGTTTTGTAATTTCACTTTTATTACTCAGATGTTGCTTGACCGCTTTCATTTCGTTTGAATGTCAATCGAGTTTAGCGTACGAAACGGCGGCAGGCATGCTCGTTTTTTCGGAAAAGGCTGATAAGGGAGGATTTTTAGGTGGGGAGCGCGCGTGACAGGCGGCGCCGCAGAGCATCCACCGCGCTCTCACACTCCTTGATCCTGGACTGGATTACCACCGCCCATGACGCGAGTCCAGAAAGCATACAATGGGAATCCGGAAACGAACAAATGGGGAGGAAGCCATGAAATGCAAGTGGATTAGTTGGGCAATTCTTATTACGCTGATCGGAGCCGCGACAGTGAAAGAGAAGTGGCTTTCCAGCGCGGCATGGTCAGTTCAAGCCGCGGAAGGCCGCAGTTTACCAACGTTCGAGGTGGATCCCGCGTGGCCGAAAGTACCATCCCAATGGAAGCTGGGAGATCCTTCGAGCATTGCGATCGATGCAAAGGACAACGTCTGGGTTCTGCACCGGCCGCGGACGCTGAAGCCAGAACAGAAGTCGATGGCTGCGCCGCCGGTGATCGTGTTCGATGCGGCAGGCAATTACATCAAGGCCTGGGGTGGGGACGGAAAAGGCTATGAATGGCCGGAACGCGAGCATGGCATCCATATCGACTACAAGGGCTTCGTATGGCTCGGCGGAAACTCTTGTCCCACGAACGGCCTCCCTGGGCTTAGACCGGTTGCTGATGATCAGCTCTTGAAGTTCACGCAAGATGGCAAGTTCGTCATGCAGATCGGCCATAGCAATCAAAGCAAGGGCAACGCCGACACGCAGAACTTGCACCGGCCGGCGGATGAATGGGTCTATCCTCAGACCAACGAGTTGTTCGTCGCCGACGGTTACGGCAATCACCGCGTCGCGGTCTTCGATGCGGACAGCGGCAAGTTCAAGCGGATGTGGGGCGCATTCGGCAACAAACCGGTGGACGACGACAATTGCCAGATTGTCACGCCTAAGAGCTTCTCGGACCCGGGCCCTCACCAGTTGAGCATCGTACACGCCATCCGTGTGGCTAACGATGGCACCGTGTATGTGGCCGACCGCGAATACCGGCGCGTCCAGATGTTTACGAAAGAGGGCAAATTCCTGAAGCAACTGGTCAGAACCAGCGAGCCTTTTGCCCGCGACCTGGCACTTTCTCCCGACCCGAACCAGCAGTTTCTCTATGTCGGCGGCGGCAAGGGCATTTACATTGTCGATCGCAAAACGCTCGAGATTGTCGGCAAGATTGAGCCGGCCGGCATCATTGGGCCAGGCCATGAGATCGCGACCGATTCGAAGGGCAATATCTATCTCGCGCAGACCACCGCCGGAATGCAGAAATTGACATTCAAAGGGATGTCGCCGGCAAGCAATTCAAGCAATTAAGGGTATGCGGGCCAGGCCTGCATCTTCGAGATCCGATCAAGGAGGGAATGAGATGAATACAGCACAAAAGAGATTTCGAGTGGCCATCTTGGCCGCGGCCGGATTCGTGGCGTCGGCACAGGCGCAAACGTCAACTTGCGTGAATGACGCGCCCAACCCCTATCACTTGGTGAATGATTGGGCCGACATGCCGCGTCCCTGGGCGCCGACGAACAATGTGTATGTCGACGCAAAGGATAATGTTTGGGTCTTCGACCGGTGCGAGGACAAGGGCTGCTCGGGATCGAGCGTGGCGCCGATCTGGGAATTATCAGCCGACGGCAAGGTCATGAAGAATTTCGGCGCGGGCATGTTCGCGGCCCCGCACCAAGTGGTGCCCGATCGAGATGGCAATGTCTGGGTCGTCGATTTCCAAGCCAAGGATGGCAAGGGCATGCAGGTGATGAAGCTTTCACCGGACGGCAAGGTGCTGATGGCGCTCGGCAAGGCAGGCCAAATCGGCAAGGGGCTGGACGTATTCGATCAGCCGACGTCCGTGGCGATCGCGCCCGGCGGCGATATCTTCGTCGCTGAAGGCCATGCGCCAACTTTCGGCAATTCACGCATCATGAAGTTCGACAAAAACGGAAAATTCATCATGACTTTCGGCCATGTCGGTTCTGGTGACGGCGAATTTAAGAGTCCTCACGTGATCGTTTTCGATTCGCAAGGGCGGCTCTTTGTCGCCGACCGCAGCAATAGCCGCGTCGACATTTTCGATCAAGATGGCAAATTTCTCGCCGCGTGGACACAGTTCGGCCGGCCGAGCGGCATCTGGATCGATAAAAACGATATTCTCTACGTGACGGATTCGGAATCCGCGGATGAGCCCGGGAAGGACAATTACAATCCCGGCTGCAAGCGCGGCGTACGCATCGGCAGCGCAAAGACGGGGAAGGTGGACTACTACATTCCTCCCCCGCCGGTTTCCGACCCGAAATTCCCGCCGCCGGAAGGTATCGCCGCCGATTCCCATGGCACTATTTACGGCGCCGCCGTGCAGGCCAAAACTGTTTACAAATATGTCAAGAACTGAACGCCCCGCGCGTCAATCGGCCTTGCCGGCCGGTTGATATGTTTTACTGAAGCCGTTGCGGGTATTGGTCACCGTGAAAGTACCATCCCGCTGCGCCGACACCTTGAAATAGTAAGCGGTTCCATTATGCTGCGGAGGCGGAGGGGCTGGTGCACCCTGTGGCGGAGCAGCGAGCGGCTCCACTGGAATGGCGGCCACCGGTTCATCGAGCAGATTCGCGATGAACATTCCGGGCACGGTGTACTCCTGGCCGCTGAGCAACGAGAAATGCATCTGCCAGACATCGACGAGACCGGGGGAACTGAAGAACAACTTCATGGCTTCGGGTGTTCCCCCTTTTCTGGTCCCGTTGTTCATGATCGCGGCGCGCGGATGGAGCGGGAAGAGGAGCAGGTCCGAATTAACGTTGCCATGGCGAGCCAGCAGATCCAAATCAACGGAGCCGAGGCGGTTGTTCGGACACATCAGATCGAATTGCCGGTTCAGGGTTAAATCACCGAGGATAACGGTTCGGAACTTCCCGAAGGTAATGAAACTTCCAACCGACTGGTCGTCTTCCGTCCTGGGGACATCCGCCGCTTTAAAGTTCGCGCAGTAGGGATTGGGCTGGCCAGCGCCCGCCAGCGGCGCTTTTAACACTTCGCCGGCCGCCGCAACGATACGCCAGTCCAGACCAGCCACCGAAATCTTATCGCCGGGTTTTGCCACCATGTGTTTCGCCTTGGTGTAAAGTTCCGCATACCGCTGCAGCACAGGATCGATAATGGCACTGGGCTGGACATTGGCTCCATGGTCGATAAATTCTTTAATGGGAATATGGGTGGCCAGCTCGGAAAGGCCGCCGATGTGATCGTTGTGATAGTGAGTGATGATCAGGTGATCGATCTGCTGAACGCCGGCGTCCTTCACCGCGGCCATAATGCGCCCGGCATCGCGGACGGCGCCGTCGCCGCCATTCCCCGTATCAACCAGCACCGATTCGCCGGAAGGTGCCACAAAAAGCACGGCATTCCCGCCCTCCACGTCCACCACATAAATGTCCAACGTGTTCGCACTCCGGCTCTGTGCAACAGCAACCGATGCGGGAAAAACGACCGCCATCAGAAACCAGATTATTCTGCGCATCCGAGTCCTCCTCTTTCACCGATATCCTACGTTCCGCCGGCGGGAACTGCAACGTGGGCTGCTATCGCCTTGTTACCGCCGCATCCGTTACGGGCTTAATCTCGATCCGGTGCGCCTGATACAGATAGGCCCCCGTGTTCAGCAGCGTATGAATCGGCTGCGCGAAGTTTTCGAATGTGACTTGCTGCTGCTTCAACTCAGGCCGGTCGACGGGCGGCTTCCCATCCGCGGTTCCACGCCTCGACGATGGCAGTCGATAGTAGTACACCACGGAGGGCCAGGTATGCGTGTGCGGCGGTTCGGATTCTCCGGGTTTCACTTCGATCTCCAGCACGCGGACGTACTCGTTTTCAAAGGGCACCTTAATGGAGGGATCATGAATCAACACGCCGTCGGTCGATGGCAGCGGAGGATTTTTGACCGCTGCGCAGTCGCCCTTCTTCAAGTCAATCTCAAGGTAGTGGACGGGAGTCTTGCCGCTCTTGCCCTGTTCGAGCGTCCCCGCCTGCCGCCAGCGCGACTCAAAATTGCGAACTTCCGCAGGCGCGCCCGGTCTTGGCGTGTCCATGATGAGAATCGCCGGCCAGACCTGCGAGTGCGCTGCTTCCTTTGATCCGGCTGGAAGATTCACGTCTAGGATGCGGATCGTGTCGTTATCGATCAGCACCTTGTGCGTGTCCGGCGCGACCGCTACGGCGTCCCTGGCGTCCGGTTGGGCCGCGCCGCACACTGCAGCATGGAGCCCGGACGGCACAAGCAGAGCGCACGTCGCGAGAAAAACTGCTAGAGATCGGATCATCGCTTCGTCTCCTAAACTACCTCTTGTATCCCAGCCATTATCACGTAGTTTAGCGCCTAAGCCGCAAAATTCGGCAGTCGGAGTCTTGTCTCATACAAGATGAGCCTGAAGCGGGGGTGTGTTTCTCATACAAGATGAGCCTGAAGGCGGGATTC
>Ga0209415_10005621_pt1 | contig 22487 bp, 18 predicted proteins | sample PeaSoiSIISIP2007_FD_187696 | JGI IMG/M metagenome (GOLD analysis project Ga0209415, IMG submission 187696) | Peat soil microbial communities from Weissenstadt, Germany - SII-SIP-2007 (SPAdes) (version 2) | ecosystem: Environmental > Terrestrial > Soil > Wetlands > Peat | place: Germany... | reverse complement strand
ACGCCCTTGGCGCGGAAGCCCTCGAGCTGCGGGCTCTTCTTGAGGAGGTCGAGGTTGTCGCCGGCGATGGTGTAGATCGCCTCCTGTCCCGGCTTCATCCGCGACGCATACTCATCGAAAGAGACCAGCCCGTCGCCCGCCGTCGAGCGGAAGCGCGCGAGCGCCAGCAGCGGATCGCGCTCGTCGCGGTCCTCGTAGAGCCCCTCTTTCAGCACCGCGCCGAAATTCTCCCAGAACGTCGCGTACTCCTCGGGCGCGTCCTTGGCTTTCTTCTGCAGCTCGGCCACCACGCGCTTGACGATCTGGCCGCGGATGCGCACCAGCATCGGGTTCGACTGCAGCATCTCGCGGCTCACGTTGAGCGGCAGGTCCTCGCTGTCGATGACGCCGCGCACGAAGCGCAGCCACGGCGGCAGCAGCTCCTGGCAATCGTCGGTGATGAAGACGCGGCGTACGTAGAGCTTGAGCCGGTGCTTGCGGAGCGGATCGAAGAGATCGAAGGGCTTTGCCGAGGGCACGAAGAGGAGGCCGGTGTATTCGATCCGTCCCTCGGCTCTCCAATGGAGCGTGAGCCAGGGCTCGTCGCCGGCATGGCCGACGTGATGATAGAATTCCTTGTATTGCTCCGGCTTGATCTCGGATTTGGGCCGCATCCAGAGCGCCGAGGCGGCGTTGAGGGTCTCGTCCTTGCCCTTGTGGTCGAGCACGATCGGCAAGGCCACGTGGTCGCTGTAGGTCTTGACGATCTCCTTGAGCCGGCTCGGCTCCACGAACTCCGCCGCGTCCTCGCGCAGATGCAGGAGGATGGTGGTGCCGCGCGATGCGCGCTCGCCCGCCTCCACCGTAAACTCGCCCTTGCCGTCGGAGAGCCAGCGCCAGGCCTCGTCGGCACCCGCCTTGCGCGAGACCACCTCGACCTGATCCGCCACCATGAAGGCGGAATAGAAGCCGACGCCGAACTGGCCGATCAGCGTGCGGTCCTTGCGCTCGTCGCCCGAGAGCTGCTGAAGGAATTGCGCGGTCCCGGAGCGTGCGATGGTGCCGAGGTTGTCGATCAGCTCCTCGCGGCTCATGCCGATGCCGTTGTCGGAGACGGTGAGGGTGCGCCGCTGGGCATTGGGCTCGAGCACGACGCGAAAGGCCGCGTCCTCGCCGATGAGGGCGGGCTGGGTGAGCGCCAGGTAGCGTAGGCGATCGCAGGCGTCCGAGGCGTTCGAGATCAGCTCTCGGAGGAAGATCTCTTTCTGGCTATAGAGCGAGTGGGCGACGATATCGAGGAGGCGGCTTACCTCCGCTTGAAAAACTCGCTTCTCCGCAGCCATGGCCTCTCCGTCCGACCGAAAGGGATCTGAGCGGCACCACATATGATGAGAGCCGCGGCGCGACGCAAGACGCCGCGTTGATTCGTCCCGCCCTTAGTGGAGGATGCTCGGCTCAGCAGCCGTTGGCGCGGTCGGCGGACTGCCCGAGGATGCCGCCGAAAATCGCGCCCACCAGCATGCCCATCACCGTCGGGCCGGCATCGTTGGGACGCTCGGACAGCTGGGAGCCGATCAAGCCCCCGACCCCCGCGCCGAAGGCCGCGCCCATCACCGTGTTGGTGCCACAGGCGACGGCGGGATGGCGATAATAGCCGTGCGGCCCGTAGGCGTAGGGCGCCGGCGGCGGTGGATTGCCGGTCCACGCATGACGGTGCCGGCCATCCCAGCCGGGCGCCAGGTCCGGTCCATCAGCCGATGCTGGCATGCCCGACAGCCCCACCGCGATCGCCAAGACGGCGGCCCCAAGGCCGAGGGCCAACCGCCAGCGGCCGGCACGGGTTGACGGAATGCGGAAAGCCATTGCGATGATCCTTCTTGGTCCTAACAAGAACGCTCGGTGTCGAGGCTCTATTCCTTGGACCTAGGAACCTCAAATATCTGAATCAAAAGGGCTTCTGCGCTCCAGGGGGCGCGGACGCATCCGTTGCCGGGTTGGCAGGAGCGGTGCCGGGGGGCGCGGGGCTCAGGAGGCCGCAATCCGCAGGATGGGCGTCGTCGAACGTGAGCTCGCCCGCATGGCTCATCACTCGGCGCAGGAACTCGCGCTTGTCGGGGCAGGCCCGGCCGGCGCTGGCCCGCATTTTATCGGGGTCCTGCTCCGCGACCTCGATGGCGCGGTGGTAGACCGTGCGGAACGCATCCTTGCGGAGCGGCGGATTCGGGCAGATTTCGATCCGTTGCTCGATGTCCCGCCTCGCCGCCTCACCGATCAGCGGCAAGCCGCAGGCATCGAAGGCGTAGGTGAACATGATGCCCTCATAGAGACCTCGGACTTCAGCCTCGCTGGGTGGCGCGTCCTCGGGGGGTTGCTGCGGCGGCGCGGCGGCCGTCGCGTTCGCGGCACCGGCCGGCGGAGGCGGAGCGCCGGGCGCGGCGGCGGGATACCCGAGCAAGCCTTCCGGCGTGAGGCGGAGCGGGACAGAGGGCGTCGCCTCTGCCGGCGTTGCCGCTGGTGCTGAAGCCGTCGCTGCAGGCGCCGCATCGGCTGCGGGCGTTTCGGCATCGTCGCCGCACGCCGCCAGCAGCAGCGGTGTCAGAATCATGACGGAAAGGCTCAACCTACGCATGTCGCAAGAGGCTCCGATCCCGGATTCGCGGGGGGCGATCATAGCGGGCGAGGGTGGGGCTCCGCACCTCTCGCGTGGAGATTCCGGCCCCTGAAGGGTGTCTCCTTGCGTTTCCGCTCCAGAGACCCGATTCTAGCATCATGGGCCCGCTGAGTTTCGCTCCGCGCCTGGTCGCCGTCCTAGGGCCGACCAATACCGGCAAGACCCATTACGCCATCGAGCGCATGCTCGGGCACCAATCCGGCATGATCGGCTTCCCGCTCCGCCTATTGGCGCGGGAGAATTATGACCGGGTGGTGAAGGCGAAGGGCCAGCGGGCCGTCGCCCTCATCACCGGGGAGGAGAAGATCCTCCCGCCCAACCCCAGCTATTTCGTCTGCACCGCCGAGTCGATGCCGCTCGACCGGTCCGTGGATTTTCTCGCCGTCGACGAAATCCAGCTCTGCGCCGACCCCGAGCGCGGGCACGTCTTCACGCAGCGGCTCCTGGAGGCGCGCGGCCGGCACGAGACGTTGATGCTGGGCTCTGACACCATCAAGCCGCTGCTCCGCCGGTTGGTGCCGGATGCCGAGGTGACGGGACGGCCGCGGTTCTCGACGTTGCGCTACACCGGCGTCAAGAAAGTGACGCGGCTGCCGCCCCGGAGCGCCGTGGTCGCCTTCGCGGTCGCGGACGTCTTCGCGCTCGCGGAACTGATGCGGCGCCAGCGCGGCGGCGCCGCCGTGGTGATGGGCGCGCTCAGCCCGCGCGCGCGCAACGCCCAGGTCGGGCTCTTCCAATCCGGCGAGGTCGATTATCTGGTGGCGACCGACGCCATCGGCATGGGCCTCAACATGGACCTCGATCATGTCGCCTTCGCCAAGCTGGTGAAATTCGACGGGACCCAACCGCGGCACCTGACGGCGCCCGAGATCGCGCAGATCGCGGGCCGCGCCGGGCGCCACATGAGCGACGGCACTTTCGGCGTCACCGCCGATGAGGATGGCGTCGATCCCGAGATCGTCGAGGCCGTGGAGAACCACCGCTTCGACCCGCTGACCCGGCTCTATTGGCGGAACTCGCGGCTCGAGTTCCGCTCGGTGGGGCTGCTGCTAAAGAGCTTGGAGGAGCGGCCGCGCCGGGCCGGCCTGGTGCCGGCGCGCGAGGCCGACGATCATCGTGCGCTCCGCGCGCTCGCGCGCCTGCCGGAGATCGCGGACACCGCGCATACACCCGCTGCCGTGCGCCTGCTCTGGGAGGTGTGTCAGATCCCCGACTTCCGCAAGGTGATGAGCGACACCCATGCGCGGCTGTTAGCGCAGATCTATCGCCATCTTTCCGGTCCGACCGGGCGGCTGCCGGCGGATTGGGTCGCGGGCCACGTGGCGCGGCTCGACCGCACCGACGGCGATATCGACGCGCTGATGGCGCGCATCGCCCATGTCCGCACCTGGACCTTCATCTCGCATCGCGCCGATTGGCTGGCGGATGCGCCGCATTGGCAGGAGCGCGCCCGCGCCATCGAGGATCGCCTGTCGGACGCGCTGCACGACCGCATCACCCAGCGTTTCGTCGATCGCCGCGCGGCCTTCCTGGTGCGCCAGCTCGCGGGCGCGCAGGAGCTGCTGGCCTCGGTGAGCCGCGACGGCGAGGTCAAGGTCGAGGGTCACTACGTCGGCCGGCTCGACGGGTTCCGGTTCCGGCCGGACACCGCCGCCACCGACGAGGCCGCACGCACCTTGCTCGCCGCCGCCAACCGGGTGCTGCGCTCAGAGATCGCCGATCGCGCCGCCGCGCTGGCCACGTCGCCGGCGGACGAGTTCGCGCTGACGCCCGAGGGCATGGTGCTCTGGCGCGGCGGCGCGGTCGCGCGCCTGATCGCGGGCGATCACGTGCTGCAGCCGAAGGTCGACGTGCTGCCGGCGGAATTCCTCGACGGCGCGCATCGCGAGATCGTGCGCCGCCGGCTTGCCGAGGCGGTGCGCGAGCACATCCGCCAGCCGTTGGCGCCGCTGTTTCGGCTTGCCGACGCGAGCCTCGAGGGGGCAAGCCGAGGCCTTGCCTATCGGCTCGTGGAGGCGCTGGGCACTCTGCCGCTCGCCCGGCTCGATGGTCAGGCGGCCGCGCTCGACAAGCCCGCGCGCACGCGTCTCGCCCAGCTCGGCGTCCGGCTCGGCACGGAGGTCGTCTACCTCGCGCCGCTGCTGAACGCACGCGCCGCCGGGATGGCGGCGCTGCTCTGGGCGGTCCGCGCGGGCGCTCCGCTGCCGGTGGCAACCGTGCGCGGTGTGTCGCCGGTGCGCGATGCCGGCATCGCGGAGGGTCTCTACGAGGCGATGGGCTACCGCGTGCTGGGTCCACGCGCGCTTCGCGTCGATCGGGTCGAGCGCCTGGCGATGGCGGCGCGGCGCCTGGCGCGCCAGGGTCCCTTCGCGCCGGCGCCGGAGCTGATCGCCATCGCGGGCTGCCGCAAAGACGAGCTGGCCGGCGTGCTGGCCGCCCTCGGTTACCGCGCGGTGGTGGACGCGAGCGGCGTCACGTTCCACCCGCAGCGTCGGCCCCAGCCGCGCAAGCCAGCGCGGCACGCAGCGCCCGTCGACGGACCCTTCGCCAAGCTGGGCGCGTTGCGCCTGGCCCGCTGAATTGATGCCGCCGACCCCTTCGGCCGCGACCCAACGCCTCGATCGCTGGCTCTGGTGCGCGCGCTTCGCGAGGAGCCGCGCGCTCGCGACCCGACTCTGCACGAGCGCTCACGTCATGGTCGGCGGCGCAACCGTCCAGAAAGCCCATCAGTCCGTGCGGGTCGGCGATCGCCTCATGCTGCGTCTCGGCCGCATCGAGCGTCGCATCGAGGTGCTGGCGCTCGCCCAACGCCGCGGCCCCGCGAGCGAGGCCCGCACGCTCTATGCAGAGACCGCGCCGCCGTTGCTCCTTGCCGAGGCGGCCGAGCCCTGGACCTCGCTCTTCGCGGATGAGGACGAGCACGCTGCTCCGCCTGGCCGCGGAGCACCACGCTGATGCGAGGCAATCACGCTTGGCAGAGTCGCCAGTGGCCGATGTCGAGGTGGAGGTGGTTGTAGTGGTATTTGTCGCTCTCGGGAGTGAGCACCAGGTTGAAATAATCGCAGGCGCTCTTGGCGAGGGCGTGCAGGAAGTCGCGCTTGGGTCCCGGTATCGTCCAATCCCTTTCGACGGTCACGCGGTCGCCGTTCTTCAGCAGGAATCCCGAAACGTCGATCGCGCGGCCGGCGGCGTGCTCGCTCCAGCGGCCGGCCATGCCCACCACCGGCCGGCAGGAGTAGGCGCCAAAATGATCCAGCCGCACGATCTCGGTCGACATATAACGCCGGGCGAGCGGCTCGGCCGCCTCGACCAGGAACCGATCGACCCGGCTTGCGAGACCGCAGCTCATAATCGCCGGCTGATTCCAGGGAACGGCGGCGCTGGTGACCTGCACGGGATTTTCGACGGAGCAAGCGCCCGTGCTGACGGGCATCGCCGCCACGCGATACGTGACTCCGTGGGCGCTGAGATCGTCGAGGCATTGCTCGCCCGTGAGCGCCGGCGCGGGGGCTGGGGCTCGTGGCGCGGGGCGCGGGGCGACACAAGCAGCGATCAAAGGCAAAAGCGCCGCCAGCAGGGTGCCGAGCCGAAGCAAGGGTCTCGCGTGTTGCTCGATCACGAAGGTGCGTCTTCCCTGCTGCCTTGTCGGCCATGAGACTCGAGAGGTCAAGAGTCCCCCTATGAGCGCCGCCCCGTCGGCTCCCGCGGTCGATGTCGCGACCCCCTTCAAAGGCGCGCAGATCCTGGTCACCGGGGGCTTCGGCCTGATCGGATCGGCGCTCGTGCGCCGACTGGTGGCGGCGGGCTTGCGCGTGCGCGTGCTGGACAATCTCGACCCCGACTCGGGCGCCAACCGGGCCAACCTCGAGGGGCTCGAGGATCGGATCGAGGCGGTGATCGGCGACCTTCGCGACCCTGATGCGGTCCGCCGCGCGCTCCCGGGCTGCGATGTGCTGTTCAATCTCGCCGCCCAGACCAGCCACCTGGGCTCCATGCAGGCGCCGCTGGCCGACCTCGACGTCAACGCGCGCGCCCAGCTGGCGCTGCTCGAGATCGCGCGCGCGGTCAATCCGGGCCTGCGCATCGTGTTCGCGAGCACGCGGCAGATCTACGGAAAGCCGGACTATCTTCCCGTGGACGAGCGCCACCCGCTCCGCCCCGTCGATGTGAACGGCATCGACAAGCTCGCCGGCGAGGCGTTTCATCTGCTCTATCACCGCGTCCACGGGCTGCGCACGACGGCGCTCCGGCTGACCAACACCTATGGGCCCGGCATGCGGATCCGCGACGCCCGCCAGACCTTCGTCGGCGTATGGCTGCGCGCCGTCTTGGAAGGGCGGCCCTTCGATGTCTGGGGCGGCGAGCAGAAGCGGGACTTCACCTATGTCGATGACGCCGTCGACGCCTTCCTGCTGGCGGCGGCGATGCCGGAGACGGTGGGCGGCGTCTACAACATCGGCGGCGACGGCGCGCTCACGCTGAAGAAGCTGGCGGAGGCACTGGTGGCGGCAAACGGCGGCGGCAGGTTCGTCATGAAGGAGTTTCCCCCGGAGCGCAAAGCCATCGATATTGGAGATTACTGGGCCGACGACACGGCCTTTCGACGTGTGGCCGGCTGGCAACCGCAGATTGGAATAAGCTCAGGTCTGGAGAAATCTCTGGATTTCTTCCGTACGCGGCTCGCGAAGTATGTCTAAATAACCGGCAAGAGCCGACCCGGAGGACCATGAGCGACGAGCCGATACCGCAGTCCGATCCTCGCGCGGGGATCCTGGCGCTGCGCTCGCGCATCGAGATCGCGATCATCCAGGTCATCGAGAGCGGCACCTATATCCTGGGACGCGAGGTCCAGGGCTTCGAGCAGGAGTTCTCGGCCTTCGTGGGCGTGAGTCACGGCGTCGGCGTGGCGAGCGGGACGGATGCGCTCATCCTGTCGCTCCGGGCTCTCGGCGTCGGCCCCGACGATTACGTGGTCACGGTCTCGCACACCGCGGTCGGCACCGTGGCGGCGATCGAGCTCGCGGGCGCCAAGCCGCTGCTGGTCGATATCGAGCCCGGCACCTGCACGATGTCGCCGCGCGCCCTCGCCGAGGTGCTTGCGCGCCCGCCCGGACGGATCGCCGCGGTGATGCCGGTGCACCTCTACGGCCAGCCGGCGGATCTCGCGGCCATCGAGCCCGCGGCGAAGCTCGCGGGTGCCGCGCTGGTCGAGGACGCCGCGCAATGCCATGGCGCGCTCTCGGGCACGCGAACGGTCGGCAGCATCGGCCGGCTCGCGGCCTTCAGCTTCTATCCCACCAAGAACCTGGGCGCGATCGGCGACGGCGGCATGGTGGTGACCAGCGACGACGCGCTCGCCGAGCGGCTCCGGGCGCTGCGCCAATACGGCTGGCGCGACCGCTACGTCAGCGACATCACCGGCGTGAACTCGCGCCTGGACGAGATCCAGGCCGCGGTCCTGCGGGTGCGCCTCACCATGCTGGAGGCGGAGAACCAGCGCCGGCGCGAGATCGCCGCGGCCTACGACAGCGGCCTCGCGGGCCTGCCGCTCTCGCTTCCGGGCCGCCGGGCCGACGCCACCCACGTCTTCCATCAATACGTCGTGCGCACGCCGCAGCGCGACGGGCTGCAGCGCGCGCTCCGCGAGCGCCGGATCGGCACCAACATCCACTATCCCGTGCCCGTGCACCTGCAGCCGGCGTATCGGGGCCGCCTCGCGATCGGACCCGCGGGCCTGCCCGAGACCGAGCGCGCCGCCCGCGAAGTGCTGAGTCTCCCGATGTTTCCTCAGCTCACCGAGGAGCAGGTCGGCCGGGTGATCGCGGGCGTGCACGGCGCGTTCGCGACGTTGGGCTAGCTTAGCGTCGTCCGCTACGCGTCATCTGAGGCGCGGACTGGCGTGCCCCATCAAGCTCGAGATCTCCGCCGCCGCCTCGCTCACCTGCGCTTCCAGCGCCTGGACTCGTGATTTCGCGCGCGCCGCCGGCGCGCCGATCACGAGTCCCGCCAACAGATCTCCCGTCTTGTCGAAGACCGGCGCCGCGATCCCCGCGACGCCGTCGATGGTCTCCTCAAACGATGTCGCCCGGCGATTCCGTCGCACCCGCTCGACGATGCGGCGGAGCTCACGCTTGCTCTTGATGGTTCGGGGCGTGCGGGCCACGAGCTCGATGCCGCGGAGGTAGCGGTCCTGCCAAGATTTCGGCTGAAATGCCAGCAGGACGCGTCCGACGGCGGAGGAGTAAAGCGGCTCCCGCGACCCGACTTCGGCGATGAACCGCAATGCGTTCGCGCTGTCCGCCCGATAGATGTAGACGGCTTCGGGCGCATCGTCGGCGAGCTGGGCCAGGAACGCGCTCTCCCCCGAGGTCTGTGCGAGCGCGTCGACGACGGGGACCGCGATGTCCGGAAACTTGCGTTGCGCCACGATCGTGGAGGCGAGCTTCATGGACTCCGGACCGATCTTGTAGCGGCCGTCGAGGCGCTGGACGAACCCCGTCTGGGTCAGGGCGCGCAGCAACGCCAGCAGGCTGCTCTTCGGCGTCCCGTTGTTCTTGCTGAGGTCGGAGAGCGTGGCGCCCGCCGGCAGATCGGCCAGGAGACGCAGCAGTTGCGGGATGCGGATCGCCGAGCGCGGCGCCCGGTGCGGCGGCGTGACCTTGGATTCAGACATTCGTGCCATGCGGGCGCGATCTCGCCCTAGGCGTTCATCGCGGCCGCGGTCGCCGGTCCGCTTTGCCTCCCCGCTCTCGGTGTCTCGCCGACATAGGCGGACATCCGGTCGACGTACCAATCCAGGAATTTCTCCAGCTGGATCTCGTTCGGCGAATAGGGCCCGGGCTCATAAGCCGGGCTGTGGGTGCCGAGGTTGGCCCAACTCACGAACGTCGCATCCTGCTCGTTGGTCTTGCTCCAGACCCTGGTGAGGGTGTCGAGGTCGTAGTCTGCGCCCTCGACAGCGTCCCGGTGCACGAGCCAGGTGGTGCGCACCAGGGTCTTCTCGGGCGCCAGCGGCAGAACCGAGAACGTCACGGCGTGGTCGCTCAAGAAGTGGTTCCACGAGTTCGGCTGCGTATGCAGCGAGAGCGCGCCCAATCGGGGGATGGAGAAGTCGCCGACCAGGCGCCGCGAGGCGATGCGCGTGTCGAGGGTGTAGGACTCGCCGGCGTTGTCGAGCGGCAGGCGCTCCACGCGGAACGCCGTCGCGCGATCGTCGAGGAGCTCGCGGGGTTGCCAGGGCAGGCCGAGCCCTTCCCAAATACCGCGTAATTCCCCGTGGATCCGCTGGTAGCGCGCGTAATACTCGCGTTGCCCCGGCGTCACGTCGCTTTCCGAGTGGCCGAAGAACTGAAAGAAAGTCTTGAGCAGCTCGGGATGCCGGGTGCAGTGGTAGCACTCCCGGTTGTTCTCCATCACCGACTTCCAGTTGCCGTCCTCGATCAGATCGACCTGGTGCGCAACCTTGCACTCCTCGAGCCGATGCGGCGCGAGGTAGGGCTCGACGATCCCTCGCATGTCCTCGAAATCGGCGGGCGGCTGCTCCGCCACGCAGACGAACAGCAGGCCGCAGAGATTGCGCACATGAACCGGCTTGAGGCCGAGACAGCTCCGGTCGGCGCCGGCGGCCACGTGATCGGCATGAACGAGGGGTCCATCCAGGTCGTAGGTCCAGTTGTGATACCGGCACACGAGCTTCTTCAGTTTTCCGCGCCGATCCGTGAGGATTCGGGCGCCGCGATGCCGGCAGACGTTGTGGAAGGCGCGTACTTCCCCGTCCTGGTCGCGGAGCACGATCAGGGCATAGCGTCCGAACTCGACGGTCATGTAGTCGCCGGTATTCGGCACTTCGGATGCGACGCCGACGTGGATCCAATGGCGGCCGAATATGCCGTCCATGTCCAGCTCGAACAGGTCGCGATCCAGATAGAACGGCGCTTCCAGGCTGTACCCGCGCTGGCGCCGGGCGACGAGCGCCGCCGCTTCTCGCCGGACGGCGGCATCGCGAGCGATCGTCATGGGGCGCTCCTCGATTCCAGAGCGCTCGGTGCGCTCGCTTGCTCGACGACCATGTCCGAGATCCGCTCGAGCATGGTCTCGACGCCGGGGCACACGATCGCGCCCGCGGCCGCCAGCTCGTCGCGGATATCCACGGGCAGGCTCGTGTTGCTGCCATCGGGAACGCGATTGAGCTTGCCGCCGACGAAAATCGGCACGGCGATGCCCAGCCGTCCCAGGTCCCGCTGCAGTTCCGAGACGAAATCGAGCGCCACGCCGTTGTAAGACGACAGCGCCACGAAATGCGCGCCGGTGCTCTGCAGCTGGAGCGCGAGGTCGTTGGGATCGGTCGATGTGCCGCCGTCGACGATGGTGACGCCGAGCTTGCCGAGCACCGTCTCGATCAGGATCTTGCCGTATTCGTGCACGTCGGTCGTGGCGATGCAGGCGCGCAGTCCCGCGGTCTCGATCCGCGACCGCGCGGCGCCGTCCATCCGCGTCACCAGGCCCTGGCCCATCTCCTCCAGCTGCTCGATCGAATGGGACGGAGAGACCGGTGCCCGGCCGCGCAGCCGGCCCGGCGTCGGCGCGCCCGGCCCGAACAGCTCCTCGAGCCGCTTCGATCCGACCCGCCGGATCGCCAGCAGCATCTCGAAGGGGTTCTCGATGTCGATGCCCGCTTCCTGGAAACCCGCCAGCACGTTCTCCTTGAAGCGCCGGCCGCCCGCGACGATCCGGTCCGCGATCGGGTCGATCTCCTCGTCGCGATAGAGGCCGCCGAGCGGCTCCTCGAGCTCCACCAGGTGGTTGGCGAGCCTGTGGGCGTCGATGATCTCGTCGATGTCCGGGATCCGCTCTGCCTCCGTGACCGGCGTGGGGTTGACGGCGTGGCCGGCCGGCCGCGTCTTCTGGCCGTGGATGTCGATCCGGAGATAGGTGACCAGCGCGGCGTAGTTCGCCGCGTGGTTCTCGCCGTACATCGTCGTCGCGCCGTAGATCATCGTGCCGGGGGTCCGGGTGATCTGCTGGGCGGCGCGCTGGAAGGCGTGGCGCGCGTAGGGCCTCGCGTAGGTATTGCCGAACGAGTAGCTCGCATGGCCGCCGCAGAGGTCGTCGACGATGTATTGCTCCAGCAGGATCGCGCCGAGCGAGCAGGCGAGATCGGTGAACAGGGACGCAAACCCGTCGTCCAGGCTCGAGTGCACGATCACCTCGACCGGCTGAGCGGCGGTGAGCGCGATCGCCTTCAAGGATTCGGCGGTGGTGAAGACGTCGTCGTCCCAGTGCGGTTGCCGAAAGGAAAAGTACTGGCCCAGGTTCCCGATCGAGGTCGAGCCGGCGAGCAGCGCGGCGATGGTGTTCTCGAAGGCCGCGGGCGTCCCGATGACGAAGTCGCCGAAATGCGGCGCGACGGGCGCCATCCGGGTCATGGCGATCCAATCCTCGGTCTCCACCATAATCAGGCCGGTGCCGCGCGGCATGTTCTTCCGCCGCGCGCGCGGATAGCCCATGCTCCAGTCGAGGCAGATCCCGTACCGGTCGACGCGGTGTCCCGCCTTGTCGAGCGCCTCCCAGATCTCCGCGTAGGCACGTCGGCTCTTGTCGGGCGCGCGGAAACCGATCTGGGCGTGCATCATCACGCGGCCTTCCGCGACCGCGCGGCGCTTGTAGTCGGCCTCCGAGCCGACGCCGAAGGTCTCGAGAAACGGCGACGTGCCGACCTTGATGGTCTTGGCGGTCTTGCGCCCCTCGGCGATCAAGGCCTGGGCGTCCGGCAGTTCCGCCTCGGGAAAGATCCGCGCGCGATCGATTTGGCCTGGCATCGACGCCTCCTCGCGGCGATTATGACGCCAAGCCCGGTGCCTGTTCAATTATGAGATTGACGTTCGGATAATCGAACAAGCAGTGCGCGCCGAAGAGGGGTCGCTTGTTCAGCTATGCGAACGCCACACTCGGAATTGAATGCGGTCGCGCTTGCCGTCATAATTTTCCGAACCCGATCCGATTTTCCCGGAGCACGAAGCGCCCTTGCCGAAACTCCTCTCGCAGGCCCAGATCGACGCTTTCCACCGGGACGGGTTCGTGGCGCCGGTACGCGCGATCTCCGAGGAGCGGGCGCTCTACTACCGGCGCAGCCTTGAGAGTTTCGAGGCCAACTATCCCGATGCGCGGCTCAAGCTCGATCAGAAGGCGCATTTGCTGTGCCCGTGGGTCGACGAGATGATCCGCGAGCCCCGCGTTCTCGACGCCACGGAGGACCTGCTCGGTCCGGACATCCTGTGCTGGGGCACCTCGCTGCGCGCGAAGCGGGCGGACGGCAAGACGTTCGCCGGCTGGCACCAGGACACGGCTTACGCCGACGTCAAGCCGATCGTCCTTATCGTGGCGCTCGCGCTCTCGTCATCCCGGTCGATCGATGGCTGCATCCGGGGTATCCCCGGCTCGCACCGCGGCCCGCTGCTCCCGCATAAGGAGGCCTTCGATACCCACAGCCTCCTCACGCGCGAGCAATTCATCGACGCAAGCGTCGACGCGTCCGCGGCGGTCGACTTCGAGCTCGATCCCGGCGAGATCGCGCTCTTCAACAACGCGATCGTCCACTCGTCCAACCCGAACCAGGGCGCCGACCGGCGTATTCTCTTCCTGCTCGAGATGATCCCGACCCACGCCTATCAGCATTCGCCGCGGGAGTCGGCCACCCTGGTCCGCGGCGAGGACACCCACGGGAATTTCGATGTCGACCCGCGCCCGCGGACCGAGATGGGCGCGGCGGAACTGAGCGCGTGGCAACGCGCGGTCGAGATCCAGGCGAGCGTGCTGTTCCGCGGGGCCCAGCGGCCGCCGCGCGCGCTCGCGGGAATGGTTAGCGGCAAGCCGCCGACCGGCGGCTGAAATCCAAGGAGGCTCCGATGCCCGACGATGCCCAGACTCAATTCCGCGCGCGCTACCGGCGCATGGAGGACGGAACGAAGGAAGAATACCTGGGCGTCTTCGAGCTCTTGAAGAAGTTCGAGCTCGGCCTCGCCGATCGGGTTCTCGCGGCGCTTGAGCCGCTCAAGAACAGCTATCCCGGCGAGATGGTGACCCGCTACACGCACTCGCTCCAGACCGCGACCCGCGCGCACCGCGACGGCCGCGACGAGGAGTTCGTCGCGGCGGCGCTCCTTCACGATGTCGGCGACATGCTGGCGAGCGAGAACCACTCGGAATACGCCGCCTCGATGATCAAGCCTTACGTGCGGCCGCATACCTACTGGATGATCCGGCAGCATGGGCTCTTCCAGGGTTACTACTATTTCCATCACTTCGGCATCGACCGGAATGCCCGCGAGAAGTTCCGCGGCCATCCCGCCTACCAGCTGTGCCGGGATTTCTGCGACAAGTACGACCAGACGTCCTTCGATCCCGACTACGACACCATGCCGATCGAGGCCTTCGCGCCCATGGTGCGCCGCCTGTTCGCCCGCGAGCCCTGGGGCGCGCACGCCAAGGAGCAGGGCGGCTACGCCGAGCGGTTCTGACGAAGACGGGCTTGCGGCCTAATAGGACTGCTCGCGCCAGCGCTCGATGATGGCGTTCACGAAATCGTGGTTCCGCCGATCGTGCGTCCAGGCGTCCTGGAAGCTCGCCGAGGTGCTCTTGGGCCGCAGCATCGGGTCGAGCTCGGCGAAGCGGATGCGCATGGGATGCGGCACGCCCTCGCCGAAGGCGATGGCCTCTTGCCGCTGCAGTACCGGGAGCGCGCTGAGCAACCCCGCGGCATTGTCCGTCAGCGCGCGCCGCACGAACGCCTGATCGGTCTCGCTGCTGAGCCGCAACGCCAGGACGGTGCTGCATTGGGACAGGATGCGCTCCGAGATCTCCGAGACGTGCTGCGTGACGAGGCACAGCGATACGCCGTACTTGCGGCCTTCCTTTGCGATGCGCGAGATGGCGCGGCGGGTCGGCTCGAATCCAAGCGCCTCGTCGCGCGGCAGGTAGCGGTGCGCCTCGTCGCAGACCAGCAGCGTCGGGAATCCTTGTCCTTGCTCCCGGCCGCTCCACCGCGCGAAATCGAAGATCAACCGGCACATCAATGACACGACGACGTCGACGACGTCCGAGGGCACCGACGACATGTCGAAGATCGTGATGGGACGTCCGGCAACCGGGATCCGCAGCAGGCGCGACAGCACCAAGCCCATGTTGTCGGTGACGGCGCCGCCGAACATGAACTCGTACTGCTTGTCGCGGCACAAATCCTCGATCCGCGCGATCAGCCGGAGATAGGGCGTCGCGCCGTCGGGCTTGTTGAGCTTGCCGCTGGCGAGGCTGATGTTTTGCACCAGGTGCATGATCCGGTAGGGCACCGGCGTATCGACGGTCAGGCGCGAGCCGTCTCCGGACTTGGCGACGTAATCGCATTTGGCCCGCACGATGGCGTCCCGCAGGATGGGTATCTCGCGGCTGCGCGCATTGGGGTCCCGGCTGCACAGGAGCTCGCTGATCTCCTCGAAGCTGAGGAGCCAGTAGGGCAGCTGGAAATTGCGCGGCGTTATGCAATCGGCGATGCCCTTGAAGGCGGCGCTGTATTCGTCATGCGGGTCGATCAGCACGACGTGGGCATTCGGGTTCTGTTCCAACACGGCGTGCAGGATGAGCGCCAAGGCGCAGGACTTGCCGGTGCCGGTCGAGCCCAGGATCGCGGAGTGCCGGGACAGGAACTCCTCGAGCAGGAGATGCGCGGTGCGGTCGGGGTTCTGGTAGAGCGACCCGATCGGCACCGTCCAGGCTTTCGGCTTCGCGTAGATGAGCGTGAGGTCGTCGGCGCTTGCCAAGAAGACCGGCGCCGCGAGCGCGGGATAGACGGAGACACCGCGCGAGAAGCGGGGGCTCGCATCCGGCGCTCGGCCCGCCAGCTCGCCCAGGAGCTCGACATGGGCGATCGCGAGGCTGTCGGGCGCGCCGCCTGTCGGCGCGCGCTGAAAGGCGATGCTCTCGATGAAACCGAACGCCGCGGTCGAGGGAGTCGAGATCTTGACGAGGGTGCCGACTTGCGCACGCTCGTAGTCCGCCTGGCCCGCGCTCGCCAAGGCGGAATTCAACAGGGCGAACGAGAGCTTGGATCCCGATACCGCCGTGACGATCCCGATCTGCGCGGCGTCTCGCGGAGTACGAGATGGCGTCCTGGCGCTTTGCGTTCCGTTCGCCGGCGCTGCGTCACGCGCGCCTATGGGCACTGCATCGTCCATGGCTCCCCTCCCCAGGAGTGCCAAGAGTGTCGGGCGGGTTGCCCAGGACCGGGCATTTCAAACGATCGCGCGTTAACGTTGAATGAATGCCGCCAGCAATCTCTAAAACCGCGTACGGCCGTTAACTCTATTTCTCGGAGTGTCCCGGTTCGGCATGGTTGCCACGGCAATTCCTTACGCGTTGTCAATCGAGCGGTTCCTGACGGCGGCATAAGGGCATTCGATCGCGCCCGCGTTTCGGCCGCCCGGCAGTCCCGCGGCCGCATTTCCGTGTGCCTTGAGCCAGATCAAGGTCAAGTCCGCCCGCTCATGGTCGTCTGAGAAATATTCAGAAGGCCAAACGAAGTCTTCGTGACGGTTTCGTTACAGCCGAGACGAAGCGAGGAGCCCGACAAATGGCGAAAACTCAGGTCGTCGATTTTCTCGGCGAGCGCGCGCTGGTGCTGCCGACGCTGCTCGCCAGTGCCTTCGTCGCGAACGAGCGCGCCAAATACGTCTTGGGATTGCTGCAGATGGCGGCGGGCCAGGCCGAGAGCCCGCAAGCCTCGGCGCCGTCGCTCCGCGCGGATCGCGAAGCCTGCGGCATAACCGACGCGAGATTTGACCGCTCGATCGCGCAGGCCGAGCACGATGGCGACGGCATCTATCACATTCCCGGCGCTCTGCGGCTCGTTGCGCTGCTCGACGAGTCCGTGCGTACCATGGTCGCGCCGCTTGAGGTCGCGGGACGAGACGACGCGGAGGCCGCGTCGCTCCACGCCCGGCTCAAGCAGCGGCTCGACAGGCTGATCGAGGCGCGGCCGCCGGCCGCGGAGGACACGCTGAGCGCGGACACGATCGCCGCCATGACGTCCGGCCGCCCGACATCAGGGGACGGCTTCCACGTCCTGGTCATGGATCTCCACAAGGAGATCAACCGGCTGCAGGCCGCGGTATCGACGATGGAGGTCGCGGGCGCCAAGGCCTACGGGCTGGAGGACGCCGACGTCGCGGCTCTGACCGCCTTCATGACCGGGGTCAAGCGGACGGCGCCGCTCAAATTCGATCATCCCGGACTCGATACGATCGCCGCGCGCGCGAACGGGACGCTGCTGATCCAGAACGACATCGGCACGACCGAGGCGCATGTTTTGGTCGTCAAGGTGACGGGCCTGACCGTCGCGATGACCTATACCGACGTTCATCTGCCGCGCGCGCGGTTCCTGCAAGCGCTGTGCGCCGAAACGGGCATGCGCTGGAAGGACGTTCGCGCTCATCAAGCGTCGGGCATCGGCGATACCGATCTCTTCTACCTCGCCGGCGGCGAGTTCACGGCGGCGGATCCCGCCGCGCTCGGCACCTTTCTCGAGCGCTTGGGCTCCCGCCTCGTCTTCCTCATCGATTGGAACAAGGCGCGCAAGCGGCTGGGTCTGCTGATCCGGAACGAGGCGGCGATCGAGGTCCTCAAATGGGCGGCCGATCACGACATCGGTCACCGCGGGTTCCTGCAGCTGGGCGGCGAGCGGCTGATCTACGATGCGTTGGAGCAGGCGGTGAAGGCGCCGCTGCGGTACGGCGAGCCGCTGCACGAGATGCTCGGCGCCGACGTGGCCCGGGACTACCTCCGCTTCGTCCTGAAGATCGCCGCCACCGGTCTGCTGCAAGGACAATCGGACGCGCTCATCCGCGATCGAGTTCGCGCCGAGCTGTTCACGCATTTTCGCTCGGCCGAGCAGCGCCTGCTCGCCGATCTTTCCCGCCATGCCGACATCATCTCGCAGCTCGCGACGGGCCTGCGTGCCGCGTTCCGCCGGAGCGCCGCCGAGCGCGGCGAGGCCCTCGCCCAGCACGCCACCCGCGCGAAGCAATGGGAGAGCCGCGCCGACGACGTGGTCAAGGAGCTGAGATCGACCGTCCGGCGCATCTCCGGAACCGAGATCTTTCGCGGCATCGTCGAGACCGCCGACGATGCCGCCGACCATCTGGAGGACGCGGCGTTTCTGACCCGATTGCTGTTCGACACCGCGCCGCCCGCCGAGCTACCCGAGCCTTTGCTGGTGCTCGCGGACCTCGTGGCGGACGGGTGCCAAGCCTTCCGCCGCACCATGGACTCCGCGCAGTTCGTCCACCGGGGCGGCGATCGCGACGCGGTGCAGCGGTTTTTCGAGGCGGCGGACCGCGTGGTCGCGGTCGAGCATCAGACCGACGAGCGATACCGTGCGGTCACCACGGCCCTGATGAGCGCCGACCTGAATTACCGGCAGTTCCACGCCCTCGGTGCCATCGCACACCACCTGGAAGCCGCGGCGGACGCCTTGATGATCGCGAGCTTCAAGCTGCGCGACCACGTACTCGGCGACGTGATGTTTGCGTGACGGCTAAGTTCGTCCGTGCTGGTCGGCGCGGCCGAGGATCCGGCGCGACATCTGGCTCAGGAGATATTCCAGGCCCGCGGGGCACACTTCGTCGTATTCCCGCATCACCCGATCCAGGATCAATTGCGTGTGGGGAGGGCTCCAGACCGCTTGGCCATCGTCCCGCAACTGGCCGATGACGTCGAGGGCGGCCCGGAAGGCCCGAAACAGCTCCGCCGGCAACCGGGACTTCTCATAGAGGCTCTTGAAGCCGAGCGGTCCGCGGTCCGAGATGAGCTCCACCGTATTGCGCACCGAGATCCCCGCGCGTACGGCCATTCCGGCCTCGAAGAAGGGCAGGTCGCCTAGGCACAGCGCGCGCATCAGCAACGTCGGGGTCAGCTTGCCCTTGCTGTTGAGGCGGATGGCGAAGGCCTCGACATTGAAGGCGCGCGGCGCCGCGGCGGCGCTATGGAAGAGCGCGCGCTCGCGGGCCTGGTTCAGAAGCTCCGCGGCGATCTCCGGCGGCAAGGCGTGCTTCTCGATGAGCCGGTCGCGCAACGCGTCGGAGACCACCTGGATGAGGCGCTCGGTGACGGTCAGCGGCAGCGCCGCTCGCTCGACCAGCAGGCCCTGAACCGTGGCGTCGCTCGTGAAGCCGTCCATGATCATGTGATAGGACGGCTCGGATATCTCCGCCCCGCCGTTCCGCAGCAGCGTCGTCACGACCGCGGTGCTGCGGGTCGCCACCAGGACCTTCGCCACGCGCTCGCTGACGCGCTCTCGCGTCGCGACCGCCACTTGCTTGGCGGTGCTTCCGAGGCGGACGATCGAGACAAGGTCGGCTTCCGACAGCGCGGGCGAAATGCGGATGAAGGGAATGGAGATCGCTTCCAGGTCCGCCGCGATCGTCCGCGCCAGCATGGGCGGCAGGATCGCGCAGCTCGCGACGTGAATCGCGAGAGCCTCGCGCACCTCCTGCTCCACGTCTCGGGCGAGCTCCTCGAGGATCGCGAGGGCGGTCTGACGCTCGGCCGCCGTCAGCGTAGGGGCGGAAAGCAGGATGCCGACATGCTTGGCTGCGTCGGCCCGGACCCGAACCGCCGGATTCTCGCGCATTCGGTCGCGAACGTCGATCAGCGCGGTCGAGGCGTCGGACATGGATATCGTGCACCCTATACGCAGCGCTCCACGATCGCTGGTGCGGATCGCTTGTGGACTGCGTGCGGCAATTTCTCTCCCTGCAGCGTGGTGGGTCTCGGTTAAATCCGGCTTAACGCTGCCGCGTGGCCCGGGGCGTCGCTTTGAGATTCGTCAGCGAATCTCGCTGACTATTTATTGACTCGAGTTTGATCGAAGCCCGCCGGCGAGGCTCCCCGGACCCCTCGCTAGGGTGCGGGCGGCTCGAAATCCAGCAAAGCGTGCTGATAGACTTCATCGACCTCGGAGAAAGGCTTGCCCTCCTCCGTATAGAGCACCGCCCGATGCTCGATGAGCGCGTCGGGAATCGGCAGGCTCTTGGCGGCATCTTGAGCCGACGTAGCCGGCCCCTTGGTCTCCCAGCCCTCGGGCAGCGGCCACCAGAGCACCGTCGCGGCGAAGGTCCTACGGTAGGGGTGCAGGTCCTGCACGGCCTTGCCGAAGGGCGTGGTCGTCGTCTCGAGCAGGCGGTTCATCTCGGCGGTCAATCGCGCCGGCACGTACCAGTTGTCGGCTTCCGAGAAGACCCGATCACCGCACAGCAGCTGTACGTGGCGGACCTTGATCTCCTCGTTTGGCCCGACGTCGAGCCGTTGCCGCTGCTCGGACGTTGCCGGCCGCTCCTTTGCTGCGATCTGACGCGCCACGATCTTCGGCTCGGCGGCGCCCGAGAGCCGGTGGTCGGCGCACCATTTCTCAAGCGTGAACGTCGCGCTGCGGCTCGCGAGGATCTCGGCGTTGAGTGTCTCAATCAGCGCCAGCGCCTCGAGGCGCGCGACCGGCGTGTCGGGCCAGGGCGCGGGCGAGTCCGCGCGTGCGGCCGCCAGCGGCACCGTGACCGCGAGCGCCAGAGCGGCCGACGCGTAGCGGAAGCCGGTCAATCCGCCGCGGCCTTCGAGTCCTCGACGAACCGCGATATCCATTTATTGCGCCGCTTCACCGTCTGCCGATACATCGCCTCGAACTCGGCCGGCGGAAAGCTGTGCGTCGATGGGCGCTCCGCGATCGCCTCCGCCCAGGCCTTGACCCGCGGGACCCTGTCGATGTGGCCCAGCTTCCTGATCCGCTCCAGGAAAAGGTGCCGCTGCAGGAAGGGCGCATACGCGGCATCGACCAGCGAGTAGCGGGCGCCATTGAAGAAGGGGCCGGCGCCTTGGCGCTCCAGCGCCTTCTCGAGCTTCTCGAAGGCACCCGGGACCTGCGCCGCCGCCTTGTTGAAATCCGCCTCGCTGTCGGCATAGGCGTGCCCGGAGGTCACGTCGACGAAGGTCGACATGTACTCGATCCAGGCGCGGTTGATCGCGCGCTCGACGGGATCCTCGGGGTGCAGCCGCGGCGGGTTCGTCTCGTCCAGGTATTCGGCAATCGCGCCGGACTCGAAGAGCGACACCCGATCGTCGAGGCGCAGCACCGGCACCTTGTTGTGCGGCGAGACGGCGCGGAACCAGTCGGGCCGATTGTCAGGCTCGATGTGCTGGAATTCGAAATCGATCTTCTTCTCGCGCAGCACGATCGCGACGCGCTGCACCCAGGGGCAGGTCTTGAAACTGACCAGCACATATTTCGCCATGGCGGCCTCGCTTGAATTCTACAGGGAAGAGACATCGTGGCATGGTCGGGCGCGTCGATCAAAGCCTCGGGCGTCACGCCCCGACGACCGTCTCCAGAGACCTCGTCAGCCGCCCGCGATTCTCGGGATCAGATAGATCTCGCTCTCGGCACCGAGCGGCGCGTTGTAGGCGTCCTGGTAGATCGTGCCGTCGATCGCGATCGCCATGCCGTCCTCGACCTGGCGGCCGAGGCCGGGAAAGCGCTGATCGAGCTCCAGCACCAGGCGGCGGAAGGTCGTGGCCTTCACCTCGAGCTCGGTCTGCCCCCCGGTGAACCGGCGGACCGCCGTGCCCGAGAGAACGACCTTCGGCATGGGGGTCGCTACTTCGCGGCTTTGTCGATGGCGGCGCGGAGTTTCGGCGGCGACATCGGCAGGCTCGGCATGCGGATGCCGATGGCGTCGCGGATCGCGTTCGCGACCGCCGCCATGGGCGGCACGATCGGCACCTCGCCGACCCCGCGGGCACCGAAGGGATGCTTCGGGTTCGGCACCTCCACCAGCACCGCCTCGATCATCGGCAGGTCCGACGCCACGGGCACGCGGTAGTCGAGGAAGCCGGGATTCTCCAACCGGCCCTTGGCGTCGTAGACGTACTCCTCGTTGAGCGCCCAGCCGATGCCTTGCGCGACTCCGCCCTGCACCTGTCCCTCGACATAGCTCGGATGGATCGCGCGGCCGACGTCCTGCACCGCGGTATAGCGGAGGATCTTCACGTAGCCAGTCTCCTTGTCGACCTCGACGTCGCAGATGTGCGTGCCGAAGCCGGGCCCGGCACCCTGCGCGTTGATCGAGATCTCCGACCCGATGGGCCCGCCGGTTTTGGCGGACTTCGCCGCGATGGCCTCGAGCGACAGCGGCTCGAAGTCGCCGGCATTGGATCCCGCGGGATAGGCCTTGCCGTCCCGCCACTCGACCGCGTCGGCGCTGATCTCCCAGATCATGGCGGCGCGCTTCTTGAGCTGCTCGACCACGTTCTCGGCGGCCTGCACGGTCGCCATGCCCGTGGCAAACGTGACGCGGCTGCCGCCGGTCATGAAGCTGTAGCCGATCGAGCTGGTGTCGCCCACCACCGGCCGCACGCGCTCGACGGGAATGCCCAGGACCTCCGCGGCCATCATGGCCAGGGAGGCGCGGGAGCCGCCGATGTCGGGATTGCCCGACACCACCGCGACCGTGCCGTCCTCGGTGATGTGCACGGCGGCGCTCGATTCGCCGCCAATGTTGAACCAGAAGCCGGAGGCGACGCCGCGGCCCTGGTTGGGTCCGAGCTTCGTCTTGTAGTGCGGATGGTTCTTCGCGGCCTCGAGCGTCTCGACGTAGCCGATGTCCTTGAGGGTGGGGCCATAGGCGGCCTTGGTGCCGTCGCGCGCGGCGTTCTTCTCGCGGAGCGCGATCGGGTCCATGCCGAGCTTGCGGGCGAGCTCGTCCATGGCGCTCTCGACCGCGAAGGACGCGATCGGCGCGCC
>Ga0209415_10005619_pt1 | contig 22487 bp, 16 predicted proteins | sample PeaSoiSIISIP2007_FD_187696 | JGI IMG/M metagenome (GOLD analysis project Ga0209415, IMG submission 187696) | Peat soil microbial communities from Weissenstadt, Germany - SII-SIP-2007 (SPAdes) (version 2) | ecosystem: Environmental > Terrestrial > Soil > Wetlands > Peat | place: Germany... | reverse complement strand
GGGGAGCCAGGGAGATGGTCTTGGAGGAACCGCCCGGGTCCACCACTGCGTCCCGATCGCAGGAAAGTACCAGGCAGGAGAGAAGCGCCGGAAGGAATCGCGCGATCTTCATCTCACCACTTCACGATCAGGCGGTCGGGCGTGGTCGCCGGCGAGGTCGAGTTGGATCCGTCGTGGGTCAGGAGCAGAACCGCGGCGGCCGCGCCGCCGGCCGCGAGGACGATCCCTCCCGTGACCCACGGCCAGACGTGGCCTCCTCCGCCCCCGTCGAGCACGGTGTAGTTGTCCTCCGTGGATTCCCTGCCGCTGGCCATTCGGGCCATCCTGTAGCAGCCCCGTCCGGCCAGGTCGTCGAAGCTGCCATACATCTCGATCAGGTGGTCGAAGGTGGTCTTGCCGCTCTGCACGTCGGTGCGGCTGACCTCCAACCTCCAGGTTTCCACCTCCTGCGAGACGATCCCGGTGAAGACGGATTGCACGCCCAGCATCTTCCCGATGCGAAGCGAACAGTCGTTGTTGTCGCAGGCAGCGGAATCCCTGGATAGGGAGTCCCGCACCAGCGCCTCCACCTGGCGCTCCGGGATCAGACGGAAACTGTCCGTGCTGGCGAGCTGGCTCTGGAAGTGCCGGGTGGCCTCGGCGAGCTTGTCGGGATCGATGTCCTCCCCCGTGAACGGGAGCACCGCCACGGCGGGAGGCCCGACAGGCGACGCGACCTCGGGGCGGGCGGGAACGGACCCGCGAGCCCCGACGCGGACGGTGTCCCGCGATCCCGGGGAACCGATGCTCGCGCCGGAGGCGGCGGCAACGGCGAAAGCGCAGAGGATCAGGGCTCGGACCGCAGGTCCCCCCAAACTCCATCCACTCCGGTCCAAGGACCGATCTGTCGCTTCGGAGCATTCCACCACGCACAGAATCTAGAAGGTTGGACCACGAAAAGAGAACCCCGACCGACCGCATGCCTGCAAAATGGCCGATTTTCCGGTTTCAGGTGCTCCCGCGCCTGGGTCGTCAAACATGGAGCGCAAGCTCGGGAATTTTCCGGCCGGCGATGAACTCCCTGTATCCCCTCCACACGGTCCACCCGATCATCGCGGTTCCGATTCCCCAACTTCCCGCCAGCCGGAGATTTCCACCCCCGTACCAGAGAGGAAGATACGCCAGTCCCGCGAGAAGGAAGGGGAGCGAAGGGCCCCAAAGTTCGCGCAACTGGATGGGAAGCCGTTTCCGGAGGTGGAACAGAAGTCCCGCCCCGGAGATCAGGGAAGCGGCGATGGAAGCGATGGGGATCCCCACGATCCCAAGGACATGGACGCCGACGAAGGCTCCCGATATGGCGAGCACGCTCTTCACCATGGTCCATTTCGCCGTCTCCTTCACGCCCCCCATGGCGGTGAGGGTCATGCCGCCCACCCAATTGACCACGTCCAGGGAAAGTCCGAAGGCGAACAGTTGCAGCGCCACCAGGCCGGGCATCCACTTGTCCGTGTAGACGATGTGGGTCATCGGAGCCCCCAACAGCACGGCCAGGAAGGCCCAGGCGTAGCAGACCAGCAACAACCGCCGGAAGTAGAGTCCCACCTGGCTCGCCAACTCCTCCGGGTGTTCCTGCAGGCGGGAGAAATGCGGGAAGGCCACGCGCATCACGTTCTCCACGATCATCAGGGGTCGGCGGCCGTTGGACGACGCCCAGGTGAGGAGCCCCACGGCCGCGGGTCCCAGGCTGGCACCGGAAATCAACGGGATGATCCATCCGGCCGCTTCGTTGGTGATGTTCCCGAACTGGAAGAACACGCCGAACGAGAGCAGCTCCTTGACCAGTTTCCGATCCACCACGAACCGTGGACGGTAACGGATCATCAGCCACGATCCGATGGTGGTGGACAGGGCGTTGGCGACGTTGCCGGCCACGAAGCTCCAGACCCCCATTCCCGAGAACACCATTCCCAGGACGGTCGCGTTCCCGACCAGCATGGCCGTGACGTCGATGGTGGCGATCTTGTGGAATTCGATCCCGCGTTCCAGCTGGAGCTTGGCCGTCGTGCCCACCGGGGAGAGCAGCACGGAAAGGGACAGGGAGCGGATGATCCAGACGAGTTCGTGGGGAGCCTGACGGTACACCAGGAGCGACAGGGGGGCCAGCGCCCAGATCAGACCGGCCGCCACCACGGCGATCGCGCTCTGCAGGGTGAAGGCCACGGAGATCTCGTGCTCCCCGAACGTCCCCTTGCGCTGGACCAGCGATCCTCCCAGGCCGAAATCCGTCACCATGGTGATCAGCGACAGGCAGAAGGTCGCGATTCCGTAGAGCCCGAACACCTCGGGGCCGAGCTTGCGCGCCAGGATGATCCCGACACCCATGTTGATCGCGAAGATGCCGGCCTGGCGTCCCTGGAGGGCCAGGATGCTGGTGCGGACCTTGCGTCCAAGGTCGTGGCTCATCCGCGGCCGGTTCCGGCGGTGGATCCGGCGTCGCCGTCCGGATCCGAGGGGGTGCGTGCTCGGGCGTAGGATCGCATGAGGCGCATCGTAGCAATCCGGAATCGTCGGGCGTCGGAGGGCGCCGGGATAGCCATACCGGGAGGGGAAGGTCTAGATTCACGCCAATGACGAAAGAACAGATTCTGGAGACGCTCCTGGCCATCGTGCGGGACGTCATCGACGACGACGACATCGAATTCGGACTCGATACCCCCTTCACCCAGGTCCCCGGGTGGGACTCCCTGAACAACATGCACATCATCGTGCGGTTGGAGAAGAAGACGGGCGTGGAGTTCCAACAGGCCGATTTCCAGACCATCGCCACCATCGGCGACCTGGTGGAGGCCGTTCTGCGGAAGCAGGGGAAATAGTCCACCCCGGCACACGGAGCGCACTCGGGTCCATCAGGCCCGATCGGTTCCCTCGACCTCGGCCAACCAAGCGGCCTTCAGGGCCTTGCGGTCGACCTTGCCGTTGGAATTCAGAGGAAGGTCGTCCTGGAATTTCCAGACCCTGGGCAGCATGTAGGGGGGCAGGGCGGCCGTCAAGGCCTCCTTGAGTTCCTTCTTGCGCGAGGCGCAGCCGGTGGGCAGGACGCAGACGATTTCGTCGGTGCCTCCGCGCAGGTTCGCGACGTCCGCCACGGCGAACGAGGCTCCGCTCGCGTGCAGCAGGGCCGCCTCGATCTCCCCCAGTTCGATCCTGTAGCCGGTCACCTTGACCTGGAAGTCTTCCCGACCCACGAACTGGATGCGGCCGTGCTTGTCGTGGAAGCAGATGTCTCCGGTCCGGTACCACACCATTCCATCCCTCGGCACGAACCGTTCCGCGGTCTTGACCGGATCCAGGTACCCGGGGGTGACCTGGTCGCCTCCCAGCCACAGGATGCCCTCCTCCAGGGGATCGCAGAGACTACCGTCGGGACGGCGGATCTCCTCGAACTGCCTCGGATAGGAGTTGCCGATCGGGATCCCTCCGTGGTGGCAGTCGCTTTCCGAGAAGTCGTCCGGAATGGGGAACGTGATGGTGGAGATGGTGACTTCCGTGGGGCCGTAGATGTTCGCGTACTTGCTGTTTGGCGCGATCCGCTTCCAGACCTGCAGCGTGTTCCACGTGAACTTCTCGGCGCAGAACATGGAGAGGCGGAGCTTGGGCAGGGCGCCGTCCCGCACCTGGCGGGAGGTTTCCATCAGCGCCGGCACGGACACCACCGAGAACCAGACCGTGATCCCGTGTTCGTGGGCGTAGTCCAGCGGGGTGAGGATCAGCGAGTTGGGAACGGGGACCAGGCAGGCCCCGGTCTTCCAGGTGATGAACTGGTCGTGGACCGAAGGATCGAAGGTGAGGTCGAAGGTCTGGGAGACCCTGTCCTCGACGGTGAGGGGGAACTTCTCCAGGAAGGACTCCAGGTAGCTGTCCAGGTTCGGATGGGTGACCATGACCCCCTTGGGGTCGCCCGTGCTGCCGGAGGTGAACAGGATGTAGGCGGTGCCGTCCACGGGCTCGTCGGGTGCGGCCAAGGGGAGGGAGGGATCCACCACGGCCTCGCGCAGCTCCACGTCCTTCCGCGCCCGCACCGCTTCGCGGACCTTCTCGATCCCTCCCAGGGTCACCACTTCCAGCGGTCCTTCGTGGAGCGCGAGCAGTTCCGCGAAGGCGTCGGCGCATTCCTCGCCCACGACCAGCGTGGAAAGCCCCGCCAACTCCATCATGCGCAGATTCCGTCGCGGCGGGAACGCGGGGTTCAGCGGCACGTAGGCGGCCCCGACGGAGAGGATGGCCTGGACGCCCCCGTACGCGACCGGACTCTTGTGCGCCAGGAGGCCGATCCTCGGGACCCGTACCAGCTTCCTCCGCAAGGCCTGCGCGATGCCCAGGAGGCTTCCGTAGGAGACCTCGCCTCCTTCCCAGGAAAGAGCCGTTCGATCGGGGGATTCGATGGCTGCGGCATGGAAATGTCTGGCTAGGTTCATTGGCAGGCCCTGTCTGGAGGCGATGGGATTCGCATCCACCGGAGAAAGTGCGGTGGCGGTCCAAAGATGGTCACAAACCGGATCCCGCGTCCATTGCTCCGACATGTTCGAGGACCGGGAGGAACAGGCACATCGAAGAAAGTAGGGTGTGACGGAACGGGCGCGGCACTTAGGTTTCTCCCACATGGCCTGCCCGGATATCATGGTGCGCCTGTTGTGGGAATTCCTGCGGACGAAGATCGGAGTCTGAGATGACTTCCAGGGTTCCCCTCCAGCTCCTGCACGGCGTCGCGACCTGGATCGCGCAGTTCCAACACGTCATGGCCGTGCATATCTTCTGGCTGTATCCCTTCCAGGCCCTGATCTTCCTCGCGGCCCTGATCGTCTACTACCGCATTCCCCGCCTGGAGGTCCAGAACGCCATCCTGCTGGTCCTGGCGGCGGACGTCGCCTGGTACATCTCGCCGCTGTTCTTCCTTCTGACCTTCGCGGGAGGCGCGTTGGAGTGGGCAATCGCGGTGCGGATCCACCGCGGCGGCGAGAAGCGCATCCGGCGCACCTGGCTCGTCGTTTCGATCGCCACCAACCTGGTCATCCTGGGGATCATGCTCTCCGGATTCCTCCAGGACCGTTTCATCGACGGAATCCGACTGCTCGGCGCCCCGCAGTTCGCCGACCGGCAGTTCGTCAGCTTCTTCGCGGTGGGATTCAACGTCTTCGTGCTCTTCAGCAAGATCTCCCTGTCTCTGGACGTGTTCCAAGGCCAGGTGGAGAAGGAACCCCGGTTCTGGCGGAGCATGGTGTTCCTGACCCTCTTTTCCAGAAGCGGTGGATTTCCCATCGATCGGGCCAAGGACACGCTGCCCCAGTTCGACGCGCGTCGCGAGTGGAGCTGGAAGAGGGTGGGGGAATCGTTCTGGCTCCTGTTCCGTGGGCTGCTGCAGCTCGCGCTCTTCCACGAGATCTCCCGTCCGGCGCTGGGTCTGCTGGGGGAAAATTCATCGGGGCTCGGGGTGGTGGCCGGCGCGTGGGTGTTCACCATCGGGGCGTGGCTCCTCTTCTCCGGCGTGGTGGACGCGGCGCGGGCCTCGGCCTGGATCTTCGGGATCTGGGTGCCTCCGAACTTCGACGCGCCCTACCTGTCCGCGAACATCGGGGAATTCTGGCGGCGATGGAACATGACGGTGAGCGCCTGGTTCAACGAGTACGTGTTCACCAAGATCACCTTCGCCCTGCGCAACCACGGCTACTGGGCCATCGGGGTCGCCTGCGCCGTGACCTTCATCGGTTGCGGGCTGGCGCACGCGCTGACCTGGGGAAACGTGTCCTGGGGGGTGCTCCAGGGTGGCTCCATGTTCATCTACGTGGTCAGCCGCAAGCGCATCAAGAAGTGGGCGAAGTCGTTGGGGAATCCGCGTTGGATCACCGCTGCGGCCTGGTTCCTGACCGCCAACATCGTGGTCCTGAGCTTCATCATCGACTCCGACGACTGCCACTGCGCCACGACCGGGATGCTCAAATCCATCTTCGTGGGCGCGGTTTGGCCCGCCTTCGCGGCGGGTCAGGATTGGGCAAGGATCCTCGCGGCCTGCACCCTCGCGATGATCCTGCAGGTCATCCCCCGGCTCAAGGGCGGGGACCAGTGGATGAGCTCGCTGCGGCCCCGCCATCGAGTGGCGGTCGGGATCGTCTGGATGGCCATCATCCTGCTGTCCCACTGGAGCAATCCCCTGTAGGACATCCATCGTCCACCTCACCTTCTCCATTCCCCACCTCACCCCCATTCCCCCTCTCCAACAAGTGGAGAGGGGGCGCGCTTCCTTTCCCCTCTCCACTTGTTGGAGAGGGGATACCCTCGCCTGTGGCGAGGGAGGGGTGAGGTGGCGAGGGAGGGGCGCGCCCTTCGGGCGGGGTGGTCACTTCTGGGTGGTGAGGTAGATCACGTACACCGTGAGGAGAGCCGCCACCGCCGAGGCGATGGTCCCGAAGGCGGAGATCTTGTCCAGCGCCGTGAGGGCGTGTCCGGGGTCCTTCTGGGGAACCACCACCACGGAACCGGGTTCGGGATCGTCCAGTCCCTGGTCCAGGGAACGGATGGATCCGTCGGCGTACTGGACGTACACGCCTTCCACGTTGGCGCTGTCGGCGTAGCCACCGGCGGCGTCCACGTACCACTTCCAGTTTTTCCCGTCGCGCCAGAGCACCTGGGTGGGCTTGTTCACACGTCCCGAGACGCGGACGGTGGCCGGCCGGTCCGGGATGAACAGGGAGTCGCCCGGGTGCAGGTCCACGTTGTCGTCCGAACGGGGGTGTTGCAGGGCGCGGGAAAGATTCAGCGGGACCCGACCTTCCGAGGCCCGCCACAGGACCGCGCCCTCGGGGTAGGCCGCACTGGAGAGTCCGCCCGCCTGGGCCACCGCCGAGGCGACCTTTTCACGGCTGGAATAGAGCAGGAGCGTCTGCGGGTGCCGCACGTGCCCGGCGATCACCACCCTCGGGAGCGCGTAGCGCCCGTGCCGGGCGGGAATCGTCACGAGGGCGCGGGCCTGGAGGGGCAGGTCTCCGGCGGAGCCCCCCAGGTTGGTGTCCACCGGAATGGTCCGGGTCCGGATCGCGCCGCTCGCGGAGTCGGCCTGCTGGACCCGGATTTCCCGCGGATCGGCCCAAGGGGATATGCCGCCCGCCATCGCGATCAGGTCCTTGAGCTTCAATCCCTTGGCCCAGGCATATTTGCCGGGACTCTGCACCGCGCCCGACACTTCGACGTCCGAAGTCGTGTCGGGCGTGGAGGTGTGGTCTCCGACCACGATGGAATCCAGCGGGAACACGGCGAATTCGGGTCCGGATTCCAGGTTCGTGCGCAGGGCCACGCATCCGCCCAGCGAGTCGAACCGGAAGACGACGATCCTGGAAAGGATCGCGCCGCTCGAGGGTCCGCCCGCTTCGCGGACGAGCTCGCGGACCGTGAGATTGGCCGTGTACGGGTACGGACCAGGGGCCATGACGGATCCCGAGATGTACGGCGAAGCCCGCTTGGACGGCAGCTTGGTCGGAACCAGGATCTGGTCGCCCACGGAAACCTCGGCGTTCTTGGCGGCGGACAGGACGTCCTTGGTCGCGCCCACCACCTGGGCGTACGACTTGTCCCCGGAGACGTGGGAAAGGAGCACGGGTTGGTCCATGGCGCAATCGGGGGCGCAACCTCCCGCGAATCCGATGAAATCCTGCACCGAGGTGCCCGGCAGGACTTCGTAGGCGCCGGGTCGAGGCACTCCCCCTCGGATCTCGGCCGTGCCCAGCGCGGCAGGCACCCGCACGATGTCCCCGTCCTGCAGGGCGTCCTTGGCGGGGCGCTTGCCCAGGAACATGTACTTGTAGAGATCGATCTCGATCGGGGTGTTTCCGCGCGAGATCTCGACGAGTCGTTCGGAGCCCTTCTGGGTGGGTCCTCCGGCCAGGGCCAAGGCCTGGAGCGAAGAGGTGTTTCCCGAGAGCAGGTAGCCACCCGGCCGGTAGACGTCGCCCATCACGAAGACCCGGATCTGCTTGAGCTTCTCCATGGTGAGGTCGAAATTGGTGAGTCCGGACCCGAGGCCCGAATAGAGGGAACCCAGGCGCTTGCCGATGATGTGGCGGGCTTCGCCGAAGGTGGCTCCGTTCAGCGACACCACCCCCACGGTGGGAATTTCCACTTGCCCGTCCCGGTCCACCTCCAACTCGTATTTGGCTTGCTTCTGGCCCCAGATGTAGAGGACCAGCACGTCGCCGGGTCCCAGCGGATAGTCCGGGCCCACGGACCCGGTGTGGCTGAGAAACAAGGTGGGGTCCGCCGTGCGGAGGTAGGCCCTGCCGGGACGATCGTCCTTGATGGAGTCCAACCGGGCGTTCTGGATCTGACCTGCGAGCTTCACGGAATCCCGCAACCGCTCCAACGACAGCGAATCGCGCAGCAGGGTCAGCGCGAGGGTGTCCCTGCCCGACTTGGGAGCGGAGCCTCCTCCGAAGATGGAATCGTTGTTGTTTGACGAGGGTTCGGAGACGAAATCCGAATCGTCCTGGGCGTGCAGAACGCCGGGGACCATCAGGAACAGGCCGAAAACCACAAGAAGTCCGAGGTATCGTTGGGGCGTGCGCATTTCGTCAATGTAAGGAAATTTCTCTAAACTTACGGTTCGACCACGTGCGTGCAATCCTCCTATCGGAGCCGAGGCGAAGACCGATGAAAACTTCCGACGAATTGGAATTCAGGGATTTGGCCCTTCTCTTCCTGAAGCGGTCCTGGGTGCTGGCCATCACCGTGGCCATCGCCGGAGGATTGGGCTACAGGCACGCCCGGTCCTTGCCGGATCTGTACACCTCCACCGCGCTCCTGGTGCCCGCCTCCAGCTCCCAGGCGCACCCGGCGCCGGGCGGGGAACTGGGCAGCTCCAACTCCCAGAACAAGTCGCCGGAGCTCTCGCTGTACCAGGCGCTGATGACTTCCCGGACGGTGATGATGGACATCCTGCGCCGCCAGATCCAGAGGTCCAACGAACTGACCTTCCAGTCCGTGGCCTCGATCATCGGCATCGACACCGCGAACCCCACCGCCATGCAGAGGGCGGCCATGAACCTGTCCAAGGCGGTCACCCTGGACGACCAGGGCGACGGGATCATCCGGGTCTCGTTCACCTCCACGGATCCGAACATCGCCCCGCAGATGACGGATCTCGTCCTGGAGGTCACCCAGCGCGAGCTCAACCGCATCCGCACGGATCGGCTGTCCACCATCCTGGACCACCTGCAGAAATCGGTGGACGAGACCCACCTGAAGTACAGCCAGGCCTCCAACGCCGTGGCGGGATTCACCAACGCCAACGCTTCGCTGGAGTCCGGGACCCTGCAGGCGCGCAAGGCCGAGCTGCTGTCCAACCTGAAGGTCACCCAGGAGGACTACCAGGAAGCCCGCCAGCAGGCCGACCAGATGCGCCTGGAACTGGACCAGCTCTACCCGCCCGCGGTGGTCTTCGATCCCGCCAGCCGCCCGGCCCTCAGGGTGGGACCCAACCGCACCAACATCACCGTGGTTTACGCGCTGGTCGGTCTCCTGGTGGGGATCGCCCTCGTGATCGCCTGGGAATTCCTGCTGCGCAAAAAGCCTGCATGACGCCAGATCGCGTGGTGTTCCTGAACGGATCGGGAGTTCCCGGCGGCGGGGAGATCGCCTTGGCGCAACTGGCCTCCGGGGTTCCGAACGGGAGGATCGTGCTCTTCGAACCCGGACCGGTGGAGGCGTTGTACCGGAGCAGGGGGATCGAGGTGGAGGTCCGGAACATCTCCCCGAAGCTCCTGGAGAATTCCAAGGAGTCCGGACTGCCCGGACCGGGTCTGGTGTTGGCCGTCCTGTCGCATTCCGTCGGCCTGGCCCGATACCTCCGCCGGTTCGACGTGGTGCACTGCAACAACCAGAAGGCATGGGTGGTGGGGGCGTTCGCCTCCGCCCTGGCCCGTCGCCCGGTGGTCTGGCATCTCCACGACATCCTCTCCCCGGAGCACTTCTCGCGCTCCAAGATCCGGCTGGTGGTGGCCTTGGCCCGGTGGAGGCGCGCCAAGGTGGTGGCCAATTCCATCGCGTCGGCGGAAGCCTTCGTCCTGGCCGGGGGGCGGCGAAGCCAGGTGGAAGTCCTCTACAATCCGGTGGACCCCGCGCCGTTTCGCGCCGCGGTACCCATCCCGGGACTGCGGTCCGGGCTGGGATGCGCCCAGGAGCCGCTGTGGGGGCTCTTCTCCCGGCTGGCGTCCTGGAAGGGCCAGCACATCGCCATCGAGGCCCTATCCAGGCTTCCCCGGGGCCACCTGCTCCTGGTGGGGTCGGCGCTGTTCGGCGAGGAGCCCTGGGAGGCGCATCTGCGGGACCTGGTCCGGGAGAAGGGACTGGAGAGCCGGGTCCACTTCCTGGGATTCCGCCGGGACATCCCCGAGCTACTGGCCACCGTGGACGGAGCCATCCACGCCTCCACCGTCGCCGAGCCCTTCGGGCTGGTGATCCTGGAGGCGCAGCTCGCCGGCAAACCCGTGGTGGCCACCGCGGCGGGGGGGGCAACGGAAATCGTCCTCCCAGGGCGGAACGGTTGGCTGGTGCCGCCTGGAGACCCCGACGCCCTGGCAGCGGTCCTTTCTGCCTGGACCGCCGACCCGGACGCCGCCGCCGCCGCGGGCCGGGTGGCCGCCGTGGACGCCGCCGAGAAGTTCGACCTGGGAAGGCTCTCCTCGCGGTTTCGCGGGATCCTGCGCGAAGCGGCGCGCCGTTGAAGATCCTCCACGTGGGCATGGGGTGGTTCGGGGAGGAGATCGGCGGACTGAGCCGGGTGATGTCGCAGGCCGTCCGCGCCCAGGCGAAGGCCGGACACGACGCCCGCGCCCTGGTCACGGGGACGGAATCCGTACCGCAGCTTTCCGGCGGCCTGGCCCGGGCCTACTCCCCGAGCACCACCTTCGTTCCGCTGCGGCTCCTGCGGGCCCGGAGAGCCGTGGCCGGCTCGCTTCGCGAGATGGCTCCGGACGTGGTCTCCTGCCATTTCGCGCTCTACGGGAGGCCCTCGCTGGACCTTCTGCGCGACCGGCTTCCCTGGGTGGTCCATTTCCACGGGCCCTGGGCCCTGGAGGGCATCGCGGAAGGCGCGAGCCACCTGGGGAACGCCCTGAAGAAGCGGTTCGTGGAGGAGCCCATGTACCGGGAGGCGCCCCGCGTGATCACCCTCTCGCGTTCCTTCGCCGACATCCTGGTGGAGAGCTACGGGGTTCGTCCCGACCGGATCCGGGTGGTGCCGGGAGGATTCGATCCGGACCAGTTCCTGTCGGCTCCCGATCGGGAAACGGCCCGGCTCCGCTTCCGTTTCCCCGCCGACCGGCGCGTGGCCGTGTGCGTCCGGCGTCTCCAGTCCCGGATGGGCCTGGAGAACCTGTTGGAGGCGGTGTCCAGCCTGCGCGCCAAGCACCCCGACCTTCTGGTGGCCATCGCCGGGAAGGGTCCGCTGGCGCCCCTGCTGCGCGAACGGGTGGAGAAGTCCGGCCTGGAGGGGAATGTCCGCCTGATGGGATTCGTGGCCGACGCGGATCTTCCCGCCTTCTACTCCGCGGCGGATGTTTCCATCGTTCCCACGGTGGCCTTGGAGGGGTTCGGCCTGATCGTGGCCGAATCCCTCGCCTCCGGCACGCCGGTGGTGGCCAGCCGCGTGGGCGCGCTTCCGGAGCTTCTCTCCGAATTCTCGCCCGATCTTTTGGCCGAGCCCACGGCGGAAGGGCTCGCCGAAGTCCTGGACGCGGTGCTGTCCGGTCGGACCACCTTGCCCACCGCCCAGGCCTGCCGGGAGCATACCCGGCGCTGGTCCTGGGCGCAGGTCGTCCCCCGCCTGCTGGAGGTGTACCGGGAGGCGGGCGCGGACTGATTCCGCACCCGATTCCTCAGTCGTCCAGGTCCGGGAGGTTGGGGTCCTGCTCCCGCAACTTGAATCCGTGCCAGGCGTTGTTGGCCACGTCCATGAACTCGCGGCGGAAGACCTGGGGGGCGAACCGGTGGGAGTTCTCCACGCAGGCCTCGGGCCGGAAGATCTGCTCGCGGCTCTCGAAGAACTGGATCGCGTCCAGCACGGAAGCCACTTCCTGTCGCGGGAAGAAGACCCCGGTCACCTGGTGCGCGCTCACCTCGCCGGTCCAGACGCCGCGGATGGTCTCCAGCGCGCCTCCCCGTCCATAGGCGATCACGGGGATGCCGCAGGCCTGCGCCTCCACCGGGGCGATTCCGAAGTCCTCCTCGGCGGCGAACAGGAAGGCGCGGGCGGATTGGACGGTGGACAGGAGCTCGGCGTGGGTCAGGCTTCCCGCGACCCTCACATTGGAAGGCGCCGAGGCCTTCAGCCGTTCGAAGTCTTCGCCGCGTCCGATGATGACCAGTTCCCTGTTGGGCAATTTTCGGAAGGCTTCGATCAGCAGGTCCAGCCTCTTGTACCCCACCAACCGCGAAACGGTCACGTAGTGCTTCCCCCGGCTGGGTCCGGGCGTGAACCGTTCCGTGTCCACGGGGGGATACACCACGGTGGAGCCGCGGCGGTAGGTCTTCCAGATCCGGCGGGCGATGAATCGCGAGTTCGCCATGTACCGGTCCACTCCGTTGGAGGTGACGTGGTCCCAGATGCGGAGCTTGTGGAGCATCCAGGTCGCGAGCATCGCCTTCACCCCCCGGTCCAGCCGCCACTGGTGCAGGTACTGGTGCTGCAGGTCCCAGGCGTACCGGACCGGGCTGTGGCAGTAGCAGAGGTGGAGCTGGTTGGGACCGGTCAGCACCCCCTTGGACACGGCGTAGGAACTGGAGATGATCAGGTCGTAGCCGGAGAGGTCGAACCTCTCCATCGCCAGGGGCATGAACGGCAGGTAGAACTGGTGGTTGGTCCTGGCGCGCGGCATCTTCTGGAGGAACGACGTGCGCACCTTCCGGTTGGCCAGGAAGCCTCTCTGGTCGACGGGGAGGAAGTCGATCAGGCTGTAGATGTCGGCCGCGGGAAAGAGGCCCAGGATCTGCTCCAGCACCTTTTCCGCGCCCGCGTACACGTAGAGCCACTCGTGGACGACGGCCACTCTCGCTTCCCGGACAGGAGTGATGGGACGCGATGTCCCCACGCTCGGGATGTGGAACCGTGGCCGGTTCAAATTCTCCCTCCGGGATGGAGATTGGAGTGGGCATGGATGTGGATTGAAAACGGGGTTCGAATAATGATGACCTCAAGATAGCATGATACGAGGTTCGGGAACGGACTCCATAACGGGCTGTTGGGGCCTTTACGCCGGGTGATCGATCTATGGACAATACCGCGATCCGGAAGCTTCCCGCCGGGCGATTTTGTCACGAATTGCCAGTTGCCGAGAAAGCGGTGATCTCCGCAATGGAAATGAAGATCCATTAAGATGAAATCGAAACCGGGTTGCCGGGAGTCCTGCGGTAAGCGACATTTCGATTTTCCGGCCATCCGTGGTCGAGCACCGTAACCCAGCTCGAGGAATACCCCCAACCATGCAAGATCAACGAATCTCGAATTTCAGCTGGTCGACCAAGGGCTCCGTCATCGCTCGATCGGTCTGGCTCCGCTCAGGATTGACATTTCTTGCCGTGCTCCTGGGAGCCGTCTCGGCGGGAGCGATCCCGACCTGTCCCTTGACGGGTGCCGGGACCACCGGATCGCCCTACCTGGTCGCCACCTACGCGGACCTGGACAGCATCGGGTCCTCCTGCAGCCTGGCAGGAACCTACCGGCTGACCGCCGACATCGACGCTTCGGCATCGGACACGGAGAACGCCGGACACGGCTTGACCCCCATCGGAAGCGGCGCCTTGGCCTTCACCGGCACCTTCCATGGGGCAGGGCACACCATCTCCAACCTGTTCATCAACGATTCCACCGACAGCGCGGTGGGTCTGTTCGCCATCCTGGCCTCCGGCACCATCGACAGCCTGGCCGTGGATGGATCGTACTTCCTGGGAGGGGCCGTCGTGGACTCCCCAAGCCTCGGGAGCCTCGTGGGAATCAATGCGGGGGGAACCATCCTCCACTGTCGAGCCATGGACGACACCCTCTCCGACACCCAGGACAGCGCCGCCGTGGGTGGGCTGGTGGGGAGGAACCGCGGGCCCGTCTCGGATTGCCAGGCCGGGGTCGTCGCGACGGCGGGGATGCACGGATTCGCCGGGGGAATCGCGGGTGAAAACCGGGACACCATCCGCACCAGCCGGGCTTCCGGGTCGGTTTCCGCGTTGGACAGCACGCGTGTTGGCGGGGTGGCCGGGTTCAGCAAGGGATCGATGAGCTACGACACCGCGGACGTCCAGGTTTCCGCAGATGGAAACTGGACCTTCGTGGGCGGCCTGGTGGGATACATGGAAGATTCGCTCCAGCACGGAGTGGCCACCGGCTCGGCATCGGCTTCCGGGTTCGGTGCCAGCGTGGGAGGTGCGGTGGGTTTCGTGGACACCTTCGGGTACGTGGGATCCGTCTGGGCGACGGGCGCCGTCTCCGGGACGGATTCCGCCCAGAACATGGGAGGACTGGTCGGATACAGCAGGGATTCCGCCGCGGGCATCCGCGATTGCTGGGCGACCGGAAACGTGACCGGAATCTCGAGTTCGAACCTGGGCGGGTTGCTCGGATCCAACGATCTGGGTGCGAACGTCGTTTCATGCTACGCCACCGGGAACGTCACGGGCACCTACAAGAGCAACACGGGCGGACTCGTGGGCCAGAACAACGGGCTGGTGGACCGCTGCTACGCCACGGGGAAGGTGGTGGGTTCGGGCACCAACGCCGGTGTCGGCGGCGTGGTGGGATGGAACCAGACCGGGCACCTGATGAACAGCTATTCGACCGGGCACCTGCTTTGCGGAGTGCAGGCGGGCGACACCATGTGGATCGGGGGTGTCGTGGGAGCGAACGCGGACACCGTGCAGAACGTCTATTTCGCCGGGCGGATCGATACGTTCTCCCAAGGGGGACTGATCCACGCCGGAGCCGTGGCCGGTGCCAGCGACGACGGAATCACCCAGGCCTACTGGGACACGGTGACTTCCGGACTGGGGGTCGGATTCGGCGTCGGCTCGACCACGGGTCCCACGGACACGGCCATCGGACTGGGCGCGGCGCAGATGCTGGACGGCAGCAATTTCATCGGGTTCACCTTCGATCCGGACACCGGGTGGAAGATCACCCTGAACAAGACTTGTCCTGCCTTGAGCGGACTGGCCAACGCGCCCTTCGCCTTCTCCGACAGCCTGTTGATGGATTCCACGGGGCTTTCGCTCCCGAGGCTGGTGGGCAACGACGCCGACGCCGACACTTCGACGCCCTCGCTGGTGGCGGTGGTGGATTCCGTGCTCACCGGCAACCTGACCAGCTTCGCGGCGTCCACCCCGGGTCGCATGGACACCCTGATCTACCGGGTGGGTGCGGTGGTGTCCCCCAAGGACACCCTCTGGGGAGGCGTGGCCGAGGCCACCCTGGAACTGGTCTCCTTCCACTTCGCGCTGGGGGCGGATTCGCTCCACCACTACGGTGACGCCGCCTTCACCATCTCCGCGGCGGTGAATCCCTCGTTCCCGGCGGTCTTCGCGAGCCAGAACGCCACCGTCGCGACGGTCACGGGAGCCCAGGTGCAACCGATCAAGCCGGGAAGCGCGACGCTGACCGCCACCCTGGTGACCGGCCTGGTGGAGACATCCGCATTGCGGATCGCTCCCGCGAACCTGACCATCACCGGCGCCTCGGCGCAGAACAAGGTCTACGACGGGACCACGGCGGCCACGGTGACCGGTGCGGTGCTATCCAGCCCACTCGGAAGCGACACCGTGACCCTTGTCCCGGGGACCTGGGCGTTCTCCTCCAAGGACACCGGGACCGCGAAGCCGGTGGTGCTTTCCGGCGCCTCGCTGTCCGGTGCGCAGGCCGCGGACTACGCCCTGACCCTGCCCACCGTCACCGCGAACATCACGGCCAAGCCCCTGACCATTTCCGGCGCGGTGGCGCAGAACAAGGTGTACGACGGCACGACGGCCGCGACGGTGACCGGCGACACCCTGTTGGGCAAGGTGACCGGGGACGCCGTGACCTTGAACCTCGGCACCGCCACCTTCGACACCAAGTACGTGGGGACCGGCAAGACGGTGACGGTGGGAACGTCCTCGATCTCCGGAGCGGGTGCGACCAACTACTCGCTGACCCAGTTGGGAACCCTGACCGCGAACATCGTTCCAGATACCGTCCACGTGACGGCGGAGGCAGATAGCGTGCCGGAGGGGCAACCGGATCCGGTGTTTGGTTACACGTCTTCGGCCCTGATCGGCACCGACGTCCTTTCCGGCAAGCTCTCCCGAGTCGCCGGTTCCGCCGTGGGCAATTACGCCATCACGCTGGGAACGCTCTCCGCCGATTCCAATTACGCGATCGTGTTCACCAGTGCGACCTTCAAGATCCTGAAGAACACGACCACCGCGCTGGCCTCGCTGCCGATGCCGGAATTCTCTCCCGTCCTGTCCCACGAACTGGCCACCAACGTGGGACAGGCCTTCGCGCCGCCCGCGATCGGGTCGGGTCGCGCCGAGCTGGGCACCGGTCCCGTGTCCGGCGGTCAAAGCGCCCAGACGGTGGATATCCTGCTGACCGGTCCCGGCACCGTGTCCGTGGCCATCTACGACAACTTGGGCACGCTGGTGATCTCCTTCAGCCGCGACATCGCGCAGATGGACCTGAACTACCTGGAAGCGACCAAGGATGGCCGCTGGATCCTGCCTCTGTCCTGGAACCTGCGCGCCGAAAACGGGATCGCGGTGCCCACCGGGGTGTACCTCTGGAAGATCGACGTCCAGACCGTGGACGGGAAGAAGCTGGACACCGTGAAGAGGCTCGGAGTCCGCGAGATCCGATAGGCCCCGCGGGGCCCGCCGGGCTCAGCGCAGCGCGTCCACCACCCACCCTCCGTCCGCCAGGGCGTTGAGGGTGTGGAGGCCGTGCGCGCCCCGCGGTGGGTCCAGGCGGCCCAGGGTGGTGACGGCGTATTCCGTGGGCGTCAGCAGGTCGATGCGCTGCAGCAGCACCGCGGATCCATAGCCCCCGCGGCCGTCCTGCGCGGGCCGGTGGAGCGCTCCGTCGCGCAGGAACAGGTTCCCGGCCGGTCGCGAACCCGCCACCGAGAGCGAGACCGGATTGAGGGCGTGGGGCCGGAACGGTATCCGCAGCGGATCCGGGCTGAAGAAGACCTCCAGCGCCGCGGAGTGGTCGCGGGGGTCCTGGCCGCCCCTGGACACGAAGAGCCACCACAGGTCCCCGTGCCGGATCAGGCAGGGGTCGTGCCAGATTCCGCCGCCGAGCAGGGTGGGCCCCTTGCTCCAGCGGTCGGGGAACTCCTCGCACTCCCAAAGCGAGACCTCTCCGGCCTCGCCGGATTCCGGCAGCAGGAACATCCGCCCTTCCAGCACGACGGTGCAGGGCCACGAAAGGTGGTGGGGCAGCGGCAGGATCTCTCCGTCGCGCACCTCCCAGCCGTTTTCCGTCGCGCGCGCCGCGCGCAGCCGACCCCGGTCGCCGGGCACCTGCTCCTCGAACAGGAGCCAATGCTCGGTTCCCACGCGCACGAAAAAAGGATCCGCGCGGTGGACGCCGGGTGAGGGGAGGAGGGGCTCGGTGCGGGCCCTCCCGAACTGGAATGGATCCGAGACCAGCCGTTCCAGTTGCCAATGGGACTTGCGGGTCAGGAGGCGAAACAGACGCAGGGGCGCCTTGGCGGCGAGGGATGTTTCCAGGGGAGGGAGGCGATCCAGGTCCCCCGGACGAGATTCCAGGTGCGCCAGGTTCCGCAGCGCCGCGGAACGGAGGAGGTTGGGTATGCCCAGCGGGGAGGCGGGAAGCAGGGCCTCGAAGGGCCAGGTCGCCCGGCCCGGGACATGGAGCGCGGCCCGGATGCGGTCGGAGAAAAGCCAAGCGCTCGCCATGGACCGCCAGCCGAACGGCCTTCCCGACGGGTCCAGGACCCGGGCGGGGGAGAGGTCGGGAGCGGTGTGGGTGGACAAGGCCTTCACCTGCCCAAGACTAGGAATCCGGCAGGGCCTCTCCCATCCGCAGGACTCGATCTAGGTTTGTCCGTTCCCATCACCATCCAAGAAGCCAGAGGGAGAGTCCCGTGAAGATCGTCGTCGCCGGTGGAGCCGGATACATTGGGAGTCACGTGAGCCACCGGTTGGTGGAAGCGGGCCACGACATCACCGTCTTGGACAACCTCTCCACCGGTTTGCGGAGTTCGGTGCCGCCGGGGGCGGAGTTCGTCCATGCCGACGTCGCGGATCCCCTCGCCTGCCGTCGGATTCTGACCGGTGCGGAGGCCATCGTGTACCTGGCCGCCCAGAAGAACGCGGGGGCCAGCATGGTGGAACCGGTCCAGTACACCCGCAGCAACCTCCAGGCGACGTTCTCCTTTCTGGACGCCGCCATCGACTGCGGGGTGAAGCACGTGGTGTTCAGCTCGTCGGCGGCCACCTACGGCGAGCCCGTGTACCTGCCCATCGACGAGGACCACCCCAAGGAGCCCACCAACTACTACGGCTTCACCAAGCTGGAGACCGAACGGGTCCTGGGCTGGTACGACCGCCTGTTGGGCCTGCGGTCGGCCTGCCTGCGCTACTTCAACGCCGCCGGCTACGACCCCGCCGGACGGATTTCGGGGCTGGAACGCAATCCCGCCAACCTGATCCCGGTGGTCATGGAAGTGGCCTGCGGGATCCGTCCCGGCATGAACGTCTTCGGAACCGACTACCCGACCCCCGACGGCACCTGCATCCGCGACTACATCCACGTGACCGATCTGGCCGAGGCGCACCTGCTAGCCCTGGACCACCTGCAACAGGGGAATCCATCCTTCGCCGTGAACCTGGGCACCGGCCGCGGCGATTCCGTGATGGAGGTGATCCACGGGGCGGAAAAGGTCACGGGCCGCAAGGTGACCCACACCCTGGTGGGCCGTCGCGAAGGCGACCCCTCGGAGCTGTGGGCCTCGGGCGCCCTGGCCAAGCAGAAGCTCGGCTGGGAACCCCGCCACTCCGACCTGGAGACCATCCTCCTTTCCACCTGGAAGGCCTACCAGACCAATGGCCTGGTGCGGTAGGGGACCGCCTGCCCACTTCCCGCCTGACCTGTCTCCGTCGCCCACCTCACCCCTCCCTCGCCTCCGGCGAGGGTATCCCCTCTCCAACAAGTGGAGAGGGGAAAACGAAGCGAGCCACCTCTCCACTTGTTGGAGAGGGGGAATGGGGGTGAGGTGGGGAATGGGGAGGCAAAAATAATCCCCTATAATAGCCCAATTATTTGCTTTTGGTCCTGTTTTAGGCTACTATAATCGCCTATGGAATGTCCCATTGAAGTCCATACCCGCGGGGGTTGGAGGCGGATCGGGTGCTGGATTCCCGCCCAGGATTCCCTGGATCGCGGTATCGCCGGGGGAGGTCGCTGGAGCTACGAGATGGATTGGGTTCTGGAGCATCTGGGCGATCCCGCCGCGGCGGTCTCCCTTGCCCTCCCGACAAGTCTGGATTCCGTCCGCATCCCGCACTGGCCCGCGTTCTTGCTGGACCTGTTGCCCGCCGGCCCGGCCCGAGATCGATGGTTGGCTCTTCTGGGCCTTCGCAACGGTCCGGCCGCCGATTGGCCCCTGCTCCTGCACGCGGGTCGCGCGCCGGTGGGGAACCTGAGATTGGCGCACGCTCGCCAATGGAAGCCGGAACTTGTCCGAGGCTTCACGTACGAGGAAGTCCTGGAACAGGGCGGGCAATTCCTGGAATTCATGGAGAAGGCCCAGGAGACCCAGTTCGGCCGCCGGAACGATTCTCCCTACTCCGCCGCCGACACCCAAGGGGCCGCCCCCAAATACCTGCTGACCCAGGACGAGTCCGGTCTGTGGTGGGCGGAAGGAACCCTTCCCGATGAACGGTGCCGGAAGTTCTGGCTGGTGAAGTACCCCCGCGGAGAGCGCGCCGTGGACCGCATGATCCTGCGTGCCGAGAGCGCGGGGCTGGAGATCGCCCGGAGTTGGGGCTTGCGCTGCGGCGAGCCCATCGGTTGGGACCGGGACTGCCTGTTCGTACCCCGGTTCGATCGCGTGGTGGGACCGGAGGGCGTGCAGCGGCTGGGGCTGGAGTCCCTGTGCTCGGCGCTGGGTGTCGCCGAATTCGGCCACGTGTTCCAACACGAGGTATTGTGCCGGGCCGTGGCCGAATTTTCCACCGCGCCGGAATCGGACCTGTTGGAATACGTCTCCCGCGATGTCTTGAATCTGGCGTTGGGCAACTCCGACAATCACGCGCGGAACACCGCCTTCCTCAAGGATGGGTCGGAGGTCCGGCTTTCTCCCATCTTCGATCTGGCGCCCATGGAGCTGGATCCCGAAGGGATCGTCAGGGCGTCACGCTGGAATCGGGAAGGCCATTTGCGCCCCGATTGGAGCCTTGTGGCCACCACCCTGGGGCAATGGATGGATCGCGACCGGGTCGTGGATCGTCTGCACGCCCTGGCGGTTCGGGTGAAGGATCTCGGAGAGACGGCGATGGTCCACGGACTTCCCGCTCCCGTGCTGGAGCACTGCCGTCCGCGCTGGGACACCCTGGCTCTGGACCTGGACGCCGCGGTATGAAGCGCCGAACCACGAACCCGGGAGAACTGGAAGCGAGCCGGGCCGCGTTGCGACAGGCGTTGCGCGCAGGGCATTTGACCATCGGACAGGCCGTTCGCGAGATGCGGCGGCTGACGGGACTCACGCAGAAGGAGTACGCCGAACGGGTGGCCGGAATCTATCCGCGCGTCCTGATGGAGATCGAACGCGGCACGGCCAATCCCACCCTGGAAACCCTGGAGCGCCTGGCCAAACCTTGGGGCTGGACGGTGGGGTTCGTGCCGCCTCCGGAGTGACGCCCCTTTCCTACATCCCCAGTTCCACGCGCACGGCCACGGGGGCGTCGGGGCGCACGTGCTGGAGGTTGGCCCAGGAGAGGGTCTTGCCCAGGTCCAGCCAGAAGGTGGCGAAGCGGTACGACCATCCCAGGTGCGTCTCCATGCGGGCGTAGAGCTTGCCGCCTCCGGCCAGGAAGGTCTTGGTGCTGGTGTGGACGGGGAAGGAATCGGTCCAGAGCGAGCCGTTGTCCGTGCCCTTCCAGACCAGTTGGGTGGATCCCGCGAGGTGGGCGCGTCCATGCACGCCGTAGGCCTCCAGCTCGATGGAGCGAGAGTTGGGTCCCGATTCGTTGCCCAACAGGCTCCCCTGGTGGGTGGCCTGCACGGTGTTGGCCCCGTTGTGGGTGTACACCCAGGGCTCCACGTGGGAGTACTCCAGCACGGCCCCCAGGTCGTCCCCGTTCCAGCGGGTGGCCCACTGGACGCCGCCCGTGGCGGCCCATTTGTTTCTCCAGAAATTGTCAAACAAGGTGGTGGGTTCCTGGATGTCGTCGATCAGGAATTCCCCGTACACGCGCACGCCGCGCACGGGGCGCACCTCCGCGTCGAAGCTCAGCTCCCCGTTGTTGTCGCTTTCCACCTCCTGCCCCTTTTCCATGAACAGCGGCGCCACGGGAAGCAGGGCGGCGAGCTCCTCGTGGTCGTACACGATCAGCGCCTCGCTGGCCCCCAGCGTGAGCCAAGGGGTGGCCAGCCACTCGTAGCGGTGCCCGTACAGGGATCGCGTGTGCCCCGTGCTGGTGAAGGACCCCGCGCCGTCGATGTCCAGGCTCGCCCACAGTTCCCGCACCCGGAAGTTTCCCCACTCCAGGGTCCAGTCCAGCCGGGGCATGGGGGTGGGGGTGCTCCCCAGCACCAGCGGATAGAAGACGCCGGGCCCCCACTGTTCGCGGCTGCGTCCGATGCTGATCCGTCCCAGCGGGGTGTTGGCGCTCAGGACGCCCTCGTAGCGGCTGAACGAGGTGTAGGTGAGATGGGAGTTGTTCCCCTGGGTGTGGAACTCCTGGTATTGCCCGTCCCACGAGGTGTGGCCGTCCACGGTCTGGTCCGTGAACATGTGCGCATCCACCCAGAAGGCCATGTTTCTGGTGCTGCCGGTCAGGAGCCCGCCTCCGTCCGTGGCCCAGACGCCTTGGCTCGGGTCGCGCCACTCCACCCCCAGCTCGGGATGCAGCACCATGAGAGTGTCCCCGAGCTTCACCAGGGAAAGCCCGGGTCGCGGGTCCGGAGTGCTGTCCGGTCCGGGGAGGATGTGGCCCACCCGTCCGGTGTCCAGGGTCAGGAGATGGTCGGCCCAAAGCACGGGGTCCAGCCCCGGCGCGCGCAGCGACCGCGGATCCGAAAGGCGCTGGTCGGGCGCGAGCCCGGCGTGCAACGACGCCGCGACGGCGAGGACGGACAGGAACATCAAGGAAAAGGTGCATTCGCGGGGGGGCTTCGATACGGTGCACCGCTCCGGATTCCCCAGCCGCTCCGTGGGCTCGGACTGAAGTCACTCGCCAGGATCACGCCGCTGCCGCAT
>Ga0209415_10005618_pt1 | contig 22488 bp, 22 predicted proteins | sample PeaSoiSIISIP2007_FD_187696 | JGI IMG/M metagenome (GOLD analysis project Ga0209415, IMG submission 187696) | Peat soil microbial communities from Weissenstadt, Germany - SII-SIP-2007 (SPAdes) (version 2) | ecosystem: Environmental > Terrestrial > Soil > Wetlands > Peat | place: Germany... | reverse complement strand
ACCAGGACATTCTCGGCGCCCTGCGCCTTCTCTTCGAAGGCGAACCCTGGCTGCCGGTTCCGACCTGAAACAAGCGACGCCGAGGACCTGCTGGACTGCCGGCATGGCGTGTGCCGTCAGTTCGTCGTGGCAACGCTCCTGGGACTACGCCCTCAAGTCGGCTTGGGGACCTCAACAGCTATACGGGCTCTTGCCATGTCCCCATAGAGTGAGCCGATGTCACGAGTGCCAAATACGGGATAATCTCATGAGCCCAGCACGGAAAGCCGACTCAGATCTCGACCGATTGATCGACGAGATCATTGTCGATGCCTATAACGAGGACGAACAGCTGATGGGCTTCGAGAATGCCTTCGACGAAGGGGCTGACTTTCCCTGCCCAGGCACCGTCGTGGGCGAGGAGGTCGAGGTGCTGTCTGTCTCGGTCAAGAACCATCGTCGCGAACTAATCGCCACTTGTAAGCGTGGCGGCAGGCAGTACGACGTTGCACTCCTCGACACTGATGTTCGCGGCAACTCAGCCACGTCTCGGTTGATCGCCGCGTATAGGCGATGGCTTGGTTATTGAGCCCGCAGCCCTGAATAGTTACGACCCTGGTAGGAGCCCTGAGAAGGGATTCCTCCAGGGTCAGACATCAGCTCAGAAGTTGCTTGCGCTGGTTCTCGACGGTCTTCACGATCGCATCGGAAAGCCCCACCGTCTCGGCTCGTGCAGCGGCGATTGCTTTGTCGGCGTCATTCAAGACTTCGTGAACTAGCGACGTGGCTTCAGATTTCGATAATCCCCAGGACGTTGCTTCGTTGATCAGACCCTCAACAGTTACCCGATTTGTCTTGTGCACGTTATCGACATGCATCGCAAGGTCAACGTCGCCGTAGTGCAACGTACTGACAACGTCGTACAGCGGCGCGAGACTCAGCGCGCCGGAGGGACTGTGAACAACGGAGAAGTTCTTTCCGTGAGCGTCGCCGTTTCCAACGAGAGTATTGAGCGTCATCGCCTTGACCAAATCACGGAGTGAGTCTTGATCGGCAAACTCACTCAGTGAGTCAGCTATTCTTCGGAATGACGGCCCTCCCTGATACTGGTACTTGTGATCCGGAAGCATCCCGAGTGCTTGGCAAAAATCTTCCTGGTGAATCCGCTCAACGCTTCCGTCTCGATGAACAATTCGATCGAAGCGCGCTACTGAGAGAAGCCGACGCGAGCCAATATCAATGATCTCGATATCTGCGACTCTCAGTCCAAGGCGCTTGGCAATCGTCATGCAGAAAGCTTCGTTTTCGACCATTCCCGGATATCTCGCCATCTCTGGCTTGACGATGTGCGTTGAGGGAGTGCCGTCAACTGGCCGGCCCCAGGTGCCGCCGGGCATTCGAGTCAAGAGAAGCTTTTCCTGCACGCCCCCCAGCGATACGCGGACGTGCTCGTCAACCCCAAGGGGAGCGGTGCGGAGATTTCGCACAAGCTGCTCGATCTCATCTGTCGTTATTGGTGCAGCCTTGAGAGTCGTTGGGGGAGAGGGAGGAGCGGGTTCATCGGCAGGCTGGATGACGACGGCACCAGCACAGTCGCGGCCGATTGCCCGAAGCATCTCGAAAGTGTTCGTAGGGTCAAGGCCGAAGTCGGCCGCAACGGCCAAACGAGCCTGACCTTCGGGCAGAAGTCCGTCGAGAAATGGGCGGACAACACCCTGGGGGTACCTCTCGGGGCGGATGGTCATGCGCAGGGAGAGAACGGGGCTGCCGAGGGGGAAGCGGTCAAGGGCCGCCTGTGTATAGGTCAACCGAGGCCTTCCCCGTTCCCGATCGACAAGGGCGACGCAGTCGCCGTACAGCCAGACAGCCAGTTGGTCAGCCACTACCAGTCGGCCTTGTCGAGGGTCATGCGGACGCCCAGGATCCGCAGGACGCGCAACAGGCGCCTCAGCTGCTCAGTCTCCTGCCCCTGCTCTAGCGCCGAGAGGTAGGTCCGATTCAGCCCGGCGTGAGCGGCCAACTCAGCCTGGGTCAGCCCAGCCTCCCGGCGGTAATGGCGAATGGCCTGGCCCAGCGAATCGGCTGAGTAGATCCGGTATCCACCGGGTCGGCGTTCTTCGCGTGATGTCTCCATATCCGGACATTGTAGCAGATTTGATCAATGTCGGGTTATTCGGACACTTGGCAATTTGGACCTGATGTCCTGGTATCCGGACATAAGAACGAGCCCTCAACTCCCAACCCATCCATGGTGGCATTCGCCATCGCCGACAGTGCCTGCGCGTACATGACGGAGCTGAAGAACTGCACGAACGGAACAGTCCTCGACACCGGCCGGGCGGCCGGGTTTCTCCTGATCGGTCACGGAGCGGCGAGGGCAATCTCTGCACCGTCCCACCGAAAGGGAGGAGCTCCGGGTGACGACGTTGTCATTGGTGGCTCCATACGTCCCGGTCCTCGGTGTGTTGGCCGTCACGGCGATCGAGCTGTCGCTTACGTCCGCCCACCGTTGACGGAAAAATCCCGTCGTGCCCAGGCGGCCTCGACGGTCTGGTCGAGGAGCACGGCGATCGTCATCGGCCCCACGCCGCCCGGCACGGGAGTGATGCGCGAGGCGATCTCGAGGGCCTCCTCGAAGGCGACATCACCGATGTTGCCCGGGTTGTAGCCGGCGTCCACGATCACCGCCCCGGGCTTCAGCCATGAGCCGCGGACGAAACGGGGTCGACCGACGGCAGCCACAACGAGGTCGCCGGACCGCACCACGTCGGGGAGGTTCTCGGTGTGCGAATGGCAGTAGGTGACGGTGGCGTTCCTGGCCAGCAGCAGCATCCCGAGCGGGAGGCCGAGGATGGGACTTCGGCCGATGACGACGGCGTGCCGACCGGTCAGCTCCACTCCGTGGGCATCCAGAAGGCGCAGGATCCCCTCGGGCGTGCAGGACCGGAATCCCTTTGTTCCCAGGGCCATAGCGGCGAAGGAGTACAGGGTCACGCCGTCGACGTCCTTGGTGGGGGCGATGGCGTCGAATGAAGCACGCTCGTCGATGACGGCAGGTACCGGGTGCTGGAGCAGGATGCCATCGACCGAGTTGTCGTCGGAAAGGGCCCTGATGGTCGTCACCAGCTCGCCGGTGGTGGTCATGGCCGGCAACCGCACCAGACGGGAGTCGATCCCGGCCGCCGCCGAGCGCTTCTGCTTCATCCTGACGTACGTCACCGAGGCGGGGTCCTCCCCGACGAGAACCGCCGCCAGGCATGGACGGTGCCCGGTGTGCCGAGCCAACTCGGCCGACCGGACTGAGGCCCGCTCGATGATGGCGTCGGCGACGGCCGTGCCGTACATGAGCCGGGGGTCGAGGGCACCGGCCGTCGGCTCGCTCATAAGGCTTCTTCCTGACCCCGTCGTAGCAAGTGCTATTCAGGTGGGTCCGAGCACGGCGAACACGTCCTCTCGCCCGCCCCCGGGGCCGACATCGGTGGGTTGCAGATGGCCATGATCGTCAGGGCGATAGAACCGGTATCCCGATGTCGTCAACAACTCTGCCGCGACGTCTCGGCTCTCGCCGAAGAACCTCTCCGCCAGGTTGTTCCATTCCAGCTGGATGACCGGCAATCGCCGCTGGGCGATGGCAACGGGTGCACCTTCCAGAACGAAGCGCTCGGCACCCTCGACGTCGATCTTCACTCCGGCGGTCGTTCGCGCTCCCAGGACGTCATCCAGGGTCCGGACGGCCACCTCGACGCCATGTTGGAAATCCATGGGCTTCAGGTGGTTCTTGGGACCGAGCCGGTTCGTGAATCGCATGACCCCTGCTTCGCTCGAGAGCGCGGCGGGAATGACCTCGAAGTCGTAGCCGTTCAGAGCGGCGTTCTCGGTTAACGCCTCGCGGGCCTCGGGCTGTGGTTCAACGGCGATGACCGACGATCCGAGGTCAGCGGCCCACAGCGAATAGATCCCGGCATTCGCTCCGATGTCCACGAACAGCGTGCCGGGACGCAGGAACTGTCTCCACGCCTGCATCGGTTTCCAGTCGGGGGGGTTCCCGAGAATCAATTGGCCCGTGGAGGGGAAGCGTCGGTCGACCCACATCTTGGAGTGATCGCCGATCGGAACACAGGTGCGCCTGTGGAGAACCTGCGATCTGACGTGGAACAAGGTGACCCGCTCGAAGGCCTTGACCCGGTGGCCGGCGTTTCCCGGGTGCCTCCTGGCCGACGAGAGCTCTTTCCGGAAACTCTGCAGCTTGTCCATCGCCGTGCCTTTGGCGGGTCCGGGGCGAGCGGGCTGGTCGGCCGGTGGCCGAGCTGGCTGGTCGGGAGTCTGCACAGCCCTCCGAGGCTACTGGCACCAGGACGGGACGACCCCTGCGTGGTTCCTCGGTGCGACGGATGGAGTTTGCAGCACTACAGAAAGTAGCAACTGGGCCGGGCCACTCCCCAATATCGACGATGGTGACGGAGCCGCTGTCCCCCTACGGTGAGCCGCAGAAGGCGGCGACGGACCGAAGGGAGATCCATGCGGCTGGCGACCAGGGCGGCGGTGCTTACCGCCATCGTCGGCCTCTGTCTGTTCGGCCTGGCTGGCGTGGCCTCGGCGTCGACGAACCCGGTGGGCTCGCCGGCGTGGTGCAAGCACCACCCGCACTCCACGCTGGCCGCCTGCCAGGGCGGCGGCAGCGGCGGCCCGCCGCCTCCTCCGCCCACCATCACGGTGACGGTGTCACCCAACGGATCGAGTTCCCTGGTGGAGACGGGCCAGTCGGAGGTCCACGCCGTGGTGGAGGCGGAGACGAGCCCGGCGTTCTCCGACGACATCGTCGACATCAACTCCCAGCAGCTGGCCAACTCCTGCGGGGGGACCATCCTGTTCGGGTCTCTCCAGCCCACCGCCTTCTACACCGCCGACTCCGTCGACGTCACCCTGGACGCCGACGGCAACGCCACCGTCGACCTCTACGGTCTCGACTGCGCCCCCGGGGCCGACCTCATCGAGGCCGACCTGGTGGCCGCCCCCTATTACACGGCCATCGGGACCGTGACCGTCGGCCCCCCGAACGTCACCCCGCCGGGGATCACCGGCTTCCCCGCCGATGAGGTGGAGACGGGGAACACCGTCCCGAGCGGGACGTCCGACGCCTACGCCGTCTTCTACGTGGAGACCGACCCCGTCTACGCCGAGCAGCCGGTGACCATCGACTCCCCCCAGCTCTTCGACCGCTGCCTGGGCGGGATCGCGTGGATCTCCGGACCCAACTCCTCGTCCACCTTCTCGCTCACCGGCACCCTCGACAACGACGGCAACGCCGTCTTCGTCTTCACCGGCGCCGAGTGTGCGCCGGGTAGCTCCACGGTGATCGCCGACATCGACGCCGGCATCCACAGCAGCTACTCGACGACCTACACCATCGACGCCCCGACCCCCACCATCTGAGGGCAGGAATGCGCGACCCCCATCGACACCTGGCAAGGGAGACACCTATGCGCACCATGTCCCGGGCCTCCCGACTGGTCGCTACCGCCATTTTCGGGCTGACGGCCGCCGGGCTGCTGGCGTCCCCCGCCGCCGCGACGGGGCCGACGAGTGGGGCACGGGGTGCACCGGGCCGGGCCCAAGCGGCCGTGGTGGCGTCGGCTCCTCAGACGAGCAGCGGCGCCGGTTCTTCGACCTCGGCCGACGTGACATCCGGTCCCGTCGGGCGTCCCGGCTTCACCATGGGCGGGTCGACGGGCGCACCGGCTGATCCCGCCGCGGCGGCACCGGCCGACCCCGCGGCAGCGGCCCGCGCCGTCCACCAGGCCGCCGCCCTGGCCGCCAGTGGGAACGGGGCGCTGGCGGCGAGCGGTGACGGGGTGGCGGCGTCGTACACGCACACGCCGGCGGTGGGTGCCCAGGGGACGGTGCCGGCCGGGAGCGGTCCGACGATGCACACTTTGACCATCTACGAGGTGTTCTGGCTGCCTTCCGGCTACCACTTCGGGGCGAGCGCGACGGACGACACCACCTACGAGAGCCTGTTGGAGAGGTTCGCCTCGGATGTGGGTGGTTCGCAGTACTACAACCTGGTGACCCAGTACTACGACGCCAGCAACTCCAACGCCCACATCACCGGCACGGCGAGCTTCGGTGGCGCATTCGTGGACACGACCACGCCGTACCCCGAGACGGGCTCGACGACGGATCCCCTCGAAGATTCCGAGATCCAGACCGAGGTCCATCACGCCGCCGCCACCGAGGGGTGGACCGAGGACATCAACCACTTCATCGCCGTCTTCACGGCCAATGGGATGCAGGAGTGCGATGGTGGCATCTCGGACGGCAATTGCACGTTCCCTGTCTCGCCTGACGCCAAAGGTGAATTCTGTGCTTACCACAATTGGTTCACCGACGGCAGCGACGATGCCCAGTATGCGTTCATGGGCTACGACAACATGTTCCACGGTTCGGGCCAGACCTGCGTGGCCGGCGAGACATCGGGAGACAACGATCCGAACCGGTCCACCTACCCGAACGGCAGCCAGAGCGCCGACGCCGAAGTGAGCACCTTCTCGCACGAGATGATGGAGAGTGTCACCGATCCGCATCCCAACAACGCCTGGACGGATTCATCCGGCAACGAGGTCGGAGATCTGTGCAATTTCAATTATGCGCCGCGCAATGACATCGGCGCCGACGTCTATCTGAACGGTCACCCGTACATCGTCCAGCAGATCTACAGCAATGCCGCCCAGACCTGCGCCATCGACCTACCCACGAACGGATTTTGTCCCGGCTCGGCGAGCAGCGTGTGCGCACCCACGGTGACCTTTGGCAAGGCGGTGGACAACTCGACCCCGGAGGTGTCACGAAGCGCGACGTACACCGTCACGCTCGACAACACCAGCGACACAGCGGCGGCGACCAACCTCGTGTTCACCGACAGCATTCCGTCGGGCTATGTGGTGACGAACGTGACCGCTGCGAGCTCCACGTCGGAAAGCAATACGACCAGCTCGGTCACCGTCGACTACGACACATTGGCCGTCCACCAGTCCCGCACGATCACGATCACCGTCACCGTCCCTGCACAGGCGGGGACCCCGGCAACGAACTGTGGCGGTCTGGCTCTCCAGGATCTGATCGGCACCGTCCTGTCGTCGCAGACGACGATTCCGTGCGCCACCACCACACCGGAACTGATCCCGACGACCCTGACCTACACGGGCGCCGCCACGGGGGCCTACAACCAATCGGCAACCGTCTCGGCGCACCTGGTCGATGACCTGGCGAACGATCTCAGCGGCGAGTCGGTGACGTTCACCCTCAACGGCACCGAGACCTGCAGTGACACCACCGACGCGTCCGGGAATGCGAGCTGTACGATCACACCCGGCGAGGTGGCCGGCACCTATCCGCTGGTCGCCTCGTTCACGGCCACCAATACGTACGGGTCGAGTTCGGCACCGACCAGCTACGTCATCACCCTGGTCCTCACCTCGCCTCCGTTACCCAACCCCACCTGGGAGACGCCGTACTCCACCACCATCACGGCTCTCGGCGGTTCGGGTACCGTCACGTTCTCGAAGATCAGTGGCACGCTGCCTACGGGAGTCAATCTCGGGAGCAACGGCGTCCTGATGGGGACGCCGACGGACAAGACGCAGATCGGACAGCCCTTCACCTTCACCGTCCAGGCCACCGATCCCCGGCCCGCGAGTGGCTCGCAGGCGTACACCATCAAGGTCCTGTCCCCCTGCACGGTGACGACGCTCACCCCCTACTTCTTGTCCGCCACCTCGCACACCGGGAACTTCACCGGGTTCTTCTGCGTCAACAGTGCCGGGATCGGCACCTACGCACAGAACGGCGGGCCGACCGGTACGGGAACGCTCACGACCACCGGAGGAACGACCCGTATCACGGCCTTCGGTAAGGATCTCGCACTGCTGGGAGAGGAGAACAGCTGGTCGAGCACGTTCACCGAGACGGCACCCGCTCCCGAAAAGGCCGGGACCTTCACACTGCTGTAGGGGGATTCCTACCGATCCGGTCGGTGGCGCACGTAGACGTGACTCGGGCCCTCGTCGCTCGGATCTTCCGACGCCAGAGTGCCTGACCAGACCCGGAGGAAGCCGGCCTTTTCGAGGGCCCGCCACGACCGGCGGTTGTCCGGTGAGACGTTCACCACGATGGCCGGGATATCCCGATACCGCCTCCACGTAACCTCGACGAAGGCATCGATGATCTCAGGGCCCACGCCCACTCCGATCAGCGCCGCCGGCCCGATGAGATAGTCGATACCCGCTCCCTCGCTCGGGGTCCCGGCCACGCCGAGAGCCCTCTGCCATCGGGAATTGTCACGGAGCAGGTACCGCTGGATGAAGGCGATCGGCCGACCGCCCCGTTCGACGATGAAGCACTCGGTGGGGTCGATGCCGTCGACAACTGGTCCGTAGCGCGCCTCGATCACCTCGGGTGCGGACTCCTCCCGCCACCACGCGCAGACGTGGGGGGCGGACAGCCACTCCGACAGAAGAGCGAAGTCCTGGCGCCCGAGCATTCGAAAGCTCACGCCCGTCTCGTTCACGCGCCCGACGTTTACTTAACGAGAGGACGGGTCAACGGTGAGCACCCATGGCCGGTTCCCCGGAGCTCCCACCGCTTGACGTGATGGCGCCGGTCGGGCGCCAACGGGTGCTTGTAGCTCGGGATCTCCTCGACCATGCACAACCCCGCTTTGGCGGCGACACGTTCCGACGCCGTGTTCCCCACCATGGTGACCAGCCCCACGGCCCGGAGACCGAGGCTCTCGAACGCCCAGCGCACGCCGAGACGCAGCGCCCGGGTGGCGACACCCCGACCTCTTTCGGAGGCGACCACCCAGTAGCCGACCGAGACACTCCGCAGCTCCCAGTCGAACGTGTGGAGACCCAGGGAGCCGAGCAAGTGGTCGTCCTCAGGGGACGTCACCGCGAATTCGGCGGCCTCACCTTGCTCCCAGAGCACGTCATGGGTGGAAATCCAGCTGCGGGCGTTCTCCTCGTCCTAGGGCGAGGGAATGCCCACCGTCCACCGGCTGATCAGGGGGTCCTGGCAGGCGTGCGTGACGGAGGGCACGTCGTCGTGGGTGAAGGGCCGGAGGGACACGACGCCGTCGGTGAGGGGTACCCCGGGTCGAGGCAGCGTCGACACCCGTCGAATCCTACGGTGACCGATACGTCAGGGTGGCGGGCTGATCGTCTTCCGCTCGTCGGCCCGGTCGGTGAACGGTTCAAAGAGCTGTCCCAGGAGCAGGGGAAGGTGTCGTCGGGGGTCGGACTGCTCGACGGCGAGGGGCCGACCGGCCAGACCGGTCTCCGACACCGGAGCGCCGGCGGTGGGGAAGACGGCCCGCGAGGCCAGGACGTCCCAGATGGTCAACACGATGCCCAGGTTGGCACCATCGGGTGCGCCGACGGCGTGGTGGACCCGGTGGTACGCGGGGCTCACCACCAGCTTGCCGATCGGACCGAACGACCAGGGGACGTTGGCGTGGGGGAGGGTGGCGAGACAGACGTACAGAGTGATCAGTCCCGGCGCCACGGACCGGTCGCCCATGACGACCAGGACGGCAATGGTGGACAGGAGGAAGCCGGCGGTGTGGACGAGGGGATGGGCCCGGAACGACGAGAGAACGCTCAGCTCCTCCTGGGAGTGGTGAACGGCGTGGAACCTCCACAGAGCCGTGATCCGATGATCGGCCCAGTGGGCGACCCAGTTGGCGGCGTCCATGGTGACCAGGGCCACCGGCACCACCAGCCACAGGGACCACGACGCCGTCCAAGGGGCCTCGATCCAATGGGCGCGGGTTCCCAACAGGACCGCGAAGGCCACCCGGAGCAACGTCATGACGGGCACCGCGCAGCTGGCGTAGACGAGGAAGAAGCAGGCGTCCTGGATGTGCCCGCGGGCCAGAAGGGGCCGGCGTTGGGCGGGCCAGATCCGTTCGCAGGCCATGACGGTCAGGACCAGGGCCAGAAAGGCGGGCCCCGCCAGCTCGACCCACCCACCAGTCAGGGTCGACTGCAGCTGGCCGCTGCCCACCAGGGTGTCGGCCCCCACCCACAGGAACCAGCCGGTCATGACGGCGATGGCCACCGAGGGAAGCGAGACCCGTGCGACGCCTGCGCCGCTCTCGGCTCCTGCCAGGCCGGGGGTATCGGGTGCGATGAGCGTCATCTCACCCGAGGGTACGGATCTGACCCCCGTGACGTTCGAAATCATGGGAGGCGTCGGATCAGGGGACGAGGCAGTAGGAGTTCCTCAGCTCGTCCTGCAGGACCAGGGCGTCCGCCGTCGTCGTCATGACGTGCAGGGGCTCGGCGAGTCGGCGGCACCGGAATGCCCAGCCGTCGGGCACGAGAAGACGCTCTCCCAGCGTCACGAGGTCGGGCTCCGTCAATCCGGTGTCGACGGCGGTGCACCAGGACTGCATGACGTAGACGGCACCATCGGGAGCGGTGAGCTCGTGGATCATGGAGTCGGCGGCGAAGGAGAACGTGGCGGAGCGCGCCACCCGTCGTGCGTTGTAGGGCGAGGGGTCGAACCCGGCGGATCCCAGGTTCAGGACGGCGGCGCGCGCCATGAGGATGCCGCCGAATTCCCGCACGTCCGGGGTGGGCGGACCCGATTTCTCGATGGAGTCCACGAGCCAGTAGCGCGGACCGTTGGCCACAGCCGCCAGCGCTCCTTCGGCCCGCGCGATGGCGGTCAGATCGAGGTCGTCCCAGAGTTCCTGGGGACAGTCGTTCAGCGTGTAGGTGTTGTAGACCTCGGCGAAGAGGCCCTCGTCCCCGTTCTTGACCATCAGGATCTCGCCGTAACGCCGGCCGCGCACGTCCTGAAGGTTCCGTGTCACCTGAGCTGGTACCCCCATTGATCCTCCCAGGCGTCGGTTACGGGGTTTCTCTCTGCACGCTCCGCCAGTCCCGAGCGGACAGGTACGGGGCGAAGGCGGCGGCGATCGATGCGATGTCCACCGCCTGTTTCGGTCGTTTGAGCTCGTAGACGTTGGGGAATTCGAGCCAACCGGTGACGAGCTCCCACAATCGCAGGGCGGCCTGACCGCGTGGCGGGGAGATCAGCACCGGCCCGAAGAGCGCCTGTTCGTCGTCGAAGACGAGGGTGGGCACCCCGAAAGCGCCCTTGTCCACCACGATCTCGTGCTCGAGGCGGACCTCGTCCCCCGTCGTCGGGTCCTCCAGCGCCGTCTTGAGGATCCCGGGGTCGAGTCCGAGCTCTTCGAGCAGGGCCCTGGCCACCTCGGGACGATGCGGTTGGCGACCGTCGACGTGGAGAGCCGTGCCCGCCGCCCAGTACCAACGGTCGAGAAGGTCCATGTCGGTGCGTCGCAGAAGCGCCCCGATGCGCATCATCGACCAGCCGTACGACCAGTCCCGTTCCCAAGGGTGCTTCTTGCCCGGGGCGCGGTTGATCTCCTCGAGGCTGAAGAATCGCCACCGGACGTCGATCCCGGCCAGGTCACGTACCTCCCGCATCCAGATCGACGTCTGGTAGGCGTACGGGCACATGATGTCGAAGTGGAAGTCCACAGCCCCCGGACGCGCTTCTGCCATCGATCGACTCCTCGTCCCGGCGTCGCAGACACCGGCAAGGCCACGGTAGTAGGAAGTTGACGATGAGTAAATATCTTCCTAGCCTCGCTGCATGCCCAGACGCGACAGCGAGGCGCGGCCCTATCTGCGAGCCGGCGAGAGGCGGTCCCAGCTTCTCGACGCGGCGGCCGCCATCATCGGCCGAGAGGGCCTCGGGAACCTGAGCGTCGCCCGGGTGGCCGCCGAGGCCGGTGTCAGTCGGCAGTGGGTCTACGAGCATTTCTCCGATCTCGACGACCTCTATCGGTCCCTGCTCCTGGACCGCTTCGCCACCATCGACGCCGACATCGACGCCGCCCGGAATCGATTGACCGGTACCGAGTTGGCCACTTTCGCCGCCCGCCAGTTGTTCTCGCTCTCTTCCGCCGATCGTCGCATCCTTCGCGCCCTCGTCGACGGTGCCGGCTGGAACCGTCCCGAACTGGCCGGGATCGAGTCGGAGCTCCGGGAACGGATTCTCAGGCGCTGGACCGGCTTCGTCAGGACAACCGGTCACGACGATCTCGAGGCGCGCACCATCGTCTGGACCATCGTGAACGCTGTATTCGGTCTCGCCGATCAGATCGAACGTGAATCCCTCGGGGTCGAGGAAGCCGTCGCCCTGCTCGGGGTCCTGGTGGCAGCCTTTGTCGATCCGAGAACGCCCGGTCATCGACCGCGTCGGCGGTCGGCAGGCGCGGAGGGCATTCGCCGGCATGGCCCGGGGGCCTCGCATGCCCACTGACCAACCTTTCGAAGGAGTCATCGGCCGCACCCTGGAGGCGTCCACGCCGTGGTGGCCGCCCCTTGCATTTGCCCCCGACGGTGCACCCAATGTGGTCGTCGTCCTCCTCGACGACGTCGGGTATGCACAGTTCGGTTCCTACGGATCGGATATCGCCACGCCCACCTTTGACCGACTGGCCACCAGTGGGCTCCGGTACTCGAACTTTCACACCACCGCTCTGTGTTCCCCCACCCGGGCCGCTCTCTTGACGGGCCGCAACCATCACACCAACGGCATGGGCCGCATCGTCGAGACGGCGACTGGCTTTCCCGGCTACGACGCCATGGTTCCCAAGGACAGCGGCTTCCTCTCGGAGATCCTCCTGCGCAACGGATACTCGACGTTCGCCGTGGGCAAATGGCACCTGGCACCGGCCGGGGAGATGGCCATGGGGGGACCCAAGGACAAATGGCCGCTCGGGCGGGGGTTCGAGCGTTTCTACGGATTTCTGGGCGGCGAGACCGACCAGTTCCATCCCGACCTCGTCTACGACAACCACCAGATCGATCCTCCACACAGTCCGGACGAGGGCTATCACCTCACCGAGGATCTGGTGGACCAGGCGACGTTGTTCGTCAAGGACCTCCGTGCCGTCGCGCCGGAGAAGCCCTTCTTCCTCTGGTTCGCACCAGGGGCGTGCCATGCGCCGCACCATGCTCCGAAGGAGTTCATCGATCGGTACCGCGGTCAATTCGACCTCGGGTGGGACGCCTGGCGCGATCAGGTCTTCGCGCGCCAGCTCGCCTCCTCCCTGCTCCCGCCGGGGACGGAGCTCAGCGATCGACCGAGCTGGGTCCCGGCATGGGACTCGTTGAACGGCGAGGAGAAGCGGCTCTACGCACGCATGATGGAGGTCTACGCCGGGTTTCTCACCCACACCGACGCTCAGGTCGGACGTCTTCTCGACTTCATCGACGAGCTCGGCGAGCTCGACGACACGGTCGTGATCGTGATGAGCGACAACGGGGCGTCCGCTGAAGGCGGTCCCCGGGGGTCCTTCAACGAGCTGTACTTCTTCAACTTCGAACCCGAGAACATGGAAGAGAACCTGGCTCGGATCGATCAGCTCGGCGGACCCGAGGCGTACAACCACTATCCCTGGGGTTGGGCCTGGGCCGGGAACACCCCCCTCAAGCGTTGGAAGCGCGAAACGCACGAGGGGGGGGTCTGCGACCCCTTGATCGTCTCCTGGCCGCGCAAGCTGGGACGACCGGGAGAGACGCGCCAGCAGTACGTCCACGCCATCGACGTCATGCCGACGCTGCTCGAACTGATCGGGATCGATCCTCCGCAGGAGATCAGCGGGGTCCGCCAGCGCCCGATCGAGGGGGTCAGCTTCGCTCACACGCTTGGGGATCCACAGGCTCCCAGCCGCCACACGACCCAGTACTACGAAATGCTGGGATCTCGGGCCATGTACCACGACGGGTGGAAAGCGGTCGTCTTCCGCCCGCTCGCCTTCGTCCGCTATACCGACACCGACGATCCGTTCCGGTCGTACGAGGACGACGACTGGGAGCTCTACCACGTCGCCGAGGATTTCTCCGAGACTCGGGATCTGGCGGCACAACATCCCGAGAAGTTGGCCGAGCTCGTCGACATCTGGTGGCGCGAAGCGGAGCGCTACAACGTGCTCCCCGTGACCAATATGCCGATCACCGGTGCCGATCCCCGCTATCGCCGCAGTCGGTACGTCTTCTATCCCGGCATCGGCACCATTCCCCAGCTGGTCGCTCCGAACGTCAGCAACCGGGCCTGGTGCCTACGCGCCGAGCTCGTGGTCCCTCCCGACGGTGCCGACGGCGCCCTTGTCTGCCACGGGAGCCACGCCGGCGGCTACGTGGTGTTCCTGAGCGCCGGTCGATTGCAATTCACCTACAACCACCTGGGGACGACGGTGACCACGGTGGCGGCCGAAGTGGCCCTGCCCCCGGGACCGGTCGAGGCCCGGATCGAGTTCACCCCGACGGGGGCGCATGCCGGCGACGTCGACCTCTTCTACGGCGACGTGCCCGTCGGTCAGGGTCATATCCCCCGTACCACCCTCGTCACCGTCGGAGTCCACGGCTTCACCGTCGGATACCAGCGGGGCTCGGCCATCGACCCCGCTTTCGCCGGGCGTCGCCCCATCGCCCCCGGCGTGCTGGGCCGCGTGGTGATCGAGACCTTCTCCGGGCCCCAGCGGACCCCACCGTCCGAGGACCGCGTGGGGTTGGCCAGCCAGTAGCCGCCCGTCACCGGTACAGCCGGGCGAGCGATGAGGCCAGCGCCCGGGCTCCGACGGCGAAAGCGTGCTCCGGGGGAGTGGCGAACCCCACCACCAGTGCAGGAGCTGTTCCCGTGACCGACCGTTGGCGATAGTTCGCCAAGCCGTGGACGGCCACCTCGTCTCCCATCAGGTGGTCGACGGCCTCGTTCTCGGTGGGTCCGTCCACCGGCAGCTCGATCAGGGTGTGGAGTCCGGCGGCGATGCCGTGGGACGTCACCGCCGGCACGAGATCGGCCAACAAGCTGAGCAGAAGATCGCGGCGGCGCCGGTAGCGCATGCGGGAGTGACGGACGTGGCGGTCGAACGCTCCCGAGGTGATCATCTCGGCCAGGGCCAACTGCTCGAGCGCACCCGTGTGCCGATCGACGATCAGCCGCAGGTCGGTGACCGGCTCGAGCCAGCGCGGCGGGAGGACGAACCAGCCCAGTCGCAGGCCGGGTGCCAGTGTCTTGGACGTCGTTCCGGCGTAGATCACGCGACCGGGGTCGAGGGCGGCCAAAGCGCCCACCGGCTGCCGGTCGTAGCGGAATTCGCCGTCGTAGTCGTCCTCGATGAGAACGGCGTCGTGGGTACGGGCCCAGTTGATCCACGCCGTCCGCCGGTCGGCTGAGAGCGTGGCGCCCGTCGGATACTGATGGGCAGGGGTCAGGACCACGGCGGCAACCGGCCCCCGTCGTGCCAGAGTGGTCGGGTCGGCCCCCTGGGCGTCGACGGCGATGGGCACGACGCCCAAGCCGAAGCGTCGAAGGGCGGCGGGATTGCGCGCCATCGACGGCTCTTCGACCGCCACCTGTCTGGCCCCGGCGTCGCGCAGCGCTTCGGTGATCAGCGAGAAGCCCTGGACCCATCCGTTGCACACGACGAGACGACCCGGGTCGACGGGGAGCCCCCGGGCCCGCCCGATGTACGCCGCCAACGCCTGGCGGAGAACTGAGAGACCCCGGGGGTCGCCGTAGTCGAGGACGGAGTCGGGGGCGTCGCGCAACGCCCGGCGCAGGGCGGCCACCCATTCGGCACGGGGGAAACTCGACAGATCACCGCGTCCGGGACGGAAGTCGTGACGAGGCGCCCTGGTGCTCTCGGGCTCGCGGGGCCCACGGGGGTGCGCCGACGCCGGAACCGGCGTGGGTGCGGAGGCGACCCTCGTGCCCGAACCCTGCCGGGCCACCAGCCAGCCCTCGGCCACCAGTTGGTCGTAGGCGTCGGTGACCGTTCCCCGGGCGAGCCCCAGGTCGGCGGCCAGGGCGCGTGTGGACGGCAGGCGGGTCCGCTCCGCCAGCCGTCCGGTCCGGATGGCCTCGCGCAGGGCCTCCTCCAGAGAGGACCGGCGGCCGGCGGGGCCTTCGAGGTCGAGGTGAAGGTCCCGGCCGTCGAAAGTGGACCTATCCGAATCCATGAAAATGGACCATAGTTCTGATCCACTTGGCCTCTATCATGGGTCCATGGACAGCCTCGTCGGCCCACCCTCGGAGTTCGCCCGCGTCCGACGGCTCCCGGCCCGCGCCGCGTACGACACGGCCACCGTCCACGGTGTTCTCGACGCCGCCATGATCGGTCATGTCGGCGTCCTCCGCCACGGCCGGCCGGTCGTGATCCCGATGCTTTTCGGTCGCGTCGACGATGACCTCTACCTCCACGGATCCGTCGCCAGCCAACTCCTGCGGGCCATGGCCGGCGGGATCGACGTCTGCTTCACGGCGACCGTGGTCGACGGGCTCGTCTTTGCCCGGTCGGTCTTCCACCATTCGATGAACTACCGCTCGGTGGTGATCGTCGGGACGGCATCCCCCGTGGAGGGCGACGACAAGGTACTCGGCTTACGGGCGATCGTCGAGCACATCGCGCCGGGACGGTGGGGCGAGGCCCGACCACCGAACGACCTCGAGCTGCGGAAGACGGCCCTGTTGCGGATGCCCATCGACGAGGCCTCGGCCAAGGTCCGCGTCGGCGGACCCGCTGACGACGTCGAGGACCTCGTACTCCCGATCTGGGCCGGCCAGGTGCCGATCACACCCCACTTCGCCACACCGGTCGATGCGGAGGACCTCCGGGACGGAATCGTGGTGTCACCCGCCGTGGCCCGCCTGGGCCGACGCCCGTAAGGGCACGACGAGCGCGGCGGTCAGGGATCGATCGCTACGCGCTCCATCCAGCGTTCGGGAAAGCCGAGAGACTCGAATCCGAATCGTCGGTACAGCTCGTGTGCGTCACGGGTCCCCAGAACCTGGCGGAGACCTCCCACGTCGGCGTGGGCGGTGGCCGTCGCCACGAGGAACGTGCCCAGGCCCGCTCCCCGCACGCGGGTGTCGACGAACACATCGCAGAGCCACGCGAAAGTGGAGTAGTCCGTCACCCACCGGCACATCCCGACCTGCTCGTCGTCGGGACCGCCCAGACCCAGGGTGAGAGACTCCTCGACGGACCGGGCCACCACCTCGAACGACCGACCACGAGCCCAGTAGCTCTGTGTGCTGAGCCACTCGTGCACCCGCGCCAGATCCACGAGAGAACGGTCGTCACTCACCCAGTAGCCATCCGGACCGGGCCACCTCATCGATAGCCCGCTGCCGTGTCGTCGTGCCCACTCACGCCGGCACGAAGCGCCAGCGGTCGCCGGCCACCGTCACCCGTCCGGCCGGTCGGCCGGCGAAGTGGGTCCCGAGGACGAGCGCTCCCGTCTCCGTCGCCCGGCCGATCATCCGGCGTCGCGTGGCGCGGGCCAGTTCGACGTCCGCATCGGCGATCTCCGCCCAGTCCGGCTCGGCGAACTGCACCGGATGGTGCAGGAAATCACCGGTGATCAAAGCCTGTTGGCCGTCGGACTCGACCCACAGCGAGACATGACCGGGAGTGTGTCCGGGGGAGGGTTCGAGAACGAGTCCGTGGCCCAGGGCGGCGTCACGATCCACGATGTCGCCCAGTCCGGCGTCGAGGACCGGAGCGATCGAGTCGCCGAAGACGTCCTCCCCGTCCATACCCGAGGTTCGCGCATATTCCAGATCGGCGGCCGTATAGAGGTGCCGAGCCCGATGGAAGGTGGGGACCCACCCGTCTCCCTCACGGTGGGTGTCCCACCCGACATGGTCGGCGTGGAGATGCGTATGGATGACGAGGTCCACGTCGTCGGGGGAGACGCCGGCCGATCCCAGGCTCTCCAGAAAGGGCCACGACTGGTCATGCCAGAACGGCAGTGACCGCACCTTGCCGTTGCCCACGCACGGGTCGACGATGACGACGAGGTCGTCGATCTCGATCACGAAGGCTTGGACACGGAGCGAGACGTTCCCCTGGGCATCGGCGTAGTCCGGCACCAGCCATGGATGGCGCCCGACGGCATCGGCGGTGGCGTCGGCGAAGAAGAGCTCGGGCGGTATGTGGTCGATCTGGTCCTCGACCACACTGGTGATGACGGCGTGACCGACGCCGAAGCGCCGGGTGGCCAACCGCTCGTCCCGGTCGATGAGATCCTGATCCTCTATCCGAGGTGCCATCGGCCGAACATAGAGGAATCGCTGGAGAATCGCAGCCCCGACGAGAGGCAGGCCATGATCGAGATCGAGAGAGCGGGAGCCGTCTGGATCATCCGGATGGGCAACGGTGAGAACCGTTTCAACCGGGAGTCCGTCGACAACCTCCACGGACACCTCGACGAGATCGAGAGTCAACCCGGTCCGCTGGCGGTGGTCACCACCGGCGAAGGTAAGTTCTACTCCAACGGACTGGATCTCGATTGGATGGCACAAGCGGGCGACGACGCCGGCCCGATGGTCGGTGACGTCCAGCGCCTCTTCGGCCGCCTCCTGCGGTTCCCCGCCCTGACCGTGGCCGCCATGAACGGCCATGCCTTCGCCGCCGGCGCCATGCTCGCCTCCGCCCATGACTACGTCGTGATGAGGCAGGACCGCGGCTACTGGTGTCTCCCCGAGGTGGATCTGGGACTGCCGTTGACCACCGCCATGTACGCCGTTCTGGCCGCCAAGTTGCCCCACGCCACCCTTCACGGGGCCATCCTCACGGGCCGCCGCTACGACGCCGCCGATGCGCTGGCCGCCGGCGTCGTCCACCACGCGGTTCCCGAGAACCTCGTCGTCGAACGGGCCGTGGAGCTGGCCTCCGAGCTGGCCGCCAAGAACCGGTCGGTCGTCGCCGAACACAAGCGACTCCTGTACGCCGCCGCCGCCGCCGTCTGCGGGGTGCCGTAGTCGGGGCCTTCCGATTCGCATGTCCGAAACCCGCCAGAAGATGGCCCTGTCCACTGGGATACTGCTCGGGTGACCGTGACGACCTCCCGGATCCTCACCGGAGAAGAGGTGGCCGGCGACGACGACCCCCGCTACCGGGCCATGCAGGCCCGGGACGTCCGCTTTGACGGCTGGTTCTTCGTCGCGGTCACCTCGACGGGCATCTACTGCCGTCCGAGCTGCCCGTCGGTCATGCCGCGCCGGGACCGGGTCCGTTTCTACCCGACCTCGGCGGCGGCCCAGCGAGGTGGCTTCCGGGCCTGCAAGCGGTGTCGCCCGGACACGGCGCCGGGCTCCCCGGAGTGGAACCGGCGCGGCGACGTCGTCGGTCGGGCCATGCGGTCGATCACCGACGGCATCGTCGACCGCGAAGGTGTCGCCGGTCTCGCCCGTCGGCTCGGCTACAGCCCGCGCCAGTTGCAACGGCTGCTCGTCACCGAGGTCGGCGCCGGACCCCTCGAGCTAGCCCGGGCCCAGAGGGCGGAGACGGCCCGCGTCCTCCTCGAGACCACCGATCTGAAGGCCGCCGACGTGGCCTTCGCGGCCGGGTTCGGAAGCGTCCGGCAGTTCAACGACACGGTCCGGTCCGTCTTCGGCGAAGCGCCCACGGCGATGCGCGACCGCGCTCTGCGCTCGGCGCGTCGTGTCGACGGATCCCTCAGGCGCGCCGGTGCCGAGGAGGCGGCGTCGCCGACATCGGTGACGCTGCGCCTCGCCTACCGTCAGCCCTTTCCGTCGGCACGGTTGTTCGCGTTCCTGGCCCAGCGCGCCGTCCCGGAGGTGGAGGAGGGTGATGCCGGGTACTACCGACGGGCGCTCACCCTGCCTCACGGAACGGCCGTCGCCACCCTCTCGGACGGTGGCGACGGATCCGTCCGCTGTGTCCTGTGCCTCGAGGACCTCAGGGACCTCACCATGGCGGCCAAGCGCCTGCGCTACCTCTTCGACCTCGACGCCGATCCCGCCGCCGTGGGCGAGGTGCTCGGTGTCGATCCCCTCCTGGGACCGGCCGTGACGGCTGTGCCGGGGCTCCGGATCCCCGGTCATGTCGACGGCGACGAGCTCCTCGTGAGAGCCGTCCTCGGCCAGCAGGTGACGGTGGCGGGGGCCCGAACCGTCGCCGGGCGCCTGGCCGCCGCCCACGGCCGCGCCCTTCCCACGCCCGTCGGACGAGTGAGCCGGACGTTTCCGACGGCGTCGGTCATCGCCGGACTGTCACCCGACGATCTGCCCATGCCGGTGGGACGGGCCCGGGCGTTGGTGCGGATCACCGAGCTCCTGGCCTCCGGCGACATCGTCCTCGACCCCGGTGCCGACCGTGATGACGTGGCCGCCCGATTGCTCGACGTCCCGGGGATCGGTCCCTGGACGGTGGCCTACGTGAGGATGCGCGCTCTCGGGGACCCCGACGCCTTCCCGGCCTCTGACCTGGGAGTGCGGCGGGCCCTCGAACGCCTGGGAATGCCGGCCGGAGAACGGCCCGCCCTGGCCCTGGCCCAACGGTGGCGACCGTATCGGGCCTACGCCCTGCAATACCTGTGGTCGGAATTGGTCGGTCAACCGGAGAAGGAGACGACATGACGGAGATGGTGACGCCCCGGTTGGGGACGTCCGACGAGTGGACGGTGACCGCCACGCCCGTCGGCGAGATGATGGTGATCGGAGACGATGACGCCGTGCACTTCGTGCACCTTCCCGGCTCGTTCCTCGCCTCCACCTGCGACCCCGACCGGGCCGGCGCTCCGGCCGCCGTCCGGGCCGCCGCCGAGCAGATCGACGCCTACTTCACCGGCGCCCTGACGACCTTCTCCCTCCCCCTCGATCCGGCCGGGACCGAGTTCCAGCGTCGTGTCTGGTCGGCGCTGGCCGATATCCCCTACGGCGCGACCGAGAGCTACGGGGCCCTGGCCGCCCGGATCGGGAACCCGAAGGCGTGCCGGGCGGTGGGCCTGGCCAACGGCCGCAACCCCATCCCCCTCGTCCTTCCCTGCCACCGGGTCATCGGGGCGGACGGGAGTCTCACGGGGTACGGCGGCGGCCTGGAGCTCAAGAAGCGCCTCCTCGACCACGAGCGGGCCGTGCTCCGCCCCGACGCCACCGCCCGCCGCGCCTCGTAAAACGTGGGTCGCCCGATGGGCGAAGATGGGTCCATGGCATGGGCGTGGGTCTATTTGGCCTCGAGTCTGGTCGGTGCCGCTCTGGTGCTGAACACCTTCCGGCCCCCCCGTCACGAGTATCTGCTGGTCCCGAGCTTCTTCGCCGGCTGGTACACGGGGGAGATGCCGGTCTGGCACATCGTCTGGCAGGTGGCTGCCACCGGTGCGTTCGCCCTGACGGGGGCCTTCCGCTGGTGGCCCGGGTGGGTGGGCCTGGGCGTGGCCGTCTCGTCGTGGGCCGGTCTCGGTGTTCTCGCCGCCCTTAGCCACCGTGCCGGCCGTGTGTTTGCCGGCATCGAGGCGGAGGACGCCATCGCACGGGTGGAGGGTGTCATCGTGCCGGAGGCCGGGCGGGACACCATGTGGCGCTTCCCGCGCCTCGTCTATCCCCTTCCCCGCCCGTCGAGGTCGGTGAAGGTGGTCCGCAACATCGACTACGTCGGTGACGGCGTCCGCGGCCACCGACTCGACATCATCCGCCGCCGCGTCGATCCGCCCACGGCGGGACCCGTCCTCGTCTACGTCCACGGCGGCGCCTGGGTGGTCGGCGACAAACGGGAGCAGGGGCTCCCTCTCCTGCACGAGCTGGCCCGGCGGGGGTGGGTGACGGTGACGATCAACTACCGGCTGAGCCCCGGTGCCACCTGGCCCGATCACCTCGTCGACTGCAAGCGCGCCCTGGCCTGGGTGCGCGAGCACATCGCCGAGTACGGCGGCGATCCCGGTTTCATCGCCGTCAGCGGAGGATCCGCCGGCGGCCACCTGTGCTCGATGATGGCGCTGACGCCCGGCGACCCCAGCTTCCAGCCAGGCTTCGAGGACGCCCTCACGTCGGTGGACGCCTGCATCTCCTTCTACGGCGTCTACGACATGACGGCCGGCCGGGGGACGGGTCACTACGACCAGGGTCTCATGACCCTGCTCGAGCGCCGGGTGTTCAAGCGTCGCTACGACGACGACGCCCGGGTCTTCGAGGAGGCGTCGCCCCTGCAGCGCGTGAACAGGGAGGCCCCGCCCTTCTTCGTCATCCACGGAACCCATGACACCCTCGTCCCCGTGGCCGAGGCCCGACGATTCGTCGAGGCGCTCCGGGCCGTCTCGAACGCCACCGTCCTCTACGCCGAGCTCCCGTACACCCAGCACGCCTTCGACGTCCTGCCCTCGGTGCGCAGCGCTCACGCCGTGGCCGCCGTGGTCCGTTTCGTGGAAACCGTGCGCCACCAGGCCCGGCCGCCACGGGGTGACGAACCCCCGGCACCGGTGGACCAGGCGACCCGCCTTTTCCTGACGTAGCATCAGCCCGGGCTAGAACATGTTCTGGCCCCGGCTCCGGGAACGACCCCTGCCTGCGGGGGCACGGAGACGGTGTGACAAGCTGGCGGACCGCGGGGAGGAACCGGTGACAGGAGAGACCAGAGGGGGAATTGTGCACGCCGTGAGACGC